>FWWM01000603.1_pt1 | contig 119360 bp, 110 predicted proteins | sample 2228351 | NCBI WGS metagenome assembly FWWM01 (sample SAMEA103939774, study PRJEB20133) | metagenome
CCCACTTGCGGCAAGCCGAACGCTCCAGCTTCCCCACCTCAGCCAGGGCATCCACGGCCTCCTCTACACAGGAGACCAGAAAGCCAGTGCGGCCTTGGTCCACCACCTCAGGCATGCTTCCCCTGGCATAGGCCACAACAGGAGTGCCGCAGGCCATGGCCTCCACAACCGAAAGCCCGAAGGGCTCCTGGAACCCAATGGGGTGCAATAAGGCCAGGGCTCCTCCCATAAGCCTGTTCCTTTCCTGGGGACCTACACTGCCAACATATGTTATTCTCTGCCCGTCCAGGTGAGGCTCCACCTCCCGCCTGAAGTAATGCTGGTCCTGCACAATGCCAGCCATGATCAGTTTCAGCCCGGCCTTCTTGGCTATGCGAATGGCATCTCCAGGGCCCTTGTCAGGGTGGATCCTTCCAAAAAAAAGCAGGTAATCTCCGGGCTGCGGGCAGAAGGTGAAACAATCCAGGTCTATACCGTGGTATATGGTGGCACAGTAGTCCAGATCCGGGTGTTTGTCCGCATTGCTGATGGCCACATAATAGGTGCGCAGATTGTATTTGCGATATACGTGCAGAATCTCCGGTGAAGAAAAACCATGAATCGTGGTCAAGACAGGGGTGGAAGTCATGCCAGAGTACGTGAGGGGCAGGAAATCAAAATGGTTGTGGATGAGATTGAACTCTTCGCTTCTTTCGAAAACCTCTGATATGTGAAGGCACTCCCAAACCTTGGGCACAATGGAAGGATCCTCTTCATAACCAGCCGGACACACGGCAGCAAGTTTGCCTCTTGTCTGAGAGTCCTTTGTGGCAAAAAGCGTCACATCCACACCTCTGGCCACCAGGCCCTCGGTCAGCACTGAAACCACATTTTCCCAGGGCCCGTAGTGGCGGGGTGGAGTCCTCCAGGCAATGGGAGAAAGCATGGCCACCCTCATGATTCCTTGCCCCCGTAAAGGTTGTGGGCCTTAAGCCATTCAAGAAGTTCGGTTATGCTCGCGGTGGCCACGGCCACACAAGTGTCAGCTCCCCCGTAGTACAGGTGAACCGTGTCCCCTTCCTGAACCCAACCGCAAGGAAACACCACCTTATCCACGTCTCCAAAGCGCTCATACTCCTGTTCAGGCCCGAAAATCCAGCTGTCTGAACGGGCCTTCACCTTTCTGGGATCTTCCAGGTCCAGAAGAGCCAATCCCAGTCTATAGATGCATCCGCTGGCAGTGGTGCGCACCCCATGATACAGGATGAGCCATCCCTGCTGTGTTGCTAAAGGAGGTGCAGATAGACCTATCTTGTGGGCGTCCCACCATCCCCCTCTTCTGGCTTTGAGAAGGATCTGATGATCGCCCCAGTGCTTCATGTCAGGAGAAAAAGAGATCCACATGTGGGCGCCGGTGGAGCCTGATCCTGGCACCGGCCTGTGAATCATGGCCCATCTTCCCTGGAATCTCCTGGGAAAAAGCGCTGCGTCTTTGTCCTCGGGGGGCATCACCGGCCCTAGCCGTTCAAAGCTCTGGAAATCCTCTGTAAGGGCAAGAGCCACCAGAGGACCTCCCAGGGAAAATGCCGTGTAGGCTATTGCCCACTTGCCCAGCTCCTCCACGAAGGTTATGCGAGGATCCTCTATCCCCCAAATTTCTTCGGGGTGGAGACGAGGCTCAGGGGCCAAGGTGGGCTTGGGTTCGATGCGCCAATTGGTCAGGCCATCCTTGCTTCTTGCAGCTGTGAGGTGAGATATTCCCCTTCTATCCTCCACCCTGAGCAGAAGAAGGGTCTCGCTTCCCACCTTGGTGGCACCTGCATTGAAAACCGAGTTGGCCCCGTAGGGCAAATCCTTGGTGGTGATGATGGGGTTTCCGGGGTAGCGTCTGAATATGTCCAAAACCTTGGGATCATCCATCCGCAGCTTTTCAACCTCCCTGTACCATGGCATCTTGGAGCACTTGCTCCACAACAGCCCTTATCTCCATGAGTTGCCGATCATCTCTTGCCTCGAAACGCAAGACCAGAACGGGGCTGGTATTGGATGCCCTCACCAAGCCCCATCCTCCAGGAAAAAGCACCCTAACCCCGTCTATGTCTATTACAGGGTGGCTTTTTCTGAGAATTTCTCGGACCCTCTCCACCACCTGGAACTTATTGTCCTCTGAACAGGGCACCCTGATCTCTGGTGTGGCCACTGCAGGGGGCAGATCCTCCAGGTAAGAGGAAAGAGGTCTTTGGTCTCGTGAGAGGATCTCCAGGAGCCTGCAGGCAGCATATAGTGCATCATCATATCCGAAATAGCGGTCCGCAAAAAAAAGATGTCCGCTCATCTCGCCTGCCAGCAAGGCTTTTTCTTGTTTCATCTTACTCTTGATGAGAGAATGGCCTGTCTTCCACATCACAGCCCTTCCCCCCTTCGAGGCGATGTCATCATACATGCGCTGGGAACACTTGACCTCCCCTATGAAAGTGGCACCCGGTGTGTTCTTCAAGATGTCTCTGGCAAAGATAACCATGAGCATATCCCCGGGGATGACCTCGCCCCTTTGGTCCACAACGCCCAAACGGTCCCCGTCCCCGTCGAAAGCGATGCCCAGCTCCAGGTGCTCCTCCAAAACGATCTGCCTTAGATCAGAAAGATTCTCCAGGACCGTGGGATCAGGATCATGATTGGGAAATCTGCCGTCAGGCTCCATATAGAGCTCTATGGGAGCGCATCCCAGGGCTTTGAGAACAACTCCTGCCGTGAGACCCACGGTACCGTTGCCGCAATCCACCGCGAGCTCCACGGGCCTCTCGAGCCTCAGGTTGTCTGCCAGATGGCTGCAATAGGCACTCAGAACATCATGGCTGGACAGGCTCCCCTCTCCTGAGAGGAAACTGCCTGCCTCCATTATGCACCTGAGTTCCTGAAGCTGTCCTCCGAATATGGTGTCTGTGCCCACGCACACCTTGAAGCCATTGTACTGGGGAGGGTTGTGGCTGGCAGTTATCATGACTCCGCCGTCCAATCCCAGGTGTCGTATGGCAAAGTAAATTACAGGAGTAGGGCACATGCCTGCATCTATTACATCAAGGCCAGATTTCAAAATCCCCCTGACCAGCATTTCCCTGATTTGGGGAGAACTAAGCCTGCAGTCCCTCCCCACGGCCACTGTTTTCCCTCCCCTGGCTCTCAGAAAAGTGCCGTATGCCTGGCCTAGGAGCTCCACCTCCTCAAGGCTGAAATCCTCTCCCACTATTCCCCGGATGTCATATTCTCTGAATATTCCTGGATTCAAGGCCGCCACTCCTTCTTTTATGAACTCTACCCACCCTCGCTCACCTCACCCCTTAGCCTCCCACATGGATCTTGATTCCCAGAGCTTGAGTCGATTCACAAGGCACACCCACCTTGGTTCTGACACCCAGAAATGTTTTAAACCATCTCGGATCTGAGCATGCCCAGCACTTGGGAATCATTGGCTTCCAAGGAGCTCTAATCAGGTAAAAGACCAGAATAAGCTTAACTCATTCACCAGATTCCGTGATGTTGGGGACCATCTTCACAACCCCTTGCGGATACCTGCTCTTTCCAGGGTCCAAACCTGGCTCAACTCTAATGGGATCGGGGCGTGTGTCAGGATATGGACAGGCCATGACCTTGTCCACTCTCTTTGGATGAGGCCAAGCAGAGATCCTTGCTTAGAACTCCGGAGCCAACACCACCGGCCTACCGCTCTTTGCCGAATCCAAGGCCAGCTCATAAGCTTGTCCATATTGCTGTGCCACAACTTCCCATGAAACCACCTCCTCTAGATATCGGCGCAGTTTTTCCCCCAGCTCTAACCTCAGCTTCTCGTCACAGGCGAGTCTTACCACTTTTCTTCGCAACATTTCCTTGGTGGTGAAAAGAAGTCCCCCTTCGCTTTCCAGAGTTTGAGCCGTCAAGCCCTCCAAGGGGGCGGTAGTTATGTAGGGCTTGTTCAGGGCTATGACCCTGGCAAGGGTACCGGACTGGGTTTCATCCACAGAGGGAATCACTACAAAATCGCAAAGGGCCAAGACCTTGTAATATATATCCCCTCTCGGGATAAACTCAAAGTAGTGAGCCAGACCCTTCCGTTCCAGCTCCAGTGCTTCCCCCTTCCATTTCTCGTACTTGACCTGATCATTAGGGTCCCTCATGGTACCCGCTGCCAGAAGATCCCAATCCTGACCCGTAACCGAAAGGATCTCTCTGTGGATCTCCTCCCACATGGAGAGAAGTATGTCCCACCTCTTGTTGGATTGTATCCACCCCACCATGCCCACCAAATGCTCCGAAAGGTCTGCATGGGCCAGGCCCAGTTCTTGCCTCAACTTGGGAACCTGCTCTATTGCCCACCGCCGGTCCGGACGAGCTCCGTGGGGCACCACCATCAAGTTGGTGGGGGTTTTCCATCCTAAGCCCGAAAAGGTCCAGTCCAGACGCCATTTCTGGTAATGGCACTTGAGCAGAACCACATGGCTTCTTCGGCAAACCTGATGAATGAAGTTGGCCTCAAAATCCCTGAGCCTGCCATGCACCGTATGGGGTTCCACCACTATGGGCAGATCATGAAGGGCCTCCAGGAGGGTCAGGAAGCCTTGATTTCCATCGCCCAAGCCTCTGTAATCCCTGTATTCGTAAAGCCCGTACTCGTGTTGGATGTGAACCACATATGGCCTAAGTTGCCTTATCTTTTCTGCCACAGGTCTCCACCAGTCGTGCCGGCTCATATCTATGAGGGGGAAGACACCCTCCCCCCTGCCGTCCGTATGACTCACCACCAGTACGTCTCTGTGTTTTTGGGCCTTTTGAATGAACTCCCTGGCCTCTTCGGTGAAGGTGGCAATGCCGCATAATCTGGGAGGGTAGGAACTGACCAACACTATGGGATTACGCATATAACCTCCCCAAATCACTCAAGCAGTGGCCACACTCTCTCCGGCAGCCTGTGCCCCTGCCAGAGCATGCATGCTCATCAGGGAAAGCAGCCAAGCCAAAGTGGATTCGGCCCCTTGATTCAGGTTGGCTCCGTCGGCCGTCAGGCCATCACAACATCCTCCGGTGCCATAATCGAATAAAGGCGTGTTTAAATCATTACGACCCAGGAACCACTCGAAGCATTTGCGGGCCTCCTCCACCCAGTGTGAATCTCCTGTGATATTATATGCCTCGATACATGCCTGTATCATGTTTTGCGCCTCAATGGGCTGTTGGTCAAATCTGGCCCTAGGACCCCCACGAGAATACCACCCACGGTTTCCTATGGGAACAAAGTGTCCCTTGGGATCGGTCTGGATTCGAAGGAGCCATTGCAGGGACCTGAGCCCTGCATCCACCATGTCCCCACGTTGCATCCACTGGCCTGCCATGAGCAGGGCCTGGGAAATCTTCCCATTGGCGTACGTGAGTACGTCCTCTATCCATGGCCAGTCCTCGGTGGCTTTGGATTTGTAAAGATCCATCAGCTTCTCGGCCAGGATGGCCCTCACCCGCCTCACCTCACTGTCTCCGCTGAAGCGCACGAGATAAGCTTGGATACCCACCAGTGCAAAGGCCCAGGCCCTAGGGGAGGTGAATCCGGTGACTGCAGGAAGAGCCTTTTGAAAAAGGTGAAGGGCCATGGCTGTCATGCTATCCACCGAGGACAGCCCAACCGTGACCCCAAGACCCCATAGCGCCCTGGCGTGGCTGTCTTCGGTGCCCTCTTCTTCCATCCAGCGTCGGTCATAGGCCATGAAATTGCGAAAGCGACCCCTTTCTTCGTTGAAGGCATGGTTGAGAAAGCTCAGGTAGCGGCAAGCCAGGGGCACAAGGGTATGAGTTTCCTCCAAGAGGTTTTGGGCCAGAGTCACTGCAATGAGGGCCCTGGAGTTGTCGTCTGTGCAATATCCGTGGAAACGATCTGGCACTATGTACTTGGCGTGCTGGATCACCCCTACATCGTCGGTAAGCAGCTTTAGATGATCCAGTTTCACCTCGGGAAGCTCCAGGGGCGTACCCTCCAAGGTGCGGGCCTGAAAAAGGCTTCTGGGATAGCGTTGTCTTTCCTCGCGCACCTGGGAGAAGACCTCCAGATAGCGCCTGGCAACTTCCTTCCATACCATGTTGCGGCAGAAAGTATAAGCCCTCTTTCGAGTGGCATGCCGCTCAGGCTCATTCTCCAGAAGATTCAGGATCTCCTCTGCCAGGCAGTCCGATTCCTTGAAAGGCACCAATCGGCCCCTCCCATCTGCCAACATCTCCTGGGCGTACCAGTATGGAGTTGAGACAGTAGCTTTCCCGCAACCCAGGGCATACGCCAGAGTTCCGGACACGATCTGCTCCTGGTTGAGATATGGGGTGACATAAATATCCGCTGCCCCAAGAAACTCGCATAACTCCTCCAGGCTCACAAAGCGATTATGGAACACCAAGTGGTTTTCCACCCCCCTATCCCTGGCCCTTCTTTGCAGGGAGAGCCTGTAGGATTCCCCCTCCAGCCTTCGCACATGTGGATGAGTGGCTCCCAGGACCACGTAGATCACATCCGGGCGGTGCGAAACTATTCTGGGAAGCGCATCTATCATGTATTCGATGCCTTTCCCTGGGGAAAGCAGTCCAAAGGTGAGAATCACCTGCCTTCCCTCCAGACCGAACTGGTCCTTGTAAAAATTGGGATCCACAAAGGGCACGTCAGGGATGCCATGGTGTATAAGCTCCAGCTTGGAAGAAGAAACAGCGTAGAGCTCCTGCATGAGTTCCAGGGCCTTGAGACTCATCACCACCACACGATCTGAGAGACGGGCCACCTCCTGAATGGTGGCCTTCTGAGCAGGCTCTGGCCTGGCCAGTATAGTGTGGAGGGTCGTCACCACAGGCATTCTTAGATTCCGCATGAGCTCCAAGAGATGCCTACCGTATTGTCCACCGAATATTCCAAACTCGTGCTGAATGCAAACCACATCTACCTGATTCATGTTCAGGAAATCAGCGGCCAGCCGGTAATCCGAAAGATCTTTCTGGGCCACCTCGAAGCGAACTTGGGAGGGGTAATGATAACCTTCAGGAATGTCGTTAATGGCCACAGCCCAACAATTGGCCTCTTTGAGTTCCGCGGAGATGGACTGTACGAGATCCGAGGTAAAGGTGGCTATCCCGCACTGACGGGGAGGGTAGTTCCCCACCAAGGCTATGTTCTGGAAACCCACAAGTATGGAACCCCTAAGACTCATGAGGCCACCCCTTTCCAGTATTTGGATGAATCTGTTTTCACGGACACCAAAGATCCCTTAACAATTCCCTTGCCCGTGGATCTGATATCTGCCTTGAAAAACCTTGATTTAGATGACCAATACGGAGTCCCTACAGGGAAAACCTCGGTTAACGCCAAAAAGGAGTCACACCCAAGAAGAGCCCCAGCTGCCTCGCTAGCCCATGTTTCAAGGTGCCACAAGGAGCCTGTAGGCCCGATGCGATTTTAAAAAAAACTAAGAATCCCAAAGGAATGCGTCAAGTGCCGGAGACTTTTTGGATGCCAGCCAGAAACTGAGCGGTTACAAATCAAATACCTTGACCTTACCCAAGCCAGAGGTAGGCTGAGGTAAAGGGAGGTGAGCAACATGACAAACACTCTTGGTACCTTTAAATGCAAAGAAGACCAAGCAATTCTGGAACTTTGGTCCGAAAGAGAAGGCAAGGCCATTCAGGAGTTCTCCTGCGTGGATCTGGGTAAGTCTGGAAGCGCAATGCCAAGATCTTGTGTTCCCAAAGGGGATTCCAAGTACATATCCTGCCAGAGCTTCCAGTGCCCAAAGGGATACTCCCCTGCAATGATTCACGTGGGCGATGCAGACACCCATCGGCAAGGGATGGGCTTTTCATGCCTTCCTGTGGAGGCCACTAGGAGTTCACGTTCTTTGTGGGACAGGCTTTTATCGGGCTGGACCACCATTCCTGGATAAAGGGACTTGCTTTTTGGAGATGAAGGGGCCCCGGCATGAAGCCGGGCCCCCCTTAAAGTATTTTTCAGATGGTATTGCAGCTGCTTGAACCCCAGGGCCTGAGAGGAGTTTTTCAAAGCCCTACCTTGGCCTTGGAGACTCTGGCCAGCGCAGAGGCTGCCAGACTTCCTACATAGAGGTAATCCTTTGTTTCCCTGACGCTGGTATTGACCGGGTATCTTCCGGCCGGGTCCTGGAGGTCCTCCACCACCTTTCCCATGTCATCGAGGGCTATGATATGGCCGTAGGCTTGAGCCTTTGGCCTTGCGAAGGCTGGCAAGCGTTGGACAACCTTCCTCAAGAAGGGCTTGTCTGAAAGAGCATCCAGGAGGGGGTTTCTGGGGGAGGCCAAAGCCACCCAGTACCGGCCTTCCATTCCAGCAGTTATGTTGTCTGGGAAGCCAGGGAGTCCATCCACCAAGGTTTGGGCTTTGCCCTTTTTAGGGCCTTCCAGCCAAAAGCGAATCACACGATAACTTCCTGTCTCGTTTATTAACACAGAGTTCTGATCGTGACTTACAGCCACCCCATTGGCAAAGTTGAGGCCCTTGAGAAGTGTGGTGGTCTTTCCTGTGGATGGATCATACACCAAAAGCCTTCCATGGCCTCCATGCTCCATCAAGTCCAGGAGGCTGGCCTCGTACGTCCCACCGTATTGCCTTGCCCCGAATTTGGTGGAGGCGTCGGTGAAATAAATCTTACCGTCTGCGGCCACGTCCACGTCATCGGCATAAAGGATTGGTATTTCATCGCATTCAGAGGCCAGCTTCTTTACCTTACCTTCTGTAGATATGGACAGAAGACCCCTGAATGAGTCAGCCACTATGAGATTGCCCTCCGAATCAAATGTGATGCCAAGGGGACGGCCTCCGCTTTGTGCCCATTTCTCTGGCCTCGTGCCGTCTGGCTGGAGCCTCAGGATCCAACCCTCGTGGGTGGAGACGTAAATCCTGCCCTGTTGGTCCAAAGCCACGCTCTCTGGAGCATGAAGACCACCCAAGGGAAGTAGCTCCATATCACTTAGCCTTTCATTTGGGGCAAAAGGCCCTGTGTACCCAGGGTTGGGAGGTGATTTCCAGGCCACTGGCTCGATGGGTACGGGCCAAAAAAGAAAATAGAGCACAATCAAGGCAAGTAGCAGCACCAGGAGTCTTAACAATACCTTCATGGATTCCCTCCTTTTCACTGTCCTTCCCCCATATGCCTCCTCTTATGCTCATCTGGCTTTTACACACAGCCTCAATGTGGTCTTCTTGCCTTCGGCCCGGGAAATCCTGTTTCCCGCCCTGTAGTGACGGCCCATCCTTCTATCTCCCCCATGGAAGGTCTTTGCAGAGATCCAGAACCCTAGAAAGATGCCTGCTTGCTGCCCTTAGGAACTCCTCTGCATGAGCCGAGGACAAACGGCTGCACACCTCTTTGTAGTCCACCTGTGGGTTTCCCGACAGCCGGCAAAGGGCATCCACTCTTTCATCGTAGGATTTCTTACGGAAGATCTCCTTTAGGGCAGGCTTGAGGGAAGCCCACTGGGAGGTGCCCATATGTGGTGCATATATGGAAGAAAGGCAATCCCAGGTGCCTTTGGCAGCCTGCATGGCCCTTACTTTGTTGTCCACCCTCACACCGCTTCTGGGATCTGTCCACACGTAGTGGACAACATCTGGGACAGCTCTCAGCTCAGCATGGCCCACATTGGGAATTGCAGCCTCAGGGCTGTACCAGGGAAAGCACTGGTTTAGAGTTTCCTCCCATCCGGAGAAGCCCTGGTGGCTGAAAGTGTCTTGGTATGCATGCAAGGCTATTCCGAGGCCCAAGGGTTCTGCTCGAGCACCATTTAAAAGGCTTCGTGCTTTGGAGGAATCCGAGGTTGTCATCCAAGGGTGAAAGGGGTCATCACCTGGTATGAAGTGGAAAGGCACTATCACTGTGGCCTGTATTTGCCTTTCGGCCCAGTTTCCCAGGGTGCTGGTCTGGGTTTGAAGCCCGTGGAGTTCTGGCTGTGTGAGTTCGTCTGTGAACTGATCGGCCCATGCTATGCGTTCTACCTCTGAGGCCTCGATCCCCATCTTGAGGCCCAAGGCATAGGTGAGGTAGAAATGAATGTCCTTCTGCATTTGGAAGCCTCGCTTTCCTAAAGTGCAATGCAAAATGAGTCTTGATCTCTCATATCGTGGTATCTTTGGGATAATACCACGTAATGCTAGAAAGGGTATCTAAACAAGATAGCCTCGGGCAATCTGGGCCCAAGAAAACAGAAGAATCTTGCCCCCCTTCAGTTTTGATTAGGTGGGAGGTGGTTGCTGAGGCAGAGGTGGATGGGGGAGGTTTGGGTGGGGTGCTGTTGGTTGCAGCTGGCTGCACTAGAGGGCGGGATGAATGGTCGGTAAGGGGGGGGTTGGGTCGTTTGTGGAGGTCTGCTGCGGTCCTTAGGGCATGGCAGCAGACTCCTCGACCATGGCAGCTGTTTGGGAATTGGCCATACACCACATGGGTGTGTTCAGCCCGAAGAGGTGCAATAAGCCATCAAGGATTTGCCATGACACAGATGATCCAAGATGGCGATCAACTCCCTGATGGCCTGCTGGGCGAAGCGCTTGAGCGACAAACTGATGATGCCCACAGACAATACCGACAAGGTGCGACAAGTGCCGTGACGCGCCCTACGGCGAGGAATCTCCACAAACGCCCGCACGGCCTGCCCATGGCTCGTGCTACCAAGAGCCAGACACAATAGATAACTCACTGCAAAAGCTAGAAGAAGGCGAGTCAGACGCGGGCCAGCATCGGCTGTCTTGAACACCAAACCCCGAACCCCAAGATGGGTCTTCCAGTCCCGAAACCCTTGCTCAATGCACATCCGCTTGGCGTAAAGCTCCACAATCTGTTCAGTGCTCAACTCCCAGTGCTCTGGGACCATCAGATACCAAGGCTCCTGATGCCTTTTGCCCCAAAACACAACCAGATCCACAGGCTCCTTCTGTTGTCCATGATACAGAACCCTATGGCGCACCATCTGCCCCGGCCTCACCGGGATCCGCCCCAAGCTAAGCCGCCTGCCACCCATATAGACCACCACATTGCGCTTGGCACGTACCACAAAAGGCACCCCCCACAGCTTGAGCTTTCCCAATAAAGCCACCCTCGCATAGCCGCGATCCATCACCAGCACCGGCCGCTTGCCCGGGGCAAAACAACTCATCACCGCCAGGATCAAAGACTCCTCAAGGATGTTTTGACTCTTGTGAATCCTATCATATGTGAAACAGCAAAACCCCACCGGCAATACCCTCCCCTCAAACACCAAACCCATCAACAACACCTCGATCCCCCGGATCGTGCTCTGGTCCAAAATCATAAAAAGCCCACTGGGACACAGCCCCCCGCATGCCACTGCTACCAAAAAAGGAATCATCACCTCAGGGGTAAACCTCGGGTTGCTAAGAAGCCTGTGGAGACGCTGCTCTCTCGCCTTGGCCCCTGTCTCCAAAGGAAGACACCGGGCCACCGCTGCTTTCGATAACCACCCATTGGTCCCCCTCCCTCCCCCAAATACCGTCACAAGCGCATGGGTCACCAAAGCAATGTTGCGCAAAAGGCTCGCACGCACCATCCCACGATACCGCCAAAGCAGCGCAAAGAGCCCATCGAGCAGCTCGTCATGAATGATCCGCTGGCGGGTTGAGCCCTTACGTAGCCTCACTTCCCCGTGGCCTCAAAGGTGTTGGGACCCGTGCGCATTACCCCTTGCCTGCGCTGTACCTTCTTGACTAGGGCACTGACCAAAGACTCCCGGTCGAGCTCAATGCCATAGGTGCTCTTCACAGCAGCGATGATCTCCGAGATGTGCATGGGACGATGGGCCCTACTAAGTATGTCTAGTACCATGCCCATCTTAGTCATACTCCCATCCTTTCTTAGCCGCCTCACTTGCTCCTTGCCCGCTTTGAACTGTCGAATCACTCGAAGCTGTGCCCTCAACAACGCTTCATATATCTCGATAAAACTCCCTTCTGCCTTCTTCTCCTCTTCCATCACCACCACCCCCTGGATTCATACCAAGGAGGATAATAACACATGCTATTATGTATGTCAAGCAAAATATAACCTACCTACTTCACCAAAAAAATCCAATACCTACGAAAAACTGAAGGGGGGCAAGGTGGCTGGCTTATTGACATATGGGCCTGTGATCTTTAGAATACAAGAAAATACGGTCTTTGAGATTCCCCAGAGAAGGGGCCCGGAGGCTAAAGGTGACGGGTTCTTTTTTTGTACCCTAATGGAAATTATCGGGTGCCTCAGCAGGAGTGCCCAACAAGGGATCCGAGGCGATCTGAGAGCAAGAGGAGGTCAAGAACCTATGCGTTGCACTACCATCAAGGACGGAGTCGAGTGTATATTCATGAAAAAGGGAGGGTGCTCTTACAATGGTGGTCACTGCCACCCCATAGTGGAGCAATGTGGAGATTGCCAGCGCATAATGGAGTTTCCCACTGGCAAATACTGTATTTCCTTCCCAGAGCCCGCACTCAAGTGGACAAAGGGAGCTGTTTGCCCCCTGGCGACCCACGTTAAAAGGGAATACCAGGTAAGCGGCCGCAAGTTGAATCCGTTGAAGGCTTCCAAAAGGGCCATGGCCAACAGAGGCGGCCACATCTAAAGCCAAATTCTTTAGATCTTTGGGGGCCCACAGGCCCCCTTTTTTTTTGAGTCCTCTTATTGACCCATTCCGTTGTCAGCTTGGCTTCATGGGTTGTATCATAATGATGTTTTTTTTACATAATCTGCTTCCTAGGCACAATTGCCTCTCCATGGGGCTCATGGGCCAAGGTACAGGGCCCTGAAGGATGACAGAGCTCATGCACTTGAGGCTTCATGATTGATCTGTCTTGGTAATCAGCTGAAGCCCAGTCCAAGTGCGAAGATGGATTCCCGGTGAACCAGCAGGTGAAAAAATGAAAGCCCAAGGCACGGGAATCGGAATCATTCTCTTTTTGTTGCTTGCTTGGCTTGCAGCCGCAAGTCCCACAGCCCGCATGGGGGGGCAGGCTGAGCTTATTTTGGCCACCACTACCAGCACACAGGATTCGGGCCTCCTGGATGTGTTGGTAACATCTTTTGAGGCCAAGACAGGGATTTTCGTCAAGACCATAGCTGTGGGCTCGGGCCAGGCCATGGCTCTGGGAAGAAGGGGGGAAGCCGATGTGCTTCTGGTGCACAGCCCTGGGGAAGAACTGACCTTTATGGAGCAAGGCTTTGGTTTGAGGCGCAGGGCTGTGATGTATAACGATTTTATTTTGGTAGGCCCTCCAAGGGATCCCGCACATGTTAAAGAAGCGGCCTCGGTGAAACAAGCCTTGAGCTCAATAGCTTCCCACGCCCATGCGTTTCTTTCACGAGGGGATGGATCAGGCACTCATGTGAAAGAGATGTGTCTGTGGTCCCAGGCCGGGGTGAACCCACAAGGAGCCAAATGGTACCAGGAAACAGGTCAGGGTATGGGCCAGACTCTCATGGTGGCATCCGAAAAGGAAGCTTATACCCTCTCAGACAGGGGCACTTTTCTGGCTTTGGGTTCAAGGCTTTCTCTGGAGATTCTCTTTCAAGGAGACTCCAACCTTAAAAACGAATACCACGTGATAGAGATAAACCCGGCAAAGTTCCCCAGAGTGAATGCAACCTCAGCCAGACTTTTTTCCGATTTCCTGGTTTCCAAGGAAGCTCAGGACTTGATCAGAACCTTTGGCCTGGCGCGCTACGGCCAACCCCTGTTTTTTGTCATGGGAGGCCCGGACCAAATGCCTAGGTAGTGGATTTACCATGGAACTGCTCCTAGAAGGTTTGAGCAAAGGGGTCAGTCTCCTGCTCCAGGGAGATCCAGAAGTCCTGCACATAGTTCTGCTTACCCTTCGAGTCTCAGGGACAGCCACCCTGTTGAGCCTGGTGGTAGGAGTAAGCCTAGGAGCCTTGGTGGGGCTAAGCTCGTTTCCGGGGCGTTCGATTCTCATGAGCTTCGTCAATACTGGCATGGGCCTGCCCCCTGTGGTGGTGGGTCTCTTTGTGACAATATTCCTCTGGCGAAACGGCCCCCTAGGTGCATTGGGAATTCTTTACACTCCCACTGCCATGATTCTGGCTCAGGCTATAATAGCCACGCCCATAGTGGCCGGAATAAGCATAGCAGCCATGCAGGGCCTTTCGGATAAGCTCAGGCTCCAAATACTTTCCCTGGGCGCCACCCGGTTCCAGGTGGTCTGGATTCTCATAAAGGAAGCCCGTCTCCAGCTCTTGGCTGCAGTCATGGCTGGCTTTGGAGGGGTAATCTCAGAAGTAGGGGCTTCCATGATGGTGGGAGGGAATATCAAGGGTTATACAAGAGTCCTGACCACAGCCACGGTCATGGAAACGGCCAAAGGGAACTTCGATGTCGCCATAGCTTTGAGCATCATTTTGCTTTTGCTGGCATATGCCATAACCTTGTTCTTGACTCAAGTTCAACAAAAAGGACATGGGCCATGACAGCCAGGGAACCCCTATTGTTGATCCGTGATTTGTTGATCCAAAGGGGGCAATTCAGCTTGGAGGTGCCTTGGCTGAAGGTGGAAAGAGGAGAGATCCTGGCTCTGGTGGGCCCCAACGGTTCTGGGAAAACCACTTTGCTCATGAGCATGGGACTTCTAGTGAGGCCTCAAGAGGGTGAGATCTTACTGTGCGGCCAACCCACAAACGGTCTTTCCTCCCCTCTGAAATTGCGAAGAAAAGTGGCCATGGTCTTCCAAGAGCCCTTGCTTCTCAAGGGCACGGTAATGGAGAACGTATCCATCCCGCTTCGCCTCAGGGGAGTGAGGGGGCAAGAGGCTGAGAAAAAGGCCTTGCAGGTCATGGAAAGATTCAGGATTGCACATCTGGGCACAAGGGATGTGAGAGGCCTTTCAGGCGGGGAGGCTCAAAGGGTAAACCTGGCTCGAGCTTTGGCAGTGGGGCCTGAACTCTTGCTCCTGGACGAACCCCTCTCATCCCTGGATCCGCCCACAAGAGATGAACTCTTGGAGGATCTTGGAGCGCTCCTCAACACCATGGGCACCACCGTTGTGATGAGCACCCACGACCGACTCGATGGGATGTGGCTCTCCCACAGAATAGCCATCATCCACCAGGGCAGGATTCTGCAGATTGGCAGCCCAGGGGAATTGATAAGAGAGCCAAAACACCCTTTCGTAGCTGAGTTCTTGAATCTGGAAAAAACCAAACGCATTCTCCAAGGGCTTCTCAGCCAGGATGCTTGACGCCATTGTGAGGCTGAGTTACCTTCCTTGCACCCAGGATTCTCCGATTTGAGTTGCGTTGCTGCCCGATGAATTGAGATGCTGGTGCAGGTGAGTTTGGGCCATGTTGTCAAGAAGGGTCTTTTGAGACTTTGGAATATCTGCTCTTGCAAGTTGGAGGTATCCTGCTCAGCATGATTTGGCCATCATTGCCCAATGGGCGTGAACCAAGCTTCATACTTTAGTTTGACTCGGAGGTAAGGCCATGGAGCTCTTTCAGGATTTGCACACAGTTGTTTGGGAGAACATCGCACCTGGAATTAAACGATTTGTGTTTACCTTGGAAAAGGTGATGCTGGCCTACTTCCAGCTGGAACCGGGTGTCAAGATAGCCATGCACTCTCACCCCCATGAACAGGTGGGTATTCTCCTGCAAGGCCGTACCCTATGGCGTATGGCCGGGAGGGAAACTCTCTTGGAAGCTCCGGCCCTTTACAGGGTGCCTTCTGGAGAACCCCATGAGGTGGAGGTGGTGGGCAACCAAACGGTACTTGTCATGGATGCCTTCTCTCCTATTCGCGAGGATTTTCTGAAAACCCAAACCCCTTCGTACATGCGTTGAGCCAACTGTATGAGATGCTCCTTGCCGGGGTATAATAAAAAATCTGAGGGGCACAGTGGAGGCTGCCAACAGGCTCTTTGGCGCCAAGCAGCATCTAAACACAGAATATTGAGGAATTATCTCCTGATTGTGCGGTAGAGCTTTGGGAAGCACCAGGACGATATCCTCGGCATGCTCGATGCTTGGAAAGGCCCCTTACAAAGCCCAGGGAAGGACTGAACTCCCAAAGGTATTGCAAGTGATTTGGCATTGAGGCCATGGACAGGCAGGAGCTTCCACCTTGCAGGCAGATCGAAACCATCTTGGGATGTGAGTTTCGGGATCGAAGTCTTCTGGAAACCGCCCTAACACACCGCTCTTATGTGAACGAACATCCCAAAGATGGCCTGGAGAGCAATGAAAGACTAGAGTTTCTAGGGGATGTGGTGCTGGGCTTAGCTGTCAGCCACATGCTCATGGAAACACACCCTGCAGAGCCCGAAGGTGTGCTATCCAGGTGGAGGGCTGCCCTGGTCAACGAGAGATCTCTGGCCCGCAAGGCCCGCCGCATGCACCTCGGGGCTCATCTGAGGCTCGGCAAAGGAGAGCTTCGCAGCAGAGGCAGGGAAAAGGATTCACTGCTGGCTGATGCTTACGAGGCCTTGTTGGGTGCCGTGTACCTGGATAGGGGTTTTGAAAAGGCTCTTGAGGTGGTGCGCGAGCAGTTCCGCAAGGACGTGAAGGAACCTCCCTGGAGTTCCTTGCAGGAGGATTTCAAGAGCAGGCTTCAGGAATACACCCAGTCCTTCTTAAGGGTGACACCCAGGTATGTGCTTGTAGCAGAACAGGGGCCTGATCACGAAAAACTCTTTCATGTCAGGGTCGAGGTGGGAGCTGAGCTTTACGGTTTGGGAAAAGGAAGAAGCAAGAAAGAAGCTGAGCAGCAGGCCGCCAAGCAACTGCTGGAAAAACTTCTAGCAGATCCACATTCCCAGGCGCAGAAGTGAGAAAATTTCTTTTTGGGGCAGGCGTCAAGATAGGGCAGCTGAGAGCTTGAGGCAAAAACAATCTGACCATGACAGAAGTGACTTTCAGATCAGGTTACATAGGCATCTTTGGTAGGCCCAATGTGGGCAAGTCCACATTGCTCAACCGTTTGGTGGAGCATAAAGTGGCCGCCATTTCCCCACGTCCTCAGACTACTCGCAAGAGAATCTTGGGCATAAAGACCAGTTCTGAGGCTCAAATGATTTTCGTGGACACTCCTGGCATCCACGAGCCCAGGGGAACCCTTCAACAATTCATGGTGAGGGAAGCCTTGAAAGCCCTCAAGGAGGTGGATCTGACGCTTCTGCTGGTGGAGCCAGTAGCCTCCGAGGAGTTGAACCACTCTTGGATCATGAGACTTCTCAAAGAATGCACCACCGCGGTAATCCTGGTCATAAACAAGATAGACTTGGTTCCTAAGCCCTCTCTTCTGCCATTGATGAAGACCCTTGAATCTACATACCCCTTTGAAACCATAGTGCCCATCAGCGCCTTGACAGGAGACGGGGTGGATCTCCTGGAGAAGGAGATAGTGAGACGTCTTCCCCCAGGTCCCCAATACTTCCCGCAGGACCAGATCACGGATTTGCCTGAGCGCTTCTTGGCTTCGGAGGTGGTCAGGGAAAAGGTGTTTCATATGTGCGGAGAGGAGATACCTTATTCAGTGGCAGTGGTTGTAGAGGAATTCCAGGAGAGGGAACCTCCAAGACCCATATACATCAGGTGTGTTCTTTATGTAGAAAAGGAATCCCAAAAGCCCATCCTAATAGGAGCTGGGGGCCGTATGCTAAAGAAAATAGGCTCGGCTGCCAGAAAAGAGCTAGAGAACTTGCTGGATAGGGGGGTTTACCTGGAGCTGTGGGTCAAGGTGGAAAAGAACTGGTCCAAGGACCAGAAGAGCCTTAAGAAAATGGGCTACTACTAACTCACCTGCTCATGCTGCAGGAATTTTTGATCCAAGCAGGCAGCCTCGAGGCCAAGGCCTCTAAGGACGAGCAACACCTAGAGTGATGCTGGTGAAATTCTCTTTGTGAGCAAAGAGCTAAGCCAACTTTTCTTGGGGAGAATTACCCATGGGCTCATGGTCCGGAAGGCTTAACCCTCATAGGCTTTGCGTTTGTAAGAAAGCCATTGGGGGAACATTCTTGGAGTAGGCCTCAATGGCCCAATCCCAGTGAGCAATGGTGCATTAGGCGTGTGGCTTGAGTCTCGTCGGAGATGCGGATGAAACCAGTAGTGGCCATAGTGGGCAGACCTAATACAGGCAAATCCACCCTGTTCAACAGGATTTCAGGTGAACGCAAAGCCCTTGTGGATGACATGCCCGGGGTTACCAGAGATCGCTTGTATAGCCGAGTGAGCTGGAACGGAAGGTCCTTTATTCTTGTGGACACAGGCGGCTTGGAACCTGGAGGCAAGGAGCCCCTTTTGGCTCAGATGAGAGCCCAAACCGAGATCGCCATAGAGGAGGCCGACGTCTTGGTCTTGCTTCTGGACGGGGCCACAGGGCTAACGCCTTCTGATAGGGAAACTGCAGAGCTGCTTCGCCGCACATTCAAGCCGGTTTTCTTTGTGGTTAACAAGGTGGACGGCCAGAAACAGGAGGCCTCGGCCCTGGAATTCTTTGAGCTGGGAGCCCAGAGGCTTTACACCATCTCGGCACTTCACGGCAGAGGTGTGGCCGAGTTCTTGGACGAACTGACCTGTAGTTTCCCTTCTGAGAAAGAGATGATTTCCCAGGAGGGGCAACCAACAAGGGTAGCGGTGGTGGGAAGACCCAATGTGGGTAAGTCCTCGCTGGTGAACAGACTTTGCAATAGAGAGAGATCCCTGGTGAGCCCTTTTCCCGGAACCACCAGGGATGCTGTGGATACCCCTGTCAAGTGGTACGGGAAATCTTTTCTTCTCATAGATACGGCTGGAATTCGACGCAAATCCCAAATCAGGCTCTCCCTGGAGCGTTACAGCGTGATTAGAGCCATCAAGAGCATAGAGCGGTGCCAGGTGGCCCTCCTGGTCCTGGATGCCGTGGAAGGCCCCACAGATCAGGACTCGGCCATAGCTCAGGAGATCCTGGATGCAGGAAAGGGCTGCATCCTACTTCTCAACAAATGGGATCTAGTGGAAAAAAATCACCGCACCCACGACGAACATGTGGCCAGGGTGCGCCATAGTCTGCACCAGGTGGAGTTTGCTCCGGTGCTCACCATCTCGGCCCTAACGGGACTCAGAGTGGGAAACATTTTCTCCTGGGTGGAAAAGGTTTGTGCAAGCTGCGCCCGCAGGATATCCACCTCAGTGCTCAATGAACGCTTCAGACAATGGGTTGAGGATCATCCCCCTCCCATTCAAGGAGGCCGAAGACCAAAGCTGTACTATGTGGCTCAACCCAGAGTAGAGCCCCCCACCTTTGTGGCTTTCAGCAATCACCCAGAAGGTATCACTGAAAACTACAAGCGTTATCTGATCCACCGCATCAGGGAGGAGTTCGATTTCACTGGAGCGCCCTTGAGGCTCCATGTGAGGGCCAGGCAGCGCAAGGGATCCCATTGAGCATAAGGTCTTCTTGGCCAGATGCATCAACTCTACAGAATCGACCCTTTTCTCTCTAGATCAAGCCCTGTCTTTTTCTTGATAAGTGGGTAAGGTCTATCCGGCAGGGGGGCATCTCTTGAAACCCGCAGATCTTGCTCAACACAGAGTGTGAAGACCTCTTGGGCATTCACTTCTTTGAGTCTGGATCAGCCTTGCTCCCCAGGCTTTCTCTGAGACTTTCCAACAGAGGCCCTCCTTCTCTCCAAAGATAGCAGGTATTCACCACCATGCGGATCCTAGGATCCTCGGGGGTCAAATCCTTGCGGTCCACCCCGTAGGCTGCCCAGTAACCCTGAACCGCTGCAGGACCGAGGGTTATCAAGAGGCTCGTAAGGTGTGCACAGCCCTTGCTGTTTCCCACCAATTCCTTGACTTTTTGAGTGAAACCCCTTGTGATTCTCACTCCCTCCAGCTTCTGCATCCAGGGCAGGACCTCTGTGCAACCATCCCTGGGATGACTGCACATTTGGGTTTCCACTTTCTGGATCTTCATCTCCGGGCCCGTCACAACCAGCCGGGCCACCATGTCATGGACCAGAAACGCCCCCTCGAAGCTCTCACCTTTTCTGGGCCTGTGGCGTTGGTCAGTGAGACGGCCCTCCACCATTATCTTTCCATTGCCCAGATCATATGTGCGGATCTTTATGTCACGGCTGTGCACAAGCTCCTTCACTCGGCATCACCTCTTCCCAGAGACCTCAGGAGCCGATCTTGAGAAGCTCAGCCAGCTTTCTCAAATGTTTCCGCTCCTCCTGGATACATCCTTCCACAGCCTTGGCCTCCTCAGCCGGCACCAGTGCCTTCATCTCAGTAAAAAAAAGAATGGACTCCTTTTCAAAACCCATGGCCAGATGCAGGGCCTCCTTGTCAGAGGTGACAGAAGATGCAAGTTTCTTGCCCAGTGGCGCATCAAAGAGAAAATGAGAGTCTATCAAGTCATTGACATAAGCCCAGTACTCCGCCTCCAAAGAGCCCGCAGGCGGCTTGAGGGGAGTCAATCTTGATAGCATCTGGGAGAAGATCTTTTGGTGCTTCACCTCTTCGCCGGAGAGGAACTCCAGAGCTTCCTTGACCTGGGAGCTCTGGGCCTTGGAAGCCATCTCTCGATAGAATTGCTCCCCTCTCTTTTCGATCTCCACCGCAATGCTGACCACCTCATTCACCTTGAATATCCCTGCCATTTGGTACCTCCACCGGGCCAGCAAGCCCGTCATGAATCCCACATCACAGGTTTCCCTGGCCTCCAGATCGCTATTCCAACACTATGGCGTTGGCCAAAAGGGTCCACAGATGCACCGGCTCGAACTCCTCTTTATACTCTCTGGCCAGATTCCCGATGCCGTCAAAGCAATTCACGCAAGGAGTGCATACCTTGCTGGCCCCGGATCGCTTTATTTGATCCACCTTGATCCTACCGTAATAGGTTCTGGCCCTGGCAAAGCCGTTTATGAGGGCACCCCCACCACCACTGCAACAGATGTTGTTCTCCCTGTTGGGATCCATCTCCACAAAATTCTTCACCACTCGACTTAGCACATAGCGGGCGTCATCACCTATGCCAGGAAAACCATCCAGGGCGGCCTTGCGAACCACATTGCAGGGATCGTGTAACGTGACCACCATATCCCCATTTCTCTCAGGGTCAACCTTCAGCCTGCCTTCCCTCAGCCACTTGGCATAAAGATTCACAACACTGACCACATCAAAGTTGTGCTCTATCTTGAACCTACGGTACCCAACCTGGGTACCCCAAAGTCCGTGCCCTCATTCGGTGTAGGCCATGGTCTTACAGCCCAGCTCCTCCACACGCTTGGCCTGCTCCCTCAAGGTGTATTCCCAGGTGTCAAAATCCCCGGTGAAAAGCGCATAATTGGTCCCCTCCCACCACTTGGAGGAGATGGTCCAGCTGGCCTTGGCAGCATAGAAGATCTTGTAGATGGACATCAAATCCATGGGGTAATACTGCGGCTGCTTGGAATTGATGGTGCAGAAGAACTCGGCCCCCTCCTTGTCTATGGGTAGCTCAAAGTCAGGGATCTCCTCCTTGAGTTCGTCTGCCATCCACTGAAAGCTCTCTACGGCATCCTCCACGGTGAGGCGCATGTTGTTCATGGTCTCCCTGTGGTTATTGGCCGTTTTCTGGATCTCCCCGGGAGTCTCCTCTCTGGGCACAAGGCTTCTGGCAGTAGTTATTATGGCCCCGAAGTTGATCCCCATGGGGCAGGCCCAGGTGCACCTCTGGCAGTTGGTGCACTGCCAAATCCAGTTGGACTTGATGACCTGATCCTCCAGCCCCAGCTGTATCATTCGTATGAGCTTCCTGGGGTCCATGCCCTCCCAGTCAGCCACAGGACATCCACCAGCACAGGTGCCACATGTCAAACATGCATCCATCCGGCTAGTGGGCGCCACCATCTCCTTAAACTGGCGTTTCCGCTCCTTGGCAATCTTTAGACTTTCCACAATATTGCCCTCCCCCTTATTCTTGCCAGTTGGTCTTCACAGCCAGCCTTTTCGGCACAAAATGCCCTCCACTGACTTGACTGCCTCTCACATATACTATTGCCGTCTCTTGGGACAGAACTTTCTTCCCTTGCACTTGATCACTACCCCAAGCATACAAATTCAGGGCCTGCCCCGGAGGTGAAAGAGCTTCCCACATGTCTGAGCCAAGGATCCGGATCAGTATTCTGTTGGAATCTGATTCAGTTCAGCCATTGTGAACACAGGCCCATCCTTGCACACATACTTGGGACCAGTGTTACATTTCCCGCATATTCCTATGCCGCACTTCATCCTGTTTTCCAAAGACATGATTATCTGTTCGGGGGTAAAGCCCAGCTTTGTCAGCACGGGCATGGTGAATTTGATCATGATGGGTGGTCCGCAAACAATGGCAAAAGAGTCCTTGGAGCTGGGGGCCACCTGCTCGGTCACAGCAGGCACAAAACCAACTCTGCCGCTCCACCCCTCTTCCCCCGCATCCACCGTGAAGTGGGTCTCTATGTCGTCCCTGGCTTCCCATTCCTTGAGGGTTTCCTTGTAAAGCAGCAGCCCAGGGCGTCTGGCCCCGTAAATCACTGTTATATGACCGAAACGTGAGCGATTGCCCGGGTCAAGCATGTACTGAATCGTGGATCGCAATGTGGTGAAGGCAAAACCGCCTCCTATGAATACCACGTTCTTGCCCTCGAAAAGATCCAGGGGAAAACCCTTTCCCAGAGGGCCCCTTACCCCCATCAGATCCCCCTCATTCATCTCGTGAAGGGCCTGAGTCACCACTCCAGCCTTGTTCACCGTGAAGAGCAGGTGACCTGTTTCTGTGGGTGAAGAGGCTATGCCTATGGGAATTTCTCCCTTGCCGGCCAATGAAAGCTCGGCGAACTGTCCGGGGGTGTATTGAAAAGCTGCCTCATCCTCTTTTTTCAGGAATATGAGCCTGAAGCTCTTGAGGTTTCGGTCGTCGGTCTCCACCGTTATCTTGTCTATCCTTACGGGGTATGGAAGGTATGGGTTCTTCCCGTTCATCTCCGCCTCTCCTGTGGGACTCACGCGCTCATCTCCCTGATGATCTCCCTGATGTCTATATTCACCGGGCAATATTGCACGCATCTTCCGCAGCCAACACACATGACAGTTCCAAAGTCATCCTGAAAGTATCTCAATTTGTGCATAAAACGCTGACGGAATCTTTCCTTGCCAGTGGGCCTTGGATTGTGACCAGAGGCGTGAAGGGTGGTCAGCGGGAACATACAGCTATCCCAATTTCTCCCCCTGAGCCCGCATAGTCCCCTCACCTCGTCCTGTATGTCGAAACAGCTGCAAGTGGGACACAAGTATGTGCAGGTACCACACTTGATACACGGCTCATGCACTCTTTCCCAATAAGCTTGACCAAAGGTCTCCAGCAGAGGCTTCTTACGAATAGGGCTGGGGTCCACTTGCGCTCCCATCATGCCTAGGGCCTCTTGCGCCATTTTCCCGGCTTGCTCCTGGTAGCTTGAGTCTGCGTTTTTCAAGTCCCAACCTGCCAGCAGATCTTTGCCTTTTTCAGAGACGGCCTCCAGGAGAAAATCATCCCCCAGGTCTGTCATGAGTATATCCAGGCCCTCTCTGGAAAAGGGTCCCCCTCCTGTCCAGTGGCAAAAGCATGTGGAGCAGGGCCTATTGCAGCCCAATCCCACCAAAACCATCCCCTCACGCTTTCTCTTGTAGTAAGGATCCTGTGCAGCCCCTTGGACCAAGAACACCTTGTCCAGGATCAAGAAGGCCCTGGCATCGCAAGGCCGGATGCCGAATACCAGCCTGGTTTCCCCCTTTTCCTCCATCTCTTTCAGGATGAAGGCATCCTCTCTGTTGCGGTCAATGGTAAAAACAAACATCCTCTCCGACTGGGCAAAGACCAATGCCTTGGGCGAAAGCCTCACATTGCTGTGGTTCAAACACGGCTCCACCCCGGGGCCCAGCAATCCCAACTCCACAGCTCCCTGTACTTTCTGGGGCCCCCATATCTCAACCCCCTTCCCCCTCAAGCCGTCCAGAAATCCGGGAAGGTCCTTCTTTGCAAGAGTCTTAGCTTCCATCACCATCCACCCTCGCCTTTTCTTTCCGCCCCTTGTGGAGCAAGCCTCAAGAAATCCTCCTCAAACCTGCAAGATCTACTCCTGCGCCCTTTCCATTGCCAGCTTTCTCATAGAACTAGCCACAGTCTCCCTACCCTTGATGCCTGAAGCCACGCCTGTAGTTTTCATGTTACAGGATGAAATCCTGCGGGTCGTCAGGCTGGTAAGTGGCCAGTGGAGGCACTCCTTCCAAGCTGACCCCAGCTTCATATCCCCACCGCTCCTTTATCTCTTTTTCTAGTTTGCGAGTGAGAAGCCTCACAGGGATACCCATGGGACAAGCTCTTTCACAAGAGCCGCAATCAGTACATCGGCCTGCCATATGAAAAGCCCTGAACAAGTGGAATGTGAAAACATCATGTGGATCTTGAGACTTGCCCACCCACTGGGGTCTGGAGCAATCCACAAAACACTCCGGGCAATAGCAGTGGGGACAGGCATTGCGGCACGCATAGCACCTGATACAAGTGCTCAGCACCTGCCTAAAGGCCTGCCAGCGTTCCTGGGCTGACTTCCTCTCGATCTCCAGTATGTCCTTGAACCGTTCGGCCTTCTGTTCCTTTAGCTCTTCAGCCAAAACCAGGTCCCTGACCACAGGATTTCGATGCTCGCAGATGGAACAACACTGCTGAAGGGCCTCCTGCCTGGGAAGGCTCTCTTGCAGATCTCTGCCCCGAAGATGCACAAAACCGTCGGCCTCTTCCACCTCCAAGATCTCCCTATCCAGCCCCACGGTCTCTTGCAGCTTCCTGCGGTCCAGCATTCCCTCGCATGGAACTCCCAGGATCACCACCTGGTCTCTGGTTATTTGATGCTCCTGCATGTGGAGCACCAATGACCGAGAATCGCACCCTTTGGCCACCACTGCCACCTTTTCTTTCCTCTTGGTCAAGTAGTTGGCCAAGTTCAGGTTACAAAAGCCGTCCCAGTGAAGCTCCTTGGCCTCCTGGGGGGTCCGGGCCAGCCAGGGGCGGCTAACCATGGGGATGCTTCCCTTGCGGAAACCTACCACCAACTCCACCTCACCCTTTTCCAGCAGCCGGCTCGCCTCTGATCGGATCTGCTCAGCTATTTTCTCCATCTTTAGCACACCTCGATCTTCTCTCGCACGTAATTCCTTGCTGGCCCCAAAGCCTTGACCTTCTCAGTGACTTCCCTTACAACTTGAGAGAATTTTTCCCCCTCTGCAGCCGAAACCCAAGAGAAGTGCACCCTGCCTTCCTCAACACCCATGTACTCCAGTAGGCTCTTGAAAACCGTGAACTTCCGCCTGGCAAAGTAGTTACCACTCAGGTAATGGCAGTCTCCCGGATGGCAACCTGAAACCAGCACTCCGTCAACTCCGTTTCTAAGAGCCGCAACTATGAAGGCCGGATTCATGCGGCCAGAGCAGGGTATCCGGATGACTCTGATGTTGGGTGGATACTGCAGTCGACTCACTCCAGCCAGGTCTGCCCCTGCATAGCTGCACCAGTTGCACAGAAACGCCAGGATCTTGGGCTCCCATGTGTCGCTTTGTTGCATTGCCTGTTGCATGACGAACATCCTCCCGGGAAAAAGCTCTCAGAGCCTCCTCCCTGCGAATCCTCAAGCACTGAGTGCGTCTATCATGGCGAATATCTGGGGATCGTTGAAGCCCTTCAGAGAAAGCGCCCCTGATCTGCAGGAGGAAACGCAGGTGCCGCAGCCCTTGCAAAGGGCCTCATTCACCTCAGAACTGAGGGTATCTGGTTTGAGGCTCACGGCCTTGTAAGCACACACCAATTCGCAAACCCCGCATCCCGTGCACTTCTTGGGATCAGCATAGGCCACCTTTCCACCCACCTGCATCTTCTGCGTGGCCAACACGGTCACTGCCCGGGCTGCTGCTGCCTTGGCTTGGGCAATAGACTCATCCAGAGGCTTTGGATAATGGGCCAATCCTGCCAGAAATACCCCGTCTGTGGCAAAATCCACAGGTCTGAGCTTCATGTGGGCTTCCAAGAAAAAGCCGTCGTCGTTTAGGGGTACCTTGTAAAGCTGTGCCAATCCTTGGTTTTCATTGGGTTCTATGGCTGCAGCCAGAACCACGAGATCTGGCTCCAGGCTCACAGGAAGCCCCAGCACATGGTCCACTCCTTGGAGCTCCAAGGCTCCAGAAGAAGTCCTCACTACCTTGGGTTTATTCTCCACATCAAAACGGAAAAAGAGCACACCTTGCTCTCTTGCGGCCTTGTAATGATCCTCGTTGAATCCATAGGTGCGCACGTCCCTATAAAAAACCATTACATCCCGCTGTGGATCCTCTTGTTTTAGCCTTACTGCACTTTGGCAGGTATGGGTGCAGCAAACCTTGCTGCAATAAGGTCTGTGGGGCTCCCTGGAGCCCACACATTGGATGAAAGCTATGCTCTTGGCCTTTTTTACCCTCGGATCCCCCTGGGCCCACAGCCTGTCGAACTCCTGAGCTGTCAGGACCCGAGGATCCTCACCATACATGTACTCCGTGGGCTTGGACTCCCTTGCACCCGTGGCTATGACAACTGCCCCATGGCGCACTTCAACTGCTTCTCCAGAGCCGTTTCCAACCCTCAGGGTGGAAGTGAAATTCCCCATGAATCCTTCCACTCCCGTCACCTGCGTGTTCAGGTAAACATTGATCCTGGGGTCCTCCTGAACCTCTTCTATGAGCTTTTTCAGAAAAGCCTGGGAATCCTCACCCCTCCAGGTATGGCGTATATTGAGGGCATTGCCCCCCAGCACTCCTTCTTTCTCCACCAGGGTGACCTGAAAACCCTGCGCTGACAATTCCCTGGCTGCCACCATGCCTGCCACACCACCTCCCACCACCAAAGCCGACTGAGTAAGACCCAACTCCACCTCTTGGAGAGGTTCCAACATGGCAGCCTTGGCCACAGCCATCCGCACCAGGTCTTTGGCCTTTTCAGTTGCCTCTTTGGGGGAGCCCTGGTGCACCCATGAGCACTGATCCCTTATGTTTGCCATTTCAAAGAGATACTTGTTGATGCCAGCTTCCTGGCAGGTTTCCTGGAAAAGGGGCTCATGGGTGCGGGGACTGCAGGAGGCCACCACAACACGATTCAACTTCTTCTCCTGAATGATGGCCTTCATTCGGTCCTGGGTGTCCTGGGAGCAGGAAAACAGATTCTGGTCCACATGCACCACATAGGGCAAGGTGGCTGCAAACTCCGCCACTTCTGGCACACTCACCACAGAGCCTATGTTTATGCCGCAATTGCACACAAAGACCCCGATGCGAGGAGGTTCTCCTACAACAGTTCTTTCTTCTGGATAGGTTTTTTCTTTGACCAAGGTGCCTCTCACCTCAGAAAGTGCCGAGGCAGCGCTGGCTGCAGCTGCACTGGCCTCCATCACTGCCTGGGGGATGTCTTTGGGCCCCTGGAAAGCCCCGCAAACATATACTCCTGCCCGGGAGGTGGCCACAGGTTGAAAGCTGCTGGTGGCGCAAAAACGGTGCTCATTGAGCTTTATACCCAACTTTTGGGCCTTTCCCACCAACTCCTGGGAGGTCTGAAGTCCCACGGAGAGAACAGCCATGTCGAAGAGCTCCTCGGTGACTTTTCCATCCTCCCCTATGTACCTTATGAGAAGATCCTTGGTCTCAGGCTCCTCTATTATGGTGTGCACCCTGGAGCGGATGAATCTGACCCCCATCTCCTCCTGGGCCCTGTTGTAGTAACGTTCAAAACCCTTCCCATAGGTCCTCATGTCCATGAAGAAAATAGCAGTGTCCAAGGGATGGTGGCTGTGCTCTTTGGCAATGACAGCCTCCTTTATGGCATACATGCAGCAAACCGCTGAGCAATAGCTATGGTCACACTGATTAATGTTTCTTGATCCCACGCACTGAACCCAGGCTATCCTCTTGGGTTCCTTCTGGTCTGAAGGCCTCACCAGGTGCCCCTGGTAAGGCCCGGAAGCGCTAAGAATCCTCTCGAACTCCTTTGCGGTGACTACATTGGGAAAACGGGAGTAACCATAGTGTGAGATGAGATCTGCGTCAAAGATCTCGAAGCCTGGGGCCAAGATCACCGAGCCCACCCTCAGTGTCAGCCTCTGCTCTTTTTGCTCGAAATCTATTGCCTTGTTTTCACAGAACTTCTCACAAGCCCGGCACTTGCCCTTCTCAAAGTAAATACAGTGAGCCCGGTCAATGGCGTACTTTAAGGGCACAGCCTGAGGATACAGCACGTAGATGGCTTTTCTTTGGCCCAGGCCCTCATCAAAGGGATTGTCCACCTTCCTGGGGCACTTCTGGGCACAGATGCCGCAGGCCACACACTTGCTCTCGTCCACATATCTAGGGTGCTTGAGCACAGTGACCTCGAAGTTACCCTCTTCACCCTTGATCTCTTCTACTTCGCTTAAGGTCAGGATCTGGATGTTCAAGTGCCTTCCGCACTCCACAAGCTTGGGCGAGAGAATACACATGGAACAGTCATTCGTGGGAAAGGTCTTATCCAGTTGCGACATTACCCCACCTATGGCTGCCGATTGCTCTACCAGGTACACGTAGTACCCAGAATCTGCCAGATCCAGCGCCGCCTGCACGCCAGCGATACCACCGCCCGCCACCAACACTGCGCCGACCTTCTCCATGGAACAAAAACCTCCTCCCTCAATACTCATACAAAAACCAATCCGCTGCTTTCAAACCTCTGACTCCCGGCCCGGCAGGGAAGTAGAATTCCTCAGCAAATAATCCGGGGTAGAATATACAAGAGGAGTCAAACCTGTCAATGGCCTACTATCTCCCTGGCTCCCTGCGCCATCTTTACCAGGAAAAGAGTCCCCACTCCCCTGCGGGGCCCCTGTGTATTAGGCACCAGGTGATGAAGCCTTTCATTGTAACCGTACAGCCAGACCTCGGTGTAATCCTCCCCCTGGCGAAGCTCCATGAATCTCTCCCAGTTTCCACCACAGGCAAAAAGAAGCACATCCATGAGAAGGGCTCCCAGGTTGTTCCCCCTGGGATCAGACCCAAAGACAGCCCCACAGTGGCAGACTCCGCCCTCGAACTGACTGGCCTGTCCTATGCCTCCCGGAAAGCATCTGGGCAGCTCTTTATTGCAAAAGGGGCACAGGGGAGTCTTTATGGCAGAAAAGGGATTCAACTCACTTGTCCAACAGGCCTCTCTGTGCGGGCCTGGGTCTTTTTGGTATTTTAATTTATTATAACCTTGAGAAGCCCACTTGCCTACACTTGGAGGTACAATGAGCGGCACAGACCAGCCCCAAACGGATCTCATACGCAGGCATTTGGAATACTTGCGTTTCTATCCCAACTCGGTGGAGGCCCACTACAATCTGGGCCTGGCATATTTGCAAAACAATCAGATGGAAGAGGCCCTGGCTGAATTCCAGAAATCCTTGGAGCTACGGCCCACCATGGTGGAGGCCTTGATTAACATGGGGGGCATTTACTTCCGGCAGGGGAATCTGGATCAATGTATTGAGGCTAACCAAAAGGCTCTGGAGATCTCCCCCAATTCTTTTCAGGCCCTTTGCAACCTGGCATTCTCCTTCCTGCACAAAGGGCTGTGGGAGCAAGCCATTGTCTATGCCAGAGCTGCCCTGGAGATAAACCCTGAGTCAGCCTTGGTACACCACCATCTGGCCATAGCCCTCCACAAGCTGCAGAGGAATCAGGAGGCCATGGATCACCTGCAAAGGGCCGAAGAGCTGGGTTTCAAACCCGACCTGCAGGTACGCGAATCCATAGAAAGGGGTCTGTCTCTCTGAGGGCTCCTGGCCAGGACCTTTGGTCGAGGCACTCCTGCCTCCAAGCAACAAGGCTAACCCCTGAGGGATGAGCATATGGATTGGGGCGAAAATGCAAACTGTCGTTCAGGGATCGCGCTCCAGACATCACAAGCCGAAAAGCTGATCCCGGTCCAGGGTGGGGAGGCTGGATACCCGGTGATCACCATGCAGTAGACCTTGTAAAAAGAGGCGCTCCCGCCGCCTTCCAACTGGTACTGAGGCACCCCCAAATGCGACTGCTTACCTGCATCGTGACAAACACAAAGAGCTTTGGCTGAGTTTTCAAAAAGCGGCACTGTCTTCTTTGACAAATTCTTCTCCAGTCTTTGGCGGAATTTCTCTTGCTCTTGGGCCAAAGCCCTAGGAGCGCTGGCCATCAGAAATATCAATGCCAAGGCAAATAATCACCTAATTAGTGGAGTTCTCATTTCAGCCTCCTCCTTTCTCGCCTGCTTCAAAGGTATCGTAGGCCAATTTATTCTAAGCCATTTTTTTGTGGCTGATCTTCTAACATGCTTCTTTTCTGGGATCATCCCCCAGGATCAGCTATCTTGGGGCCTGCATTTTCAAAGTTCCCTCACATGAAGCCATTTTTCAGCTTCTGATTCCGACTGGATTCCAAATGGAAACAAAAATGTCTTTGGTTGTGAAGCTTCTCATGGCAGGAGCTCCCAAAGCCACCCTGCCTGATTGTTTGTTGCCAATGAATTAAGGTAATACACCCGTTGTTCGTCCAAGGTCAATGCCAGGGCCCTTATGCCCCTTTGAATCTCCCCGAAGACAGGGATCCCCATGGCCTCCACCTTTTCCCTCACCTGCCTAAAACATCTGGTGTCTCCTATGAGCCAAAGGGCAGCCCTTCCTGACCACGAAGCAAGAGGTTCTAGTAGGTTCCATGAGCCCTCCACCAATTGTTCATCCACGTACATGTGCACGTGTATGGCTTCGACCCCCGGGTCATTAACCAATGCCTGCAAGGTCCACAGGTAGGCTTTCTCCCTACCGCTTCTTTCTATGGCAGGCCATATGTCCACGGGATTAGAAGGTTCCATCCAGGGGGGAAAGACCTCTTTGAGTTTTGCACAGGTGCTGGGGGAAAGCTGGGCCAAGGCCATTGCCCGGCTTTCCAGGTGGTCTGAAGCCACGATTCCGGCCGCCCCGCTAAATGTCACCACTGCAATTCGCCTGCCTCCCTTCTTGCCCTTCCACACAGAAAGAGCCTTGGTAAGATCCATCATTTCCAGGAAGTCGTAAGCCCTCTGGATCTTTAATTGTCTGAAGAAACCCTCGGCCACCTTTGCATCTCCGGCCAATGAACCCGTATGACTCTGGGCAGCCCTGGCACCTCCCCGGCTGAGTCCACCTTTTAAGAGCACAACGGGTTTTCCCAGGTTCTCAATGGCCCTTCTGAATCTGGACGGCTCTGAAACGGATTCCAGGTACATGGCCACCACTTGGGTTTCAGGATCCTGGGCAAAATACTCCAGGAGGTCGCATTCGTTTATGTCGCAGCGGTTTCCTATGGAGCAGGCCTTGCTGAGCCCAAAATAGCCCTCACTGATGACCTGCATCAGAAATCCTGCAGAGGCCATACCGCTTTGCACCACCACAGAGACATCCCCAGGTCTCAAGATGTCTTTCCACACATGGGGCCTCATGAAGGAGGCCACCATGCGGGTATGACCATTGATAAGCCCCATGCAGTTGGGCCCCCAGATCCGGATGCCTGCACCACGGGCCTCTTCCAGAGACCTTTCCTGAAGCATCCGACCCTGCTTTCCTGTTTCCGCAAATCCTGCGCTTTGAATCATCACCCTCGTGATACCCTTTCTCCCGCACTGTGCTATCACTCGGGGCACATCCTTGGCCGGCACAAAAACGATGGCCAGATCTACCGTCTCAGGGACCTCTTCCACAGAGCCGTAGCAAGGTCTTCCCAAGACCTCTTGGTAATTAGGGTTGACGGGATATAGTTTCTCCCCACAATAATCCATGAGATTGGCAACCAGAGCATGGCCCCCCTTGTGGGGAGATGGACTGGCCCCTATCACAGCCACGCTCTTGGGACAAAAAAAGCCCTCGAGAATTCCAAAGGCTTCTTTTTCTTTTCTTTCTTTCTTCATCACTCACCTTCCAACACAGGCCATCTGTCCTCAAGCCAGGAAATCCTCTCAGGCCTCCCCCGGGAGCTGGAATGGTTACAAATATCTATATGTTTTCCCCGGGTGGTGTCACACCATCTGGGCCCGAGACTTGATTTGTACAGAGCCCTTCCAGCACTTTTTTGGCTTCCTGTTTGGCGTACCACTCTATCTGCCTACAAAGCCCTCGGATCATCTTTACCTCATAGGGCCTCAGACCGACCCTGGAGAAGAACTTGCGGACCTTCATCATGCCCAATCGGGGATTGCTTTTTGGGATAACACAGAGTTTCAGGAGGGTCTCTTCCAGATGGCAGTACATGCCTTCCAGTTCGGATACAGTGGCCAGACGCTCCCTGGGTTTAAAAGGAGTTTCCCTATTGTGCAAGAAAGCCTTATGAATCTCATAGCAGATTACCAACACGGCCTGCGCCAAGTTCAGGGAAGCAAAGCCGGCCGTGGGTATGTTCACCACCATGTGACAAAGCTTCAACTCCTCGTTGGAAAGCCCCCTGTCTTCAGGCCCAAAAACCACTGCCACCTTATCCTGAGCTCCCAAGGCCACGATACGCTCTGCGGCTTTCCATGGACTCCACAGAGGCCCCCTCACCGCCCCTTGCCTGGCCGTTGTTCCCACCACCACATGAAAAGAGCCCAGGGCCGCCTCCAGGGAGTCATAGATCTGAATCTTGCTTATCAGGTGTGCGGCCTCCCTTGTTGCCATTCTCTCCATGGCTGCTTTGTCCCACCTGAGAGGCCCCACCAACAGAAGCCTGGACAGGCCCATGTTCCACATGGCTCTGGCCGAGGCCCCGATGTTCTCCGGTGAGCGAGGACGATGAAGCACCACGGCCACCTGATCCAGTAAACTGTTGCTTTCTGGGTCATGGATTTTCACTGCGCCCTCCTTCCCGGATCAGCATCAGGCAGGGATTCATTGCCAAACCCCTCCTCTGAGTCAGATCATTAGCCAGGACAGATGAGACTGACCACCAGCTGAGGTGGATTCGGCCTTTCTCAGGTTCAGACACAGGCCTCAGCCTTCAAGGGAGGATCAGGGTCTGTTAGAGCTTTGCTCAACTCATCCTGGGATATCCCAGAGCCATCCCTCCCGTGGCCCGGTGGTCTTGAACAACTCAGGCTTTGATTCTTGCGGTCTTGCCAGGAGTTCAACCAGGTTAGGCTTTTCTCCCCTCATAATCGTATGGTTGACCAGATGATGTGCGCCAATCCTTATTGCTCCCAATTGCTTGGATCCGGATTGATTTCCTCATGCGGGCTAAGTCCTTGGAATAATGACCATCTTTGCAAAAAAGGGGGGGCATGTCCCCATGTCCCCCCAAGTTTGGTGCTGCGCGGATCTCAGGGCTCTTTACAAAGCCCGCTGCAGATCAGATCTCCTCCACGGTTATGGAATCCGTGGGGCAGACCTCTATACAGCTTTCGCACCCGATGCACTCGTCCATGTTCACCGGCTCCGCCTTTCCATTGGCGTCCAGCTCGTAGACGTCCACCGGGCAGATCTCCACGCACTCTCCATCGCCGTCACATGTTTCTTTGTTCACGGTTACACGATACGGCATCTCCCTTTCCTCCTCGCGTCTTTTGAGTCAGAAGCCCGGCGGGATCTTTTTTTGCCGGGCTCCGAGGCCTATGGCCTTGCCTTCCAAAGCACTTTAGAGAACCATTCCAAAGCTGTCAAGGAGCTTGGAGCTCAACCACTCATCCCTTCCGTGGTGGAGTCACAGTCAGCACTGGCACAGGGGAGTTCTTCACTACTTCCTCGCTGACGCTTCCGAAAACAGCCTGGCCTGGGCGGTGCTCATGGGTGGAGGATCCATGGCCGTGGGTAGCCATCACCACCAGATCGATTCCCTCCTGCTCCACGTACTTGAGTATCTCCTGAGCTGGGTCCCCCACCAAAATCCGCTTCTGGTAATAGGGGCAGCCTCCCAGCTCGGTCTGACAGATTTCTTCCATGCGCTTGGTGGCCTTCCTCATCACCCATTCTCTGAACTCCTTGACAGGGCCTGGGTGATCCTGTCCATAGAAGTTCACCACCTGATCTATGTCCTCGGCCACGAAGATCAGGTGGATCTGAGCCCCATACTTCTGGGAAAGGGAGGTCACCAGGGGAAGTGCCAGAGCCGAATTTTCAGACAAATCCGTAGGCCAGAGTATCTTCTTTATTTCCTTCATACTGCTTACCCCCCTTCACGTGCCAAAGCCCGTCCTAGGGCCTGAATCTCTCAGGAGCTCTGTTTCTTCGCCCAGGCCCAAAAATACCATCAAACCCCTTTTTCTTCCTTGATAGAGATCGCTATCTTGTAAAGCACGGTCAATATCAGAAAGCCCATGGCCCAAACCCCCAGAGTGATGAAAACCTCGGGCCATGTGGGCGAGTATTCGAAGACCTTGTCCATGGGGTTGGGTATGAAGCCTGTGACCACTAGCCCCAGCCCCTTCTCTATCCAAAGGGAGATGAAAACCATGGCACAGGCCACGGCTAGAAGTCTCTCATCGCTTCGGGTTCTGGGATTCACCAGGAGATAGGCAGCCACAACAGCCATTATCATGAAAGCCCACCACCAAGGCACCAATGTAGTATGGCCGTGGAGGCCTACAAAGAGATATTGGAAGTGGTGCATGTGCTCTGGAATCTTGCTGTAGAAGGCAGTAAAGAGCTCCATGAGCACGAAGAATATGCTCACCAGCATGGCATAGGTCACGATCTTGGCCAGGGTCTGAATGGCCTCCTTGCCCGGATCAAACTTGGTCAGCTTCCTGATAATGAGACAAAACAGGATCAGCAGTGCAGGTCCCGAGGCAAAGGCTGATGAAAGAAAGCGTGGAGCCATGATGGCCGTCAGCCAGAAACCTCTCCCAGGTAACCCCGCATAGATGAAGGCTGTCACAGTATGGATGCTTATGGCCCAGGGTATGGATATGTAGATGAAGGGTTTTATCCAGCTAGGCGGCGCCAAGCCTTTCTTTTCAGCACTCAAGACTGTCCATCCCACAAGGATGTTCAGAAAAAGGTAACCGTTCAACACGACCATGTCCCAGAAAAGGATGGAATTGGGAGTGGGATATAAGAGCACGTTGAAGGCCCTGGCCGGTTGACCCAGATCCACTATTATGAAGGTCAAACACATGGTCACGGCCGAGACCGCCAGAAACTCCCCCAATATGGTTATCTTGCCAAATGTCTTGTAATGATGAAGGTAGTAAGGCAACACCAGCATCACGGCCGAAGCGGCCACCCCCACCAGGAAGGTGAATTGGGCAATGTAGAGTCCCCAGGATACATCCCTGCTCATACCTGTTATGCCCAGGCCTTCGCTGAGCTGCAGCAGGTAGCAGATGAAACCTACCCCCATGAAGAGCAGCAGAATGCTCACCCAGCCATAGTATTTCCTGCTTCCTACTAGCGCCTTCTCCAGCATGGTCACCTCACACTAGATAGTACACCTGAGGCATGGTGCCCAGTTGCGGCTTGCGGCGGATGGCCGTTCGCACCTTGAGAAGCCTTCTGATCTCGCTTCCTCCATCTTCGAGATCCCCAAAGAAAAGAACCTTCTCTTTGCAGGCCTCCACACATGCAGGCTTCTGTCCCTTGGCTAGCCTCTCTTCACAGAAGTTGCACTTCTCCACAACACCTCGTGTGCGAGTGGGAAACTCCTTGTTCAGTTCCTTTATGAAGGGCCTGGGATCCCTCCAGTTCAAACTCCTGGCCCCGAAGGGACAGCCCGCCATGCAGAATCGGCAGCCTATGCAACGGTGATAATCCATCATCACTATGCCATCTTCCCTCTTGAAGGTGGCCTTGGTGGGACAAACCCTTACACAAGGAGGATTATCACAATGATTGCAAAGAACTATCACCGGATGTTTCTTCAGGGCTTCGTCCAGGAAATCATGCTCCTGGCCTGGAAAAGCGTGTGGGAAGCTCTCATTCCAGATCCACTTCACCTCATCCTTGGGGTTGGGCATGGAAGGTACGTTGTGGGTCTTGTGACAGGCCTCGAAGCAGTCCCGGCAGTTGTCGGGGCACGGCTTCTTGAGATCCACTACCATGGCCCAACGCTTCCCAGGAAGCGCCCTGGGATCCGGGCCTGTCTTGGAGCCCTGAGCTGCTGCCAGAGCTTGGGAAAGAGGCTTGGCCCCCACCCCCAAGACCGAGATCCCGGCGATCTTAAGGAAGCTGCGTCGGCTGCGCTCCATCACTTCATCTCCTTGGGCTCTAGGTGGCAGGACCAGCAATTAGGTGACACTGCCACGTAGGTGTGACAACGATCGCAGAATTTCTCTTTCTCATTGTGACAGCTCATGCACGTGTTCTGGAGGCTCATGTCGAACTTCTTGCCTCCCAGGCCCACATATATCCTCTGGCCCTCCCTTACCACTGCATGGCGCCACTCATCTATGAGTTCCATGTGTTTGGCCCGCATGAAAGAGGTGGACTCCACACATTGCTTTTCTTTGGTGGGCAGTACCAGCTCAGGGGCCACAGCAGCCCTCCCTGCGTTGTACCAGAAAGGGAAAGTCATTAGAGCCACAAAGACCACAAGTCCGATTATGATCTTTCCCGCGTTATACATCCCCGCCGCCCTCCGTTCCCATGAGAGGTTCCCCTCGCAGATCCAACTCCCGAGGTTTCTCCCCCTTCATCACCAGGGCGTTGCCCACCAGCTCGTGGATGCCGGTCACTTGAACCTCAGGGACCCAGTAATCCATGAGAGAGTGGAGCGTGGCCCTGTCTATGGCACATATGCAGGCCAAACGATTCACTCCGTGCTTTTCGTGCACGTGCTGAACCGCGTTGGCCCTGGGGAAGCCCCCACGCATTCTCATCTCCAGGTTCTCGTCCGTGCCCAGCCCGGCCCCACCACCGCAGCAGAAGGTCTTCTCCCTTATGGTTTCCTCGGGCATCTCGAAGAAGTTGTTGCATACATTTTTGAGCACGTACCTGGGCTCCTCGAAAAAGCCCATGGCCCTGGCCGGGTTACATGAATCGTGGAAGGTCACCCTCAGGTGGTCGTTTCTGGTGGGGTCGAGCTTTAGCTTGTTGTTGCGGATAAGATCAGCGGTAAATTCCACTATGTGCACCATCTTGGTGGCCTTGGCATTTTCAAACTTGGTACCAGTTATGGGTGAGACCGGCTCTTCCAGGAAGTCCGCCGGACCGTTCATGGTGTTCATGTATTGGTGTATGACCCTCCACATGTGGCCGCACTCCCCCCCCAGGATCCACTTGACCCCCAGGCGTTTGGCCTCGGCGTACATCTTGGCATTGAGCCTTTTCATTATCTCGTGGGAAGAGAAAAGACCGAAGTTACCTCCTTCGGAGGCGTAAGTGCTCCAGGTATAATCCAGGCCTATCTCATGGAAGAGCATCAGATACCCCATGAGAGTATAGGTGCCCGGGTCTGCAAACACATCTCCTGAGGGAGTTACAAAGAGGATTTCAGCCCCCTTTCTGTTGAAGCTGGGCTCTATTCTTATGCCTGTTATGTTTTCTATGTCATCAAGGAAAAACTCTATCATGTCCTTGAAGGTGTGAGGTTGGATGCCCAGATGATTCCCTGTTCTGTAACAGTTTGCTGCAGGCTCCAATATCCAGTTGATGTTGCAACCCACCAGGTTCAGAAGCTCCCGGCCCATCATGGTGATCTCGGCCTGGTCTATGCCATAAGGGCAGAATACCGAACAGCGTCGGCACTCTGTGCACTGATAAAAGTAGTAAAACCATTCCTTCAGTACATCCTCTGTGAGGTCCCTGGCGCCACAAAGCTCACCCAGGATCTTGCCGGCAGCAGTGAAATAACGTCTGTAAACGGACCTGATCAGCTCCGCCCTCAAGACCGGCATGTTCTTGGGATCCCCTGAGCCGATGTAAAAGTGACATTTGTCAGCGCATGCCCCACAGCGCACGCATATATCCAAGAAGAGTTTGAAGGAGCGGAACCTGTCCAGCCTCTCCTTGAATCCCCTGATTATGGTTTCCTTCCAGTTGGGAGGCAGCTTCCAGTCTTCGTCCGAAGGCTGCCAATCCCTGGGGTTGGGAAGCCCCAAGACCCTCAGATTCTTGGGCAGGGCGCTGTAACACCAGGTGCCGGGCCTGAAATCCACCGGTGTCTTCATCCACCCCGTCTTGGGAGGCTTGTAGTCGATATTCAGCAGCTCCTGAGGCTTTGTCTTCAACATGGCTACTCCCTCTTCTCCACCGGCAATCCAGCCTGGATCATCTTGTCCCTGAATTCTTCCTCATACTCCTCGTAGGTGTGCACCTTGACCGGATAGTTCCAGGGGTTCACGTGGCGTCTCCTTCGACTGTCACCTGTAAGATTGCGCGTGGGACTCAGGAATACCCCACCCATGTGCATGAGTTTGCTGAAAGGGAAATAGGCTATCAGAGCACAGACCAAGAACAGATGTACATAAAAGGAAAGGCCCACTCCCTCCGGAATCACGGGTTTGAAGGTAAAAAGCCCCAGAGCCAGGCTCTTTACTCCCAGCAGATCCACCTTGGAAAAATGCCTGGTGATGATCCCCGATATGGCTACTGCCAGGATCAGAAAAAGAGGAAAGTAGTCTGCAGGAAGAGATATGTAGCGCACCTGGGGAATCACCACCCTGCGAAGAAACAGAAATGTCACCGCTGCCACCAAAGCCAGATCTGTCAAATAAACGGTGGGCACGGCTATGGAGAAAAGCCCGTCCAGTTCCTCTATCCACTTCACGAAAAAGGGAATGGGTTCTGTGAAAAAGCGCGTGTGGCGGATCACTATGGTGAGAAAGGCATAATGAAAGGTCAGCCCTGCCAGCCAAAGCCACTTGGCACTGGCATAACCTGCCTTTTGACCCTGCAGTTGGGTCTTGGTATTGCGGAAAAGACTTCTAAACAGCAATACCTCCAGAGCCATCCTGAGCACCACCCCAAAGGTGTCCGCAGGATTCTCAAGGCGGCTGGACTTGATCCAAGGCAGTGATTTTTGCTGCCCACAAGTCGTGGTTATCCTGAAAGGCACCGGGGAGGCGCCCCAACGCACGACCCTATATAGGAAACCCAGTATGAATAGTGCGATGGAGATGTAGGGTATTATGACCCCGAAGAAGTAATTAAAACCGGCGGCTCCTACCCCGGCCAAAGCCACACAAGTCAAGATAAGTACGGCGAAAAGCGAAAACCCCATTCCCATGGATCCTCACCTCGCTTGGAATCGAATTCCCTACAATCAAGACCTACCGAGTCCGGCTAAAACGCTTTATGTTTCATTTTCAAAGGCCCTGGGGTTCCTGGGCCGGCTCATGGCTTTGCTCCTCTGGCCAATCAAAGACCAGGTTGGCCATCTTGAGAAGCCGTTCCGTACGTGTGCGGATCTCTTCTACCCGTATCTGGTACAGCCTCTCCTTGCAAGCACTGTATATGTCAAAGGCCAAAAGGGTCAGCCGATCTATCCTGTCCTCCAGCCCTCTGAGATCTTGGAGATCTTCTCCCAGAAGCTCCCCCAGCTCTTCCCTAAGAATGAGCTTCAGGGCTGGAATGAAGCCCAAGGCCTCGGAAGCTGTCATGTTCTGTACCGCTCTGATACGCACCAGTCTATCCAGCGCCTGGTGGGTCTGTGGCGGCAATTCGTCTGCCAGCAAGAACTGGTCGTACAATAAAACCATGCCTTGGGCAATGGTATGACCTACGGGATTGGTGAACTGATTCTTGGGAGATCTAAGGAAGTTTCGGGTGTCAGCCGGATATGCATCCAAAACCACATCCAACCACCGCTTCAGGATCGCCTCTCGTTTCTCAGCCAACAGCTTCTGCAACATAGAACCGTTCCGCTCTCCGCTGGTGATCCAGGCTCCGGGAGTCAACTTCTCCAAAGCCTACGGGCCATTTCCTCGTGCAGCCTAGGCTGTGCCCATGGAGCAAGATCAGAGTGCACCATTTAGTCGATCCTTGCTCCTTTGTCAAGGGAAAAACGGCTCAGGCAGGTTTGGATAATAGATGACCCGGCTTCTCTACCCCCGCGAGCCCCAAAAAAGCGGAGCACTCCAGCCCCGAAACACTGCGCCAGAGGCTCCGCTTGGCTTTGCCCTCACACACAGCCTGTTGGTTTGGCCAACCCTGCCAGCTTGCAGGCCCCCTTGGCCGGGCCCGTGGGGAAGAGCTCATAGATCTTCTTGAGGTTGAAACCAGTGTCCTTGCAAAGTTTTCGGATCATAGGAGCGATCCCATACTCTTTGTAATAGTCCCTGAGATAGTTGATGACCTTCCAGTGCTCATCCGTGAGGGAACCCTCTATACCCTCTGCCGGAGCCAATGCCTGGGCGAACTCAGGACTCCACTTATCCAGCTCCTGAAGAAAGCCGTCCTCATCCACCTCATAAGCCTTGCCTGCCAACTCAATCGTGGCCATCTCCTGTCCTCCTTACCCTTTGTTTTCCAGACTCTCACGATCTGGTTGTTGTCCCCCCTGGGACTTGCAACTCCTTAAAATCTCTCCCCCCTAAGGAAGGGCTTTGAGGGCCGATCTTTGGGCCGAGTCTTTGCGGGCAACAGCACATCCGGCCAGGCGCCACGCCCAGTCTTCACGACTGGTAGCATGAAGATGAGTGTATGACGCCAGGACATTTTTCCTCATTATACCGTCTCTTCGTCCATCCAAGCCCTTGCCTCTTTTTACTGCAAAGGCAAATTCAACTTTGGATTCCTCCAGGCTGACCACCTTGGAGTAATGGAACTCGTGTCCTCTGAGAATATCCCCTTTGGGGATAAAGGGGTTTTCCACCACAGCCTCCAAGGCCGTATAGCCATGGCCCTGGGGCCTGTCGGTGAACTCCGTCCAAAGTGGCAAAGCCCCCACCATGGGATAGGATTTCCCGGCCGCCCGGATGCCTTCCCCAAGATACATGAGCCCTCCGCACTCGGCGTAAACAGGTAACCCCTCGGCTGCCAAAGACCTTATTTCCCTTCTGAGCCCTTGATTGTCTGCCAGGGCTGAGGCAAACATCTCAGGGAACCCTCCCCCCATGTAAAGCCCATCCACCTCGGGCAATCCAGTATCTCTTATGGCGTCTATCTCCACAAGCTCAAGTCCTGCATCTTCCAGGGCCTCCAGGTTCTCCGGGTAGTAGAAGTGAAATGCCGCGTCCCTTATCACCCCTAACCTGGCCCTACCTCTGGATGCCTGCCTCTTGGCCCTGTAAAGATGCACCTGGGGGATCCCCCTGGTATGTTTCTGGGCCAGATCCCACAAGGCATCCACTTCCACATGCCTGGATACACTCTCTGCAGCCCGCTCCAGGACTGCCTTCACATCCCCCTTCTCAGGCGGCGGTACCAGACCCAGGTGCCTCTCAGGTAGCCCCAGATCCCTAAGTCTGGGCAGGGCCCCCAGCACTGCAACGCCTCCATAGTGCTCCACACTCTTCCTGATAACAGACTCATGCCGGGAGTTGCCAACCTGGTTCAGCACCACCGCGGCTATGCACAGCTCTGGATCCATGGCCCTTAGCCCCAAGACCATGGCAGCAGCCGTACGGGTGGTCTTGGTAACATCCAAAACCACCACCACCGGAAGCCCCAAGAGCTTGGCCAGCTCTGCTGTGGAGAAGGTGCCGTGCTCGTCCACTCCGTCGAAAAGTCCCCTGTTGCCCTCCACCACCGCCCCTTGAGCTGCCTCTGTGCGACGTGCATAGCTTGCCAGAATCTGCTCAGGACTCATCAAGTACGGATCCAGGTTGTAACAAGGTCTTCCGGAGGCCACGGCCAGCCAGGCGGCATCTATGTAATCAGGACCCTTCTTGAAAGGAACCACCGACCTGCCCCCGGCCTTCCAACAGGCAACAAGGGACATGGTAAGGAGAGTCTTTCCAGATCCTCCCCTCAGGCCAGCTACTATGAGCCCCGGACATGTTCCAGCCACAGATACACCTCGAAATACAGCCCCTTCTCCTCGGGGCAGGGACCCACCCTTCAGAGCCGGGGCTCGCCGATCCAGCACGCAGGGCAGGGCTTCGGGCCCTGCCCCCACCTGGATTTACTCGTCTTTTTTTGCTCCTGGAAGCATCAGATAGGTGGTGCTTCCGCTGGACCAATACTCAAGTGTCTTCTCGTCGATCATCTCCTTTACAGCCTTCTTGACCTCAGACTTGGGAATGTCCGAGAGACCCTTTTCCACATCCTTGATGTAAAACCGGCTCTTTTTCTGGCTCTGAAACCAAGCCAGGATCCTCTGCTTCACTTCCTCGTTGCTCATTTTTCAACCCCACTTAAATTGTGTGGTGTTTCTGAAGGTAGTTGTGGAAAGCTTGTAATCATCTATGTGAAGCGGCGTAAACTCTATACCTGTCAGCTTGAAGAACCTCTCCCAGCCTACCCTCTCTATCCATTCTCCAATGCGCTCGTACTTGTTGGCATGCTTTGCATACACTTCCAGGATGTTCTTGATGGCCGAGGTGACTTCTGGCCACCTGGGAGGATTGTTGGGCAGGTAGGGAATGGCCAGCCTTGAGAACATGGGAGTGTGCCGCGCATTGGACACCTTGCCTCCCACCCAGATGGAGATCCCATCCCCCTCGCCATCGGCCAGAGGCATGGCAGGACACATGGTGTAGCAGTTTCCGCAGTACATGCACCTTTCCGGATTCACGATGACGCTTTTCTTTTCCTTGTCAGGATGGGGCCTGATGGCACCTGTGGGACAGGCCGCTATGGTTGTTGGAATTTCGCACACGTTCTTCAAGTTATCGTGATCCACCTTAGGAAGCTTTGTGTGCACGCCCAGGATGGCAATGTCAGAACAGTGAACAGCCCCGCACATGTTCAGGCAACAGGCCAGAGCTATCCTAACCTGCGCAGGAAGCTTGTGAGAGCCAAAGTACTCGAAAAGCTCGTCCATGACACTCTTGACCACACCCGAGGCATCAGTTGCCGGAGTGTGGCAATGTACCCAGCCCTGAGTGTGCACTATGCTGGTCACCGAATGGCCCGTGCCGCCTATGGGCCAACCCTTGGCCGCCAGCTCCTTTTTCAGGGGAGCTATTTTCTTCTTGTCCGTCAGAAGAAACTCCACGTTATGGCGGCTCGTGAAGCGCAGATAACCATCGGAATATTTGTCAGCCAGGTCGCACACCTCTCTGATGAAATCCACCGTGACCAGGCGGCCTGAACCCATCCTGACTGTATAAACTTCCTTACCGGTTTCCGACACGTGCACCAAAACACCAGGCTCCAGGATCCTATGATACTTCCACTTGCCATAGTTCTTCTTGATAATCGGTGGAAGGAAATTGCGGAAATCCGGAGGACCAATGTCTGTCTTACCCATTTGCGCTTACCTCCTCGATATGTCCCGTGCCAAACTCCTTGTAATGACGGGTTTCACTTTCTCTTTTCGCCGTTTCCCAGCTTCAGCTACAGCTTTGCCCAACAGCAATCGGCCTAGAAGAAGATGTAGGGGTTGTAGCGCGGTGTCTTGACCATCTGGGGCACCGCAGGAAGCCCCATGGCCTCGAGAAACTTTCTCATGCTCATGCGCTCGATGACCTCCCCCAACCTCTCTCTCATCTTCCCGTTCTCATCCCACCATTCCCAGATCTTCTCGGCCAGATCCTTGAACTCCTGATAGGGGCTCTCGAACTTCATGAAGGGTATCAAAACCCAGCTCATGAGGGCACCCTCCAAAATAGGGGCCTTGCCGCCCACAAGGATGGTCACTCCGGTATCCTTCCCTGGCCTGAGCGCCTCGGGCATCACATTGATGCAGTGCATGCAACGGGTGCAGTCATCGTTGTAGATCGTGAGCTTCTTTCCATTCCACTCCATGCAGCGGGTGGGGCAAAGCTCTATGACATCCTTCTGTATGTCAAACTTGGCCTTCTTGCCGCCACCGCCAGCAGCAGGGGATATCTCGCCGGCCACGTATGCCTGCACAGCGGCCTGATCCACTCTTATCTTGTCCCTCCAGGTCCCTATGACGGCCAGGTCTGACCTGGCTATGGCAGCCACACAGTCATTGGGACAGCCGGAGAATTTGATCTTGAACTTGTAAGGCCACATGGGTCTGTGGAGGTAGTCCTGGAACTCGTGGGTCACATCATTGCAGGCATCCAGGGTGTCATAGCAGGCCCACTCACACCTGGCAGGGCCAACACATGCGCTGGGGGTTCTAAGAGCAGAGCCAGATCCGCCCAGATCAAACCCTGCCTCCGAAAGCTCGTCAAAACAGGGCTGCAAGTGCTCTGTGAAGGTCCCCAGCAAGATGATGTCACCTGTGGAGCCGTGCATATTGGTCAGGCCGCTGCCGTGTCTGTCCCAAATATCGCAGATGGTACGAAGGGCCTTGGTGGTGTAAAACCATCCAGAGGGGTGGTTAATACGCATGGTGTGGAAGTGGGCCACATTGGGGAAAAGATCTGGACGATCTGAATACCGGCCGATCACCCCTCCACCATATCCTGTCACACCAACTATTCCGCCGTGCTTCCAGTGACCGATTTTATCTTTGTAAGAGAGCTCCAGCTGCCGCAACAGGTCCTTGGCCATGGGCTTTCGTTCGGCCACCCGTTTGATGTCCTTCACGAAGCTGGGCCATGGCCCCTTTTCCAGTTCATCCAACAACGGGGTCTCGGATTTCGCCATCCTCATTCACCTCCCATACTTTATGCTCCCCTTAATCAGACTCAGCCTGCGCACCATCTCTAAACCCAGGTGCCTGACCTCTCCCGCCCTAGCCTTAAGGCTTAAGGATCCTCCCCCCCTTCATTTGATTTCATAAAAAAAATCAAAAATATAACTGCCTATCAGCTTGGCTCTCTACTCTGAAACTAGTTCAGAGGCTACCCAGAGCATCCCACAGAAGGACATAACTTTATAAATTGTTTTGGCTTCACTGTCAAGATATAATCCCTTTCTGTGGCAGCAGGGAAAGCCAGGGGTTAGGCCCATGGAAAGGGACTTTAAGGTTGCAGCCATATCAATGAATTGCCCAGGGGGAGACCCAGAGGCAGTGGTATCGGGCATCAGCCTAGTGGCCAATTCCCTTGCACAGGAGGGTGTGGAGCTGCTTTGCTTTCCAGAGGCATGTCTGACCGGTTATTCGATCCGGCCGCAGGAGGCAAGGGATTGGGCAATGCCTTTGGAGAATCCTTGGCTGGAAAGGTTGAGAGAGCTATCCTTGGCAAGAAAGGTCTTTCTTCTTGTGGGAATGATGGAGAAATCCCCTTCAGGCAGATTTTTCCTGACACACTTGGCCATTTCTCCCCGAGGCCAGGTTACTGTTTACAGAAAGGCCCACCTAAGCCCGCAAGAAGCTACCATCTTTGCGCCAGGACGTGATTCTGCTGTTTTTCAGGTAGGCCCTGCTTTGGGGGCCGTGGCGCTTTGTTACGAAGCTCACTTCCCGGAATGGGCCTTGAAGCTTACCCTGGATGGGGCCGAGATTCTTTTCTTTCCCAGTGCCTCACCTGGGGAGTCCCCTAAAGAGAAGATGGAAAGATGGCTACGCTTCATGCCGGCCCGTGCCTATGACAACGGTGTTTTCGTGTTGGCCTGCAACCAGGCCGGGGGAAACGGGGCGGGTCTTAGATTCCCAGGAGTATCCCTTGTTTTTGATCCCAAAGGAAGGCTTTTGGCATCGCAAATCGCAGAGGATCAAGCAGTGGCCGTGGCCCTGTTGAGAGCAAAGGAGATCCACAGGGTAAGAAGCCATCCCCTGGCCCACTTCCTAAGGCACAGAAGGCCCGAGCTTTATAAAAACAAAGAGCTCCAGCTCCTGGATTGAAAAATCTCTCAGTTGCCGGATTCCTCCAAGAGTCTTTGCAGGTTTTGGGCGGCAAAGCCAAGTGTGGGATCCAGGGCCAGGGCCCTCCTGTACCAAGTGACCGCTGCTTCCCTGTCTCCCAGGTCCCTCAGATTGCTTGCTATGTTGGCCAGATCTATGGCAGAGCTTGGGTTTATCTCAAGAGCTTTCAAGAAGGCCCCAATGGCCTGGTGGTGGAGCCCCAACTTGAAACGGCAAAAGCCCAGCAGGTTCCAGGCTTCGTAGCTTCGGGGATCTGCCTCCAAAGCCTTTTCCAGCCATGGAACGGCCTCCCTGAACCTTCCCATTTCCTTCAAACAATGGGCAATGTAGAAAAGCACCGAGGGCAGATCCTCGGCTTCAGGTCCCCCTTTGAGTGCCTTCCTGAAGCTCTTTAGGGCTTCCTCTATTTTAAGTTGCCCCAGAAGAGCCATACCTTTATAAAAAAGCACAGGTGGCTTGCCAGCCCTTGTGTGCTTGAGAACCTCCCAGGCCTCCTGGAATTCTTCCAGGTTTATGTGACAAATGGCCAACTGTAGCAGAAGATCCTCCTTCATCACTTCCCCAGGCCCTGCCTTCAGCGCTTCTTCAAATAGCTGTGAAGCCTCTATATAGTCCTTCCAGGCAAAATGACACCTGCCCAATTGATAGAGGGCCTCTGCGGAATTCGGATTGAGGCCTCGGGCCTCCTCCAGGAGTTCGTGGGCCTGCTCCAGCCTGCCTTGCTGTAATTGGATGATCCCCAAATAAAGAAGGCTTTCAAATCTCAGTTGGGGGGATCTGGCCATCTCCAGCCCAGCCCTAAGATGCATTTGAGCCTTGTTCACATCCCCCCGACTGAGGGCAAAGACTCCCATCTGATGGCTGATTCTGCCTCCTTCCTCCTCCCGGCCGTTCCATCGAATCACATTTTCCATCTTCACTGGAAGCTCCTCCCAACATTCCAAGCAGCTCTTGGAGCTTTTGAACCTAGAGAGGAATTCTCCCAGATCTTTTAGTGGCCTCCACTCATCCCAGGGACAAACCCGGGCCAGGCCTTTCCCAGAATCCAGTATGAGAGACTTGCAGGCCTCCACAGAGAACCCCCCCTGGGAGGAAACAGACCAAGAGAGCATCTCGTCCAGCAGATCATGGGAAAAAACATTCTGCAGAGGCCCTCCTGAATCCTCCAACAGGAGGCGGCCTTTGCCAAGATCAAGCCTTTGAGCCCACTGTCCCAGTCTGGGGGAAGGCGGAAGGCTAAGGCTGGGCAATACCATCTTTTCTCTTAGAAAAGCAGTGAGCTCCAGGGCTTGCTCCACCTCGGCCTCTGACCTGGCCCGCAGTACAGGCAAAAGCATCCATCTGGAAGCCACCTGGTGAGCCAGTGCCTCCTGGTGAAAAGGTTTTGCAAGGGCCGACACCAGCAGGTAGAGATCCCCCAGCTCCCCTGATCTTCGGGCTGTAACCGGGTGCACGGGCCGCAGCTGAAGCCTCAATATTCCGTGTTTTCTCAAAAGCCTGGCAGCTCTGTTCAAGACTGCGTAAAGATCCTCAAACAAAAGCAGTGGATCCTCTACCACCAGATACAGATCCGCCTGGTGATTCAAGAAGGGAAAAACCAAATCCAGGGCCTGGAAAAAATTTTTTCTTTCTGGCAATGGTTCATTTAAAACCACATAGACCCTTTTGATGGCTTGGACTGGGAAATTCAAGATACCATCCTCTTTCCACCGTCTAGGGAGGCTGCTTGCCAAAGATCCCGGACTTGATGTATCTGCTCTGCGCTCATCCATTTTGTCTCATATCTGGCCCCCACAGAGATATAGGCAGGTCGCTCATGGTCCAGGGGACGTATGCCATAAGACTCGGGGTCATCTGTCAAGACAGCTCCGAAATAAAGCCTCATCTGCTGTGCGTTGGTGTTGCCCCTTATGGGCACCAGGGAGCGCACAAACTCCAGAGTCACAAGCGCATCTTGCTGGGTCTCGCCAGGAAGTCCGTACTGGCTGAATAGCTCCACATCAAGCCCGTGGCTCCGGCTCATTTTCACGGCCTTGCCAAGAACCTCCAAGGAAATACTTTTTCCTAGCATTTCCAAAACCCTCTGCGAGGCTGACTCCAGTCCATAGGCCACCACCCTGACCCCTGCTTTGGCCATAAGCGCCAAAAGCTCCTTGTCCACGAGGTCCGCCCTGGTCTCAAGCCAGAGGCTTGCATGAATACCCCTTCTGAGGATCCCCTCCAGGATCTCTTGGGTGCGTTCCCTCTGGAAGGAAAAGCTGGGGTCTGCCATCCAAAATCGTCTTATCCCTTTGCCATTGAGCCAGGTCATGTCTTCCAGGACACGCTCCACAGAGTGGTACCTGATGCGTCTCCTGCATGCCCTTGGCGTATAGCAGAAAACACACCCATAGGGGCAACCCCTCGAGGTCAACAGTATGGCCTCTTCCAGCCCCTCCAGATCCAGCACCTGAGCCAAGAAAGGAGATGGGTAATTGTCCAAGTCCTCTGGAGGCTCCACATCTTCTCCATCCTCCCAGTGGTCAGAGGCGAGCCTTGTGGTGGTACCCATTACTGGTTTTTCCAGGCAGCCTGATTCCAAAGCGCTTGCCACCTCCCTGATGACCATCTCCCCCTCTGCCCTGCAGATGAAATCTACATCTGGCAGCTCCTTTAGGGCCTCCGAAGGCATGAATGTGGCCTGGGGTCCTCCCAAGATGATTCTGGTACGAGGCTCCGTTTCCTTTATCAATCTGCATAGTGCCTTGAGCAGCAGCATGTTTCTCTGATAGGCGGCCATGCCCACCAACCCGGGCTTGAATTCTGTCAGTAGGCCCTGCAGTCCTGCCACGGAGAGTTCCGTGGACTCTCCTATGTTCAAGAGCTTTACCCGGTGTCCCTCCCTTCCCAGCACCGAAGCCAGATAGCCCAAAGATATGGGAAGGGAAGCTGGCACGTAGGGGTTCACCTCCATGAGCAGCACGTTCAAGACAGCCTCACCTCCTGCCAAGGCAGTTTGAATGGTTGAGATTCAAAGCCCAAAACCAAAAAGCTCCCTGGCATTCTCCCACAAAATCATTCCAGTAGGAGCATCCCCCAGTTCCAGGCTAATGAGCGCCTTGAGCTCTCTGTCCCATTCATAAGGTATGTGCGGATAATCGCTTCCATACAAGATCCTCTGGCAGTAGCGCAACAAGGGCTCCCTTTCCACACACACCGGGAAAAATCCGGCCAGCATCATGGTGGTGTCCAGGTACAGGTTGGGGTACTCGTCCAGCAGTGCATAGAAGAGCTGTGACTCCCCAAAACCCAGATGCGGAACTATCAATTTTAATTCTGGGAAACGCTTCAGGACCCGCTCTACCCTGTGGGCTCCTGTTATTTGTCTTACATCCAAACCGTAGGCCGGTGTGTAGGGCTCATTGCCGGCATGAATGGTTACCGGAAACCCCCAGTCCAAAGCTGTTTGGTAAACCGGATCCAGAACCGGGTCATCCGGGGCCACAAGCTGCACATGGCAGTGCAACTTTACCCCCTTTAACTTCAGCTCCTGAAAAGCCCTCCTCAGAATTCCCCTCAGGTCCCTGTCCCCCGGGTGCACCGTGGCCAGGCCCACGGCCCAGGGGAATTTCTCTGTCAAGCTGGCGACAAACTCGTTCAAGTCCTGGGAAATCCCAGGCTTGTGGGCATAGGCCAAAAGCACTGCCCCGTGCAAACCCGCTTTGAAGAGCTTGCTTAGGAGCTGCTCAGCACTGCCATGCTCATGGAATTCCCAAGCATGGCACGAAAACCATTTTCTCACTGCCTGGGCCAGACGATCCGGAAACACGTGCACGTGGGAGTCCACCACAGGTATGGAAGTCAGATCCGATAAAAACATCTCTTGTCCCCTTGGGCACCCAAAGCTGCTGGCAGTCTTTCCATTCAAACCAGACCCAGGATACATCATCCATGAGCTGACCCGCCAGAGCAGCTGTCTTGACGCCTAAGGCTTCCGATGGAAAAATTCCAAATTGGGAATGCACAAAAAGGCCCTTTATGTTCCAGGGGCCCTGGTGCTGAAAAGATCATCCGTCAAGCCAGGAGAGCTAAAAGGCCAAGTTCTCCGGCCCACAGCTTGTCTCTAGTCATGCTGGCTTAACCCCTTTTGTGGAGGAACAGAAGAAATCTTCTTGCCCCTAGCTGATGGAATCAGCTTTGGGATGCCATTGACTGGGACTGAATGCCCCTTGCTTGGTCAAGGGGGCAAGTTATGCCTTCTAGGGTGATTGGGGTAGTTAGTCAAGGAGAAAAAACATGAGCAAACCTAAGGTGGTGGGAGTCTTGACAGGCGGGGGGGATGTGCCGGGTCTTAACCCGTGCATAAAAACCATAGTTTACAGAGCCATAGATGAGGGGCTTAAGGTGCTAGGCATCCGAAAGGGATGGGCCGGACTTCTCAATTTCAACCCGGAAGAACCAGAGAGCTTTCAGGAAAACCTGCTTTGGCTGGACAAGGCCATGGTGCGCACCATAGACCGCACAGGAGGGACGTACCTGCACACCTCCAGGACCAATCCTGGGGCTGTGCGGCCCAAGGAGCTGCCGGGATTCCTCAAGGAGCAGTTCCCACAGGGGCAGGAAAAAGGGGATTTCACCGGGCATGTTCTCAGGGTGTTATCCCACCTGGGTGTGGACTGCCTCATTCCCATAGGCGGAGATGACACCTTGAGCTTTGCCGAACGACTCCACAGAGAGGGCTTTCCCATAGTGGCAATACCCAAGACCATGGACAACGATGTGTTCGGCACCGATTACTGCATCGGGTTCTCCACTGCAGTGACCAGGAGCGTGAACTTTATCCACGCCTTGAGAACCTCGGCAGGCTCCCACGAGCGCATAGCAGTCATAGAGCTCTTCGGTCGCTATTGCGGGGAGACATCTCTCATCTCCGCCTACCTTGCAGGGGTGGACAGGGCCATAATCTCGGAGGTGCCCTTTGACCCGGAGAAACTGGCGGGCCTTATCATGGAGGACAAGAGGGCCAATCCCAGCAATTACGCCATGCTTACCATCTCCGAAGGCGCCCGCATGATAGGTAAAGAGATGATCCAGAGGGGCGAGGCCGACGCATACGGCCACAAGAAACTGGGCGGGATAGGTCTTGAAACTGGTGAAATATTGAGAAAACTCACCGGGGAAGACATCATCTTTCAACAGCTCTCCTACCTTATGAGAAGCGGCGCCCCGGATTCCCTAGATCTGATGGTGGCGGTCAATTACGCCACCATGGCAGTAACCCTGGCCCTCAAGGGCATCTATGGCAGGTTGGTGGCCCTTCACCAAGGTATCTACACAGACATACCTCTGAGCACCATAACCACAGGTCAGAAGCGTGTGGACGTAAGAGAACTCTATGATATGGAGCAATACCGCCCCAAGGTAAGACATGTGATGGGTAAACCCATGTTCCTTTATTGAAATTGAGTGTTTTGCCGTGCTTGTTCACAATGGCTCCATGAGGAGGGGTGAGCCCGAGACACCAAGGGCTGACTCCATCCATGAAAATGCGCACCTTGACTTTCGATACGGGATTTCTGTTTTTTTTTGACTTAAGACGAGCCGATTACTTAATGAGCCTGGCCCTCATCCTGCTTATTGCTATGGGAAACAAAATTGCACTTAGCAGGCTCAGGTACAGGAGGTGCCAGAGAAGCTTCATCTCCAAGCGGCCCAGGGCAAGGGACCTGGAGGCCTCCACCAGGTGAGTCAGAGGAAGGGCCCAGGCCAGTGGTCTGACCCACTGGGGGAGCACCTCCAGGGGGAAAAAGGTCCCGCTGAAGAGGAACATGGGGCTGATGAGAAGGAAAATGGGTAGGTTGAACATCTCTATGTGGGGCACAAAAGAAGTAAAAAGCATGCCCATGGAGCCGAAGGCGATGCCACCCAGCAAGGCCAAGGGCAGGATCAATAGACCGTGGGGATAGTGTATCAGACTAAAGAGACTCACCACTGAGATCATCAAAATTGTGGCCAGCACTGACTTGGTAGCTCCCCAAATGATCTCGCCTGTTATCACCTCCTCCAGGGATAGCGGGGTGGCCAGCATTGCATCGAAGGTCTTTTGATAATACATGCGTACAAAGGAGGCATAGGTGTTCTCGAAAAAGGAGTTGTACATGATGTTTATGGATAGAAGCGATGGAGCTATAAAAGCCACATAGGGCAGCTGTACGCCGCGATAGTGCACTTCACCCACAAGGGCGCTTAACCCAACCCCAAAGGCCAGCAGGTACAAGACAGGCTCCAACACAGGAGGAATGAAACTTATGGCCCATGTCCTTCGGTAAACCCTCAGGTTTCTCTCCCAGACTCTCATGAACCGTATGGATATGTTCCAGCGGCTCATTCCCTCAATTCCCTCCCTGTGAGCTTCAAGAAAACATCCTCCAGGGTGGCCATGCGAAGTATGCAGTCCTGGGCCGAAAGACCCCTGCAAAGAAGATCAAAAAGCCCCTCCCCTTCTTGGGTGTAGATGAGCAGTCTGTGGCCCAAATCCTCATGGTCCAGACCGCCCTGCCTTATGAATGCGCGGATTTCCTCGGTGGGGCCGCTAACCTCTATGACGTTTTTCCCCACGTATTTTCTGACGAGATCCGAGGGGGGCCCCTGGGTGAGGACCCTGCCGTGATCCATGATGATCAGCCTGTCACAAAGTCTGGAAGCCTCCTCCATGTAATGGGTAGTGATCAAGATGGACATGCCTTTTTTCTTTAGCGCCTCCAACCGCTCCCACACCTGATGCCTGGATTGTGGATCCAGGCCTGTGGTAGGCTCATCCAGGATCAGTAGCTCCGGACTGTTTATAAGGGAACGGGCAAGCACCAGACGCCGCATCATTCCTCCTGAGAGCTGTGATACCGGAGAGCGGCTGCGGTGCTCCAGTCCCACGAATCTGAGCAGTTCCAAGGCTCTGCTCCTGGCTTGGCGCCTGGGGATGTCGAAGTACCTGGCAAAGACCTCCAGGTTCTCTTGCACCGAGAGATCAGGATCCAGGCTGTTTTCCTGCTGACAGACACCCACCCTGGCTCTTATGAGCCTCCAGTGCTTTCTTATGTCCAGCCCGAAGACCCTTAGGCTGCCCCCAGAAAGGGGTGAGAAACCATAAGTCATCCTTATGGTGGAGGTCTTGCCTGCTCCATTGGGCCCCAGAAGCCCGAAACACTCTCCCCTGTGAACATCAAAGCATACATCCTCCACTGCCACGATGCTGCCGAAGGTTTTCCTGAGATCACGAGCCTCTATTACCGGAACCTGATTCTGCTCTGACATCCATTTCTCCCAGCTAGGGCTTTTCCAAAAAAAAAGCATCTCAAGCCCTGCCGCCCAAGGGCTCTGACCGTGGAGAACCCCGTCTAGGCAGTTCTGAACATATAGACTTTTTCCCACAACATCACGAGTTCGCCCAAGGCTTTTTCTGGCCGTATAAGACTCGGACCAAATCTTCGCCTATCAATCCAAAATACCTAGGCTATAATAGTATGGAGTTGCCGAGGGCTATTTGGAATCCTGATTCTGGATGCGATCTGGAGCGGAGGTTGGCATGGCTATGAAATCCCGTTGCCCGCTGATCGGTGCAGAGGAGGCAGCATCCTTTATCCCCCACGGATCCACGGTCACATTCAGTGGCTTTGGAGCTGCGGCCTCGGCCAAAGCAGTACCAAAGGCCCTGGCTGCCAGGGCCAGGGAACTCCATGGCCGGGGTGAGCCCTTTAAACTAAGGGTTCTGACAGGGGCTTCCACGGATGAGAACCTGGACGAGGAGATGGCCCGGGCGCAGGCCATCTCATGGCGGGCCCCTTACCAGTCCTCTCCCACTTTGCGCAGACAGATCAACGCCCAGGAAGTGGAGTACGTGGACATGCATCTTTCCCACGTACCCCAGGCGGTCATCTTCGGGTTCTTCGGCAAAATAGATTTCGCGGTCATAGAAGCCACGGAGATAACCCCTGACGGCCGCGTCTATTTGACCACCTCCATAGGAGCTTCCCCCACCTTTCTCCAACACGCCCAAAAGGTGATCATAGAGATCAACCACAGCCAGTCCCCCAGGTTGAGGGAAATGGCAGACATCCTTGTGCTTCCACCTCCCCCCCACAGGAACCCCATACCCATACACCATCCTCTGACAAAGATCGGATGGCCTTACGCGGTGGTGGATCCACTTAAGGTCGTGGGCATAGTGGAAACAAACGAGCCGGACCACGTGCCTGCCTTCTCACCCCCTGATGAAGTCTCCCAGCGTATTGCCCACCATGTGGTACGCTTTCTCCTGGATGAGGTCTCTGCAGGTAGAATACCCAAGGAATTCCTGCCGCTTCAGTCAGGGGTGGGCAATGTGGCCAATGCTGTCATGGCTAGCTTGGGAGAGCACCCGGATGTGCCTCCCTTTCAGATGTACTCAGAGGTTTACCAGGATGCCTTGGTGGATCTCATGATGGATGGCAGGCTCTTGGGGGCCAGTGCTGCCAGTCTTAACCTGAGCCCTTCTTGCATGGACAAGGTGATATCCAACATGGACTTTTTTGCTTCCAAAATAGTGCTAAGGCCCCAGGAGCTGAGCAATCACCCTGGAATCATAAGGCGGCTTGGGGTAATAGCCATGAACACAGCCTTGGAAGCGGATATTTATGGTAACGTGAACTCAACCCACGTGTGCGGTCAGCACATAATGAACGGGGTGGGTGGAAGCGGGGAATTCACCAGAAACAGTTACCTTTCTATCTTTATGTGCCCTTCCATCAGCAAGGGAGGGAGAATATCCCACATAGTTCCCATGTGCCCTCATGTGGACAACAACGAGCATTCAGTCCAAATACTGGTCACAGAGCAGGGGCTTGCGGATCTGCGTGGACTTGGTCCTGCCCAGAGGGCACAGAGGATCATAGAGATGTGCGCCCACCCGGCGTACAAGGATTACCTTCTGCGCTACCTGCAGGAGGCTCCCCTGGGTCACATTCGCCATGACCTGTCCCGTTGCTTTGAGCTGCACAGAAACCTTCTGGAGCATGGCTCCATGCTGCCTGATTTGAAGCTTGAGTGAGGAAATGTGAGTTTTCAAAAGATTCCCGCTTCGCATCCTGCGGCCATGGTCTGGCCCAATTCCCTACAACGGGCCAGGACTTGTTCTGTTACCGGACCTTTTGCAACAAGGGGTGCTTGCACCTTTTTGAACTGATAACCGACACAGATGCGTTCGATGCTTTGCAAAGCACCCTGGCCGTCATTGCCGGCGCTTATGAAAACCGCATAGGGCTTCCGAAATATCCTGGGGTGTCCCCTCAGTTGCTCGTAGGTTCTGTCAAAGAGGTCCTTCAAGGCTCCTGCCATATAACCAAAGTATTCGGGGGAGCCCAGAAAAAGGCCATCACAATCCATTAGATCCCTGGCCTGTGTCTCAGCTGCCCTCTTTAGCACTACCCTGACACCCGGGATGGAGGCCGCCCCCTCGGCCACCTCTTTGGCCATGCTCAAGGTGTTTCCAGATTGGGAGTGGTAAACAACCAGTATGGTCTTTCTCATTTTTGCCGCACCCTTCCACCAAGAATTCAAGGAATTTGTGCATTTGAATCATATCACGCCCCAGCCCGAGGCAAATAGAGGAAACAGGCTCTGTTTTCTTGGATTCGAGTTGATCAAGGGAACCTGCCTTTCTTGAAAAGTTCTTCAGGGAGTGCTTTAAGATATTTCCCTGCCACCTGGGTGTGTTATCATTGAGAGGCCCTGAGCCTGGAATGGAGAAGAGAAGATGGAGAGGGAGAATCCGCCTAAACCCTGGGACTTGGATGCCGAAAGAAGGCTTTTTTCCACTCTTGTAGAGAATTCCCTGGTGGGCATTTATCTGTTTCAACACGATAGAATCATCTATTTGAACCCAACCTTCGAGAAGATCTTGGGTAGAGATGCAGCCCAAATATACTCATCTGATATCTTTGAGTTCATCCATCCCGAGGACCGTGAGATGGTCCGCAGCAAAGCGCGTGAGCGCCTGGCGGGCAGCCTCAGCCCGGAGCCGTACAGCTTCAGGATCCTTAACCCCAAAGAGGGAGTGAGATGGGTCGTGCTTCTGGCCCACAGAATCATTTACAGGGGTGAGGCGGCCTTGTTGGGGAATATGGCCGATGTCACCGAAATGATAGGCTCCCAACAAGAGCTTCAAAGGACCAACGCCCTCTTGGAAGGGCTTTTTGCAGCAATGCCAGATGCTGCGGCCATCTTGGATCAAGATGGTAGAATTACCAGAATCAACCAGGCTTTCCAAGGCCTTTTCGGGTACAGCCAGCAAGAAGCTGTGGGCCGGTTCATGTGGGAACTCATTGAGCCTGCGGATCGAACCGGAGAGGGACTCCAAAATCAAAAAAGGGTGCTGGCAGGGGAAACTGTGTGCCTGGAGACCCAGAGAAGAAAAAAGGACGGTTCAATCCTGGATGTGGTCATCACAGGCTACCCCATCAAATCTGGAGATGAGATCTATGGCATCTACGCCATCTACAAGGACGTGACAGCTCAAAAGATGGCCCAACGCTTCCTGGAAGAAGCCGAGACAAGGTACGTGGAGCTGGTTGAGCAAGTTCCGGCCGGGGTGTACGAGATAGATGTGGAGACAGCCCGTTTCTTGACCATAAACAATTACATGACCCGCGTCTTCGGCTATTCCCGGGAGGAATTTCTCTCCATGACAGGGTACGACCTGTGGACAGATGAGGGCAAGGAAATCCTTAGGCAACGCATCAGTAGACTTCTCCAGGGTCAAGAGGTTCCCCATGTGGTGGAGTACCCTGGTCGAACCAAGGACGGTAAGGAAGTCTGGGCAAGGGTTTACTCCCATTTTTCCAGGAACAGAGAAGGAAGGCTTGTGGCCAGGGTGGTGCTCCTGGATGTGACGGAGCAGAGGCGCCTGGAACAAGAGCTTTTGCAGGCCCAGAAGATGGAGGCCGTAGGAAGGCTGGCAGGAGGGGTGGCCCATGAGATCAACAACGCCCTGACCAGTGTGCTGGCCTATGCTGATCTCATATTTCTCTCGACCAAGGCTGGGGAGCCCTTCCACGATGAGGCCCGTGAGATCAAAGAAGGAGCCATGAGAGCCGCTTCCATCACCAGCCAGCTCCTGGCCTTCAGCCGCAAGCAGATCATAAGACCGCAATTGATGGATCTGAACTCATTGATTCGGAATTTTACGCGCATGCTGGCTCCATTGCTGGGTGAGAATATCTGGCTAAGTACAAGGCTCTTTCCAAGACCCCTGTGGGTAAAGGTAGATCCCAACCAGATGGAACAAGTCATACTCAACTTGGCCATCAATGCCAGGGATGCCATGCCCAAGGGCGGGAAGCTTCTCTTGGAGACAGGCATAGCCCATCTGGACGAATCCTACGGCAGGAACCACGGGATCAGCTTGACGCCGGGACCTTATGTCAGGCTTTCGGTGAGCGACACCGGAGTGGGCATGGATCCCCAAACCGTGGAAAGGATTTTCGAGCCCTTTTTCACCACAAAGGAAGTTGGCAAAGGCACAGGTCTTGGGCTCTCTACGGTTTATGGAATAATAAGACAAAACCGTGGATACATCTGGGTTTACAGCGAGCCGGGTCAAGGCACCACCTTCAAGATATATCTTCCCATGGAGGCTGAAGACATAGCTGTTTTAGATAATGAGCCGTGGGCTTCTTCAGAGGCCGTGCTTTCAGGAAGCGAGACGGTTCTGGTGGTGGAGGATTCGGCTCCAGTAAGAAAGTTGGTTACGACCATCTTGGAGCGTCACGGGTACAAGGTGTTGGAGGCTGCCAGCGGTGAGGCAGCCCTTAGGTGGTTGCAAGAAGGGGAGTCCAAAGTGGATCTGGTGCTCACAGATGTGGTGCTTCCTGGAATGGCCGGGCCTGAGATGGCCCAAAAGGCCAGACAACTGATTCCAGGACTGAAATTTATCTACATGTCCGGGTACACGGGAGAATTCATGGAAGAGAAAGGTGTCCTGGAAGCGGGTTTGGATATCATAGAGAAACCCTTTTCCCCAGAAGCCCTAGTGTACAAAGTCAGGCGGATATTGGAAGGCTAGCTTCTGTTTTGGAGAACGGGAAAAAGTCTTTTCCCGAACCAAAGCCAAGGCCTGTGTTACCAAGAGGCGAGACCTCGAGGTATTATTTTAGAGAGGGAGGCAAAAGATGAAAAAGCTCGCTGGTACGGTTTTCGCTTTTTTTTTGATTCTGGGCTTTATGTGCCTGGACATTGGGGCCCAGGGTAAAGAGCCCATCAAAATAGGGATGTTAGCCGATAAGACAGGAGGCCTGGCGGCCTACGGTTATTCACATGAAAAGACGGTCAGAGCTGCCATTGAAAAGATTAACAAGGAAGGTGGTATAGCCGGACGCCAGGTGGAGTTGTTTGTGGAAGACACAGAAAGCAAACCTGCGGTGGGGGCCGTGAAATTTAGAAAGCTTGTGGAGACCAACAAAGTAGACTTTGTAATAGACTCCAACAGCTCGGGGGTTGCCGTGGCCTGTGCCCCTGTGGCCAAGGAGCTTAAGACCCCTTACTTCCCATCTGCAGGTGCCACCGAGATATCCGGTGACAAGGGGAACCGCTACGTTTTCCAGCCTTGTACCAATGTCAGACAAGAGGTCAAGGGAGTGGCCCGGTGGGCTGTGGAAAACATAGGCAAGAAATGGGTAGTAGTGGTGGTTAACTACGCCTGGGGATGGTCCAACCAAGAGGAATTCACCCGGTACATAAGAGAGGCAGGTGGAGATGTGGTGGAAGCCATAAGAGTTCCCTTGGGCACCAGTGACTGGCTCCCCTATCTGAAAGGAAAGCTGACCGAGGAGGCCGATGCCGTTTTTCTGGCGGCCTTCGGCTCGGATTTCCTCTCGGCAGTTAGGGACATCCACGCCATTCGCCCGGGCATCAAAAAGCTGGGGGCTTTGTATGCCCTTTCTGCCCAAGATGTGGCCAAGATAGGTGAGGCGGTGGAGGGCATGTATTGCATAACCTCTTATCCTACTTATCTGGCCGCTTTGGACACCGAGGCCAACAGGAACTTTAGAAGGCTCATAGGGGTAGACCCCGAAGGTAAGGAACTGGGAACAGGCACACGATTTGTTTTGGCTTACAATTGGGCCATGTGGCAGACCATGTTCATCATAAAGTATGGCATAGAAAAAAGTGGCTGGCAGTCCAGGGCTGATCACCCCAAGTTTATCCAAGCTGTTGAGGGGCTTCAGTGGAAGGAAGGAGTGGAGTTTCCCCAAGGTGATGGTTCCATCCGAGCCCAGGACCACCTGGTCCAGACCGGCCTGTACGTAGAGCAGGTCTCAAAAGGTACGATCCGGGTGGCAGCCAGGATCCCTAGTTCGGAGACTAGTTATTCTCCCTTGGTGGATCATACCAAAAAAGGTTTTTGAGCCGCATCCTGCCCCAACTGTTGGAAGGTTTGGCCGAGTAGATATGTCAGCCAGAAGTAACTTCCATTGGGGAGAAGGCAGCCTGATCTCAAGTTTCGGCCCAGGCAAAGGGGGCTAAGCAGCAGCCATGTGGAGGGGACACTCCCCATGTCCCCGAGGACTTCTGGCCCTTGAATCAGAAGGTCCGACAGGGCAGTAGGGACCAGCAGCGGCACTTTCCCCTGCTTTGAAACCACAAGAGAGTCCGAAAAGACTCCTGGGTGTAGGAAAGGAATCTGCCCTTGACCGAGTTATGGCATACTGTTGTTTTTTTGCTTGTCAATGGAGTGGTATGGGGTCTGGTGGTGGCCCTGATAGCCTTGGGGCTGGCCCTGATCTTTGGGGTCATGGGCATCGTGAACATGGCCCATGGAGATCTTTACATGGCAGGAGCAGTAATGGCCTTTTTTCTGGGCCCTATCCTGGGAAGCTTCTGGCTGGCCCTGGCAGCGGTGCCATTTCTCATAGCATTGATGGCAGCCCCCATAGAGCGTTATGTTCTAAGACCATATGAGGGACATCCATCGGCAACAATGATAGCCACTGTGGGTATCTCCTTCATTATCCAGCAGATCGCATTGGGCCTTTACGGGGGAATACCCAAGAAGATGGACCCGCCATGGGCAGCGAGCTTTAGTTTTCTTGGAGTCGATTATCCAGCTTACCGATTGTTGGTGGCCGGGATTTCAGTGGCGATTCTGCTGGGAGTATGGATGCTCTTGTACCGGACCTCCATGGGCATCCTCATAAGGGCCTCCATCCAGGATAGGCTAATGGCACAGGCCATGGGGATCAATACTAGCAGGATCCTAGTCTTCACATTCGTATTGGGATGTGCTCTGGCTGCTGTGGCTGGAGTGCTGGCAGCCCCAGTGACCCAAGTATCCTATCTCATGGGCACCGATGTGGCCCTCCTTTGCTTCATAGTGGTAATAGTTGGGGGACTTGGAAGTCTTGGGGGATCGGTTGTGGCCGCCTTGGCCATTTCAGCAGTGGAGGGGGTTCTGTCGGCCTTTTTGACCCCCGTACAGTCAAAGGCGGCCATATTTGGGATCATGATAGCCGTCTTGATGATAAGACCCCGAGGCCTTTTCGCTCAGAAAGACGGGTAAGCTCGATGGACAAGGCTGGCCTGGAAAGAATCTACTCTAGAGGGGCTCTGGCTGCATTTTTGTTGCTAGGGCTCATCCTGCCCAGCGGAGCGAGATCCCTGGCTGTTCAGATCATGGTGCTTTGCATCTTTGCCATGGCTTATGACTTGTGTCTGGGTTATACGGATCAGTGTAGCCTTGGGCATTCGGTCTTTTTTGGAATTGGCGCTTACGGGGTGGCTTTATCCATTCTGTGGTTAAAACTGGGACTGATACCTGCACTTCTGGCAGGGACCTTGGCCGGACTCTTGGCCGGAATTCCACTGGGCATGGTCAGCGTGCGTTTGTCCGAGGCCTATTTTGTCATAGTGACTGCCATCATCTCAGCGGTCTTCCATCTGCTGGCCATGGACATGACATGGCTGACAGGAGGAGACGACGGACTGAGCGTGAGTCTTCCAAAGCTCTCTTTGGGGCTGGTGGAGTTGTCGGTGTACGATCCATACGTGAATTACTACCTGACTTTCATCTGTTTGCTGGTCTGTTTTGTCCTGCTCAGAAGGATTCTGGATGCCCCGGTGGGGCGGGTGTGGATTTCCATAAGAGAGAACCAAAAAAGAGCGCTTTTTCTGGGATACAATGTGGAAGGGTATAAATTGATTGCATTTGTGCTGTCGGCTGCCTTCTCAGGCATGGCCGGAGGATTGTATGCTGTTTCTCTAAGGTATGTTTCGGCGGACTATTTTGGATTTTACTGGTCCGTTCTTCCCATAGTTTGGTGTCTTATCGGTGGACTGGGAACCCTCTCGGGGTGCTGGTTGGGGGTGGTTTTGATGTGCCTTTTCCAATACTACCTGAGCGGACTGTTCACCTATTATCTTCTCATTTTCGGAGTGCTCATCTTGGTGGTATTGAAGGCCTCCCGGAGGGGCATACTGGGCTATCTGACTGCCCGGAGGTAGCCCATATGGAACCTGCCAATGGCTGTCTCCTGAGGGTCTGCGCAGTGAGTAAGCGGTTCGGGGGTCTCAACGCCCTGGAAGGAGTTTCTTTAGAGGTTGGACAGGGCGAGGTAAGGGGAATAATAGGGCCCAACGGGGCGGGTAAGACCACGCTTTTCAATGTGATCACCGGGGAGCTCAAGCCCACAGAGGGCAGGATCTTTTTGGCCGGGGAGGAAATAACAGGACTCTCACCTCACATCATATGTAGGAAAGGCATTAGCCGAACCTTTCAGCTCACCCTTATCTTTCCGGAAATGACTGTTTTGGAATGTGTCTGGGCCGGTATCAACTCCGGACAAAAAGGAGTGTGGAGACTTTTCTTTTCCAAAGTCAGGCCTGAGGATGAGACCTCCTGTTTGGCCATGGACATCCTGAAACAGGTGGGTCTGGATGAAAAAGCGAATGAACTGGCCTGCAACCTCTCATATGGAGACCAGAAGGTTCTTGAGATTGCCATGGCCTTGTCCACCAATCCCAGGATTCTTCTATTGGACGAGCCTACCCAGGGCGTAGGCCCGCAAGAGGCTGAGGAAATATCACGTCTGATAAAGAAGCTCTCAGCCCGCACTTCCATTCTTCTTATCGAACATGACATGAGCATGGTGCTCAATGTGTGCGACAAGATCACTGTGCTCAATTTCGGAAATGTGGTGGCCGAGGGTTCATGGCAGGACATATGCACCAATCAAGAAGTACAAAGGACTTACCTGGGAGAGCTGAAGTGGAGCTCCTGAAACTGGAGGGGATAAACACTGACTATGGCAAGAGCCACATCCTCAGAGACGTGGATCTGGATGTCAGGCCATCGGAAATAGCAGCCTTGCTGGGTAGAAATGGCGTAGGCAAGACCACCACGCTCAACACCATCATGGGATTCGTTAAACCCCGGCTGGGAAGAGTTCTTTTCAGGGGAAAGGACCTCACCAGGCTACCAACCCATGTTATCGCTCAAATGGGAATTGGTTATGTACCACAAGGAAGGCGGCTCTTCCCAGCCATGACAGTCCTTGAAAACCTCAAGACAGGCATGATTCGAAGCAACAGCGGGGAAGGACTTGACAAAGCTCTTTCGCTTTTTCCAAACCTGAAAAGCCGGCTCAACCAGAAGGCAGGCTCCCTCTCGGGCGGAGAGCAGCAGGCCCTGGCGATCTCCAGAGCCATCTTGAAGGAGCCTGTGATTCTCCTCTTGGATGAGCCCACAACTGGCCTAATGCCCCTTTTCGTCAAGTCCCTTGAGGAAGTGATCAAGAAGCTCAACCAGGAGGGGATGGCCATCCTGCTGGTGGAGGAGAAGGTTCCCTTCGCTCTTGACCTGGCCCACAGGGTCTATTTCATGGTTAAGGGAAAGGTAGAGCATGTTGCGGCAAGAGAGGATTTGAAAGACAGAACTGATTTGTTTCTAAAATACCTGGGGGTGGAAATCTCTGCATGATTTCCATGAAACAACCTTTTAGCCCAAATCCCGACACAAGGCACAGAGGGCTAGGGGTTTGCGCCCTGTCACTCCCCCAGACCAGTTGCGGCCAGCCTGCATCGTTCACCCTCGCTGGATGAGTCGGGCTAGCTTTACCATATCCTGGGAAAAACTGATTTATGCCAACATGTAGCCTGCTTTCCCTCATCGGTGCTTTTCCCCTTTCACCAATGAAAACGGGCTAACATTGCATAAAAAAGCCCTCACCCCCGCAGGCAGGTAAGGGCTTGGTTCCTATTGGTGCCGGAGGAGAGACTCGAACTCTCACGGGAGCAGGTCCCGGGGGATTTTGAGTCCCCTGCGTCTACCTATTCCACCACTCCGGCCCAGGCATTCTCACATCCCCATTATATTGATCTGTATCAACACGTGTCAATCAGACCCTTGGACTGAATTACCCAGTCAGGCCAGCTGGAGGACTCAAGCCTCCAAGCTGCCTTATCCAAATGCCTTCCTGCTGCCAGGCTTCTGACCCCTTGAGTCCTCTCCCATTAGAACTTGCTAATCCCTTTGATGATCCCCCTCTGATTTGACACTCACGGTGTGGTCCCCTCCCACTGCCATTTGAGTCCTAACCTTGGCGCTACCGGTGCCTGCCACCAACTCCGCAATCATTCCCATCAAAAGCCAGCTGAGCGTGAAAAAGCCTCAGTGATCTTCCTTCCCGGAGTCCCTCTATCATGTATTTTTACCCAAAACAGCTTTGAGCTGATTTGGGTAAAAACCATGGCCCCCTGTGGGAAATTTACCCAAAAGTGCTTTGAGCTGATTTGGGTAAGAAATCCACGGGGGGGGGAGCTCTGTGCGCTCAGCCACGGGGCCACCAGAGGTTTGCACTTTGCGCACCGGAGCCGGATCCTCACCCCATGGCACTCCACCTGGGGCCCACTTCCTCCAATCCTTAAGCACACCCCTCCCTACTTCAGAATCCATCTCCTTTCTGGCTTGGGGGGCTACTGTCTTTGGCCCCTTTGCATGGCTATGATGGGCATTGCACGGTCAGCTGAAGTTGGAGCAGAGCCCTTCATCCTGTGGAGACATTTCAAGGTTTGAGGAAGTCAAAATATGCTGGAGGTCTCCCCCCCCCAAGTCCGCTAGTGGGGGCAGATCATCTGGGCTGTCTGGAATTTTCTCGGACATCTTTTCATCAATAGGCAAGCAAGGGAGTCTTGTCCTTTGGTATCAGATTGGCCTCCTCTGCCATGGCAAGCAGGGCTGCCACGGCATTTGATCCCTCCTGCCCCAGTTCCCATGTGAAATCAGTGACATAGAGCTGGATATGCTTTTCGACCACCTCCAGGCACAACTCTTGTGCATTAGCAAGAACGTATTCCATGGTACCCTTCTCGCCCCTTATGGATCTTGCCAGGGAATCTCTTATGGCCTTGTCCACCTCTTGGGCGAGTCCTTCTCCCAAATCCCTCCTGATGGCCATTGCTCCGAGGGCTATGGGCATGGAGGTTCTTTCCTCCCACCACTGCCCCAGGTCCACTATCATCTCCAGACCGCGCTCCTGAAAGGTGAACCTGCCCTCGTGGATCACCAGGCCGAAATCGGCCTCGCCCTTGAGGACGCTGTCCATCACACGGGAGAACTCCATGTGCATGAACCTGGGAGGCTGTCCGAGGTAAAGGCCCAGAAGCAGCGCTGCCGTGGTCCATCTGCCTGGGGAGGCCACCAGCCCATTTAGAAGTTCTAGTGAGGACCTGCCTGGGCATGAGACCACAATTGGACCGCATCCCCTTCCCAGGGCGCACCCAGAATGTAGCAGCCCGTAAGAGGAGCGCACCATACCCAAGGCACCAATGGAAAGCTTGGTCACCTCCAGACGGCCTTCCATGGCCCACTGGTTGAGTGTTTCCACATCCGCAAGAACAGGCTCAAATTCTATGCCAGGGACAACCTTCCCAAGATGCGCAAATATGAAGGTATCATTGGGACAAGGGGAATAGCCTATGCGCAACCTCTTCATGGGGGGATTTCTCCAAGATATGCCAGCAGAGCTTCCTGTGCCAGATTCTGGGCCCGCTCCAGCTCCCAAAGAGTCTTCTGCCTCTCTCCGGCCCTGTTGCTAATCCCTCTTACCTCCGAAGCCTCAAGCTTCATCCTCTGGGCAGCCAGGGCCAGTGCATATCCCTCCATGTTCTCAGCCAGAGCTCCGAACCTCTCCCTCCTGGCCTTGGCTTGAAGCATGTCAGCCGACACCCCGGCTACCGTGAGAACTCCGCCCAGAGTCGCCCTTCCCCCCAGCCTTGAGGCTGCCTCCCAGAGCAAAGCTCCGAGGCCGCCATTCAATGGGATCACCTGGGAAAGTCCCAGGCCTTTCAAGCCCTCTGGGTTTCCCACTCCGGGCTCTTCCAGGACCCCCAACTCCGAGAAGCATTCTGAGGAGGCCACCACCAGGTCCCCCACTTCCAGGCCGGAGTCCGGAAGTGCGCCGCAGGAACCCACCATCACCGCCTTGGGAGCAGGCATTGAAGCAAGCAAAAAACCCATTGAAAAAGCCGCGGATGCCACACCCACCCCGGTAACACCCAGGCCCACTTTCATCTGGCCTGTTTGGGCCAGAAACCATTTCAGCCCTGCCCTCTCTTCCATGGCCCTTGCATCCAGCCTTTCCACCAACAACTCTAATTCAGAGGACAAAGCTGCAAATACCCATAAATCCAGATCCCAATTCCTCACCCTGCGTTCCCCTGGTCGGCCCTGCAGCTTCCCATGCCCTTTTCCATGAGGTCCAAGAGCCTTCCTATCCACTGCCGGGAGGTTTCCTGGGAGGCCTGATGGAGGCCCAGGCCAGGGCCCAGAAAAGGTAGGTGATGGGCCTGCAGGAATCTGTCCAGCACACACTGTATTACAAAGGCGCAGCTCACGGGATCCAGGTCAGCCCGCAGGTCCCCCCTTTGGATCCCATCCTGGATCAGGCCTTGGATGAATTCAACTGACTCCCTTTGAAGCTCCTCGAGTATTCCGGCCTTGTAAGGAGAATCCCCGGTGAAAAGGATATTCTGATAGATCCTGGCCAGACCTGGGTTTTCCCCAATGAAAAGCACTCCAGCCCACATCACCTTTTCCAGCCTGGAAAAGAAAGGCTCCCCTCGGCTCTGATCCCTCACAGCCTTCAGGTAGCCCTTTATTCTCTCCAGGGCCATACGGTACACGAATGCGAAAAGGCCTCCCTTGCTCCCAAAGTACTTGAACAAGGCCCCTTTGGAGATCCCGGCCCTTTCCACCACCAGATTCATGCTGGCCCTACCGTAGCCCTTCTCTGCAAACTCTTTTACGGCAGCCTCCAGAACCCTCTTTTGCTTCTCGGGTTGAAGCTGAAGAAAGGCCTTGGGCTCACAGCTCAAGGGTTCCCTGCTGGATGACTCTGTGCTTTTCAACTCTCCACCCATTGCCCATCTTTTTTCAATCCCCCAGGATCCCCTTCCCTTGGTTGAGCCAGCAGGCCACCCAGTGGGAATCCCCTACCTCTATGAGCTCTGGCCTTTCTTCGGCGCAAGGCTCGAAGGCATATTTACAGCGTGGATGAAAGCTGCAGCCAGTGGGAGGTGACACGGGGCTTGGTACATCACCTTCTAGGGGCACTGGCTGCCAAGGTCTTTCAGGGTCTGGAACAGGAACCGAGGACTTGAGGCTCCTGGTATAGGGGTGTCGGGGTTGCTTCTTGAAATCCTCCACCCTTGCCAGCTCCACTATGCGGCCCAAATACATTACCGCCACCTTGTGGCAGACATGTTCCACCACGCTCAAGTCGTGGGAGATGAAAAGATACGAAAGACCGTACTCATCTTGGAGATCCATGAGAAGGTTTAGCACCTGGGCCTGGATGGAGACATCCAAAGCCGACACTGGCTCGTCAGCAACAACCAGCTCTGGGTGCCCGGCCAATGCCCTGGCTATGCCTATCCTCTGGCGCTGGCCCCCAGAGAACTCGTGGGGGAAACGTTCCAGATCCGAGGCCCTGAGCCCCACTTTCTCAAGAAGCTCTATGGCCCTTTGCTTCCTTTGAGAACGGCTCATGGAGGTTGAGGCCCTCAACGGCTCGGTTATTATCTCCCCTACCTTCATGCGGGGATCCAGGCAGGAGTAAGGATCCTGGAATATGATCTGCAAGCGGGGCCTCACAGAACGAAGTGCTTTCTTGTCAAGGGCCAAGAGATCCACACCCTGAAACAAAATGCTTCCTGAGCTGGGCTCTATGAGCCTAAGGACCATCCTCCCGAGAGTTGTCTTGCCGCAGCCTGACTCCCCCACCAGGCCGAAGCTCTCCTTGCGGCGCAACTGGAAGCTGACCCCCTCCACGGCCCTAACCCATGCCTTGGGCCTTCTGAAGAGTCCGCCTCCCACCGGGAAGTTCTTGGATAGATTCCTGACGCTCAGAAGAATCTCCTCAGGCATCCGGCCTCCTTCTCTCCGGATACTGTTTGAGCCAACAACGTGCCCTGTGATTGTCCGCAACCTCCCATAGCTGGGGATGTTCCAGGCTGCAGATTTCAAATGCGTGGGCACATCTGTCTTTGAACCTGCATCCATGAATCGGTTCTGTGAGAACCGGCACTATTCCAGGTATTTCCCGAAGCCTTCCCTTGGGTCCTAGACTCGATCCCCCATCCCTAGGCGGCATGGAGCGCATCAGCCCTTGGGTATAAGGATGAAAGGCCCATCGGAAAAGTTCCCTCACCGGAGCCTCCTCCACCACTTCTCCTGCGTACATCACAGCCACCCTCTTGGTCATTTGCGCCACCACCCCCAGGTCGTGGGTGATGAGCAAGACCGCCATTCCCAGTTCCTCCTTGAGCCCACGGATCAGGGAAAGGATCTGGGCCTGGATGGTCACATCCAAAGCCGTGGTGGGCTCATCGGCAATGAGAAGCTTCGGAGCACAGGCCAGGGCCATGGCTATCATTACCCTCTGGCGCATTCCTCCAGAGAGCTGATGGGGAAAGTCTCCCATCCTCTGTCTGGCTGCTGGTATTTTTACCTTTTCCAGCCAGTATGCAGCCTGTTCCATGGCCTCCCGCTTGGAAATCCCATTATGAGCCATGAGGGGCTCAGCCACCTGTTGGCCTATGGTCATCACTGGGTTGAGGGAAGTCATGGGCTCTTGGAATACCATACCCACCAGCTTCCCCCTCACCTTGCGAATCTCCTCCTGGCCGAGGCAAAGAAGGTCTCTATCTTCTAGGCAAATGCTACCAGAGGAGATCTTGCCCGTAGGCGAGGGGATCAACCTCAGAATGCTCAGGGCTGTGACCGACTTGCCGCATCCAGACTCTCCCACAAGCCCCACCGCCTCTGCCTGATCCACATCCAGATCCACCCCTTCCACGGCCCTCACCAGGCCCTCAGGAGTTTCAAAATGAACATGCAGATCCCGTATCCTAAGCAACACCCTCTCAACCCTCTTGGGACAAATAATCCAGGGCACTCAGGGCGTAGATCTTGGCCATCAGATACAGCTGATCCAGATCCACCCATTCATCCACCTGATGGGGCACCTCCCTGTCCCCTGCCCCAATGGTGACTATGGGAATCCCTTTCCAGGCCCATAAAAATGTCCCGTCAGTGGCCCCAGGCACCCCGCCATAAACAGGCTCTTTGCCCGTGAGGACCCTGGTGGCCCAATCCACGGATTTCACAAGGGGATCCTCCACAGGGGTTTGTGTGCAGGGCCTGTCGCTCAAGATCTCTGTTTGCACATCCAAGGCCAGGTCTCTGCATACCCCCAAGAGGCTGTCCAGGTGCCTGTAAGCCTCTTGGGTTTCCTTTCTTACCTGGGCCGCCAGTTCATGAAGTGCTTTCACTATGTCCTGGTGGGACTGTGATGGAATGGTGCGGATGTCCGCCAGCAACTCGGCTTTGGCTGCCACCACATTGAGCTGTGGGGGGCCGCTGGCCGGAGCCCTCACCACAGTGGGAGTAAAACTCGGCCAGCCCAGCATGGGGTCTTTGCCATGTTTTCTGGCCTGCTCTTCTTCCATGTTCCAAAGACCCTGGATGAGCCTGGATAGGGCAGGCACTGGATTCAAGCCAGAAAGCGGCATGGCCCCATGACTCATCTTGCCCCTTACCAGGAACCTGGCCCTGATGGCCCCTTTCTGAACCGGACATATATAACCGTCTTGGGGCTCGCATATGATGGCTCCTGTTATCCCATCTGCATGCCCTCGACGTATGAAATCCTGGACTCCCAACATGAGTCCTTCCTCGTCGCAAAGAACTCCTCCTATAATGCTTCCCTTGAGTTTGGGTTCGACCCTCTTTATGGCCGCCATGGCCATGAGCATGGCCGCCAGGTTGCCTTTTGTGTCATTGGCACCTCTTCCGTACAATCTGTTGTCCAGGATCTCCCCTCCAAAAGGGTCATGTTGCCACTGGAGAGGATCCCCTGGGGTCACAACATCGGTGTGGCCCTCGAACATGAGCCTTCTGGATCCAGGGCCCCCTTCCCACTCTATGATCACGTTGGGCCTGCCTGGGACTACCTCCTCCACCTGGACCTGAAAACCCTGCTGCTCTGCCCAAGAAGCCACAAATCCTGCCACCGCCTCCTCGCTGCTGCCCGCCTCAGGGTCCCAAACCGAGTTGATCCTAACCAGGCTGGCGGCCAGTTCCACCAGCTCCTGCTGTTGGATCCCCCCCAGCACCCTTTGAATGATTTCTTCACATAGCACGGCTCACCTCATACGAACCATCTTGGGATCCAGGGTGTCTCTGAGCCCGTCTCCCAGCAGATTGAATCCCAGTACAGCCCAGGCTATGGCCAGTCCAGGGAAAACGGCCATCCACGGGCCTGTTGTCAGAAAGGTCTGTGCTTCATAGAGCATCCTCCCCCAGGAGGGATTGGGGGGCTGCGCGCCCAGGCCCAGATAGCTCAGTCCAGCCTCGGCCAAAATGGCCACCGCAAACTGAATGGTACCCTGAATGATCAGAGGGGAAAGAATGTTGGGCAACACATGTCTCCAGGTTATGGACCAGTCGCTCAGACCGCCGGCTCTGGCTGCGGCTATGAAGTCCCTGTGCCAGACTGTCTTGGCCACCGCCCTTGTGAGTCTTGCAAAGACCGGAATGTAGAAAATCCCTATGGCCAGCATGGCGTTTATCACCGAGGGACCCAGCACAGAGGTTATGAGAATGGCCGTAAGCACTGCCGGAAAGGCAAAAAGCAGATCGCACAGACGCATGGTGCCCTCCTCTATGGCCCCTGCCCAGTACGCCGCTGCCAGGCCCAGCAGCACTCCCATGAAGAGCCCCATGGCAACTGTTACAAGACCCACTATTATGGAGTTCACTGCCCCGTACATGACCCTAGAGAGTATGTCTCTTCCGTACTGATCTGTGCCCAGTGGATGCTGCAGGCTGGGGGGGTTGAGTCGCTCTGCTGAGTTCATCTCATTGGGCGGATAGGGGGTCCACACCAGGCTCAACAGAGCCATGCCCACCACCACAGCAGAAAGGCCGAATCCCACGCAGAAATTCAGATTTCTCAGAAAACGCCTCACCCCTCACTCCATCCTGACTCTGGGATCCAAAAGAGAATAGAGCACGTCCACCAAGAAATTCACCAGGATCACCATGGCGGCCATTACCAGCACCACCTCCCTCACCACAGGCAGATCCCTTTGCCCTATGGCCTGAAACACGAGCCTTCCCAATCCGGGCAGGTAATAAACGTTTTCGATGATTATCGCCCCTGCCAGCAGCTGACCCAGTTGCAAGCCCATTATGGTCACAACCGGGATCAGGGCGTTTCTGAAGGCGTGACCGTAGATCACCACCCTTTCCTTGAGACCTTTGGCACGGGCGGTTCTGACAAAATCTTCTCTCAGCACATCCAGCATGGATGAACGGGTCAACCTGGCCAAAACAGCAGCCCTTATCACTCCCAGGGCAAAGGCCGGAAGAAGCAAGGCCTTGAGGGAGCCCAAGGGATCCTCCTTCCAGCCAGGGAAGCCCCCTGCCGAGAACCAGCCAGCCTGGACTGCCAGCAGCAGCATCAGCAAAATGCCCAGCCAGAACTCTGGTGTGGCCAGCCCCAGCTGCGTGAAACCCATGACAGCCAGGTCTCCTGGCCTGTTTTGGTGCCTGGCTGCGTAAACGCCCAGGGGTATTGCTATGAAAACAGCCACCAGCATGGACATCAAAGCCAGGGGCCCTGTCACGGCCAACCTGCTCAGGATGAGTTCCAAAACAGGCACATCATAGCCAATGGACCTGCTGCCCTTTAGGGTCAAGAGGCTCCAGATCCAATCACCGAACTGAACCCAAAAAGGCCTGTCCAGACCCAGCTCGGCCCTCAAGGCTGCCAGCTTCTCAGGGGTGGCCTGTATTCCCAAAATTAATTGTGCTGGATCCCCTGGCAGCACAAAAAGCACTGAGAAGACCACCAGGGCCACAAGCCCCAACATGGCCACCATGACCGAGAATCTCTTTATCAAGAAAAGAAGCATCTGAACCGACTCGCCTCAGATACCCTCAAACGCGACTCCACGGGTCATATGAGCAAAGGGGGTGCTGCCTCAGGCAGCCCCCCTGTCTTTCGCGACCATAGACCCGATGGTTCGCCCGCGGGCTATTTCTTCTTGATCCACACCTTGGTGCAGTCTATGGCTATGGTGGGATAATTCTCCCACCAACCCATGACCTCGGCTTTCATCACCGGCAAGTTGGGTGCGCTGAAAAGAAATCCATTGACCGCATCTTCTGCTATGATGCGCTGGCACACCCCGAAATAGCGCGCCTTCTCCTGCTCGCTTACGGCCTTGAGGGCTTTGGCATAAGCCTCGTTGAACCTGGGGGACTCGTAATTGAAGTAGTAACCGGGCTTGGCATAGATACCTATGTCCCAAGCCTCCACATGTCCAATGCAGGTGAGCTGATAGTCCTTGTTCTTGAATACCCGATCGATCCACTGCCCCCACTCTATTATCTCTATCTTGAGCCTTATGCCCACCTTGGCCAGCATATCCGCTATGACCTCACCCGAACGCCTGGAATAGGAGTAGCGGTCGGGCAGCTTGATCACAGCCTCGAATCCGTCGGGATAGCCAGCCTCCTTCAGAAGAGCCTTGGCCTTCTGGGGGTCGTAAGGGTACATGTTGGTCAAATCCACATAGTAAGGAGTGGATGGGGACCAGTGAGACCCTATGGGGGTGCCATAGCCGAACATGGCCATTTCCACCACTTTTTTTCTGTCTATGGCGTGGGCCATGGCTCTTCTGACCCTGACGTCGTCAAAGGGCTTGGCCTTGTTGTTTGTGGAAAGGATCACCTCTCCGGTGGTGGTGCCGTTGTACACCTTGAAACGCTTGTCATTGACAAATTCCTGAACCGACTCAGGAGCCGCTATGTACCCTATGACGTCCACATCCCCTGCCTTGAGGGCTGCCACCTGGGCGCTGGCATCTGGGATGAACCTCATGGTCACCTTGTCCAGATAGGGTAGCTTGGGATTCCAGTATCCTTCGAACCTTTCCATCACCACCCGGTCCCCCCTGACCCACTCCACGAACCTGAAGGGGCCTGTGCCCACTGGCTTGGACTTCATGTCCTCATAGCCTTTCATGGGGAGCATTACCGAATCCCCCTCGGCCATGTGAAACAGAAAAAGCGCGTCAGGCTCTTTGAGGGTCAGCACAAGAGTGTAGGAATCCGGTGTCTGAATCTCCGTGATACCCCTGAAGTACTCTGGATGGGGGTTCTGAGTGCCCTCTGCCTTGGCTCTGTTGATGTTCCAAGCAGCCACCTGGGCATCAAAGGGCTCACCATTGTGGAACTTGACCCCCTTTCGCAAATAAAAGGTGTATTTGAGCCCATCGGGGGTCATCTCCCAGCGCTCTGCCAGCCCTGGCACCAGCTCCCCTTTGTCGTTGACCATAAGTAGGGCCTCGCATATGTTTCCATAAACCACCCTGTCTATGGCTGCAGCGGTGTTGGCCGTGGGGTCGAGTCCTGGGGGTTCGTCTGGCAAAGCCACTCTGAGGTGCCCGCCCTTGACGGGTTCCTGGGCCCAGGCTCCGTTGGCCAGAAGCCACATGAAGGCTACAATTCCAAAAACAATTCTCCTCATGCTTCACCTCCTTTTTTTCTTTGGAACGCCTTAAGCCCCTAGGCATTCCTTTTCAGGTATTATTTCCTTGGACTCGTACCTGGGCTCTTTCTGGGCAGGTCCCTCAGAGCCGGAAATCCGTACGCACCCACTGCAGCGGCCATTGCTCTCATCACCGCCCTGGCCAGGGTGTCGGCCGCAGCCCTTCCGATCTGGTTCAATGCATTTGCCCAGGCTCCCTGGAAAAAGCCTTCGGTCATGGGCAGGCTTTTCTCACAGGTGGCAATGCAAAACACAGTATCCCCGTCGAACATGGTGTGTGAGGGCCTTATGGCTCTGGCCAAGCCGTCATGAGCCATCTGGGCTATCTTCTGGGCCTGGGCCTTGCCAAGGGTGGCATCAGTGGCCACCACAGCCAAGGTGGTATTCCTGCCAGGAGCCAGCACAGGCTGTGCTGGAGGCTCCACTGCCCTGTGGGCCGCATCCCCCAACTCCCCGTCCAGCTCCAGCCTCACTTCCCAGAAGAGCCCTGTTTCAGGGTCCAAAACCGAGCCATATGCATTGACCACAACCAGGGCTCCCACCACAAAACCAGTATCCAGGACCTCGCTTGCCGTTCCTACTCCCCCTTTGATCCCATTGGCCACAGCCCCAGTGCCTGCCCCAACGCAGCCCATGCACACCGGCCCTGGGGAGGCGGATTCACATGCCAGGTACCCCCACTGGGCACTCACCTGGGGTCTGAACTGCTCGCCTCGGCCCAGATCATAAATGACCGCAGCAGGCACTATGGGTGCCACCTCTTTGCCTTCCAAAGGGAATCCCAGCCCCCGCTCAGCCAGCCATTTCACTACTCCCTCGGCAGCAGCCAGTCCGAAGACCGATCCGCCGCTTAGCACCACAGCCTGGAGCTTTTCCACCAGGTTTTGGGGAGCCAGAAGATCTGTCTCCCTTGTGCCGGGTGCTGCTCCCCTCACATCCACTCCTCCAACTCCGCCTTGAGGACACATGACCACACTGACCCCCGAGGCGGCTTTGGGCTCGGTGAAATGGCCCACCAGGATCCCCTTCACATCGGTTATGGAGTTGTTCTGCCCTGTCTGGCGCACGGCTGGCCTCCCGGATGCCTCCAATTCCAGATTATAAGCCTTGCGCTGGCCTCAGGCTAGCCAAGGCGCTACAGGCTCCATGGCAAGGCCCATGGACTCTTGCAGGCATCATTTATTAGCCTGGGGGTCTGGCTGGTTAAGCGACATCCAAGGCACCAGGAATCTCTTTCCCACACAAGAAGAGGGGCGCTTCACAGGCTTAGGTCAAGAGATCCAGGTGGGATTTAGCTTCCAGAGAAGCCCGTTGGATTGGAGCATTTGGATCAAGAGGCAGGGGTCTTTCCCTCTATGGACCCTTTGCCATGGAACTCCCCAGGCGATCCTCCTTCAGGGCCCGTTCAATGCACACGCTTGTCATAGCCGCTCCAATAGGGATCTCGAAGAGCCTTCTTGGTGATCTTTCCCGAGCCCGTTTTGGGCAGTTCTGGAAGAAAGTCTATGGATTTAGGGCATTTATAATGAGCCAGGCGCTCCTTGCAAAAAGAAATCAACTCCTCTTGGGTGGCAGACTCCCCCTGTCTCAACACCACGGCAGCCTTTACCGCTTCACCCCATTTCTCATCCGGTACGCCGAATACCGCTGCCTCCAGCACCTTGGGGTGCATGTAAAGCACGTTTTCCACCTCCGTGGAATAAACGTTTTCTCCGCCTGTGAGGATCATGTCTTTCTTGCGGTCCACAATGTTCACATAACCCTCCTCATCCACAACAGCCAGATCCCCTGTCTTGAGCCATCCCTGGTGAAAGGCCTTTTGGGTTTCCTCAGGAAGGTTCCAGTAACCAGGAGTTACGGTCTGCCCCCTGACCCAAATCTCTCCAACAGTGGAGTCATCTGGGGCAACAGGCTTGCCGTTTTCATCCACCACCTGGAGTTCCACTGCCACAAAAGGTCTTCCGGTTCGGGCCTTGAACCTGAGTTGCTTCTCCGGGGGAAGCTGGCGCAGGTGCTCTTTGAGAATGCTCAGGGTCAGATATGGACTCGTCTCTGTCATGCCGTAGGTTTGAATGTAATCGCAGCCAAATACCTCCACTATTTTTCTGACCACCTCTGGAGCTATGGGAGCCCCTCCGCTCAAGATTGCCCTCAGGCTGGAGTAATCGTGTCGGTGTGCATCCGGATGTTTGACCATCAGGTTGAGCATTGTGGGGATGAGATTGCTTATGGTGATCTTCTCCTGCTGGATTATGGAGAGAACCTTCTCGGGCTCGAATTGAGCAACCATGACATGACGGCCTCCCACCCAAGTTATGGCAAAGGTTGCCCAGGCATCGGCCAGGTGGAACATGGCCGCCACATGAGCCCACACATCCCGGTCCGTAAGATTCAGCTCTGCAATGGTTCCAAGGGCATGGACACACACATTCTGGTGGGTCAGCATCACGCCTTTGGGCTTTCCTGTGGTGCCGCTTGTGTAATAGAGGTGAGCCACCTGCTGGGGCAAGGTGGGCTCAGGCAGGAATTCCCCGGGGTTCACGGCCTTGAGGGCTTCCTCATATGCCATCTGTTGGAGACCCAAGGAAAGTTTTGGAAAACCCTCCATCCACAAGACCCCTTCCAGAGGGGTTTGCTCTTGCACAGTGGCCTCCACAAGAGAGGAGAACCTGGCATTGGCCAACAGCCATTTGGCCTGGGAGTCTCTGAGAATGTAAGTTAACTCCTGGGGGGAAAGGCGATAGTTCAGGGGATTCAAGATGGTTCCGGTGCCGGCTGCGGCATAATAGGTCTCCAGAAACCTGTGGCTGTTGACCTCCAGTATGGCTATGCGCTCTCCTGGTCTTACCCCCTGTTTCTGAAGAAACCCTGCCAGGGCCCTTACCCTTTCTCCCACCTGGGCGTAGGTGAGGCGGGTCTTGCCGTCCACGACCCCGATCTTATTGGGGTACAGGGCCGTGGCCTTGGCCAGGGTCATCCAGATGTTCATGGCAGGACCTCCCTTGCTCTTTTTTCCAAACCTGCCAACAGCACGACCAACACAAAACGGGCTGCTTGGCCGCTTGGATTTTACAGGAGGTCCCGGCTTTGCTCAAGCTGGATCATTCCTCCCAGGGCAGATCAGGTTTGCCGAAGTGCCCGTAATTGGTGGTCCTGCGATACAGGGGCCTTAGCAGGTCCAAGCGTTCGATGATGGCTGCCGGTCTGAAGTCAAACTGGCGCACAAATTCTGCGGCTGCTCGGGGGTCTCCGGTTCCAAAGGTCTCCACCTTGACCGAGGCAGGCTTGGCCACCCCAATCATGTAGGCCACCTGAATCTCAGCCTTCCTGGCTATTCCCTGCTTGACCAGTTGCCTGGCCACGAAACGGCAGAAATAGGCTCCACTTCTGTCCACCTTGGAAGGATCCTTTCCGCTGAAGGCTCCCCCTCCATGGCGGGCGGCTCCGCCGTAGGTGTCCACTATGATCTTCCGGCCGGTCACCCCGCAGTCAGCCGAAGGACCGCCCTGAACAAAGCTCCCTGTGGGATTGACCCTGATTTCCATATCGGGCCTGTACCATTTTCCTAGTGCCCTGGGAGCCAGGTGCTGGCTCACATATGCCAAAATGGTTTCTCTGTCCACATCCGCCGCGTGCTGGGTGGAAACCAGGATTCGTTCCACACGTATGGGAGTGCCGTTTTCGTACTGCACCGTGACCTGGGTCTTTCCATCTGGTCTGAGCCAGGGGAACTTTCCCTTTTTTCTGTCTTCGGCCAGCCCCTTGGCCAGACCATGGGCCAGCACTATGGGAAGGGGCATCAGCTCAGGGGTCTCATCCGTGGCATAGCCGAACATTATGCCCTGATCTCCGGCTCCCTGTTCCTTGTCAGGGTTGGTCTCCGAATTCACACCCTGAGCGATCTCCTGAGCCTGGCGGCTTATGAGCTTGATGATGCTTACTTTTTGGCTGTGGAAAGGTTGATCCTCGTATGTGTAACCTATCTCCTGGATAGCCCGCCTGGCCACAGCCTCGTGATCCACAGAAGCTCCCGAGGTGATCTCTCCTGCCAGCACAACATGATCCTCTTTGCAAAGCACCTCGCAGGCCACCCTGGCACGGGGGTCCTGGGAAATGTGGGCATCTAGAATGGAATCCGCAATGTAATCGCAAACCTTGTCCGGATGGCCTTCGCAAACCGATTCGCTGGTAAACAGAGTCTTTTCTGCTCCCCAAGCAAGCCCTCCGGCGCACTTTACCTTTTTTTTCATTTTTCTTCTCTCCTCTGGCAAAGATTTCCTCCCTGGCGCAGCCAGCGGCTCGGGATGCCGGGTCATGGGTGAGCACCTGGGGGTTTCCGCAAGGAATCGAGAAGGTGGCTTCTATGGTGGGAGCAGCCTTTGTGCCTTGGTCCGGGAAACAACAAACCCTCCGGATGGAGGGCACCAAGCCCTTTTTTGCTCATCCAGAGCCGCATCGTTCCCGCGCCCGCGGCGGGGCTGGCATTGGCACCTTGGCGGCTTTCACCAGGTTGCCGGGCGGTCATCGGGCCAAGACCCTCACGCCACTCTCGATGCTCCTAGCATCTACCTTGAGGGAGCTTTCACCTCCGGTCCGACATTGATACCTATTATGAACATGATACGGATTTAGTCAAGCTCTTTTTTTTGAGAAATTTTTTTTCTTGACAGATAGGCAAGAGAATGGATATGATTTTGTGAAATCATATTTCACAATGTGAGATAAAAATGGAGCCTCCATACTGGAATCCATACCTGGAGACCCTTCCCCAAGAGAAACTAGAGCAGATAGAGCTTCGTCATTTCAGGGCCCTGCTCTCTTATGCCAAAGAAAAATCTCCTCTTTACAGGGAGAAGCTAAAGGGGATCCAGCCCCAGGATATTATTGGGCTCCAAGATCTCCACCAAATCCCCTTGACGGAAAAAGAAGAGCTCAGGGCCTTCCAGGATCTGGAGCCTCGGCCTTACGGGGGAATCCTGGGTGTGGACATCCAGGAGGTGACCACCTTTCGTCAGACCAGCGGCACAACCGGAAAGCCCGTATACGTGCCCGAGACCTACGAGAGCTGGCAATGGAGGGTGGAGGCATGGTGCCACATCCTGTACATGGCTGGTTTTAGGCCCAGACACAGGGTTTTTCTGCCTTTCGGGTACAACGTCTACGTGGCCTTTTGGGAAGCCCACTATGCTGCAGAGAAGTTGGGTTGCGAGGTGGTCCCCGGAGGCTCCCTGGACACAAAGGCCAGAATCCAAAAGATCCTGGAGCTGGGGGCCACGGCCATGATGTGCACGCCCACCTACGGGCTCCACATGGCAGAGCAGGCTGCCACCATGGGGCTGGATCCGGCTCAATTGGGCCTGGAGCGTATCTTGTGCGCGGGGGAGCCCATGCCCGAGGCCACCAGAGCAAGGCTGGAAAAATTGTTTCAGTGCCACGTCTTTGACCATATAGGAGGCACAGAGCCCTGCGGTTGGGCCGGGATGTGTGAGCACAAAAAGGGGCTTCACATAATAGAGCCTTTTTTTCTGGTGGAGATCCTGGATCCCCAGGATACATCCAGGGAGGTTGAGGAAGGCGAGACAGGGGTGGCTGTGGTCACGCCTCTGGGCCGAAGGTCATTTCCGGTCATACGCTTCAAGACCAATGATCTTGTGGTGCGCGGTGAGGCCTCTTGTGGCTGCGGCAGGACTTCCAGAAAAATTCAAGAGGTCCTGGGTCGATCTGACGATCTGCGCAAGATCCGAGGCGTCTTGTTTTCCCCCAAGAGTGTGGAGGAGCTCCTCAGGGGAGAATTCCCCCAAATAGGTGAGTACGAAATAATTGTGAGCAGGCCTGGAAGCATGGACCAGATATGTCTCAGGGCCGAGCCCGTATCTGACATTTCCATTGACGAGGCTCAGGCACTTTCCTCTGGCCTATCTCAGAGGCTCAAGACAACCACTAACCTGACCTTCCAGGTAGAACTACTTCCCCATGGAAGCCTGCCCCGTTACAGCTTGAAGGCTCGCCGTTTCCGGGACTTGAGGGAGCAAAACCCATGATTCAGCTCGTGAGAAAAGAAATACAAAACATAAAGAAAAGCGCCGCCTCCTTGTTGGAAATCTCCCAGCATTGGCCGGCCTTGAGGAGAAACGTTGAGATCATAATGATCTTCGCCAATCTCATGGATTTCATAAGTCCACATCTGGAGGATGAGGATGGGAGAAACCAAAAAAATCCGCACAGTTTGCCGTAGTTGTCACGGCGGATGCGGTATCATCGCCCACGTGGAGGACGGAAGGCTTCTTAAGGTGGAGCCCGATCCGGACTCCCCCATTAGCGAAGGTACCCTTTGCGCCAAGGCCTTGGCAGTGAAACAGTTGGTTTACCACCCCAAGAGGGTCACTTCCCCTCTCAAGAAGCTTGAGAACAGGTGGGTTAAGGTGAGCTGGGAAGAGGCTCTGGACACGGTGGCGGGTAAGTTCCGGGAGATAATAGAGCAAAGTGGCCCCGAGGCCATCTGCATAGGGCAGGGCACCGGCAGGGATTATGAGAGCTTCCTTTACCGCTTCGCCAACCTTCTGGGTACGCCCAATGTCATCACAGCAGGACACATGTGCTACGTATCCAGGATAGGAGCTTCCCTGGTCACCTGCGGCAACCTTCCTGTGTGCGACTACGATGGGAAACCCGCCCTGGTGATGGTTTGGGCCAACAATGCCCCATGGACCAATCCAGACGAGTACAAGGGCACAAAACTCCTCAAGGCCCTGCAACAAGGCGCAAGATTAATCACAGTGGATCCCAGGAGGGTTTATCTAGCCCAGAAGGCAGATATTCACCTCCAGTTGCGACCAGGCACCGACGCCGCCCTGGCTTTGGGCATGCTTCACGTGATCATCCAGGAGAACCTCTACGACAGGGAGTTCGTGTCCAATTTCGTTCACGGGTGGGAAGCCTTTAAGGAAAGGGTCATGGAGTGGCCACTGGACAGGGTGGAAGGGGTCACCTGGGTGCCCAGGGATAAGATAGCAGCTGCAGCCAGGATGTACTCCAAGACAAAGCCTGCCTGCATCCAGTGGGGGGTCCCCATAGAGCAGACCCTCAACTGCACGGACGCCAACAGGCTTCTCATAGGGCTCATGGCCCTAAGCGGGAATCTGGACGTCCCAGGAGGAAATGTCTTTTTTGTGCCCCCCAAGGTGCGCACCGTAAGCGATGTGGCCCTTCACAAGGCCCTTCCCAGGCAGCAGAGGGAAAAGATGCTGGGAGCCCAGCAAAACAAGCTGGCCGCCAGGGTGGCCCTGGTAAGCCCCAAGCATGTTTGGGATGCCATCCTAAAAGGGGAGCCCTACAGGATCAGGGGCATGCTGCTTTGCGGCACCAATCCGGTGATCACAAGGGCCAATTCCAAAGAGGTTTACAAGGCCCTCTCCCAGGTGGAATTCCTTGCCTGCATAGACTTCTTCCTGACCCCCACAGCCGAGCTGGGCCATGTTTTTCTGCCTGCGGCCACCTGGATAGAGCAGGACTACGTAGGGGATTTCTGGAAGCGCCACGGATACGTGGTGGCCAGAAACAAATGCATCACGGTGGGGCAATGCAAGCAGGATCACGAAATATTCATGCTCCTGGGCAAAAAGATGGGGCAGACCCAGTGGTGGGAAAACATGGAACAGGCCCTGGACTACATGTTGGAGCCCTCGGGCCTAAAATGGAGAGAGTTTAAGGACATGGGGTACCTAAAGGGCGAGATGGAATATCGAAAATACATCAATAAGGGATTCTCCACACCCACAGGAAAGGTGGAACTTTATTGCACCACATTCCAGAAATGGGGCTATGATCCCCTTCCCACTTACAGAGAGATCCCCGAGAGCCCTTATTCCACACCTGAGCTGATGCAGGATTATCCCTATGTTCTGACCACAGGCCAGCGCATCCCTGTGTTTTTCCATTCGGCCAACAGACAAATCCCCTGGCTCAGGGAAATCAGGCCCGAGCCCATTTGTGAGATCCATCCCGACACAGCAGCCCGTCATGGGATACAAAACGGAGACTGGGTGTGGATCTCAAGCCCCAGGGGAAGAATCAAGCAGAGAGCCAAGCTGACGGATATTCTGGATCCAAGGGTGGTGGCAGCCGAACATGGCTGGTGGTACCCGGAGATGGAAGAGCCACATCACGGCTTCGACGTCTCTAACATCAACATCCTCACGGACAATGACCCGGCTCATTACGACAAGCCCATGGGAGCCACCAACCTGAGGGTTCTGATGTGCAACATCCAAAGATGCTCTGAAGGAGAATGACTCATGGATTTCGGCCTGCGTATCCACAGCGAGGAATGTGTGGGCTGTCACGCCTGCGAGGTGGCCTGCAAGCAAGAGCACAACCTGCCCCCAGGGGCTGACCTCATACGAATCTTGGAGAAGATCCCCAGATTCCAGCCTGTTTACTGCAGACATTGCGTAACCCCCCCATGCCTGGAGGCATGCCCGACCCAAGCAATCTTCAGAGACAAAGGGGTTGTGCTCCTGGAACCCAAGAAGTGCATAGGCTGTAAGGCCTGCATGGAGGCCTGTCCTTTTGATGCCATGGGTTTTGACCTGGAAAAGGGCGTGGCAGTCAAATGCGACATGTGTTTGCACCAAAGGGTGCTGGCCGGACAGAAGCCTGCCTGCGCAACGGTTTGCCCCTCTCGCTGCATAGAGTTCAAGAGGCTTGAGGAGATGTTTGCCAGGCCATGGGTCTGAGCAGTGGTTTGTTGTAAAAGATGAGGGGCCACCCCAATGAAAAAGACCAGCCAAGGGGCGCCAGTGTACCTGACAGAGCAGCGGACTCCCACGGTGAAGGTCATTGAAAAGGCCCTTCGGATCCTGGAGCTTTACGCTCCGGGCAGGGAGAGGCTTAGCCTGGAACAAATAGTAAACGCAACTGGTTACCCCAAGCCCACGGCCTTTCGCATTTTGAAGACCCTTGAGAAAGGAGGAGTTGTCTCTTTTGATTCGGCAAGCAACTCATACTGCCTGGGCCTGAAGCTATTGGAACTGGGAGGTATGGTTTACGAATCCCTCTCCCTTAGAAAGGCCGCTGCCTCACAGTTGGACAGGCTTTCCCAGGAACTAAGAGCAACCCTGCTTTTGGGCATAATCCGAGAGGACCACCTCCTTTACATTGACAAGAGGGAATCCAACAGCCTGATCCGTGTCTCCTCTTACATGGGACTCAAGAGACCTCCCCATTACGGCATGCTCGGAATGGTGCTTTTGGCCTTCATGGAAGAAACGGAAAGGATGCGGCTCCTAAAGGCCTATCCCCCCAAAAGCCTCACGCCTGCCACTGTGACGGACATGAAAGAGTTGATGAGAAGATTGGAAGAGACGCGCCGTCTAGGGTACTACCTGGAAAGCGGAGAAGTCATAGAGGGGGTCGTGGGCATAGGGGTGCCCCTGAGGGACTTCTCAGGGGCAGTGGTGGCAGCCCTGGGGGCTGCCTTCTTGGAGTTTCAACTAAAAGAGGAGGGCCTCCAAAGGGCAGTTGAGGAACTTCTCAAGGCCTCCCGAGAGATCTCCAGGGCCATGGGCTATTGTGCACCCCCATGAGGAGTTCCTGGATGCCTTTGCTGCACCAACATGCATGGGATTCCAAAACATCTGCCAGCACCAATTGTGGTATTGCCTGCTTATGTTCATGCTGACCATGGCTTACAGAGTGTCTTGACAGGGATCAAAGGGTGATATACATGGTAGGACGTTTCCCCGAATTGCACGAGCTCAATGTTTTGATCTAACCCGCTTTTGCTCTCATTGCATCGGAGTGGGGAAAGCTTTTTTCTCTTCTGTGAAGGGAGGTGATGTGGAGATCCAGATTGGGTAAAGTGAGCAGTCCTCGGATCAAGGAAGAATTTTCCATCCTAGATGAGGAGGGGATCCATGAAAAGGAAGGTGCTCCTTGCGGTTTTGTGTGCGATGTTCTCCTGGGTCTTGGTGCACCCCACAGATCTTTGGGCCCAAGCCAAACCCATCGAACTCACATACTCCATCTTCTTTCCCGCCCCCCACAAGAACACCGTCTTGGCCACCCAGTGGGCTGAAGAGATCAACAAGAGAACCAATGGAAGAGTCAAGATCACCATGTTTCCAGGCGGCACCTTGACCCCTGCTGACAAGTGTTATGACGGAGTGGTGAAGGGGCTTTCTGACATAGGCATGTCTGTGGTCTCTTACACCAGGGGTCGTTTTCCCCTCACAGAGGTGATAGATCTGCCCTTGGGTTACAAAAGTGGCCTGGCTGCCACCAAGCTGGTCAACGCCTTTTACAAGAAGTTCAAACCCAAGGAGTTCGACGACACAAAGGTAATGTATTTGCACGCCCACGGCCCTGGAATTCTCAACACCAAGAAACCGGTATCCAAGTTGGAGGATCTAAAGGGCATGAAGATCCGCTCCACCGGTACAGTGGCCAAGATAGTGGCAGCCCTAGGGGCCACACCAGTGGCCATGCCCATGCCTGAGACCTATGACGCCTTGCAAAAGGGTATAGCCGAGGGCGTCATGTGTCCTGTGGAGGCCTTGGAGGGGTGGAAACTGGGTGAGGTCATAAAATCCACCACTCTCAATTACGGCTCTGCCTATACCATCGCTTTTTTCGTGGTCATGAACAAGGATAGGTGGAACTCCCTGCCCCCAGACATCCAGAAGACCATCGAGCAGGTCAATGAGGAATGGATAGAAAAGACGGGCAAGAGCTGGGATGAGATAGATAAATCTGGCATGGAGTTCACCAAAAAGCTGGGCAATAAGGTGATCCAGCTTTCCAAGGAGGAGGATGAGAGGTGGGTCAAGGCAGTCAGGCCAGTCTTCGATGAGTACGTCAAGTCCATGAAACAAAAGGGGCTCCCAGGAGAGGAAGCCTTGAAGTTCTGTCTGGAGGAGCTCAAAAAACTCCAGTGAGATGCACCCGGGGCCCCTTGCCCTTGACAGGAAGGGGCCCCGCACTCAAGGAACTCCACACGAATAAAATGACATCGGAGAGGTGTCGTGGGAGGATTCGCCAAGACAGTCCGAGATCTGAGTCGTTTCACCAACCTGTTGGCTGGAGTGAGCCTCAGCTTCATCATGTTCCTTACGGTCCTGGACGTGATTCTTCGCTTTTTCAGAAAACCCATAGTAGGCACGTACGAGCTAGTGGGTTTTGCCGGAGCAGTGGTCATAGGCTTCGCAGTGCCCTTGACCTCTTGGGACCGTGCCCAGATCTATGTGGACTTCTTCCTGGAGAAGCTGCCCAGGGCCGCAAGAAATGTCATGAACCTTCTCACCAGGGTCCTTTCCATAGCCCTTTTCGCAGCCCTGGGCTGGAACCTCATCCGCATAGCCATGGATTACCAGCGCACAGGGGAGGTTTCTGCAACCCTCCAGCTTCCCTTTTACCCAGTGGCTTACGGTTTGGGGGTGGTCTGTTTCCTCCAGTGTCTGGTCTTGGTCTGTCACGTTGTGAGCATTTTCGGGGGGAAATATGAGTGATGTGACCATAGGCGTGGTGGGCCTGGTCGCCGTGTTAATGCTTTTCCTGACGGGCATAGAACTTGGCTTTGCCATGGCCCTGGTAGGGGTCATCGGCTTTGCCTGCATAAGGTCCACAGGGGCAGCCCTGAATTTATTGGCCAAAGATGTTTTCGATGTTTTTTCCTCCTATGGTTTTACTGTGATACCTCTTTTTGTCCTCATGGGACAGATAGCCTTCAACGCAGGCATAGCCAAGAGACTCTATGAGGCCGCGTACAGGTTTGTGGGACACATCCCTGGGGGACTTGCCATGGCCACCGTGGTGGGAGCCACGGTATTCAAGGCCATCTGCGGTTCTTCGCCTGCCACTGCCGCCACATTTGCCAGCGTGGCCGTGCCTGAGATGGACAGGTACAACTACGATAGAAAACTCTCCACGGGCATTGTGGCCACTGTGGGTACGCTGGGCATACTGATCCCGCCCAGTGTGACCCTGATAGTCTTTGGCATCATAACCGAGCAGTCCATAGGCAAGCTTTTCTTGGCAGGGATCCTGCCGGGACTCTTGGTGGCCTTTTTTTTCCTGCTGATAATCTTTGGCTGGTGCAGGATAAACCCGAAGTTAGGACCTCCCGGAGAACGCTCCAGCTGGGGACAGAGAGCCAGAGCCATTCCTGAGGTAGCTTGGATAGTAGGCATTTTTCTTCTGGTCATAGGCGGTTTGATGAAGGGCTTTTTCACCCCCACCGAAGCCGGCAGCGTGGGATCATTTGCGGTTCTCCTTTACGCCGTGAGCCGCAAAGACATGGGTTTCAGGGGTTTCATGAAATCCGTTACCGAATCCTTGAGGACCGCCTGCATGGTACTGGTATTGATAGCTGGCTCCACCATCCTGGGCCATTTTCTGGCCGTGACCAGGATCCCCATGTATGCGGCAGACTGGATAGTGACTCTGCCCCTTCATCCCAATCTCATCATGCTGCTCATAGGAATCATTTATCTACTGGGTGGGTCATTCATAGACGATCTGGCCTTCATGGTCCTGGCCACACCCATATTTTATCCTGTGATAGTGAAGCTGGGCTACGATCCCATATGGTTTGGAATGATCATAGCCATAACCGTCATGATAGGGGTGGTTATTCCTCCTGTGGCCATAAATGTTTTTGTTGTAAAGGCCATAACCAAGGCTCCCTTTTCCGTTATCTATAGCGGAGTTCTGCCTTTTCTGTTGAGCCTGCTGGTTTGCGCTGCACTGCTTTTCGCTTTTCCGCAAATAGCCCTTTTTCTGCCAGGGGCGTTCATGCGCTGAGAATAGAGCGCAGTGTGGTCAGGTTCATCTGGTCCTCCTGGAGGTCTTTGCCCTTGGGGGTCTCAATCACCATGGGATGATTGCGGAACCTGGCATCTCCAAGCAAGGCCCTGAAGCCCTCGAGCCCCATGTGCCCAAGACCTATGTGGGCATGCCTGTCAAGCCTTGAGCCCAGGGGGGCTGCCGAGTCATTCAAATGGAACCAGGCTATGCGCTCAAGGCCCACCGTGCCTTGGAAGGCCTCCATGGTGGCAGCATAGCTCTCCTCATCTCTGAGATCCCACCCCGAGGCGAACACGTGGCAGGTATCGAAGCAGACACCCAGCCTGGACCCATATCTGGATCTGGCCAGTATCCAGGCTATTTCCTCGAAAGTAGAGCCCAGAGAGCTTCCCTGTCCGGATGTTGTCTCCATGAGCACCTGTACCTGGCCTGGATCAGCCTCCTCCAGGGCCGCATCCAGGCCCTCCACGAACCTCCTCAGCCCGGCCTTTACACCTTTTCCCACGTGGAATCCCGGATGGGCTACCAGAAATTCAATCCCCAGGGCCTGGGCCATCTGGATTTCCAAGGCCAAGGCCTCGATGGATCTCCTCCAGAGGTTTTGGTCCCAAGAGGCCAAGTTCACCAGATACCTGTCATGGACAGCCACCGGTATATGACCCGCTTTTTCCCAAGCCTGTCTAAAATCCTCCAGGGTTTTCCCTGAGAGAGCAGGCAGGCTCCACCGCCTCTGATTGAAGAGGAATATCTGCATGGCCCTTCCATCTAACCTCTCCAGGCGTTGGAAAGCCTTGGAAAGCCCACCTGATATGGAAACATGTGCACCCAGTAAAGCCACTCAATACCCCAAAAGCCCTTCGTGCCCAGACCCAGATTTTAGAAACGGGCCCAGTAGCAGGCTTTTTCCCCTTAACCAGTGGAAAAGGCTTTTCATGAGCAAAGATGAAAAGGGCCCTCAAGGAATCTGGGCCCGCTGGATCAAAGCTCCACTTCCTTGGCGAAAAATCAACATTGAGCTTTTCTCACTTGCCGACCGAGGCCTTGTGGAGGGCATCTATTACTGTTTTCAAGACCAAAAACAGATACCCAAACTCGTGCTCCGAGAGCTCTACGGGATCCTCCTGGCTTTGAGAGGCTTCCACTAAAGCCTCCACTACATATTTCAGCACATAAGGCTGTTCCAACAAAGTGGTTTCCCAAAGCTTTTCCAGGATCGGCTCATTCAGCCCTGCCAGCCTCTCTATGAGATCCTGGTTGGCCTCGAAGCTCTCCACGATCTGTTCTGCCATCACCTCATGAAGCTCCTCTCCGTAAGCTTTTTCAAACACTCGCACCACCACGAAGAAGATATAAAACGCCAGCTCAGAGGCTTCCTGGCTGATGTCCTCGGTCAGCTCCATCAGAAATTGCATGAGCTCCGGCTGCCTTCTCCAGACTTCCTGGACCTGGCCCTGTGCCTCTTGGGGCTCAAGGCTGCCCATTTCCATCCAGGTCTCCTCCATCATGGCCTCTGAGATGGCCTCCATGTCTCTCTCCTCTCTGATTCTGGCTCCCACCACCCACCGCAGTGTAATGATGAGAGCATGCTCCATAAGACCTCTTATGCACACCACCCAAGGCTCTCAGCCCCTGAAAACCATCAGACCTGATCGGCCTTGGGCCCATCCACCCAGGAACTCAAAGGAGCTTAGGAGTCAAAGCCTGAACATGTCTTGGAATTACTTCTCCAGCCGAGACCTGAAATGGAGCCTCCCCTTTTTCACCATAACGTATCAGTTCCACCTTTGTCCATGCATCCGGGCTCTCCATTGCCTGCTCGGGGCGAAGTCCGCTCAGGGACATCCATCGAGCCCGGTAAAAACCGCTTACAGCCAGCTCTGTACTTAAAGCCTGGCCGCTGGGCGGTCCATTCTGGCCCAGCGCCTCCCAGGGTAGGGAAAGCTCCAAGACTATCCTGGGCTGGTCGGATCCAAAATAAGTAGCCACAGCCCCTGGCACCCAGGAACACTCCTGGCTCTCATCCCACCTGCAAAACCTTACATTCATGCGGTAAGTGTCCCCACCCAAGTCCTCTTCCCGGGGAGGCGGCACCACGAGTATCTGGAATCTGCGCGCTGAGGCCCCTACTTTGAGACCCCAATACACCCTGAAGGCCTCCCCCGGTGGAAACTCCCCCTCAAAGGCAAGCAGCTCTGGGTCCTGATAATCCATGGCTATCATGGCCAGGTAAAGGGCCTGGTGGTCCCAGGCCATGTAAAACTCCCCGAAAGGTATATCGGGAAAAGAAGACTTGAGCCTGGGCAACAAGGCCTCTGGCTTGGGCCACTCCCCCAGGTGTTTGTCCCGTACATTGATCCAAGCCATGGGAATTCTTATGGTTCCCGAATCAGGACGAGTCCTTTGGCGGAATCCGGAGCAGGCGTGGATCTTTTCCAAGGAAGGGTTCACCTTCTTGAACTCTTCCACCAGTTCCTCATAAGGCCTGTCATAGATGTCCACGAGACCGAAGTTGTAATCTTCCCCGTCCAGACGTCCACCCTTGGGGTGATCCCAATACTGGAACCAGTGGATTCCCACCACCTGTGGCAGGCTGGCAAAGGCCTTGGCAGCCTCTCTGGCTCCGATTGCCCTTTGCTTTTGGGTCTCAACGGTCATGAGATGGCCCAGATTGCGATTCCCCGTTCGGTTTTCCTTGGAGGCAAAGAACCATTCGGAAATCAGGATAGGCCGGGAGGGGGCCAGATCCGCAAGCCCATCAAAAAAGTAGGGGGCCAGCCAACCATCTGGACTGTCCACGTTATAATTGACCGAGATGACATCCACATGGGGAATCATGGCTTTCACCGCTTGAGGATCATAATAGATGGGCAGTCTATCTCCCAGGACCAAAGCTTCTGGATCAGCTTCTTTCAATGCCTCCCACGCCAACCGGTAGTAAAGGGAAGAGATGATCCCGCTCCAGCGCCTTACCACCTGAATCCCGTTTCCACCCGGCCGCATGAGCACATCCGTGCCTCCTGTTCTGACCAGATCCTCAAAGGAATCCAGTCCCACAGGAACCTGGAAATCCTTTAGGAACAGGCTCCAGTTCCCTTGGTAATGCTCCTTGAGCAGTTCCACCAGTTTCCTCTTGGTCTTGTTGGAAGCGGGCTTCTGTATGTAGTAAACAAAAAGTGGTCCGTTCCACCAGCCCACCTCGTTGTCCGAGAAATATCCTATGCGATAAGGATTCCCCTTGTATGGAGCCACCAGTTCCCGGGCCATTTTTCTCATTCTCTCCTGGGTGCCCGGATCAAAGGGATCGAACCAGTGGAATCTTGAGAGCCTCCCCAGGTCCAACTCGATGGTGGTGGGTAGCCTGAGCTCTTGGGGATGCAAGGACCAAGCTCCTGCGGTATTGAAACCCCACTCCCTAAGCCTCACTCTGGTTGCCAGAAGCCACATTTGGAAACTGGGGTAAAAACTGGCCCAACTGTACCAAATTCTGCCCCTGAAATGGCGCTCATCAGAACCACCCGTGACAACATTGACCCCAATGGAAAAAAAACGTTTTCCCTCTGGGGTCAGAAGCCACCAAGTGTTGTCGCTCTTGTGAGTGCTCCATCTGGAGGATCCGACTCCTCCCGAGGCCATATCTGCCCCCAGGGCCTCCTTCCCAGGCAAGACAAGAAGGATTAGAACCCAAAGCATCACAAAGCCTGTCCAGACACTCGCAGCTTGCCACTTCACCCAGGGCGGCCTGGACAACAAAAAAAACTTCAATTCCTGCCCCCCTGTCCAATATTGCTTGAGAGAGCATCAATTGTTTCTGCACTAGGCCCTGCTCAGGTTCTTCGCTCCTGGGCTGCCTGGGCTCTCAGTACCTTGCGGAAGTGATATCCGTAAATGGTGGCTGCCACCGCCTCGGGAAAAGCCTTTCTATATTTCAGGAAAGCCTTGGTGAGAAGCCTCCAGTAGTAACGCCTTTCCTCCTCCAGCAAACCAAGCACGAAAAGGGATTTAATGAAGGCCTTGAGATCCCGCAGGTGAATTCTTCTTCCCCTGGAACAAGGCCTGTACTCCTTGAGAAAGGTCAACACCCTCTCATAATAGTTTCGTGGCGAATAAATGGTGTCTATGATTCTCCTGTAGCCATCCAAGAGCGCCTTGGTATCCATCTTGGGAATGAAGTTCAGCTTCCCGTCAGTATGGTTGCCTGACGGATTCATCAAGAGCCTTCCCTGCTCCTTGAGCTTCTGGTAGAGTTTCGTGCCCGGCACCGCCTGCAGCACCCCCACCATGGCTGTCACCACTCCGATCCTGTGAATAAACTGGATCTGTTGTTCAAAAATATTGGGGGGATCGCTGTCAAAGCCCACTATGAACCCACCCAACACCTCGATCCCGGCGCGCTGAATCCTCTTGACCGAGCCCACAAGATCCCTCTGGGTGTTCTGCAGCTTGTTGCACTCGTTCAAGCTATTTTCATTGGGGGTTTCCAACCCCAGGAAGACCTGGGAAAAATTGGCCTGGGCCATCAGGCGAAGCAGCTCTTCATCATCTGCCAGATTCAAAGAGGCCTCTGTTATGAAATTGAATGGATATCTCCTCTTGCGGTTCCACTCTATCACCTTGGGAAGTAGCTGCTTGACCTTGTTTTTGTGTCCTATGAAATTGTCGTCCACTATGAAGACTGCTCCCCGCCAGCCCCTTTGGTACAGTGCCTCCAGTTCCTTGAGCATCTGATCGTCGCTTTTGGTGCGTGGAATCCGGCCGTTCATGATTATTATGTCGCAGAAGTCGCAGTTGAAGGGGCAGCCACGGGAATATTGCACGGGCATGGTGGCATAGTCTTTGAAAGAGATCAAATCCCAGGAGGGAAGCGGAGTAATGCTCAGATCAGGTCTCTCATGGGAGTCATACACCTTCTTGAGGTTGCCGGCCTCCAGATCTCTGAGGAACATGGGAAAGGTCACCTCTGCCTCCCCCAGCACCAGGTGATCTACGTCCGAGAACTCGCCCTCCTGCGAGACCATGAAAAGGGGCCCTCCGGCCACCACGGGCACGCCCTTGGAATGGCAGAGATCCACCACCTCTCTGACGCTTTGCTGTTGCACCAGCATGGCACTGAGGAAAACATAATCCACCCCATCCAAATCCTCTTCTTTGAGCTTCCTAACATTGAGATCCACCAATTTTTTCTCCCAGGTCTCAGGCATCAAGGAAGCCACGGTGATGAGACCCAAGGGTGGGAAGGCTGCCTTGCGGGAGATGAATTTCAGGGCATAACGGAAGCTCCAGAAGGTGTCTGGATACCTGGGATAGACCAAAAGAACTTTCATGGCAGTATTCTCCTGAGCGGGGCGTTGACTCCCTCCAGGGAGTCGGCTTGAGAAAAACTCTCGGGCCTTGGAGGCTCGATTCAGACTAATCCATAACCTCTCTACAGTAAAGCGTCAAAAGCAAAAACCCTCCAGTCTCATGCTGGCCTTTCCATCATCAAGCGAATTATTTTCTCTCTGGAGGGCATGGAATCTTGAGCCCCCTTGACGGTTGCGGCCAGGGCCCCTGCGGCAACAGCAAAGCGCACGGCCTCATCCACACCCTTTCCTTCTGCCAAGGCGCAGGCCAATGCTCCGTTGAAGGCATCTCCGCAACCTGTGGTATCCACGGCCTTGACCTCATGGGATGGGAAAAAATTGGCCTCGCCCTCCCTGAAACAAAGCACCCCCTTTTCCCCGAGAGTCAATATCACCAAAGAAGGCCCCATCCTGGAGAGCTTTCTGGCTGCTGCCTCTGCATCTTGGCAGCCCGTCAGGGCTGTGGCCTCCCCTTGGTTGGGGGTGATCACATCCACCATCTGCAAGGTTTCTTCAGGCAGATCAATGACTGGAGCCGGGTTGAGCAAGGTAATCATCCCATTTTGCTTGGCCATTCTCAAGGCCACCTTTACTGCTCCCATGGGAATCTCCAGCTGACACAAAAGCAGCTTGCCCCAATGGAACAGCTCTTCGAAGAACAAGACTTCTTCCTCCCTCAGGCTCCGGTTGGCCCCAGGTGCCACTCCTATGAGGTTCTTGCCTTCTCTGTCCACTAGGATCAAGGCTGTGCCGGTGGCCGCACCCTCATGAGCCAACAGATATCGGCCTGGAAGGCCCATCCCTTCCAGATGAGCCCTGAGTTCACAGCCCGTGGCATCTTTGCCCAGCTTGGCCAAAAACCTCACCTCAGCGCCTGCCCTGAGGGCCGCCACTGCCTGGTTGGCTCCCTTGCCCCCGAAACACTTGTACAGCTCCCCCTCAGAGACTGTCTCGCCTTCCTTGGGAAGCCTAGGGAGCTTGACTGTAAAGTCCACGTTGGCAGAGCCTATGACTACCACCCTGGACATAACCTCTCCTTGAAAAGCGCCATGAATTTGTTGGCATCCACATCCAGGGCCACCCTCACATTGGGGGCTTTCTTGAATCTATCCTTGATGGGCCTTCTGTCCGCCACGGTCATTCCATAAGTTATCTTTCCGCGGGTTTCCACCTCCACATGGAGTCCGACCATCTCCAGGATCTCCGGTCGAATGGCCGCTGCCACGGCCAGGGGATCGTGAAGGGCCATGGATGCGCTCCCCTCTCTGTGTTCCATGAAATCAATGGCCTTCTTGGTGGAATCCCGCAGAAACCTTGCCACAGGGTCCTTGTCCTGCCTGGGAAGTCTGGCCAGGTCTTCTCTGCTGAGCCTCACCCGCCTGGTCACATCAAGGCCCACAAGGCTAACCGGGAGCCCCCATGAAAAAACCTTTTGGGCCGCCTCGGGATCAGAGTAAATGTTGAACTCCGCAACAGGAGTCACGTTCCCGGGACTCGCCACAGAGCCCCCCATGCTTATGATCCCTTGTAGTCTTCTGGCTTTTTCAGGGGCTATCTCAAGAAGCCGTGCAAGATTTGTCAGGGGCCCCAATGTGATCATGAGGATTTCCCCTGGGTACCTGTCTAGGAGGTCCACGACCACATCTTCTGCACTGGGCAAATCCCCTGGAATCTGTACCTCTGGATAGAGAGCAGATCCATCCGGGTTCAGGAAGCTGTCCAACTCCCCCAATCCGTCTTTTCCATGCACAGAAACTGCCCTCGGTGTGCCTCTTTGGTTAGGGGGAGAACCACCCATTGCCACCACGGGCCTGGGAATAGGCTCCAGGATTTTCAGAACCCTAAGGGCGTTCTTAGTAGTCTGTTCCAGGCTCACGTTGCCCCCCACCGTGGTTATGGCCTCTAGCCTCACCTCGGCAGATCTTAAGGCCAAAATCAGGGCCAAAGCGTCATCAACCCCCGGGTCGGTGTCTATGATGATGCGCTGGCACATGCAATTCCCCCCTTGGGCAATGGGTTTGCATTCTCTTATAGACCCCGAAGGCTCATCCGTCAACAAAGAGAAACAAAATTCAATATCATCTTGAGGGACAAACCATTGGCTTAGCCCAGTGCTTCTTGACATGGCCCAAGGGCAGGACCAAAATCCATGCACTTGAGCTAAAGAGGCCTGCTCATGAAGAACGTGATTCCCAAGACACCCATGGAAGGACTGGCGGAGCTGGCAGCGGCCATGGCCAGGGGAGACCTCCACCCATTGCACTACCTGGAGCTTCTCCAAAGGAGATTCCAATCCCTGGAGCCTCTGGTCCAGGCTTTCGTGCCTCAAGAGGAAGAAATCTTGGGAAGACTGGCAAGGGATATGGTGAAGCTCCAAAACACATTCCCTGAATCCAGTAACAGGCCACCCTTGTATGCAGTGCCCGTGGGAGTGAAGGACGTTATCCACGTAAGAGGCTTTCCCACCAGGGCAGGCAGTCTGATCCCCCAGGAGTTGCTGGTGGGAGAGGAGGGCCCCTTATTGGGCAGGCTGAGGGAGCTGGGAGCCATTCCCATGGGCAAGACCCACACGGCAGAATTCGCATACCTGGCTCCTGCTCCCACTCGCAATCCCCATGACCTGGACAGGACCCCCGGAGGCTCCAGCAGCGGTTCGGCTGCCGCTGTGGCATGCGGCCTTTGTCCCCTGGCCTTGGGAACCCAGACAGTGGGTTCCACGCTGCGTCCGGCAGCATATTGTGGAATAGTGGGTTTCAAGCCCAGTTTCGGAAGACTTCCCACCCAGGGTACCATCCCCCTGTCTCCCTCCCTGGATCACATGGGACTTTTCACCCGCGACCTGGAGGGCATGCTTCTGGTGTGCTCTCTCTTGTTGCCCCAGTGGCAAGAACCACGCAAGGTGGAACTCCAGGTTCTGGGAGTTCCGGAGGGTCCTTACCTTCACAGAGCTGGCCAGGAATCCCTCTCCCATTTCAAGGGGGTCTTGAAGAAACTGCAGGCAGCAGGTTTCCAGGTCACTTGGATCAGGGTCATGGAGAACTTCGAGGAGCTGGCCCTTCGGCACAACCGCCTCATGGCAGCTGAGGCGGCCATGGTGCATTCCCATTGGTTTGGCAAGTTCAAAAATCTTTATCGCCCGGAGACCAGGGCCCTCATCGAAAGGGGAATGACGGTAAGCCCAAGAGAAATGGGTGACTACAGGGAAAGCCGCCTGAGGTTGAGAGATGCCCTGGACCAGATAATGGAGGAGAAGGGCATAAGCCTCTGGATAAGCCCTGCCACAGTAGGACCAGCCCCTTTGGGCCTCCACAGCACTGGGGAATCCATCATGAATCTGCCTTGGACTCACGCTGGGCTTCCGGCTCTGGCTCTTCCGGCAGGCACCAATCCACAGGGCCTTCCCATGGCCTTACAACTGGTGGCTGGGTGGATGAAAGACGAGGAATTGCTCCATGGGGCAGGCCTTGTGGCCCAGGCTTTAGCCAATATTGTTGAGTAATTGTCAAGATTCAGGGCCCCAAAGGAACAATCCTGGCTTCTTGGAGCAGTGTGAAGTTGTATGGCCACATCCTTGATCAAGCCCAAGTAATCCGCTTCTTGTGGAGCGCTTGGGTCAGGCGATCTTGGAGGAGACAGCTACCCCAGGCTCCAGGTAAATGACCTCACTTGCATCTTCGTAGGAAAGGATCTCAGCATACCGACCCCAGTCCACTGCCGTATCTAGCTGGCGGTAAGCCTCTTCCTCCGGGAATTCCAATTCCAGGGCTGTCTGGACCACCTCCCACTTGAGTTGTTGTTTGTCTGCCTTCTTGAGCATGGTGATGAGCCATCTGAAGATGGGCAACCTTCGGATGCGGGTGGCAAAGATCTCCTTTCGGGCCAGGATGCTGGCCTCTGCAAAGGTCTCCCCCAGGGCTGTGAGCATGATGTCACCTTGAGCCACGGTGGCAAAGCCCAGGAGCTCCGATGCCTCTGTAAGACTCAGAAGCTGGTCTGAATTGACCTTCAGATCCTGGGCCAACTGGTAAAGATCAGCCCGGTTGCCTGGCAGATCACTCAGGTACTCCAGAAGGCCTGTCAAGTCATTTATGGTGATGTGAGGTAAAGCCCTTGTGCGGCCTGGTTCACCCGGGGCAGTTCCCAGCTCCACGTGCTCCGGCTGTGTCTGGCCGGCCAGGATGGCATAGATTCTATCCACTATTTCCAGGAACTTGGGCTCCTTTTTGGCCCTGGGGTGCACCAAAGAGATGGGAATATCGGTTATGACCCTGCCCGGGCTCTTCTCCATGAGAATTACACGGCCTGCCATGAAGACAGCTTCCTCTATGTCGTGGGTGACCATGAGCATTGCCTTTGTGGGAATGTGTCCACTCAGCCACAGCTCCAGGAGCTCACCCCGCAAAGCATCAGCCGAGAGCACGTCCAAATTGGAAAATGGTTCATCCAGGCACAACAGTTCTGGTTCCACGGCCATGGCCCTGGCAAAACCAACTTTTTGACGCATTCCTGCTGAAAGCTCCCTGGGATAGGCGGTCTCGAAACCGTCCAGACCCACTCGGTCCAGGAGATCCAAGGCTCTGGCTGCCCTGAGCTTGGCCGGCACTCCTCTGGCCTGAAGAGCCACCTCCACGTTTTCCTGAACTGTGAGCCAGGGAAACAGGGCGAATGTCTGGAAGACTATGGATGCATAGGGATTGACCCCTTGAAGAGGCTTCCCGCAGTAAAGGACCTTGCCTGATGTGGGCTTCTGAAGCCCGGCTATGATCCTCAGCAAGGTGCTCTTGCCGCACCCGGAAGGTCCCAACAAGGCTACAAATTCCCCCTCTTGCACGGCAAAGCTCACGTCCTCCACTGCTGTGAAAGCCCGGGGGCCGGTTCCATAGACCTGTCGAATGCTTTGAAGCTCCAACAAAGCGTTAGTGCCTGCCATGATTCACTCCAATCTGTAAAGTTCCTCTGCTCGCTGGTAAAGCCGCCTCCAAACGAGCCTGTTGATCAGCACCACAAGGCATACCATGGAAAGGGTCCCTGCCAGTAAAAGGGGATAGTCGGCCTCGGCAGTGGCCTGGGCTATGAGGGAGCCGATTCCCAGGGTATGTCTGGTCTCCCCTCCAAAATGAGCGTACTCGGCCACTATGCTGGCGTTCCAGGCTCCTCCGCTGGCCACCATGGCCCCTGTTATGATGTAGGGGAAAAGAGTGGGAAGTATGAGCCTTCGCCATCTTGCCAAGACCCCCAGGTGCAGCAAAGTGGCTGTGTATTTAAGATCCTGCGGGATGGCCATGGCTCCTGCAATCACGTTGAAAAGCAAATACCACTGGGTGCCCATGAGCATCAGCAGTATTGCAGCCATGTCCATACCCCCTGGGAGCCTGTAAAGAATCAGCACAACTATGGGGAAAAGAGCGGTGGCCGGCACCGATGCAGCTATCTGCACCAATGGCTGCAGGAAAGCGGCCAGTCTGGGATTGGTCCCGATGGCCACCCCCACCGGCAAGGTCCAGGCCAGGGCAATGGCCAGGGCAGCCATGACCCTAAAAAGGGTGGCGGCCAGGCTGATTCCTATCTGGGTCCACTGGGTAATGCTCAGGCCCACCATCATTTGGCCTGCCTCAAAGACCCCAAAGAGCATCAAGCCCGTGGCCAGGCTCCAAAGCAACAAGCGTAGCCTTCTGGCCCCTTGCTTGTCTTCACTTTGTTCATCCCTGAAGGGGAAAAAGCCATTTAGGAACTCGTCTGTTTTGACCAACAAGGGCTGCCAGATCTTCTCTACCAGCCATCTGGCCAGGGCCGAATTCTTAAGGGCATCATAACACCATGAGCCAGGCGGGGACTCCGCCTCCACCATCTCCAGCTTGAACTTGTCAGCCCAGGCCAGAAGGGGCCTCCATACCACCTGATCCAGAGCCACTATGACCAGGATCAATGTTCCCATGCCCCAAAAAATGGCCTCCACGTCTCCTCTCTGGGCAGCCTCCTGGAGATATGCCCCCAGTCCGGGGAGCCTGAAATCCATTTCTCCCAGGGAGAAGATCTCTGCGGCCATGAGGAAAAACCAGCCCCCAGACCAGCTCATGACGCTGTTCCAGATAAGGCTTATGGCTGCAAAGGGCAGCTCCAACTTCCTGAACCTCATCCAAGGTGAAATACGCAGCACCCTGCTGGCCTCCCTGAGCTCTCTGGGTATCGTCAGAAGCGACTGATACCAGGCAAAGGTAAGGTTCCAGGCCTGGCTGGTAAAAATGAGCACTATGGAGGCCAGCTCCGCAGCCACACCAGCCGGAAAGACCGCCCTGAAACTCAAGAGCACAACCGGCAGGAAGGACAGCAGTGGAATGCTCTGGAGTATGTCCAGAAGGGGGATCATTACTCTCTCGGCTCCCCTTCTCCTGGCAGCCAGGTATCCGTAAAAGAGCGAAAAAATCATGGAAAGAGCGTATGCCGCGGCCATGCGTCCTATGGAAAGGCTCGCGTACCACGGCAGCGCCCAGGGAGAAAGAGATATCTCCGGCCCTTCCACTGCCTTGGGGCTTCCCAAGGCCAGCCTGATGCCCACATAGGCCGCAAGCACCACTGCCAGCATGACCACAACGTCTCCCCAACCAAATGAGCGCTCCGTGGGCTGGCCTATCTGAAAGAGCTTTACTTCCTTTCTCACAAGCTTCTCCTGCGCTGTGGCCCGCTTGGTGAGCAAGCCATGGGTGATGCGGGCCCATCAAATCAGATCTGCAACCCGTGAATCTGCCTTTCTTCCCCGTGAGGTGATTGCTACTTTTCCCTGAAGAAAGGGAGCCAAACAGCATGATTCAGAGAATCCCCGGGCTTGGGGATCTTAGTGCGCTGGCCAACCAGAATCTAGGCTAGGATTGAGCCTCCCACTGAAACCTCTGCTCTTTTATCACACGACCCCATTGTGCTACCTCATGTTGGAAAACCAGTCGGAAGCCTTCTCTCTCATAGAGCCTCCTTGCCTTGTCTAAGCCCTCAAAGGTCCAGAGAAAGACCCTTGTGTTTCCGGCCTTCTGGCAGAATTTCATGCCCTCCCTCAGCAATGCACTGCCCACTCCTTGTCCTTGAAAGGCAGGCTCTACTATGAACCATCGCAGCCTGGCTCCTTCTTTTGCGCTCAGACTTCCGTCTATGGCCAGGAAGCCGGCAAACTCTCCCTGGCATCTGGCTGCCCAAAATCCATCTCTGCCAGGCACAAAGGCCCCCATGAACTCCGAGAGCTCTCTGGCCACCTGGATCTCGAAGGACAGATCAAGCCCCCACACCTCATGATAATACCTGGCGTGCAACTCCACGACCCTGCCTACAAGACCTGGGAAATAACCCGTAAAGTGCGCCTCAGCACCTTTCATCCTTGGTTCTCCTGCAGATCCTTTTGCCCAAAGACCCGGCCTCATCGAGGGTTCTGATCTTTATGGACCGGGGCCTCCTATCTGAAAGCCATGGATGAAATTCTTGGAAAAGCGGCCCTCCTGGAGCACCAGGCCATGGTAGCACATGGAATTTCTTAGACCTAGCCGCCAGAAGAAGTGCTGCGCAGAGTCTCTTTCATCAAGAGGCTGGCGGCCAGGGCCGCCAGGCTGCAACCGAATAGCACCAGAAACGCCTCCTGGTACCCAGCCATCTGAAAAGCCCCTGAGATTCTCCCATGTTTTTCCAGGATATGGCCCAGCACAGGCTGAAAGACCGCTCCCCCGGCAAAGGGAAACAGGTTCACCAGGCCCGTGGAGGTGCCGGCCATCTGAACAGGGAAGAGCTCCTTGGCTGTGGTGAAGGCAATGACCACTATGGCGCTGGAGAATATGCCCAATCCCAGGCAAAGCCCGTACAGCCCCCAAAGGGGGATGGTGCCCGTAAAGAAGGCCAGAACAGCGGTGAGCCCAACTAGAGCCAAGCTGCACAGCACCAAGACCGGCTTTCGCCCGCGTAACAACTTGTCCGAGACATGGCTCAGAAGGGGACTTCCTATTATCATGCCAATGGCCATCATGGACAATATGTGCCCTGCCTGATCCCTGCTCAACCCGTACACGTGTGCCAGGTAAGGTCCGCCCCAAAGTCCTCCAAAGGAGAAAAACACCCCGCAATCAAAAAAGAACCAGGCTGCTACGGGCCAAAAAGGAGGATGGGAAAGCACCTTTTTGACCCCCTCCAGAAGCCCTATGGGCGGAGCCCCTGACTCTATCCTCTCCGCCTCTGTGGGAGAGCTCCATCCAAACTCAGACGGACGGTCTCGCACCAGAGTCCAAACCAGCACTGCCAAAAGAAGTGTAAGTCCCCCAACGAAACCAAAGGATAGCCTCCAGCCCAGCCATCCGCTCAATAGGGCCAAAGGGGTTGCAGCAGTAAGAGATCCTATGCCGCCCATGGCCATGAGAATCCCTGTCATGGTGGCAAACTCCCTCACCAGGAACCACTCCGCCAATATCTTCAGGGTGGGCACAAAGAGCATGGAGACCCCAAGGCCCACCAGGGCCCTCCCCACCACGGCCAGCCCCACCGATGGAGAAAGCCCCAGGATGATGGATCCTGCAAAAGCCACACAGAAAAAAACCGTGATGGTATTCCTGGGGCCCCAGGAATCCGAAAGCAGCCCTGCAGGCATTTGCATAACCGCGTACGGATAGAAGTAAGCTGAGGCCAGAAGCCCCAGGAGCTCTCCGCTGGTCTGCAAGTCCCTCATCATGTCCACGGCCACTACTGCCGGACAAAGGCGGTGGAAATAAACCAGGATGTAACCAAAGGCCAGTATCCAGAAGATCAACCACCGGTAGCGCAGGGATCTTTTCAGGGATGCTTCTTCGCCAGCCATGGCTCACCTCACTGTAAAGGAGCTGTAATGCTGGATCAAAGCTCTCATTGCTCTTGAGCAGGCACCTGGCTTTCTGCTGTGATCCTGCTGGGTGACACCATTTCCCGATTCAAGATCCAAGCCAACACTTCCTCTGTTCTGGACAGATCCTCCAGGGCCAGATCAGCCCCAGCGCTTCTCAAGGCTTGCACCGAAAAGCGTCCAGTTGCAACCCCGATAGAGGAGCTTCCATGCACCTTGGCACAGGCCACATCCCTGGGGGTGTCTCCTATGACAACACATTCATGGAACGGGACCAGGACTCCGGCCAGGGCCTGAAGCCTCTTTACTGCCACTGGCAAGAGCTGATTTCTGTCCTCGTTGTCTCCCCCGAAGGCTCCCACAGGGAAAAACTCATTGAGGCCGAAGGGACCGAGCTTGAGACGCGCCCCTTCTTCCAGATTCCCGGTCAAGAGCCCCAAGCGCACCCTTTGCTCCTCCATCAGTCTGGGCAGCAGCTCCTTGACACCAGGCATGAGATGACCCTTGCAAGAAGCCATCTCCCTCCTTAGGTGGCGAATGTAGCTCTTGGAGACGGCCAGGACCAATTCATCATCGCAATCCACCCCTCCCCTCCACAGTGCCTCTCTGACTATCTGGAGATCTGTCTTACCGGCCATTTCAAGGCCCTGGATGTTGCACCTTTCACCGAAAAGCTCTTGCAGGGCACAGGCCAGAGCCCTGGCTCCGGCCCCTTTGGCATCTATGAGGGTCTGGTCAATATCAAATAAAACGAATCTGATCATGCTCTTTTTCCTCTCACAGAAGTAGCATCCAGGATTTACAGCCTTGCGGCTTCCAAGTCAAGCGCTTCCCCAGGCAAAGAAAGAAGTTTTTTCTTGACATGCAAAAGACCCTGGATATAGGATTCCTTTGATTCCATACAAGATTTTTCCCACGGAACATGACCGCTAGAGCCAAAGAGAGCCTTTGGATGCTGGGTTGCAAAGGGGCCATCACAGGGCCCCATGCACCTCATGTTAAGTTCCTTTTTCACCCCAAACCCAAAAGGAGGTGGAGGAATGAACTCGGTGGTCGTTCTCGTATTGGGACTTGCGGTGGCCTACCTGGGTTACCGCCTTTACGCCAAGCACATTGACAGAAACATCGTTCAATCAGACCCACGCAAGGCGACTCCGGCCAAGATGTACATGGATGGCGTGGAGTTCATGCCCACCAGCAGAAACATCCTATTTGGTTACCAGTTCAAGTCCATAGCCGGAGCAGGCCCGATTCTGGGTCCCATCATAGCCCTGCAGTGGGGCTGGCTGCCTGCCCTGGTCTGGATTCTGCTTGGAGCTCTTTTCATAGGTTGGGTGCAGGATTACGCCAGCGCCATGGTGGCCATGAGAAAGGATGGGGCCTCCATGGGTGGTCTGAGCCACAGGCTCATCTCTCCCAGGGCCAGGGTGATTCTCTTGGCCTTCATCTATTTTTATCTGCTTCTCATAGCCGGTGCCTTCGGAAACGTGGTGGTGAGCACGGCCATAGGTCTCAAGGGTTCTCCCATGGCCTGGCTCTTCCTCACAGGAGCGGGCCTCCTGGCTGGACAAATGATCTATAGGTGGCGCAAGGATATCATCTTGACCACTGTGGTGACCGTGGTCCTGGCCCTAATAGGGATATGGGTCGGAACCGTGGCCCCTTCTGACAAGATCATAGGCGCTGGCCTGGCCAACGAAAGATGGCTCTGGGCCATAGCGGCATTTGTTTTCTGTTACTTTGCGGCCGTGCTTCCCATCTGGCGCTTTGCCCTTCCCATAAACTACGTGGCAGCGTATGTGGTCTTCCTGGGGCTCTTCTTTGGGCTCATCGGGGTGGTGATCCTCCACCCCAACTTCACCCTTCCAGCTTACTCGGCCTTCACCATCAAGATTGGTCCCATCTGGCCCATAATGTTTGTGACTGTGGCCTGCGGTGCGATCTCCGGATGGCATAGCCTGGTGTCCAGCTCGGGCACTGCCAGACAGCTCGAAAACGAACAGGACGCCCTTCCCGTTGGAGGAGGCGTCATGTTCGTGGAGATGCTTCTGGCCCTGTTTGCCCTGATCATCGCCGGCACCCTCTATGCGGCCCCGGCACAGTATGCAGAGGCCATAGCCAAGGGTCCAGGAGGGGTGTTTGCAGCAGGAGTGTCCAAGTTTCTAGGTGCATTGGGGTTGCCTGCAGATGTAGGCCGATCTTATGGAAGCGTCATGATGATATTTTTGGCCATCACCATCATGCAATTGGTCATCAGGTTCATGAGGATAGCCACATCAGAGCTCTTGAGCGACATAAGCCCGGTATTCAGAAACGCCCATGTGGGGACCTTCATAGCCAGCGTGCTGGGCATCTTCTTGGTGATGACTGGATGGTGGCAGTATCTGTGGATTCTCTTTGGAGGCGCCAACCAGCTCATGGCCTCCATGGCGCTCATGATAATCACTGCCTGGCTCATGTCAGAGGGCAAGCCAGCCTCCTGGAGCCTGTGGCCCACTGTTTTCATGTTCGTGACCACAGTGGCGGCACTCCTTTACACCTCGTACAACCTGCTGGACAAGGTGTTCAAGGGAGCAGTCAAGGGCGAGGCTGCCGCAGGCAACACCGTCATAGGCATCATAGGCTTTTTCCTTGTTCTGGCATCCTTTGTGCTGGCCTATGAGGGCCTTAAGGCCTTTGGAAGGTACAGGGCCATGAAGATACAACCTGCGGCTGCCAAGGCCTGAGAGAATCTGGGGAACTGGTCCCTGTGTATTTCCTCTGAGGCCGGACACACAGGGACTTCTCCATTCGGGAACAGAAAGAGGGGATCTGGGATGGCAGAGCAAGACAAGGGCAAGAAGCGAGGCGGTTTCTTCCAGGCTGTCAAGGAATTCGTTTACGGAGTGGCTGCCCACGATTCGGCCAGGTTTGCCCTGAAGACCAGGGCCAGCATGGAGCACCTATTCATCCTCATCACCATGGGAGACATGCTGGGGGTCCCCATCCTGCCTCCATATTATTCCCTGCGGCTACTGCCTTATGTGGTGCCTCAAATATCCACCTGGAAGAGGCGGATGCTCAGGGAGAAGGACCTCACAGACGCTCTGGCATGACACAGAGCAGGCCAAGGGCAAAAGACCATTTACGGACACAGGAAAGGGGGTGATTCCCATTTCTCTGGCCACCATCTTCGACCAACATCCTGACAGGCGCTACATCATGTTCGGGGGCAAGGGAGGCCTGGGCAAGACCACTTTCTCTGCTGCCACGGCATTTTATCTGGCCAAGAAAGGTCACCGAGTGCTTATCTTCTCGGTGGACCCCCAGGCTTCTCTCACGGACATATTCCAGAAGGACATCTTTGGCAAGGGCCCAACGGAGATCATGCCCAATCTTTATGCTCAGGAAATAGACGCTGACAAGAGGGTCAGGGAGTACCAGGAGGAAATCCGGCAAAAGATAAGGGACATGTATGGAATGGACAGCATCCCGGAGGAAATAGAGAGCTATATCCAGGCAGCTGCAGCCGAGCCAGCCATGGAGGAAAGCGCCATATTCGACCAGGTGGTGGACATAGTGGTCCAAGGGGGATACGACTACTATGTTTACGATCTGGTGCCCTTGGGTCATGCCCTTTACTACCTGAGCATGGCCTCTGTGTACGATGCCTGGATCGGCAAGATCACAGGGCTTCGACAGCAGATGAGGGAGTACGACCAGGTAGCTGCAGTGATCAAGAGGGAAAAGGAGCTGGATGAAGACGCCATCCTGAATGAGCTTCTTTACATCAAGGACAGAATCAACAAGTCCTCCAGGATCCTGACGGACAAGAAGATGACCGCCTTTTTCTTCGTGATCACACCTGAGGAGATGGTCATCAAGGACACCTTGAAGGCTGCAGAGCTCTTCTCCAGATTCGACGTGCCTCTTAGCGGTTACATAATCAACAGGTTGATTCCCGAGGAACTCAAGAATCAGGCCATTCCTGATTATCTTCGCAACAGGCTGGCCATGCAGGAACACTATCTGAAGGTCATCAAGAGTACCTTCGGAGACCAGATCCTGGCCGCAGTGCCAGAGATGGAAAGGGATGTGACGGGACTTCCCATGATAGAGAGAATGGCCAGGGTCATGTTCGGGGATTTCTGAAGGCCGAAAAGGAAGGAGAAAGGACGTGGGCGGCATCACCAAGGACATGAACCGTTTCATGGAGGAACACCCCAGGCTCAAATACGTTTTCTTCGGCGGCAAAGGAGGGGTGGGAAAGACGGTCATGGCAGGGGCCGCGGCCCTGTGGGCGGCCAGGCAGGGCAAGAAGACGCTTCTTGCCTCCACTAACCCCGTACACAGCCTCTCCAATCTCCTGGAAAAGGACGTGTTCGGCAAGGTGGCCATGGTTTGCGACGAGCAGAATTGTTACGCCTTTGAGATAGACACCAAGGACACCATAGAACGCTCCAAGCAGGAGATAAGAGAGAAGATAAACTGGTTTCTTAAGTTCGCTGACATCACCACCAAGGCCGAGGACTTCATAGAGTCAGCCACCATGAATCCAGCCTTTGAGGAGTCGGCCATGTTCGAGAACATGATGGAGATCATGTTCAAGGACGAGTACGACTTCTACGTGTTCGACACGGCCCCCACAGCAAATGCCAGAAGGCTCTTGGGCATGTCCAAGGTTTATTCCATGTGGGTGGAAAAGATGCTGAGAAGCAGGCAGGAGGCCAGATCCCTCAGGGAAATGCTTTCCTTCTCCAAGAAGGAAGAAAAGGATCCTTTGCTGGATTACCTGCTTACCTTCAGGGACCGCATGGGAAAGGCCAAGGAGCTCCTCACGGACGAATCTCTCACGGCCTTCTTTTTCGTGACCCTGCCCGAGGCTCTGCCCATAGCAGTCATCACCAGGTTCATCAACTGGTTTCACGAGTTCGGGATCCCCGTTGGGGGTGTGGTGGTAAACGGCCTTATTCAGAAAGAGCTCGTGGGAACAGATGCCCCGGAATTCGTGCAGAACAGGCTCAAGATGCAGCAGGAACACATGGAGGAGATCTGGAGGATCTTCGGAGACAGGGTCAGAAGCCTTGTGCCCTTGTTTGAAACAGAGGTGAAGGGAGCGGCTATGCTAAACAGGACCGTGCAGTACCTTTTTGCCCGCCACGGGTCCTGAGGATCATTGCAGCCCCTTCAACTGCATGGGAGTCGGGATTTTGGCCTCCTCACCCTGAGCTTTTGGAATGGCCGAGGCCACTCTGGTTCATATCAAGGAGGCCTCGGTCCAGCCAACCCTCAGCAATCGTATCCTTGCAGGATCGCTCACTCCCAGGCCATAGGTACGATCGGCCACCTCTATGTGGTGAGGCGTCACATCTAGGGGTTTGTCCTCCCCAAAGTGATCTCTGCGTTTGACGGATAGCAATCTGGCCCCCACCGAGTCAGCTGCCACCGGATCAAGACTCATTATCAGGCCGCAATAGGGCCAGGTGTACCTTCGGTCAAAAAAGTGGGGGCCTCTTCCATAGAATTGCGGGGTTATGGCGCAAAGTATGTTCAATCTGGTCTTGCCCTTGACCATGGGCTCTTTCCAAACCGCCCCCAAATGGGCACAGCCGTCAGCATGGTACATGGAGGGGTTGGGCACAAACATTATGTAGTTCTTGATGCAGCCCCCGATACCAGACCAAAAGTGAGTCCTCAAAGGCCTCACGTTGATCAGAGCCGTGCTATTTTGGAAAACTGGGTTGGCCCTGACTCCTCGGTCATCCACAGAGATTCTCTCCGGGCTCACGCCAATACCCCTGAGCCTGGCCACTATGGCTTCCTCCAGCTCCCTTGGTGTGGGAAGGTAATGCCACACATTGCTCTTGATTCCCACCACGTCTCGGGAACCAACCAAACCGCTCCAGGCCTCTTTCACATCTTCCCGGCCCAAGAGCAATTTCACCCCTTGGTCCAGCATGGAAACCAGCCTCTCGGCTCGAATGCGTCCGTCCGGATCCAGCACCTCTGGATGCCTCACCAGCACCACCAGGGCACCCTCAGAGGCCCCTGCACCCCTGGCCAAAGCCGCACCAAGGGCTGCACCAAGACCTACTTGTCCTCCTGTTCTGAGAAAATCTCTTCTGGTTACTAAAGGGCTCATCTTCAGTTTTTTCCCCTGAGGAGCATCTCCAGGATCTGCTGCAAGTCCTGCCTTGTGGCAGCTCCGAAGACCCCGACCCAGAGATCTTCCCTGCGTGCAGCCCCTGTCCATCGGTTGTCCTCGGTGCGCAGCATGCCCTCGGAACCAGCCTCCGGCATGTACGCAGAAGCAAAGCTCTTCTGTGCCTCTGAAGCCCTCTTTTCTGTGGGATAACGCACAAGCACAAGGTTTACCTTTCCCCAACGCCCCGAAAGCATGGCCAGGACTCCTTCTGTTTCCGGACCCAAAAGCAGTATGTTCTTGTTGGCTATGAAGAAACGCTGGTTCAAACAAACATGACTTCTAAAGAAGCGCACGGATTCTGGCATGAGACCCTGGGAAGGCTCAGGCAGAAGGTCAAGGAGCTTAGGAGGCCTGCCTTGTTCCTGGATTTGAGCTGCCAGGGCTTTGCCCAAAGCCAGGAGCGCATCGTTTGGGACCTCTTCCTCTCCATAGATGTTTGCGAAATAGCGGCCTTTCCAGAACCTTAATATTCCCCCTCCCATTTCGGAACCCTGTCCCACACCAGCTTCTTGATCCTCCCGCTCGAAGGAGAAGATCCCGAAGGCATCCTCAGATGAGGCCATCTCGTAAAGCTCCACAACTATGCGAGGCCCCTGCCCTTTGCTGTAACGGGCCATTTTCATGGAGCGGAAATTGTAGGCTAGATAAAGCTCTGCAGCCCCATCCATGTAATCGAAAAGTGTATCGGGATTATAGCTCTCCTCTTGGCCTTCCAGCCTCCACTGCCCCACCTGCTTTGGAAAAGCCGGGCCTGCCATGCTTGTTCCTTTCTGCTGGACCGTGGCCTGGCATAGGCCCTGAGCCCAGGCCAAGGCCGAAGCTGCTACGATGCTCGCAATGACCAACTTCAGAGGCCAACTCATGGCTTCACCTAACCATCTCCTGAGAGACCCTCCCATAGAGAGCCTCCAGCTCCATTTCCAGATGATCCAGAGTCTCGGCGTGGATCCTCCTGAGCCCTGTGTCCAGGATCTCCAGGTTGGCCCTGGCTATCCATAGGCCTCCTCTGGCACAGGCATTGGCCATTTCTGCGGCCACTCCGGCATCGGCTCTGGCCACTGAATTTCCCCGCTGCACGAGCTCCAAAGTTATTCGCAGAAGCTCCAGGCCGCAGCGCACAAGGCCCATGGGTGGCTCCATTAACTCACGGGCTGCATTTTGAATCTGCTGGGAATCTCCTTGGGACCTTCCCCTGGCTATGCTTAGCCTGGCCTGAAAAAGCCTCTCACAGGCCTCCAGATCCTGGTCCATTAGGCAAAGGCATCTGTCTTGAAGCAACCGTAGCCTGGCCTTAATTGCCTCGTATCTTTCCACCTTGACAGGTTCATCTTCTTTCCTGGCGCTAAGGCCGGAGACCAACCTCCCCAGGGATGCAGCCAGAGCCCCGGCCATCCCCACCACACATCCCCCCGCGGGGACCGTGGGGGAAACGCCTGCCACATCCTCGAGGAACTGGGCCAGGGTTCTATCTGCCAGGGCCATGGGTTCTTGCTCCCCAATCATCTCTCAAGCCCAAATACCAGGATCTGGTAAATGACCTGGTCTGAGCAATCACAAGGCCGCGTGAAGTTTCCCACAAGCTTGGCCTTTTCTTCTCTTCAATATCCCCCAGGCAGGCTCTCAATGCAAGCTGCCTTTGAAAATATTCCTGGAGAGAGGGTCCAGATGCTGCACCTCATTTTGTCAGGCAAAGGCCTCCAGGCTTGTTTGACCGGATCTTCTGTGTTAATCAGTGGGGGTGGTTCCGATGACAACGGAAATGGCCCAAAGAGGGGGGCCGGAGCGCTTTCCCAAGGCCAAAGGGATGTGAATGAGCCCTTTTGGGGCAGCTTCTCTGGGAAGGGAGAGTCAAGGCGTGAAGGTAAATAGGGTAGACCACATTTGCATAGCTGTGAAGGACCTAAGACAGGCCATGGAGGCTTGGGAGCCGGTCCTTGGCAAGAGCGGGCCAGATCACATGTATGTGCACGAGCCTGAGAAGATCCGCGTGGCCAGATATCTGCTGGGAGATGTGGGGCTGGAATTAATGGAGTCCACGAGCCCCAATGGCCCTGTGGCCAGGTGGATAGAAATCCACGGCGAGGGTCTCATGATCCTTAGCCTCAATGTGGATAAGACCAGGCAGGCCTTACAAGAGCTGGAATCCAAGGGCTACTCGTTTGTTCCCAGTTCCCAGGGCACAAAGATAAGACCCTTTGAAGACTGCGAATTCGCTTTCATCCACCCCAAGGAGCTAAACGGCGTACTCCTGGAGCTCATAGACTACAAGTGGCCCCCAAAATAGGCCCGCAAAAAAGCCCCAGGGAGCCTTGAGATCCCTCTTTAGTCCAGACCCAGGAGCTTCTTGGGGGTGTGTTTGCTCATGAGTTCTATTTCTTCTGGGCTTATGCCGCGATCCAGAAGTTCCTTTAGGAAAAGGGCCAGGCCTTCCACAGGACTGGGGTTTCCCACCTGCCCCATGTCAGATGAGATGATTGTACTTTCTGCCCCTACGCTTTTGATGCTATTGGCTATTATTGAAGGGTCCTGCCCCAAACCTGAGGGGCTTGAAGAAAACCAACAACGCTCAAACAAGGCCCCCTTGGCTGCAAGCTCTTTTTGGTCCTGATCTGGAATCCAGGTTATGTCCAGTTCCGGGTGGGTCACGATGAACCTTTTGAGTCCTTCTTGGGCAGCACATTCCACAAGGGATTTCACTTCCACCAGAGCCAGATGCCCTGATGCCAGCACAGCTTGGGCATCCCTGATGAGCCTTACGATCTCTACCACCTCTGGCATAATCTTTCCCTCTGGATCCAGTATGCTCAATCCTGTTGTCTCCATCCCGAGCCTGCCCAGATGGACGGCGCGGGGCGAACTTCTCAATGCCTTCTGATGATTAGCCGCTGAGATCGTAGGCATCCAGATCACCTTGGCCCCCAGAGAGAGGGCTGCACGAACCGCATCGGGGTTGATACCACCAACAGCCCTGTTTAGCACAATGGAGCCAAATACCCTGACACCTCCCACAAGCTTCTCCACCACTTCTGCCAGAGGCGCGGTGTTGTAAGCATGGCTCTTGAGCACCAAGGCGGCCATCCCCGCTTGGGCAGCCTCCCTGGCCACCTCCAGAGCATCCAGCTTTCTGGGGAGGGTGTCCGGAGAGAAATGCACGTGCATGTCCACGGCCCCTGAAAGAAGCTTCTTGAAAAACTTCACCTGAGGTCCTCTCTTTGGTCCCGCACTAGGTCAACGAGGCGCCAAATAACCAATTCTTTGCGAAAAATTGGATCCTTTGCCCCCATTTCCCTCAGAACCTCTGGAATAGTGTCTTCCACCTTTCTCGAGGATTAAAGAAGATAATCTTTCGGGGGTCGAAATTTTCGGGTTCAAAATCGTCCCCCAACCACTCACGCATTGTCTCGAACTCCTCATGGGAAGGGTCCGCTACTATCTCCAGCAGTCTCTCGTATCCTGGCACCCCCCCGCAGTCCTCCGGCGGGCAAGCTCTTCTTCCTCCAACGCAGACAGGATATTTGACCCCTGGCTGCCGATCCAAGACCTTCTCGAGCCTTACCTTGTGCAACCAGTTGTCCCCGAAATCGTATACATACTTGGCCTTGGGATTGGCTTCAGAAAAATAGAAGGCTATGTTTCGCCTCCAGCCCGGGGCAACAGGTGGCCCCCAACCTTCGTCGTCTGGTATTCCTATGCTTTCGGTTCCCCCTGTGCACGGGTTAACTACGCTAAATTCGTGCAGATGTTCGTCTGACCAACCCATTGAGTCCTGAATGGCAACGTGGAGATCCCAGAAGGTGTAGGTCTCTGGAACCTGGATTCTCCTCCAGACCGGAGGCTTGATCCCCTCGAGGGTGATCTTGAACTGATATACTTTTTTAAAATTTCTTTTCATGCGGCAACCTCCCTTTGGAGCCCATCTCTGCTAGTGGGGTCCCTTGGATCACACTTGACTCCGACCCATCTTGGCATCACCAAAAATGCCTTCCCAGACCAACCCTGCCAGGGGTTTCCAAACTTGACCATAACAAACTTTTCACAGCAAGCCCAAAAGAACCCCAACTGACGCCCCTATGGTATTTCTTGACTTTACTTTTTACAACACAAAGCAGAAGGCATACAGCCTGCAACAAGAGGCAAAAGCCCTGTGCTCCGTGCTGCTTTTGTCCGCTCTGTGCTCTGTGCTCCGTGCTCTGTGCTGCTTTTATTGGCCCTGTGCTCTGTGCTATGTGCTGCTTTTACCTAGTGCCTGGCACCAAAGTGACTTTAACTAACTGATTTTATTAAGTCTGATAACCTATTTTTCCCCCTATGCCCTGGGTAAGATCAATTTCTTACCCATTTTCGCTCAAAGCTGTTTTGGGTAAAAAAGCCTTGGCATGTCAGATCTAAGTGGCAATGGGAAATCAAACCCCATTTGCATATGGATCTGTATGAGGGCATATCACGACATTGTTTTTTCAGATTCACCCGTGGTAAACGATGCGGGATGACTGCCCCTCGAGCAAGCTTGGGGGGATAAGCTGGCCATAAACGGGATACCTTTTGCAGCTTGACCACGACCTAATCACTTACCAAGAGTGCTTATGGCCATGGAATGCCTGGTGGAAAATGCCATAAGCTATGGCCTGGGCGGCGAGTCACCCCTGGCCACCACCGCAGTCCAGTAGCACACGAGCCGGATAGTTAAGGTAGCAGGATACCAATACCGAAGAAAATCATCAAATCTCAACTAGTTACATATCCTGTAGCTACGAAAGCCAAAACCTAGCCCAATGATTACAGTAGCTTATGGGAGCAAGGGTCAAAGTTGGCTTGTATTTACCCACTTTTCGATTCGCCCGGCAAGTCCCTTATCACCGCGGCATCAGCGCAAACACACCCCAGCCCAGGTATTCACGCGTGTAGGTGGCGTAACGCACAGGTTCGGAGGTGAGCAGATCTCGAACTTCTTTCGCCAACTCGTCGTCGGGATTTGCTTCAAGCCACCGGCGCATGGCAAGCCATTTAGCAGCCTCGTATCTGTCCCAGCCGTCTTGGTCAGCCAGAACCATTTCCACCACGTCATAGCCGAGGCGGCCGAAAGACCCGAGAAGTTCTGGAAGGGGGGAAAAGTCGGAGATCTCGTGGGCAAGACACCCTTTGACAACATCCGGTGTGGGCGGCAACCGCCTCCAGTAGGGCTCACCAATCAGGATGATCCCTCCGGTTCGCAGGCTCTGCGCCAGAAGTTCAATGGTGCCGGCAACTCCCCCGCCTATCCACGTAGCACCGACACAGGCTGCCACATCGACCTTCTCTTCGGCAACATACCCGGCAGCATCTCCATGGATGAAGGTGACCCGATCAGCTACGCCGAGTTCCTGGGCGCGGCGTTTTGCCTGCTCGGTGAACAATCAGCTAAGGTCAATGCCGGTGCCGGTAATTCCGTGATCACGTGCCCAGGTGCACAGCATCTCGCCTGAGCCGCTGCCCAGATCCAGGATACGGGTGCCCGGCTCCAGGCGCAATGCCACGCCAAGAGTGGAAAGCTTCTCGGGCGTGAACGGGTTGTGGATGCGGTGAGCGCTTTCGGTGATGTTGAATATCAGTGGGATGTCCACTGGCGGAAACCTCCTCAAAATAAGAACAGATTCGCTCCTGCATAGCTTCTAACAGATGTAACACCAGCGTTCTACATCAACAATGGCACCAGCTCCACGACATCCCCTGGGAAGCTCATCGCAGCTCTCCGGATTTGAGAAGTCCCTTCGCCAGCTCCAATGCATCCACGGGCCAGAAACACTTGGGCCTGGGTCGGTGCACGTTGGGCTGTCCCGCCACAGGGCGGCAATGGAGAAGGGATTGGACCCATCGGCCGGGGACGGCTTTGCGGCTGTATACAGCGCCCAGCAGCGCGCCGCAGATGGCAGCATTGGTGTCAGTGTCCCCGCCTCGCATCACGGTATCCACAATGGCTTCTTCCAGGTTGGATGCATGAAGCAGCTGCCACAGGGCGTTGCGCAATGCGGTCAGAACCCACCCCTGTTGCCGGACATAGTCCGCAGGCGGTGCCTCGGCGGCTCCCAGGACCGCCTCCAGGATGCTTCCATGCACCTCCAGGTCTTGCGCCCAGGTCAGGATCTGTTGGTACAGATTTTGGCCATCGCAGCCCTGACGAACCGCATGGGCGATGGCCATGGTAAACAGTGCATTGGCCTCCCGGCAAACCGGATGGGGATGAGTGATCGCCGCATCCTGCTGTGCCCACTCGGCAACCAACTCCAGCTCATGGTTGGCTCCGAAGATGCCCAAGGGGCTCACCCGCATCATGGCGCCATTGGCCTGGCTGTCCGCACTGGGATGACCCCGAAGAGCCCTGGCCACTGTCATGCCGCAATCAAAGGGCGCGGAGTCCAGCCAGAAAATGTAGGCCTTCCTCGCTTCCTCGGGATCGTATCTTCCTTGGTCAGCCAGCATGCGAGCAAGGGAAAGGGCCATCTCGGAATCGTCCGTGGGCTGACCCGCAATGGTATTCCAGGTGCCACCATCTGTAAGATCACGGACGCCTCCCGGGTATTCCCGCCTGATGTCCTCCGGACTCCGAAATTCTACCAGAGCCCCAAGAGAATCTCCCGCAAGTTGGCCAAGCAGACATCCCTGGGCGCGATCTATCATCCTGGCTTTATGCTCTTCCTTGGCATCGTCACCAGGTGGTCGCAGGCTATCGTCTGCCCCCCGGGTGATACGGGTCCTTGCCACAGGTCTCCTCCAATTGAATCTTCATGGCCTTCTTGTGTATGAACACCCGAAGCATTGGTTCTTTGCAGCTCCAGACAATCTTTCTAATGGAAAGCCCCTCCTCTTGCATCAGGCTGCAAGCTCCACTTCGAGATCCAGGTTCTTGGCCCTTAGCTCAGCTAGCTTGTGTCTGCTGCGGTAAGAAGGCTTGCGGCCCCACCCTGAAGACTTCGCATATCTGCACAGCCCCGGCTTTCCAGGAGAGCATCTCCGCAATGGCCCTCTTTCGCCCATCCAGGGGGGAAAGAGCAATCCAACTCCTTCACAGGCTCCTGGCAAGGTCATAGACCTTCTGGAGATTCTCGTGCAGATACTTGTCGTCTCCGGGCATCATCCCTCCAAGAATCTCCATGTGTGCCTCCTTCACACCCACCCCGAGAAGCCTGTCATGGAGCATGATCCGCTTCATGCTCTCCGCAATCCCGGTCTTCTCCAGATGTTCCAATGTGTGTCCGGCCGAGCAGATAACAACCGCCTTCCTGATGTTTATCCTTGTGTGGCGCTCTCCCTTGCTGTCATAAAAGTAGGCATATCCGTATGTGAGCACTCTGTCGAACCAGCCCTTCAGCTTCGCAGGACAGTCACTCCACCACACGGGGTATATGAAAGCCAGGACATCCGCGCCGTCGATCTTTGCCTGTTCCATTCCGACGTCTGCCGGCACAGGTGCCTCGGGGTCAAGCCCCACTTCACGTTCGTACTGCTCGGCATCCATTTCGGAAATAAAATTCATCTCGTACAGATCGCCGATCTCGTACGTGTGGCCACTTTCCCCAAGACCCCGAGTGAAAACCTCCAGCACCTTTCTGTTGAAAGAATCCCTGGCCGGGTGGGCAAAAACAATGTACACGTGCACGCCGCACCTCTTGAATCAAGCACCTGTTGTCCGACTCGGGTGCCGAGCGAGTTGCGCTCCGGGCTGCCCCCTTTGGGGCAACGACCAAGTCCCTCTGCTTGACCTTCAGGCGCTCCGGTGGGATCTGCCTCGAGGATCCGGACCTCGGACCTCACCCCTCAAGAGTCTTCCTCCTCCTCTTCTTCATATTCTTCTTCCGGAGGAAACACGGAATCCCGCCACTGAATTGCCAGCTCCCTGCTCACCAGCCCGGTCTGAAATATGTATCCCCAGGGCGCCTGACAGCCGTCATAGTTGTAGATCTCGCTCCAGAATTGCATGAGTATCGATCCGCAGGATGAAAGTATGTCTTCCGTGACAGGGAAGTGGCCTATGGCATGCCATGCATAACCTGAAAAACCGTCGCCCGGAGAATCCCCACAGCTTGTGACCACGAATCTTTCATACAAGGGTATTCGCGTAAGGTGGTATATCTCAGGGTACGAAAAACCCGGGCCGGATGCCCCCCAGTCGATCTCAAGAAGCAGCTGCGGATAAAGGTAAACGTGGCGTTCCTCCTTGGGCTTCGGAGGATTTGCAAGCTGAACTTTCCCATCAGGGTAAATAACCGCCCATTGCGGAAGACGCTTCTGGATCCTGTTCAGAAGAATCTCGGCCACGGCCGCACTCAGAGACCACTCGTTCCAGTACCGCCATTCGTTGGGACGGACATCATATGGTGGTGGAACCTTTGTGCCCCCTTCCAGGGACAAGTCTCGGCCCAGCGGATCGGGCAGGGAGAACCAGGTCTCGATGAGTGAAACTTCCTTGGGCTTGAAAATCGACTTTGTCTTCTTCATGGAAGCTCTACAAGGCTTGATTTTGATTCGGCCCGTTTTCTTAAAGCCACCAAAGGGCCGAGTTGTCAACGGCATTTCGTTTTCTGTCAGCAGCTTCCCTGGCAACGGTCATCCTGCCGCAGGAAACCTCCGGATCGGCCAGGAGAAGAAAATTCCTGCAAATGCCTTTTTCCGGATTTTCTCAAGACCATGTAAAAGGCCACCAGACCCCCTAGGTTCAGAATTGCTTGAACCATCATGTAAGTCGTTGATATCCTTTCAATGTTGCCCGCCAACATGACAGCCCCGGAGGCAAACATGAAAAGAGGAATGGGTAACAGGGCTTTCCATCTCCAGTATTTCCACGCCTCAATTGAGAGATATATCCACATCACGGTCCAGATGATATTTCCGGTCACTTTCGTCTCAGCCACTCGCGCAGCAACCACACTGATGATGGTCGCAAGAAGAATCGCCAGGAGCAATGACCTCCAGGAAAAACCTCCCTTCCTTGTTGTTGGACGCTCATGGGTGGAATCATGACTCGCATACTTGTGATGCTCACGGCGGTTTCGGGGCCCGGGAAGATTTTTCCCCGAGCGTTTAGGTCGGTCGAATTTCTTCATCCTGTTGTCGATCACGCATGAGCTTACGACCTTGCCCTTCTCAATGGCTATGTGAAGTTCCTGTTCAAAGACCGACTCGAATTCCATGTGGACGTAATGAAGAAGTTTGCCTTTCGGCACCTTGATGATACCACTAAACCAGTCGGCGAAAATCGGTTCATCTCCGATTACCTTGTAACAGCCTGCTATTTTTCGAAGGTAAAAGCGACCATCTTTGATTTCCCAGTGGCCGATATAACCCCGCCAGCAGGCAGTGGAAAACAACAGGTAAGGGAGATCCAGTTCTTTCATCTCCTCTTCGGTCAGCTTGACTATTCTGGGGTGATCCTCTGGTATCGGTGGGCAAAACGCCATGGACATCCGTTCCCCTTCGAGGATCAAGCTTTCGTGCAACTGAGCAGTCATATTGCTCTCCTGCCGGCCATGTCCATTGCCATGATCAATCGGCTGCGAACGCCTCGTTTACCTGCCCATTGCTCGGGGTGCATATGGCCCATGCCAGTGTCAGAAGCCAGGTCGGAGCCGGAAACGATGTTCATGTTCAGCCCAAACAACAACCCTTCCCCAAAGCCCTTCTCGACGGTTGAATTGCGATCCGCTCCCGGCCATCCAGGATGACCAGCATCTGTAAAACGCCAAGTTGTGACTGGCAAGCTGCCAGCTTTCCCTCATTGAGCTCAAATCCCGCACCGCCTGGAGAATTCCACACATTGGGACAAAATACCTCGAAATGTTATCCCATCCTCAGCCTCCAGGTCCGGTCAGATTCGCATTTCCAAGCCTGAGGTCCCTGACTCCGGCCACCAGACCGGGTGACCCTGAGCCGGCTTGGGTACCAACCAACCGCTTCTCTCATGCATGCGGCAGCCCCTGACTCATCTTTGCAAAACCCCTACGGATCTTTTTTCGGCATTTGTTACACTAACTTTAGTCGGGCTCCCGGACTCTTTGCCTCCCTGAAGCAGGGCACGAAGCCAACAGAAGCGGCACACGGCACAGAGCACGGAGCACAGGGTCTACAAAAGCGGCACAGGACACAGGGCACAGGGCAAGCAAAAGCAGCACGGAGCACAGAGGTTCGAGAAGCAAAACAAAAAGCACTGGTAAAGAACGCCGGCCCATGAGACTCGATTCTCATCCACAAAAAAGACTGGATATTCAAAGCAGGTCAGGTCCAAGCAGGCAACCCATGACTGCTCCATAGAAGAATTTTCAGACCCACCTCGAAAATCTTCCAACAAGCCAATAAACCAGGACCAGCCGTGCTACCCGAGGCCAGACGGCCTCTGGCCTGACTGTGCCTGGTCTGGTAACTGACATTGGAGACACTTGACACACTGACCCTGCTATTGAAAAGGCCCAAAAGCCTCTGTTCCTGTATCATGCAAACAGGCGGCTCTCCCGTGTGTTTCCTGGCGCATTCTATGTCAACGGAGACAAAACCGATGTACAGCATGACAAAACAAAAGCAAAACAAAGCAAGACATGTCAGTATTCCTGCCAGGTGCCCGGATTGCATGTGCTTATGGTTCTCTTTGGACATCTTCACTCCATCCAACTTCAAATATCAGTTCTTTGCCTTGATACAGGAATGTGGCTGCAGCCACAATCTCAAATAGCCTCTCTTCGAAATAGAGTGTGTGACCGATTCATACATTGACCCGGTGCATATTCTGGCACTTTTTGGTCTGGCCGCCCTTTGAGGTCAAAGCGGGGCGATGCTGCCGCTTCAGGGTTTCTCACAGTCTTTTAATTTCCTCGAGTCGTCAAACAAATCTTACCTACTTACATGGTCCTTAGTGACGAAAACCTCGATTGAGCTCAATGATTACAACAGCTCGACTCCCATGTTAGAACCCCTGTCGCCGCGCACCAAAGAGGGCGAGGCCTCACGCTGCTCTGCGGTCAAAAGCGAGGGGCCACCACTGGACTTAGGGTACAGCTCGGCTTTGTCCCAGTACTCTTGTGCCACACTCGTTGCAACCCCGATTTTCACGCCCCTGCGTCGCAGAGCATCAACTAGCGGCCGGGCCTCAAAAAGGTACACTGTCTCGATGAGCCACGGACGGTCTTCGCCCCGCGACGTGGCAGCCGGTCCGGCAGGCCCCGTGAGGGCGAGGTAGTAGTCGGGAAGCGAATTGGGGCTTAGATCGAGCAGGCCTTCCCTCTTTGCATACCACTTGATGTTTATTGTTCTGCCAGCCAGGGCGCCGGACCTGAAGCGGCCATCGAAGCCCTTGTTGACCGCAGAAGATTCCAGCGCAATGTCGAAGATTTTAGATGCGATGAACTCGCCTAGATGCCCAATCTGGGCTGGACGGCCAATTATGGTAGTGATCTCCTTCGAGATCCGGTTGCGGGTTGCAAGGAGTTCTGCGAGTCGTTGGACAATCTCCGTATCCATCGGAATCCCTCCTGGGGTGTGTAGCGGTTTGATTTTGACCTGGGCCTTGAAGCGCACCGAATCGGCGTCAGGTGAAAGCGTATGTTATTCTCAATATAGCCATTTCAATAGCTACGGCGCTAAAGTGCTCATCGTGATTCCCACGGTCAACCATATGAGGCCGACAAGAGACTTCATTAAATCGCTCATATGTAAAGACTCCAAATCCGAGCGGATTTTCTCCTTCATGTTATTTTGTGCTGCGGCCACCTGCCTCTTGTGGTCTTCGTGGCTATCCCTCAATTCATCTTGCCTGGTGCCTGGCACCATTTCACATGTAAGTCCTTGATATTTTTCATCTCGCCTTTTAACTTTTTAGCCATCCCAACGCTCTACCCTGCCCCACAATCTTTTGCACAGGCCATCCCCATCTGCCCTACCAGAGCTTGTCTTCTATGTTTCCCTTGGACACTCACCCAACCAGGTCTCCCTTATGGTCAGTCCCAGATAAAGTGCGCTTCTTGTGCGACCGCAAGCTGTGTGAAGGAGCACATGGGATCCCGGCCTTGTGATCTTCCCTATTGCTACATCTCCAAGTCCCAAGCATTCTTTCTTCTTTCCTGTCACCTTAGCACCCCTAATTGTCATAAACGGACAAACTGAGGCTTGTTCCGATGACTCCAGAAAAAAATTTTTCCCGGGGATTTCCTTGTATGGTGTGTCTGACCGTATCGCCCCATCTTTCGAATGATGGCGACTCGGGGTGGGACGGGTCCGGCAAAAGGGCAGCCTCCGGCCCGTGAGGCTGGACCGACAGGTCCCCCCTTGAGGATCCCGCCTCCGGCAAATGGCCATACAAAACGGGCCCTCACGACCCCTGTCTCGAGCCGGACTGGGTGATTTTACCATACCATATTGTCATAAACGGACAAAGTCGATGCGATTCCGGAGGGCCACGAAGATTCTTTTGCCCGGCATCTGGGAAGAGGAAAGGAAAGCTGCCGCCTCGGCCCTAAACCGGGCCACGGTGCCACAAGAGCCGGCCTTCCCGGACCCACCCCTTGAACCCTGGATCGTCAGAGTTGGTTGACGCCCTGCTTTACCCTGCCTTCTCCACCTTGGCGTGAGCCTGTGGAGCCAAATCTCCAGAACGAAGAAACAGCCTTCTCTCAGATGACCACTGGGACCTTTGGTCTACCCTTTAAACCCGTTATCCCCGTATTTCGAGGGGTTTACACTCTGTCTCCCTTTGTCTCAGCCACGGGTTGAGCCCCAGAACCCTTCGCCTCATGGCCCCGGGGCCCGGACCAGGGCAGCCCCAGTGACCAGCGGGAAATGAGGCCCTCGCCTTCGGCAATATCCTCGGTTCCTTCATTCCCCGATGATTTTGACGAGGACCCTCTTTCTGCGCCTCCCGTCGAACTCTCCGTAGAAGATCTGCTCCCAGGGGCCGAAATCCAGCCTCCCCTCGGTCACAGCCACCACCACTTCCCGACCCATTATTTGGCGCTTTAGGTGGGCGTCGGAGTTGTCCTCCCCTGTGCGGTTATGGAGGTAACGGGAGACAGGCTCGTGAGGGGCCAGGCCCTCCAGCCATTGCTCCAAGTCCTGGTGGAGTCCAGATTCGTCATCGTTTATGAACACAGAGGCCGTGATGTGCATGGCATTGACCAGGCAAAGGCCCTCTCGAATGCCACTTTCCCGAAGGCATTGCTCCACCTGTGGGGTGATGTTCACAAAGCCCCGACGCTTAGGGATATGGAACCATAGCTCCTTGCGATA
>FWWM01000604.1_pt1 | contig 119298 bp, 105 predicted proteins | sample 2228351 | NCBI WGS metagenome assembly FWWM01 (sample SAMEA103939774, study PRJEB20133) | metagenome
CCGGCATCCGCCCCAGTTTGCCTACCCGACCATTCATGATCAGGCCCACCACCGGCTGGGGGTCCCCCGTGACAAAGGGGTTGCCTTTGAGGGCCGGGAACTTCACCGGCAGGCCTTCGCCGTTGGAGCGGTGGCAGGCGGCGCAGTTGCTTTCGTAAATCCCTTTGCCCTGGGCGACGACCTCCGCCGGTGTCTGAGGCAGGGCCAGGGTGGCGGCGGTAAGGACCAGGAGGGCGATGACCAGGGAAAGCATGAGCTTCATGCTGCACCTCGCGTGTCAGTGTGAGAGTCAGGCCACGCCAAGATCTGGAATAGCTTTACCAGGAAGGGAAGGCCGGGTCAAGCCGGGAAAAAAGAGGGGCGGGTGGCCACTCCCCCGCCCCTCGGACAGGCGGTTACTTTTTCGGGGCGGCTGGGGGCGGCGCCGCCGGAGCCTTGGGGGTTGCGGGGGCGGCGGCCGCCGCCGGGGCGATGCCCAGGGAGGCTGGCGGATTCAGCCTGTCCGTGAGGCCGAAGGGATCGCGCAGCTCTTGCTTGGGCATGAAGTTGAGCGGTTTCTTGCCCCGGTTATTGAGGTATTTGGCCAGCTCCAGGTCAATGACCGCCGGCACCTGCACCCCGGCCTGGGTGAGGGCCTGACGCAGCAGGGCCTCGCTGCGGCCCGCAAAGGCCAGGGCATCTCCCAGGATGCGCCCGGCCTCGCTGGGGTTGTGGAAGCCCACGGAGTTTTCGGCGTTGATGTAAATGACCCGATACAGGGCCTCCAGGTAAAAGTCCTTGGCCTGGTCATAGAGCTTCTGGTCGATCTGCTTGCCCTCTTTCTGGGCGTTGTGCACCTTCTCAAAGAGCTTGGCGGCGGTGGCGGTGGCGTAGCCGGAGCGGAACATCAGGGACACGGTGCGGTCCTGGTGGGCCAAGACCCGGTCCTTCAACCACTGGGGACTCTCGGTGTGGCACTGCTGACAGGCTTTCATGTCCTGTTTCAGAGGGCTGGTGACGTCGTGCTCCGAGATCTTGTTGGCCCCCACCTTGATGTAAGGCATGTGGCAGTCGGCGCAGGACACCCCGGCGTTCCAGTGGGTGCTGTTTTTGGTGTAGAACTCATACTCCGGGTGGCGGATGAAGGCCACCTTAAAACCCGTCACCTTCTGCACCCATTCCCCGGTGCCCCAGTCGCTCTGGTAGTAGCCGGGCTCTTTCTTAATGACCTTGATGATGTTCTCTATGGAAATATCCCCGGGTTTGCTGCCCTGCCAGGGGAAGAAGAGGTCCATGGACTTCATGTCCTTATCCCGGGGGATGATGTAGGTGACGTGGCACTGGCCGCACACCGCGGAGCGCAGCTCCTGCCGGCTCAGCTTGGTGGGATCCTGGCCGATGAACTGAAAGGACTTCAGGGCCGCAGGGTGGTAGAGCCTCAGCCCCATGGTTTTGTTGTCGTGGCATTCGATGCAGGCCACCCCCAGCTCCTGGAACTCCTTGGGGATCATGGCGTGGGCGTCGATATACTTCATTTTAAAGTACTCGGGCCCCAACTTTTCCTCCAGGGGCCTGGCATAGGGGGTCTTGCAGGACAGGCAGACGCCGCCGGCCCCCAGGCGGGAGGGGTCGATTTCCAGTTGGTCGATGACCATGTACCAGTGGCCCCGGGGTTCGTTGTACTCGATGCCGAAGCCCCAGCCGTGGTAGAGTAAGGCCAGATAAGGGAACTGGCTCAGCTTGTCGTAGATGACCCGGTCGGTGTCATAACCCCTTTTGTATATGCTTTTCGGGGGCTTGGGGTTTTTGGTCATCTTCCAGCGGTCGTATTCCAGGGGATAGACCTGGCCCCAGACCGCGGGGTTGATTTCGCCGTCCGGGATGGTGCCGGTTTTCACCGGCTCCGTCTTCGGGGGCGAACAGGAGAGGGAGAGGAAGAGGGTGCCTGCGAAAACGGCCAACACTGCCAACCCGATCAAGACGTTCCGCTTCATAATCGCTCCCTGTATTAATATAAGCTAAGGGTTCTGAATGCCGGCCACGGCGCCGGTGAGTTTATGGCTGAACCGCCGGTGGCAGGACCAGCACTGTCGGTCCTCGTTCACCCGGGCCATGGTTTCCTGGTGGCAGCGCCGGCAGTTCTCCTGGACAAAACCGGCCCCCCGGGGGGACAAGCGGATATCTTCCGAAATCCGGCCGGTATGGAAAGCCACAAAATCCTTCATGCCGTCCAGGGTTTTCCAGGTGAGGTGTCGGGCCAGGCTGTCGTTGGGAAGGTGGCAGTCCACGCATTTGATGCCGCGATGGGCGCTGTGAAACCAAGCCTCGTACTGCGGCTCCATGACGTGGCAACTGACGCAGAATTCCGGGCTCTCCGATTTGGCATACAGCCCCGGTGGCCCGAAAGCTGCATAGCTCCCGGCCAAAATGCCCACGCCCAGGAGCACCACTACGACGATGAGTAAGGTTTTCATCCGGTCACCCTGTCAGCGCAAGTGGTAGAACTTGTGAAGGTAAGGAGCTGCACTAATCATTACCGCGAAGCTAACAAATCTGTCAATGCAATATCTATGAGAAAAGCGGGGATACATACTGATGGCCCAGAGGAGCAGAACAAGCCAAAATGACCAAGGTTGGCACGCCCACCCCGGCTGCGGCGCCACGCGCCGGGAGGCGGGGTTGTGGGTGCTTATCGGGCTCATGTTGGCCCTCCCGGTTCTGGCGGGTTGCGGGGTGCGGGAGTTGGCCCGGGGGGAGATTGAACCTCCCAGGGTGGAAGTGAAAGGGGTATCAGTGGGTCTGCCCCAGTCGGGGGGCCTGCCGGTCTTCGCCCTCCTGGAGCTCACCAACCCGAACCCCAAGCCCCTGGATCTTCGGGGCTATGATTATGAACTATGGCTGGAAGGCCGAAGTGTGGCCCAGGGGGCCAGCTCCCGGCCGGTGCACCTGCCGGCCTGGGGCCGCACCATGGTGGAGTTCCCCATTCTGGTGCAGTTGCCCGCGGTGCTGAGCCTGGCCCCCGCGGCCCTGCAGCGCCAAAAAATCGCCTACCGCTTGGCGGGCGGCTTTCGCCTGGGATCGGTGATGGGAGGCCTGCTGCGGGTGCCCTTCCATTTCCAGGGGCAGACCACCCTGGAGGAGGGGCAGGAACTCCTCCGGCTCTACACCCGGTAAATCAGGTTTTTTCCAGGAGGACCAGGGCCCGGTAAGATTCCCCGGCACGTATGGGGAAGTCAATGACCAGGTCTCCCTCATAGCCCTGGGTGTCCCGGCTCAGCACTTGGAAATCGCCCTTGGCCAAATGCTCGTTGAGAAGGGCCAGGGCCTCGGCGTCATATTCCTCCGACATTTCAATCAGGCCCGAGGGATCGTAACTCACCGCCCAAGCCCGAGTGGCTTTCATTGCCGCCATAGCCGCCTCCTGATGGGGGACGCGCAGGGCTGCGGGCGGGCCCGGGTGTCCCCTCTCCCTCGCAAGGTCAGTAATTTCTCCCCACCAGGGAGCCCCGGGGATGTTCGCTTCTTTTCCGCCGTGCGCCCTGCCTTCTCATCCTGCCTTTTTTCAAACCTTAAGTAGCCGCCGGCCCATCGTCAAGGGAGGCGGCTGAGGGGCAAGTGCAAGGGCGCCGACTCCGGGTTTCCGCCCTGCGGCAAGGAGGGCTGACGGCGGGAGGGACCCCCGGTTCCTCATGTGGCTTCAGCGCCGTGGGGGCGCCCAGGCCAAGAGCGCCGCCATGCCGTGAAGGGCGGCCACTCCGGCCAGGGACAGGCGCACGCCATACACCGGCAAAGCCAGCAGGCTGATGCTCGCCGCGCCCAAAGTAGCCCCCAGGAGATCGGCGGCATAGAGAGCGCCCTCTTTCCGGGCTTCTGCACCCCGGCTGGACCAGGCCGCAGCGCTCAGCGCAAAGACTCCGCCCCCCAGGAAACCGCCGGCGACCAGCAACAGGAAGGTCGCGGCCGCCACCAGCACCTCCGGAGGACGGTGGGAAGGAAGCATCGCCAGCCCCAAGAGCGCTGTGAGCAGGAGAAAGGTCTGGCCGCCTTGTAAAGCGGCAAAAAGGTGTGGTCGGGGAGAATGGCGATTACCCCAAAGACCGCCCCCCGCCATTCCCACCATGAAGGCGGCGATGAGGACGCCCAGGTGCCGGTAAAGGTGGCCCAAGAAAATCTGGAAGGTAATGAGGGAAATGACCTCCAGGGCCAGGGTGCCGGCGCCCACCAGAGTGACCTGGAGCACCGGGAGAGCATGGGGGCGGCGGCGCACCAGAACCAGGCCGGCCATGCCGAGAAGCAGCCAGGCGAGGACCGGAACCCAGGGAGGCAGGCGTTTCAAGGCCAGAAGCACCCGGTCCAGCCGGATGCCTTCCCGACTGGCGGCCAAAGCGGTCTCGTAAAAGAAGGGGATGGGAACAAGGTCCAGGTTGATCTCGGGGTGCGCCTGTGCCAGAGCCCGGGCCAGGACTTCTTGACGGTCCCGGGAAAACTCGGTCTCCAAGGTATAAGGATCAAGATAGTGCAGGGCTAAATTTCGGCTACCTAAACGATCAGCCAGGATCTGTGGATCATCGCTCAGAGCACCGGGGGTGGGGCTGGCCAGAAACCGCACCTGCTCGCCGGGCAGGGCCACCACGGCCGGAAAGGCCTGGTTCAGGGTGGCGGCCAGGGAGCCTAGATAGCCCGCCCTTAGAGGGCTCAGGGCCGTGGGGGAGCCGGGCAGGGCAAAGCTGAACACTCCGCCGGGGGCCAGGCGGCGGGCTACGACGGTAAAGAACTCCAGGCTGTAAAACCGGTTCAGTTGGGCGGTGTGCGGCTCCGGCAGCGCCATGAGAATGACGTCATAGTCCTGAGAACTGCCCTCGAGAAAGCGCCGGGCGTCGCCATGGACCACCCTTACCCGGGGATCCCGCAAGGCCTCGGTGGCTGCCGGCGGCAGAAGCCTGAAGGCCAAGGGCACCAACTCCGGATCGGCTTCCACATAATCCACGCGCCGCACACTTGGAGTTCGAAGGACTTCTGCCGCCAAACCGGCGACGCCGCCACCCAGAAGCAGTACCTGCCGGGGCTGAGGATGGGACAACAAGGCCACTTGGGCCGCCTGTTCCGCAACCATGGGGTCGGGCCACGTAAAGTGCCAAACACCGCTGGCGGCGAAACTCACCTGCTCGGTTTCCTGGAAGGCGGTGAGCAGGGCGGAGGGACTGTCCACCGCGGCCAGAAGGCGCCGCCCGGGAAATTGCCAGCTCCTGGTGAGGTGGTCCAATTGGGGACACAGCAGCAGGGCGCCGAGCAAGGCCGCCGCCGCTCCCCCCGCCAGCCGGCCCAGCCTGGCCGCCGGGGGAGCCAGAAGCAAGGCCGCGGCCATCGTCAGAAGAGCGGCTCCCAATCCCAGGGCCAGAGCGGGAAGGCGGCCCCAGAGCAGCACCTGGAGGACCGCCACGCCTAAGGCGGCCCCCAAGGCCTCCAGGGCATATACCCGCCCGCCGGCACCCGCAGCTCCCCGGCTTTTCAGGGCTTGACAGGCCAGCGGAAAGAAGCCGCCGGAGACCACCCCGAAGGGGGCCAGGACAGTCAGAAAAAGGAGCGCCGCCTGGCCGGGCCCCAACGCCTGGCCGGGCTTGACCCAACCCAAGGTGGGGAGGGCCCGCAGGGTAAGCAGGGCCGCCAGGAACAGCAGGGCCAGCAAGACCAGGGCCCCTCGGAGGGTTCCTTGGTCAACCGTCCGGCCATGGAACCACCCCCCACCAGCCAGGCTTCCCAGCCCAGTCCCCAGGAGCCAGCACCACAGAGCCAATCCCAGTTTCAGCTCCTGCCCTTGACTCAAGACCAGGATCTCTCTGAGGAGGATAACCTGGGCCGTCAGGGTCAAAGCGCCAAACACCAGCACCAGGCCAGGAAGCCCCTGCTTCGGGTCGGCAGCCTCGGTCGGTGGTGCAGGCGGTGGGTGCCGCCTCGTGGCGGTGGGTATCAAGGGGAGACGTCCGTGGGTGGGAGCCGTTCCAGAGGCGGCCTTCAGCCGCATTCCAGGTTGTGACGCCGGAGTTTTTCCCGCAGCGTCTTGCGGTCGATCCCCAAAATCCTGGCCACCTCGCTCTTATTGTCAGGAAAGCGCTGAATCAGACGGCGGATATGCTCCCGCTCTATGTCTCTGAGAGACAGAGAGGCAGATTCCGGGGCCGGCCTCTGAAGCAGACCGGCATAGGCCAGGTCTTCCGGCTCCAGCCGGGGGCCGGTACTCAGCACCACCAAGCGCTCCATGGTGTTTTCCAGCTCCCGGACATTGCCCGGCCAGTCATACTGCATGAGGAACCCCAGGGCAGCCGGTGTGATGTCGGTGATGGGTTTGCGCAAACGGTGGGTGTATTTTTGCAGGAAGTGCCGGGCCAACAGCGGAATGTCCTCTTTCCGCTCCCTTAAAGGGGGCAGATGCAGGCTCACCACATTGAGACGATAAAAGAGATCGCTCCGAAAGGTGCCCTCCTTAATGGCTTGGGTCAAGTCCTTGTTGGTGGCCGCCAGGAGGCGCACATCCACAGTGATCACCCGGTGGCTGCCCACTTTGCAAACCTTGCGCTCCTCCACCGCCCTGAGAAGCTTGGCCTGCACCTCCAGGCTGATGTTGCTGATTTCGTCGAAAAACAACGTGCCGCGATGAGCCAGCTCGAATTTGCCGATCTTGTTGGCGTCGGCGCCGGTAAAGGCTCCCTTGACGTGCCCGAAAAGCTCACTCTCAAACAGGGTCTCCACCAGGGTGCCGCAGTCCACGGTGATGAAGGGTCGGCGGGCCCGGCTGCTCAGCTGGTGAATCTTCTGAGCCACCAACCCTTTACCTGTGCCGGACTCGCCGGTGATGAGCACGGTGCTGTCCGTGGCCGCCACCCGGGTCAGCATCTCCATGATGCGGGCCATGGACTCGCTCTGGAATACCAGTTCGCCTCCTTCATCCCTGCTTTTGAGCTCCTGGCGCAAGGCCAGATTCTCCAGATTGAGACGGCGCTTTTCCAGGGCCCGGGCCACCAAGTGGCGCAAATCGTCCGGCGCAAAAGGTTTGGAGAGAAAATGGAAGGCGCCGGATTTGATGGCTTCCACCGCCGTGGGAATGGTGCCGTAACCGCTGATGATGATAACTTCGCTTTCGTTGTCCAGAGCCTTTATCCGTTTCAGAGCCTCCAGGCCGTCAATATCGGGCATCACCAAATCCAGGAGGATGACATCAAAGATGCGACTTTCCAGGAGCGCCAGTCCCTGCCGGGCGCTGGCGGCGGTCTCCACCTGGAACCCCTGGCGGGCCAGAATCTGGTAACAGGCGTCCCGCATGGCCTTGTCATCGTCAATCACCAAGATATGGGAGGATGCATCAGGCATGGATAAACTGGCCTACTCCTGGTCAACTATTTGTTATCTCGTTATTTTCTTTCATTTTAGGAGATTTTCCCCCATACTGTCAAGGAAAAGGGGGCGGCCCGCCTAAGGCAAAGGGGCCAGCCCCAGGCTCCTGTGGGCCATGTAAGGACAGCGACCTCCCATGACTGTCAGTCTGTTCATCCCGTGCCTGGTGGACCAGATGGCTCCGGAGGTGGCTATGGCCACGGTGGCGCTCCTTAGCCGACTGGGGGTGCCCGTCGCCTACCCTCCGGCGCAGACCTGCTGCGGGCAATTTGCGTACACGGTGGGGGAGGTGGCCACCGCCCGGAAACTTATGCGCCATTTTTTCCGGGCCTTTTCTGGAGCCGGCCCCATTGTCTGCCCCAGCGCCTCCTGCGCTCTTATGGTCCGCCGCCATTACCCGGAGTTGGCCGAAGGTGCCGAGGAACTCCGGATGGCGCACTCCTTTGCGGCCCGCACCCTGGAGTTGAGCGAGTTTCTGTGGCAGGTCGGCCCGCTTCCCTGGCAACCGCGGCTGGTCGCCACCCTAACCCTGCACCACTCCTGCAAGGCGCGGCAGTTGGGCCTCCTGGCCATGGTGCCCCGCTTGTTGAACCAGGTGGCGGGCCTGAATCTCCTTTCCCCTCCCCCTTATTATTCCTGCTGCGGCTTCGGCGGGGTGTTTCGCTGGCAGCATCGGGACCTTTCCGCAGTCATCGGCACCGCTTATCTCCATGCCTTGGCCGCCAGCGGCACCGCCGGCCTCATCTCCTTGGACCTCGGTTGTATCCTGCACCTCCGCTCCCTGGCGGCAGGGCTGGGCCTTCCCCTGAAATTTCTCCACCTGGCGGAAGTCCTGTTGCCCTCCGAAACCCAGCGGGCCGGCGACCGCTGACCTCTGTCCGCCGCGCCAAGGCTCGCCTGGAGCTTGTTGCGCTGGGGCCTGCCCCGATGGTCTGCGGGGATAACAAAGGGGCCCGCCCCCCGGGGATTCTCCCGCCTGAGGAAAGAAAACTTTGCAGCTGGATTCTTCGCTGTTCTTTGACTTAAATCAGGGTGTTCCCTGAGGGCCGTTGTATCTTATCAATAGGAGCACCCAAAAACTTCAGGAATGATAACCGGCCGGAAAAGGGAACTTAACCGGCAAGAAAGGATACCTGACATGGCGAAGCGACAAATCATCCGCATCGATCAGGAAAAATGTGACGGCTGTGGCCTGTGCGTGCCCTCCTGCGCTGAGGGAGCCATCCAGATCATTGACGGCAAGGCCACCCTCCTGGCCGACAGGTATTGCGACGGTTTGGGGGCCTGTCTGGGCGCCTGCCCCCAAGGCGCCCTGATCATCGAGGAGCGGGAGGCTGAGGAGTTCGTGGGTCCGGCCCCGGGAGCCGAAGGCCACCCCCCCGCCCCCCAACCCTCGACCCCGGAGCCGGTTTTCGTCTGCCCGGGCAGCCAAATGCGGCAGTTTTCGCGGTCCGGCGCCCCGGTGGCCGGGGAGTCGGCCCTCAGCCACTGGCCGGTAAAGCTCCGGTTGGTTTCCCCTCAGGCGCCCTTCCTACAAGGGGCCGAGCTCCTGGTGGCGGCCGACTGCGCCGCCTTTGCCGCCGGAGATTTTCACGCCAAATACTTGGCCGGGCGGGCGGTGGTATGCGGCTGTCCCAAGTTTGAGGATCTGGGGGAGCAGACCGCCAAGCTCAGCGAGATCTTAAAGAACAACGACATCACCGGCATCACCATTGTCAACATCGAGGTGCCCTGCTGTCAGGGGTTGATTCAGGTGGTGCGCCAGGCCCTGGCGGCGTCCGGCAAGAAACTGCCGGTGACGATTTGCACCCTGGGGACCGCCGGCCAAGTGGTGCAACAGCAAAAAGTCAAGGCGGCCTAAAGGAGGATTCCGTGGAGCAGATCAAATGCCCCGGTCAGGATACCCGCTATTGGAAAGCGGATGACATCTTCACGGTGGAGTGCCCCAAGTGCGGCGCCGAGATCGAATTTTTCAAGGATGACACCCGGCGGCGCTGCGCCTGGTGCGGTCATCTGTTCTATAATCCGCGCATTGAACTGGGATGCGCCGAATACTGCCAGTATGCCGACAAATGCGTGCCTGAGCTGATGGCGGAGCGCCAGGCCATGGCCAATTTTCGGGAGCGCCTGAAGGCCCGCGTCAAGGCCATCCAGGGAGAGGAGGCAGGCCCCCGACTGGAACAGGTATTACAGTATGCCGCCGACCTGCTGAAGGCCGAAGGTGGTGATCCCAAGGTGGTCTTCGCCGCGGTGCTGCTGGCTGGGCTCAGCCCGGGGCAGGCCCGGGAAATCCTGGCGGAACTGGACACTGAACCGGAAATCGCTGCCGCAGTGCTGGAGATTTTGACCGGCTCGGCTCCTGCCGACGACGTCAACCGGCAAATTTGCGCCGACGTGGCGGCGCTCCTTGCCCATACGGCGCCGACCTGCCTCACCACCCGCACCGGCCGCAAACTGGCTGCTGCCCAATCCTCCTAAGGCCGGGGGCGCGGCGCCTTGCCGCCCCCGGCCCTCCCCATAGGCAGCCTCAGGACAAGCTTGGTCTCCGCCGCCCAAGCCTCTGGCGCCGCTTCCGAACCCCACCCCGGGCTCCGTCGCCGCTCGCGTTTCACCAGATTTTCAGGTGTTACATCCTCCTTGCAATTTTCTGTCCCTCGTCCCATAATGCCAAACGAGGGGGAGGCATGAACAGGGACGTTCTGGCTGGGGCCGTGGGGCTCCTGGTGGACCGCAGCCTGGCGGAAGGGGGTTTTCGCAGCGGGGCCGGGACCGGCTACCGCCCCGACGCCAGCGCGTGGGCGGTCATCGCCTTACGGGCCGCCGGCGCCGGCAGGGAATTGATCCAGCCCGCCTTGGAGCGGCTGGCGGTGGAGCAGGCAAAAGACGGCCGTCTCAGCATTTCTCCCCAGCACCCCGAGGCCTTTTGGCCCACGGCCTTGGGGATCCTGGCTTGGCAAGGCTTGACCGGCTTTGAGGAGGCCAAGCAGCGGGCCGTTCACTTCCTTTTGACCACGACCGGATTGCACTTCGAGCATTCCCCTGACAGCCCCGTTGCCCACGACCCCACCATCCCAGGCTGGCCCTGGATTGCCCAGACCCATTCCTGGGTAATTCCCACGGCCTTGGCGATTTTGGCTTTGCGAGTGGCCGGCCAGGGAGAGCATGGCAGGGTAAAGGAGGGCCGGCGTCTGCTCATGGACCGGCAACTGCCCGGCGGCGGTTGGAATTACGGCAACACCAAAGTCTTTGGCATGGTGCTGCATCCCATGCCCGAAAGCACCGGTTTGGCCTTGAATGCAGTGGCCGGGAGCGTGGACCGCTCCCAGGTGGCGTTGAGCTTGGCCTATCTTGGGGGGGTTACCCCGCCCCTCCGGACTCCCAAAGGCTTGGCCTGGAGTCTGTTGGGATTGGGGGCTTGGGGGGAGCGGCCGGCAGCCGCCGGCCAGTGGCTGGCCCAAACCTTTGGACGCCAGGAGCGGTTCGGCCCCTTTGACACGGAAGCCCTGGCGCTCCTGGTTATCGCCCTGCAAGCTTCCGGGGGCCTGGAGAGCCTTTATCCGCAAACCGCGGGCCTGAACCGGGGGCAGGAATCATCCCGTTTGCCCGGTAGGGGAGAGAACGATGGCCCTTAGCCGCCGCACCTTTGTCATGGGTTGCCTGGGAGGCGCGGCCTTGGCCGCCTCAGGTTACGCGCTGTGGCGCTTCAGCCGCGCCCCGGCGTGGCGGGAGCGCGTCCTCATCGCCCGGGCCAAAGACTATCAGGCCGATCTGACGGGGATACTCCTGGCGGGCCTGAAAGAGCTGGGCCTCAACCCCGCCGCGCTGGCCGGCAAGAAGGTGCTCCTCAAACCCAACCTGGTGGAGACCGCGGTGGGCAAGCCGCACATCAATACCCATCCCGCGGTGGTCAGAGGGGCGGCAGAGGCCTTCCTGAAGCTGGGGGCCGCCCAGGTGGTGGTGGCCGAAGGCCCGGGCCACATTCACGACACCCTCATGGTTTTAGAGGAATCCGGCTTGGGGAAGGTGTTGGTGGAGGACCGCATTCCCTTCACCGACCTTAACTATGACAACGGCATTATCGTGCCCAACGCCGGGGGTTGGTCCAAGCTCCCCCACCTCACCCTGCCGGTCACCCTTCTGGAGGCGGATTTTATTGTCTCTTTGGCCAAGCTCAAGACGCACCACTGGGCCGGGGTGACCCTCGCCATGAAAAATCTGTTCGGGGTGATGCCGGGGATCTATTACGGCTGGCCCAAAAACGTCCTGCACTGGGCCGGTATTCCCGAATGCATCCTGGACCTCACCGCCACCATCCGGCCCCACTTTGCCATCGTGGACGGCATTGTGGGCATGGAAGGGGACGGCCCCATCATGGGCACCCCCAAAGAGGTCGGGGTCTTGGTCATGGGTTCAAACCTCCCCGCGGTGGACGCCACCTGCGCCCGCCTCATGGGGATCGATCCCTTCAAAGTGCCGTATTTGGCAGCGGCCAACCGGCGCCTGGGGCCGGTGGCGGAGGAGGCCATCGTCCAGGTGGGCGAACCCCTCGCCCAAGTGCGCATCCCTTTCCAGCTTCTGGATTTCATCCCGGCCCAACGCCAATTGAAATCCTGAATAACCGTGGCTGGTGCCCTGTTCGCCACCTCGCACCCCGCCATCCTCCTGTGGCACCAAGGGGCCCTGGGGGATCTTCTGCTGGCCGGGCCGGCCTTGGCGGCCCTGCGGGAGCGGTTTCCCCAGGCCCGGTTCCTGGCGGTGGGCCACCCGGAGCGCTGGGACCTCCTGAGGGAAACGCTCTCCCTGGAGGCTGTGTGGGATGGCAGCGACGGGGTATGGGCCTGGCTATATGCGGGAGGAGGGGGCCTGCCTCCGGCCCTCAAGAAGCGCCTGGACGGGGTGGACCAGGCTCTGGTTTTCAGCCCCCGCCCCCCCGAAACGCTCCTTGAGCGCCTCAGGGAAGCAGGCGTCCCCCAGACGGACTGGCTGCCGTCCTTCTCCACCGATGGCGTTGAGCATGTCAGCCGCCTGCAGGCCCGGCGGCTGGCGGAGCTGGGGATGCCATACCAGGTGCGCCCCTTCCGCCTCCGGCTGGATTGGCAGGCCCACTGGCCGGCGGAACTACCCCGTGGTGAAGAAATCCTGGCGGTGGGCCCGGGGAGCGGCAGTCCTACCAAGAATTGGCCGTTGGCCCATTACTATGAAGTTACCCGCGCCCTGGCCTGGGAGTATGACCTTACCGTGGTCTGGCTGGCCGGGCCGGCAGAAGACGCCTGGCTCCCCTATCTGGCCGGCTTGACCCGGGCCCAAGGGCAGGTGCTCTTCCATCGCCAGCCCCTCAAAACCGTGGCCGCCCTGCTTTCCCGGGCCCGTCTCTATTTGGGAAACGACAGCGGCCTCACCCACTTGGCCCATGTCGCAGGAGCCCGCCATCTTCTGGCCCTGTTCGGCCCCACTGACCCCAACGTATGGGCGCCCTTGGGGGAAGAGGTGCGGGTCCTCACCCCGCCCCCGGGCGCAAGCCTGACCCACCTTCCTCCCGAGTCGGTCCTGGCCGCGGCTCGCGACCTGCTGGCAATCCGGTAAAAATATTTTTCCCTCAGGGAAGGCGGGTAAGATTTTTGAACCGGTCTCCCGCGGATGCGATGACAAGAGGTTTTCCCTGGACAGAGAAATCTAAACTAGGGCGGTCGGTATAATATTTTGAACAAAAAGTAGGGGGAATTCTTAGGGGTATTTTGGTAACTTATTTGAATCTTATGTAAATATGACGCGCTTCAAGTTGGCACTTTTCCTGCATTATCTTTAAACAAAGGTTACCCCCGAAACCCCATACCAGTTTCTCCTTTTTATTCATAATGGCCGGGCTTCCCCCTCCCGGCCATTTTTTTTTGCCTTGCCCTCAGGATCCGCTTCGCTGGCTGGTGAGGGGGTCTGCTGATCTGGCAGGCCGCCCCATTTCAGGGCATGCACCTCGTGAGGGCTTGGTTTCCTGCCCGCCACCCAGGCCGCGTCAGGAAGACCGGGGATTTTCCCACCAGCCAGGGGGCCGGCCCCGGCGGCGTTTCTGGAGAGAAACCCTTTCCCATTCTTTCCCGGACCAAAAAGGACGCTGCCTAGCCCGATCCTCCCCACTTGAGCTGCCGAAGGAATTCCTGACAGGCTGGGCTAGATCCGGCGGGTAGCTTGAACATACCGGGTGAGGTCGGCTAGGGGAGAGATCTTGCAGGGCAAGCGTCCCCGCAAGCGGCCCACCCGGTCCGCGGCTTCCTGAATCCGCTCCGTCAGGGTGGGTTCTTGCTTCAGCAGGTGGGCGGCTTCCCAGACGGCGGCTGCGCTTTCGCAGATCAACAGGAGGTCGGCCCCGGCAGCCAGCGCTTCAGCGGCAGCCTCGGGCACCGGGGTGGCTTCCCGAATGGCACCCATCTCCAAGTCATCGGTAATGACCACGCCCTCAAAGCCCAGTCTTTTCCTAAGCCACTCGTTCAGGACCACCTTGGACAAGGTTCCCGGCCGGGCATCCCAGGCCGGCACCCGCACATGGGCGGTCATCACGGCCGGGACGGCCGCGGCCACCGCGGCGGCAAAGGGGGCCAGGTCCCGCTGACGGCCGGGATCCGGATCGGTGGCAGTGGGAAGTTCCACATGAGAATCCCGGAGGGTATCCCCCAGGCCGGGGAAATGTTTCGCCACCGGAAGCACCCCGCGGGAAAGCATCCCCCGAATGGCGGCTACACCCAAGGCAGCCACCCGGGCCGGGTCAGGGCCGAAGGAGCGGTCCCATAAAGGGCAATCCGGGTTGCGGGCCACGTCCAGGACCGGCGCCAGATTCAAGTTGACCCCCACCAAGGCCAGTTCCCGGGCTACCCGGCGGAACAGGTCCTCAACTTCGGCCGGGGTCGCCTTCAGCCCCAGCTCCCTGGCTTTGGGAATGAGGGTGAAGGGGGACTTGAGGCGTTGCACCGGCCCGCCTTCCTGGTCCAGGGCGATGAGGAGGGGGCGCCCCTGCACCTCCAAGGCCATTTCCTGTAGATTCCGGGTCAGCTCCCACACCTGCTCCGGGGCCTCGATATTGCGGGCGAACAAAATGACCCCGCCGACCTTGAGGTCCCGGACCAGCTCCCGGGCCACGGGGTCCACCCGGGGGGCCGGCAGCCCCACCATGAATACCTGCCCGACCCAAGCCGGCTCTTGCGGAGAAAGATGGGAGGCCATGGGACCCTCCTCAAGGCGAAATGTCCCAGCCTGAGCTGGCGCTCCCTTCTTATACCACGTCCACCCGGTAGCCGGGAAGGAGCCCTCCTGAAAGACGCCCTTCTCATGGCCGCTCCGCCCCCTTCCCCCGGCGCCGTTAACCGGCTGCCGTGCCCGCGGATCCCGGGCAATTATGGGCAGCGCCGCAGCATAGCTGCGCCGAAACTCGCCTGGTCATGCCCCTAATGGACGAAATATACCCGGCAGGCATGGTCCAGGAGCTCTCGGGAAAGGGCAGGGGGAATTTGGTGAAAGGTGCAGTAGTCCAGAACCTGCTCCATGATGTCCCGGGGGTGGCAGGCGTCCATGGCCCGGCCCGTGGCGTCATAATGGGTGGCGAGCAAATATTCCAGGGCTTCCGCATCATACTCCAGTTGATAATGCACACACATGAGCCGAAAGATCTCCCTGAACTGCTCCCGGGTGACATGGCTCACCTTGACCTTGGAGCGGATGCGCCGGAGGAAGGCGTCATCCACCAAGGAACGGGGATCCAGGTTGGTGGCGAAAACCAGGAATTGGTCGAAAGGGATGGCGAATTTCTGACCGGTGTGCAGGCAGAGAAAATCCTGCCGGTTTTCCAAGGGAATAATCCACCGGTTCAAGAGTTCCTGGGGGGAGACCTGCTGGCGGCCGAAGTCGTCTATGATGAACAATCCGTTGTTGGCTTTCAGCTGCAAAGGGGCCTCGTAATACTTCAGGGTGGAGTTAAAGGCTAAATCCAACATTCCTAACGTAAGCTCCCCGCCCACAATGACCGCCGGCCGACGGCAGCGCACCCAGCGGCGGTCGCCCAACTCCCCGCCTGTTTCGTGGGAGGCAGGCCGGTGGCTGATGGCGTCAAAGACCCGAATAACATTGCCTTCCACAAAGATGGCATACGGCACCAGGACCGCGTCATCCCAGATCTCCCCCAGGCGCAGGGCAATGGTGGTCTTGCCGTTCCCCGGCGGACCATAAAGAAAGAGGGGCTTGCCACTCACCGCGGCTGGGCCCAGCTGCTCCAGGAGGTCGGGAGCCAGCACCAGCCCCTGAAAGGCCTGACGCAGGCGCAAAGGGGTGATGGCCGAAAGCTTGATGCTTTGCCGGCCCACCTGCTGCCAGTAGTCCTCCAGGCTTACCGGGGCGGGGCCGACATAGGCGTCATATTCCAGAAGCAGAGCGGCCCGGCGCTTGCCGCTGTCGGTGAGGGCAAACCGGTTGGCCAGGCTCAGCGGGTTGGCCACCGATTTGAGGGGATCGGGACCCCGCACCTCCAGGTACTTTTCCTTCCGCAGATACTCCAGCAGCTGACTGAGGACCGTGGTGGACAGTTTGAGGCGTTCCACCAGGTCTCCCAGGTGGAAGGTGTCCAGATAAAAGCAGTGCTTCAAGGTCAAGTTGGCCAGGAAAATCTCCGGCAGCCCCAACTCCGCCAGGGACTGGGGCAGGGGCCGCCACAGGGGGGAGGATGCCCCCAAAGGGGCCGCCTTCGGATCGAAAGAGGGCTTCATCACCGAGGTTCCTCCGAAAAAACTCTGCGTTGTGTTCATGACAACCATCGGGCCGCCGCCCGGAAACTTAAAAAGTCGGCTCCACGGCGGGCCAAAAAGAAATTTAAAGTCCCCCGGACCGCTGCCGATAAAGGGAGTGAAAGCGGAGTCAAGCCACCGAGAAAGGCAAACCGTCCGAAAGGGCGGGACGCAAAATCACCGGCCTACCGCCCCTGAGGGCCATGGCAGCGGGATTGCCGAAGTGGGAGAACCGAAGACTCACCCTGGGCGAACTCGGTGGAGTAAGTCGGGCGGCCGGAAGGGCGCAGCGGCCGGGATGAAGGAGGTGAGCGGCAGCTCCGGCCTCGTGCCCTCCGGGCCTCGGAACCCTGGCTCCCACAACACTATTTCAAAAAGGAGTTTGCCGGCATGAGAGAAAAGTTCATCAGGTTCATCCAGGAAGAGAAGGGTGCCAGCGCGGTGGAATACGGCCTTTTGGTGGCGGGCATTGCCGTGGTGGTGATGGCCTCCATTTATCTCATCGGCACCAACCTGAACACCAAATTCTCCTCGGTGGCCACCCAGCTGGGGCAGTAGGGGCAGGGCAGTCTGCGGTTTCACCCCTTGCCCCGGCGCCGCGGTCTGAGGAACGGGCGCCGGGCCGGATGAGCGGCCCGGGGGGTTCCCTTGGGGATTCCCGGGCCGCTTGTCCCTGATTTCCACTCCGGGTAAGGTGGTTCCCGATGTCTGGCACGCAAGCGGCGGCAACCCGGGAGCGCGGCGTCGCCCTGGTGGAGTTCGGCCTGGTGGCCCCCCTATTGGTGGCGGTCCTCTTTGGCCTGCTGGAATTCGGCCTGGTGGTGTACTCCAAGGGGGTGCTGGCCAACGCCAGTCGGGAGGGGGCGCGGTTAGGGGTAGTGCTCAGCACCCCCCGCAAAACCCAGGAGGAGATCACCGCGAGGGTGCGGGATTATTTGCACAGATCCGCCTTTCCGGGGGCCGATCAGGTGCCGGTGCACTTCCCCAACTGGCCGGCCGGCGTCAGCGGCGCCCCGCTCACGGTGAAGGTGGAATATTCCTATACATTTCAGGTGTTGCCCAAATTTGTGCACCGGTTGGTGGGCAGCATCAATCTCACATCGGAAACGGTCATGATCATGGAGTAAGGGGCGATGCGCAGATTACCTGCCTGGTTTTGGCTCATTCTGGCCTTGGTCTTTGGCACCACGGCCACGGTCATGGCGTTGGGCTGGCTGAAAGGCCAGTCCATGCAGCACGCCCAGCCGGCGCTGAAAATGCGGGCTGTGGTCCTGGCTGCCAAAAATATTGACGCGGCCCAGGTCCTGGCCCAGGAGCAGTTGGTGATCCGTTACTGGCCGGCGGAGAGTTGCCCCCAGGGAAGCTACACCCGCATGGAGGAAGTGGCCGGTCGGGTGGCGGCCTCACATTTCCGGGCCGGGGAACCCATCCTGGAGGTAAAGCTGGCCCCCCCGGGGGCGGCCGCCGGTCTCACCGCCTTGCTCAGCCAGGAAAAGCGGGCCATGACCGTCAAAGTGGATGAAGCCTCGGGGGTGGCAGGATTCTTGGCCCCGGAAAATCGGGTGGACGTGGTGGTCACCGTGGACAAGGGGGAATTTCACAAAGATCCCATCTCCAAGGTGGTGCTCCAGAACCTGCGGGTCTTGGGCATCGGGCAAAATATCGAGCGCCGCCCTGGCGATAAACCCCAGGTGATGCCAACGGTTACGTTGGAGGTGACGCCGGAAGAAGGGGAGCGCCTGGCCTTGGCCATGCGGGAAGGCCACATTTCCCTGGTGTTGCGAAGCCAAACGGACCAAACCCCGGTGGCCACCGCCGGGGTTCGCACCACCACGCTGCTGCATCATGCCATGCCGGTGGCGGGTAACGGCGGCAAGCGAACGGAAGTGGCCTTGCCGGTTCGCCCGCCGGCCATCGAGGTGATCAAGCAAATGCGGCGGGAGTCGGTGAGCTTTTAGCCGGTTGGGCCCCACCTCCTTGGGCAGGCGGCGGAGCATCAGTCATTGCGGCCAATCCACCCCCAGGATGGAACCCGGAGATGGCCATCAAGTTCAGTCTGTATTACCGGACGCCGGAGACCTGCGAGTATCTCAAAAAAGTGGTGACCGGCTCCCGCCAGGGGCTGCTGGGGGAGGTCAGCACCCTGGACCATCTGCCCGACCGCGTCAATTCCGGTGCCAACGCCATCTTCCTGGAATATCAGGCCGACCACCCCGACTTGGACGGTTGGATTCGGCGCACCACCGCCGATCACCGCAACCCGCCGGTTTTCCTTTATTTCTCTGAAATCACCACCGACCAGTTGCGGAAAGCCTTGCGCCTGGGAGTCAAGGAGTGTTTTGTCTTCCCCATCAGTCCGGAGGAGTTCCAGGAGGCCTTGGACCGCCTGCCCGTCCTCCCGGAGGATTTGGGTCCGGGTGAGCCCACCCGGTTGGTGTCTTTCCTGGGATGCAAAGGCGGCGTGGGCACCACCTTTGTGGCCGCCAACGCGGCCTGCCTGCTGGCGCAGGCTGACCAGGGTCAGATCCTCCTGGTGGACTTGGATCTGCGGTATGGGCAGCTGGTTTATTTCCTTGATGTGAAGCCGCAGTACACCATCGTGGAGGTCATAGAAAACGCCGACCATCTGGACCGCTCCTATCTGCAGAGCCTGTTTTACCAGTATGAGCGAAACCTCCAGCTCCTGCCGGCCCCAGGACGCCTGGAAGACGCCGAGATGGTGACCCCGGAACAGCTGGGAAAAGTACTCCTGTACCTCAAAAATCTGCGGACTTTCTCCCATATCCTGGTGGACCTGGGTCATCACCTGGATGAAAGCAGCCTCAAGGTGCTGGAGCTGTCCGACCAGATCATCGTGGTGGCCAACCAGAGCATTCCGGCTTTGTCCAATGCCAAGAAACTGCTGGAGCTCCTGAAGCTCCTCGGTCTGGGGAGCGCCTCCCTGGCGTTGTGGCTCAACTCCTGGCAGAAAAACGGAGACCTCTCCGAGGCTGATATCGCCGGTTTTCTTGGCCAAGAAATCAAAGGCACCATCAGCTTCGGACTTCGGGAGACCATGCAGAGCATCAACGAAGGGCAGCCTCTGGTCAAGCTGGAGCCGGGACATGCCATCTGCCGGGACCTGAAACGGCTGGCGGCCTTCCTCTTGGGCACGGAAAGCCCGCCCCTGAAGCCCTCCCGCTGGACAGTTTTCAACCTCTTCCGGAGGTAAAGGTGCAATGAGCATCATCGCGCGTATCCGGGAACGGACCGGCGGCGAGCGCGGAACTCCCCCTGTCGCCGGGAGCTTGGATCAGAAAAAGGAACATGCCTTCAATGAGCTGAAGGCCAAAATTCACTTCCGGTTGCTGAATCTCTTGGATCTGGCCCGCCTGGCGGAAGCCGAGGAGGCGGTGCTCCAGGAGGATCTGCGCCGCGGCATAGACCTCATCCTGACGGAAGAAAACCTGGCCCTGACCCTTCCGGAAAAGGAGCGCCTGGGGCGGGAAATCCGCGATGAGCTTCTGGGCTACGGCCCCTTGGAACCGCTCCTCCAGGATGCCAACATCGGCGACATCCTGGTGAATTCCTATGACCAGGTGTTTGTGGAGCGCCACGGGAAACTGGAAAGATCCCCGGTCCGCTTTACGGATAACGGCCATCTCCTCAAGATCATTGAAAAAATCGCCGCCGGCGTGGGGCGGCGGGTGGATGAATCGTGTCCCATGGTGGACGCCCGGCTGCCGGACGGTTCCCGGGTCAATGCCATCATTCCGCCTTTGGCCCTGGACGGTCCGGCCCTCTCCATCCGGAAATTTGCCAAGGATCCCATCCGCATTCACAACCTGATTGAATTTCAGAGCCTCACCCCGGAAATGGCCCAAGTGTTGGAGGCCATTGTGCAGGCCCGCCTCAATATCCTTATTTCCGGGGGCACCGGCACCGGCAAAACCACCTTTTTGAACGTACTCTCCAGCTTCATCCCCAACGACGAGCGCATCATTACCATTGAGGATTCCGCGGAGCTGCAGCTCCAGCAGGAGCATGTGGTGCGCCTGGAAACCAGGCCTCCGAATCTGGAGGGGATGGGGGAGATCACTCAGCGCGACCTGGTGCGCAACGCCTTGCGTATGCGGCCGGAGCGCATCATTTTGGGGGAAGTGCGGCAGGGTGAGGCCCTGGACATGCTCCAGGCCATGAATACCGGTCATGACGGCTCGTTGGCCACCATCCATGCCAACACTCCCCGGGATGCCCTGACGCGTTTGGAAACCATGGTGTCCATGGCCGGGCTGAACATTCCGGAAAAGGCCATCCGCCATCAGATTTCCTCGGCCGTCAATGTGGTGATTCAGCTTGCCCGGCTCAGTGACGGCAGCCGCAAAATGATGAGCCTGAATGAAATCGTGGGCATGGAAGGGGACATGATCACCATGCAGGAAATCTTCGCCTTCCGGCTGATGGGGCTCGCAGAAAACCGGCGGGTGCGGGGCAAGTTCATCACCACCGGCATCAGGCCGAAATTCATGGACCGCCTGGAGGCCATGGGAATTCATCTGCCGGCGGCAATCTTCCGGGAAAGTTTCTGACGCCTGGCGGAGAACAGCCGATGGGAGGCGGAACGGCAATGCTGCGGCAGACTTTGGCCCCGAGGGGCGGGACCTTCCTCCGCCTGGCGGGGCTGGCTTTGGCCATGCCGACGAACGTCTGGGGGGCCGATCTGTCGGTGGAGGTGAGAAATGTCGGGGCGGAGGCCAGCGGCATGCTGGGCGGAGTCCGCCAAATCCTGGAGGGAATGCCCCATCTCCTCATTCTCTGCACCTTTTTGTTTTTCTTGTGCCTGGTGGAAGGATTGATTCTCTTTCTGTCAGACTCCGGGCGCCGTCATCGCCGGCTCCTGCAAAAAAGGTTGAAGCACCTGGATCGCCTGGAAAAGCGCTTTGCCCAGGAGTCCCTCCTCAAAGTAAGCGGATTGGACCAGCAGCCCTGGCTCCGCCGGCTTTTCCGGCGGCTCAAGTACTTGGAGGGGCTGGAACGGTTGCTCCAGCAGGCCGACGTGAGCTGGCCTCTGGGGCTCTTTCTGGTGCTGACTTTGCTTTCCGGGGCGGTGGGCCTGAGTCTTGGCTATTACCATTGGGGCTTTGGAGGCGCAGTGGCCGGCATGGCCTCCGGCCTGTTGCTTCCTTATAAGATCCTGGATATAAAGCGCACCCGCCGCCTGAAAAAGTTTGAAAAGCAACTGCCGGAAGCCCTGGATCTCCTGGCCCGGGGTCTCAAGGCGGGCCATGCCTTCGCCTCCGGCCTCCAGATGGTGGGGGAGGAAATGGAAAACCCCATCGGGTTGGAGTTTTTCAAAACCTTCAAGGAATATAACCACGGCATGGACATGAACACCGCCCTGCTGCACATGTGTCGCCGGGTGGAGCTCAAGGAGTTGCGGTTTTTTACCACCGCAGTCATGATTCAGCGGGAGACCGGGGGCAACCTTACGGAAATTTTAGAAAAAATCGCCGGCCTGATTCGCGAGCGCTTCAAACTGAGAAATCAGATCAAGGCCCTTACTGCGGAGGGGCGCCTCTCCGGCTGGATCCTGATCCTCCTGCCGCCGGTGATTTTTTCAGTAATGCTGCAGATTAACCCGGATTACACCCTGATGCTGGTCAACCACAGCACCGGCCGCCTCATGGCCGTGACGGCCATCTGCTTTCAGGTTCTGGGGATGTTCACCATCCGGAAAATTGTCAATATCAAAATTTAATTGGGAGCGAACGTGTACTAGATCGCGGTTTTGTTCGGCCTGCTAATCGCCTTGGTAACCATATTCTTCGGTCTGTTCACCCAGAACCGGAGCTCCCGGGCGCGCCAGCGTCTTCAGGGAGAGAGCCCAAAGGCGACGGGACAGACCAGGGAGAGGCCGGCCCTGAAATTTCTTCCTCGGGAGGTGGTGGACAAGGCGGAGGAAAAGCTGGGCATCAAGCGGGGCAGCGCCTATGTAAAAGAACTTCAAAAAACGCTGCAGCGGGCCGGGATCTATGGCGAAAAGTCGCTGTCCCTGTTCCTGGGCCTGAAGCTGGGCTTGGCGGTGGGCCTTCCCATTGTGGCGGTTCCCTTCCTGTGGAGCACCAGCCTGGCCAAGGGGTTGATATTGCCCCTGTGCGTTGGTTGCCTGGCGGTGGGCTACTTTACCCCCAACCTGGTCCTGAATCGCCTGGTGGAATCCCGCCAGAAGAAGATCCGGGAAGGCTTGCCTGACGCCCTGGACCTGCTGGTGGTGTGCGTGGAAGCGGGCCAAGGCTTGAATGCCGCCCTGAAGCGGGTCGCCGATGATCTGAAGCTTTCCAACCAGGCCCTCTCCCAGGAGCTGACCCTGGTTAACCTGGAGATCAGCGCCGGGTTGGAACGGGAGCAAGCCCTGCGCAACCTGGCGGAACGCACCGGGGTGGACGAGGTGGCGTCCCTCTGTTCTATGCTCATCCAAAGCGATCGCTTCGGCACCAGCATGGCCCAGGCCCTCAAGGTCCAATCTGACACCCTGCGCACCACCCGACGGCAAAAATTAGAGGAACTGGCCGCCAAGACCCCCGTCAAACTGGTTTTCCCACTCCTGCTGTTCATTTTCCCGGCCCTCATCGTGGTGATCATCGGCCCCGCCGCCATCCGCATCATCGAAACCCTAAAATAACCACCTCCCCGAAGCTTGCCGCAGGGTAAGCCCGTTCGCCGCCAAAGTCACATTTTTTGCAAGGCGGGCATGTCTCGGGGGCGGGGCGACCATCTCCTCACCCTGGCTCCTCCATGCCTCACCTTATTCATCCCCCAACCCTCTCTTCCCATCCCTCCCAAGCGGGGGTTTGTCAGACGGTTTCCGGAAAAATCCATATTCTGCGCCAGAGGGCGTAAAGTACCTCTTCCGGGGGGAGAGAGGCTGCCGGGGGCCTCGGAGGGTACGGGGAAGCGGGGAAGGCCAGACGGAAAAGGGTAGGCCGGCTTTTCAGGGGCCTTGGGGGTGACGAGCGGCGGGTGCCGTCCCTTCAACACGCCGGGATACGCTTCGGAAGAATACTCCCGCCGGCAAGCTGTGGCCGGACAAAGAAGGATTACGGCGCGTTTTTCCCCGTGAGGGGCTTGATGATAAGGTCAACCCGCCGGTTGAGGCGCCGGCCCTCCTCCTGCTCATTGTCGGCGATGGGAGCGTATTCTCCATAGCCGGCCGCCACAAAGCGGGCGGGCTCCAGGTGATGCTCCTCCACGAGGTGCCGCACCAGCACTGTGGCTCGCTGCGTGGAGAGTTCCCAATTGGAGGGAAATCTCGACGTATGGATGGGCTGATTGTCCGTGTGCCCTTCCACCGCCACCGGGTTCGGGATTTTGCGGAGGATCTCGGCTAATTTTCCCAGCAGCTCCCGGCTCCCCGGCTGGAGGACCGCCTCGCCGGAAGGAAAGAAAAGAAACTCCGGCAGTTGGATGACCAACCCGCGGCCGGTGATGAGCAAGCGGAGGTCCGGGAAGTCCTGCGCCGGGCGCAGGTTATCCTGGACCAGACGGGCCACTTCGTGAATTTGGGCCCGGGAGCGCTCCTGGAGGACGGCCCCGGCCAGGTCCCCGTTCAGCCCGGCTGCCGGCACCTCGCCGAGGCCGCCGTCCAGCGGAAAGCCACCCAGGAACACCGGGGCGTGCAGAGCCCGCTGGATGGAAAGCTGCGCCTGGGCCAACCGTTCGCTGTCCAGGCGGGTGAAGGCGTACATGGTGACGAAAAAGGCCAAGAGCAAGGTGATGAAATCCGCATAAGACACCAGCCAGCGCTCCGTGGAGGGGCCTGCCGGCCGCTTACCGGGTGTTGGATTGGGTCCGGGCATCGGGGGCTGGGCTGCGTCCGCTACGCGGCGCCAAACGTCGGATCTTGAGGGGGTGCAGCGGCCAGGGGGAATCTTGCGGGGGGTTCTGGAGGAAGCCCTGCAGCCGCTCGGCAAGTAAGCGAGGATGCTCTCCCTGGGCCAAAGCCACCAGACCCTCCAACACCATGACCCGACGCCTCTGGCGCTGCTCCTCCTGGAGACGCAGCTTATGGGCCACCGGGAGGAAAAAAAGGTTGGCACCGGAGACGCCGTAAATAGTGGCGACAAAGGCTACCGCCACCCCGGTTCCCAGTTTGGCGGGGTCGGTGAGATGCTGCATGACCTGGGTAAGGCCCAACACCGCGCCCAAGATCCCCATGGTAGGCGCATAGCCGCCGGCGACTTCAAAGACCTGGGCGGGGCGCAAAGCCGCGTCATACTGATGGACCAGGTCCATCTCCGTGATCTCCTTGGCCAAAGCAGGAGGGTAGCCATCAATGAGGAGGCGCAAAACCCGCCGCCAGAAGGGGTCCGGAAGTTTCGCCAGGTCCTTCTCCAAGGCTAACAGGCCCTCGCGGCGCGCCCGGTAGGCCAGTTCCATCAAGAGGTCCAGGTGCTGCCGGGAATCATCCTGTGGTTCTCGGAAAATACGGGGCAAGGATTTCAGGGCTTGCCAAATATCGGCCGGGGGAAAACTCAGGCAGACAGCGGCGAAGGTCCCTCCCAGCACGATCACCAGCGCAGTAAGCTGGAAGATCATCCCCAGGGAACCGCCCTCCAGGAAATTGCCGCCGAGGAGGGCGACAGCTCCCAGGAAAAGACCCATCAGGGTGGCTTTATCCATCTTTGCGCGGTTCCTCCCGGGTTGTGCCCGTGGCCGGTCAAGGCGGCTGCTGAACGGGGCTTTGCGGCCTGAAGAAACGGGGCCCCCTGCCTACCCGTTATATCGGCATTTCCAGGGAAGGCTTGAGTTTTGCCCCAAGCGGCGTGGATGCTGCTGAGAACGCGGCTCGGCCTTTCCAGTGGCCGTGTCCCTTACCCTGCCAGGACACCGACTGGGCCTGGCGGCTGGCAGGTTGAGCAGCGGCGCGGGAGAAAAACAGAGATGCTGCGGCGGTTCGGCTGCCTTCCGTTCTCAGGACCCGATGCCTGGAACTATGGAAAAGGGCCAACAAGAGACATCTGACAGGGGAGGGGGAGGGAGCGCTTCCTTGAGGGGGGCCGCTCAGGAGGGAATCGAGGGGATGTCGGCGGCTGGGGGCCTTTGCACCGAGGCCGGACCCTGCTTCCGGTCGGGGCGGGGAATCATCGTCCCCTTCAGATATCGGCCCACCAACTGGAGATAACTACGGGTTTCGGCCGGGAGGCGTCCACCCCGTTCCACATTGCCGGGCCCCCAGTTGTAAGCAGCCAAGGCGAGTGGAATATTGCCCTGATAACGCGTCAGCATCTCTTTGAGGTATCGGGTGCCGCCGTCAATATTTTCCCGGGGGTCGTAGGGGTGGCGGACCCCCAGTTCCCGGGCGGTGGCGGGCATGAGCTGCATCAGCCCCATGGCCCCGGCAGGGGAGGTAGCCCGGGGATTAAAGTTGCTTTCCACCTTGATGACGGCCCGGATCAGTTCCGCGGGCACGCAATACCTTTGGGAGGCTTCCTGAATGAGGCTGTCATAGGCCTGCGGTTCGGGACGCCGGAAGCCACCCGCTTCAGTCCGGCGAAACAGGCCTTCCGCCTCGCCCCGGATCGCCCCCGGACCGCCCATGCCGCGGCCTTTGGAAGGAGATTGCCAGGGGGTGGCAGGCCGCCAGCCGCTGGCATACGAAAGTCGGAGCAGACGGGCATTCGGGAAAGGATCAGCGGAAGGGGGGCGCGGCAATTCCTGCCGCCCGCGGATTGTTGGGTTGGCTTGCCTGCCTGCCGCTTGGGATAGAAGGCTCCTGAACGGGGCTGGGTTGGCGGCTGCCGGCCCCGGCAGCCGGGCCGCAGCTATTCTGGCCCCGCCGGCGGCGGCGCAGCAGGCCGGCCGGAAGTTGATGACCTCGGGAACCAAAGGTTTGCGCAGCATGTCCAATCCTAATGCAATGCCTGTGCCGAATTGCCCCCCAGATAGCGCCGCCCGCCGCAGGGTGGGAAAAACGGCAGGAAAAGGGTAATCCCTTGGCACTTTTCCCTGAAGTTTTCAGGCTGGCCCAACCGCAGGGGTTGGACCCCGCCGGGATGCAGCCCCTGTCATGGAAGTGCAAAGCTGAAAAGTTCCTTCCCGGCAAGGAAACTGGTGCAGAATCAGCGATCCTGAACATGAGGGCGGATTCTGGCTGGGTTGGATTTGTCGCCCCAGCCGGTTCGGGCGATCCCCATCCCAAGGCCGGCCGCTGCATCAGAACCCCAAACCTGCCAATAAATCATTGATGGCCTGTTGGTCTAGTGGCTCCGAATCGGAAGCTGGGGGAGTTTCCGGTGGCCCGGCACTTTCAGAGGGAGAATGGCTGCCCATGAGGCGGATCAGCTCGGCCTGCGCCTGCAGTTCACATTCTGCAAGGGAAATCTCCTGGCCCGCCACTTTCATCTTCAGCTTATTGCCGGTGGCCACCAGGAGAGTGAGCACCTGGACCTGAACCTGACGCAGGATTTTCAGCACCTTAAGCAGCCGTTGGCCGGAGAGGTCCTGAAAGGAAAGCGCCTCCGTGATCCTGGCCAGATGGTGCTGAATGCGGGCGGTGGCGGCCAGTCCCTGGGTGCGTTCAGGGGCCGCCTCCTCCGGGTCGGAACCTCCGGCACCCTGCCTCGCAAAGTTCGCCAGCGCCTCCTGGAGGGACGCAAGAAAGGAATCCCAACGGACCTTGAGCTCCTCCGCAGGGGCCGGCGGGGAGGCAGCGTCAGGGCGGCCCTCCAGGGGAAGGGCCGAAACCGGAAAAATTTTCCCCGCCGAGGCGATGATCTTGCCCCATAGCTCGCGGCCGCGTTCATCCTGACAGTGGTGTCTGAGCAACTCCAGGAGCGGGAGAAGCGGCACCTGGAAGAAGCCGTCTTGGGAAGGCGACTGGGCTGCCATCTGGCTCAATTCCTGCTCCACCAGCTCCACCGGGAACAGGGCGTCGCGTTGGGCCAAAAGCGACTTCAAGTGCGGCTTCACGGCCTCAGTGCCACAAAATTCCAACAGCATCTGCAGGGCGTCGGCCAGGGAAAATCTAAGGCCGGTCTGGCGCTCCAGGGAGAGGAACGGGGTCTGCGAAAAAAGATGGTGGCCGAATTCCTGGGCGGCGGCCACCACCGAGGCCAGTTCCGCCGGTGTTTGGTCCGCCTCGGCGGCGGCCTCCTGGACGGGCGACTCCAGGAGGCTTTCCAGAACCCGGCACTCGGCGGCGATTTGCTCCACCAGGTCCAAGATGCTCATGGCCGCCTGTTCCGTCATGGCCAGGACATCGGTGAGCTGAACCTGCGCCTGATTGAGCCGCTCCCCGGGAGAGACGCCGCCGCCTGGGAAAAGGGTTTCCAGACTCAGGTCCTTAAGGGAAAGGTTGATCTCCTTGGCTAATTTTCCCAGGCCGGCAAAAATCTCTTCGGAAGCCTGCCGATAAAAGGCTGCTTCCTGCGCCAGGAGCTCAGTTTCCGCGGGCATGGCTTCGGCCTTTGACGACCGGGGCCCTTCCGTGGGAAAAAGCAGGGTCATTGACCGGGCCTCGCTTGGGCCGCCGCCGTTGGTTCCCGCGAGGCACACCTTCAGGGTGAACCCGGCCAGGTGAATTCGGAGGTCGTTGACCCCCATCTCCAAAGAAAGCTCCGCTTGCCTTTCCTGCGTCATCTTTTGGGCTTCCTTTATTGGCGCCATCTTGAGATCCCCAATACCCTTCCCCCAGCTCATCGACGGCAGAAAGACAAAACTTAAAAGGAAAATTCGCCCAGTTTGTCCGTGCCTTTGGCGGCCGCACACAGAGGCTGGGTGCCGGCTGGGGGGTTGCAGGGGAGGGCGGGGGTTTTCCTCGCAAGGAGGCGGAAAGCGGGTTAAGTATGCAAACAACAGGGGCGCCTGGGGCGCCCCTGTGCGTAGCTCGGGATAATTTTTGGGCTACATGTTCAGCTCGTCCCGGGTCTTGGCCACCGCCGCGGCGGATTTTTGCAGCAACGCCTCCTCTTCGGCGGTGAGTTTCAGGGGAATGATCTTCTCGATGCCGCCGGCGCCCAGCACCACCGGCACCCCAAAGAACAGGTCCTTGAGGCCGTATTCGCCCTCCAGGTAGGCGGATACCGGCACCACCCGCTTGTGGTCCTTCAAAATGGCCGCGGCCATCTGCACTGAGGCCGCCGCCGGGGCATAAAAGGCGCTGCCGGTCTTGAGCAGAGCCACGATTTCGCCGCCGCCCTTCTTGGTGCGCTCCACCAGGGCGTCAATTTTATCTTTGGGCAGCAGTTCGGTCAAGGGGACGCCGCTGATATTGGTGGCGCTCACCACCGGCACCATCTCATCGCCGTGCCCGCCCAGCACCATGGCCTGGATCTCATCCACCGCGCAGCCCAGTTCCATGGCGATGAAGCAGCGGTAGCGGGCGGTGTCCAGGATGCCGGCCATACCCATGACCCGGTTCCGGGGGAAGCCGCTCACCTTGTAGGCCACGTAGCACATGGCATCCAGGGGGTTGCTGACGATGATCAGGAAGGCGTTGGGGCTTTTGGCCGCCACTTCCTTGGTCACGGTGGCCACGATGTTCTTGTTGGTGTTGATGAGGTCCTCCCGGCTCATCCCGGGTTTGCGGGCGATACCGGCGGTGATGATGACCACGTCGGAGTTGGCCGTGGCGGCGTAGTCGTTGGCCCCCACGATCTCCACATTAAAGCCCATAATGGGTCGGGCCTGCATGAGGTCCAGGGCCTTCCCCTGGGGCATGCCCTCCACCACATCCACTAAGACGACATCCGCCAGTTCCTGGGCCGCCGCCCAATGGGCCGCGGTGGCTCCCACGTTCCCGGCGCCCACAATGGTGATCTTGGCTCTAGCCATGAGTTCTCCTCCATTTTCCAAAGCTAATAACAATAAACTTTTTTTCCCGACTCCTGCAATGAAATTCTCCTTAATAAGATTGCGGCTTTGAGGGAGAAGGTCACGGGTTGCCACCCCCTCCCCCCACCCATTATCGCCGAGAGTGGGAGTTTGAGGGGGGTGTGGAAGACCTGACTCTTTAAGCCCCTCTCCCCATCCGCAGCCTCCTGCGGAGATTGACAAAGGGGGTTAAGGGCCTCTATAATCGCCAAAAACCCAAGAAATTACGCCATGAAAATCGGTCTCTATCTCCGGGCCCTGCGTCTGCCGTTCCTGACAGGGTCGCTGATGCCGGTGGCGGTGGCCGCCTCCTTGGCTTTTCTGATGGAGGGGACTTGCAACCTGCGCCTGTTGCTTTTCACGGCCCTGGGAGTGGCCGCGCTGCACTCCGGCGGCAACCTCATCAACGACTACTACGACTCCTTCGGAAGCGACCCTCTAAACCGCTTTGAGAGTCCCTACAGCGGCGGCAGCCGGGTCATCGTCCGGAAGGAGCTGTCCGCCGCCGCGGTGCGGAACCTGGCCTACTTCTTTTTGGGCCTGGGGGCGGTGTGCGGCTTGGCCCTCATTTACCTGGGCCGCCCATATGTGGCCGTGGTGGGCCTGGCGGGCTTCCTGTTCGCCTACTTTTACTCCGCCGCGCCGGTGCAGCTCATGAGCCTGGGGCTGGGGGAGGCGACGATTTTTCTGGCCTTCGGGCCGGTGCTGACCCTGGGCGCCTGGTATGTTATGACCGGGACCTTCAAGGCCGTGGGGCTGGCGGTGGGCCTGCCCCTGGCCTTTCTCATCACCGCCATCCTTTGGATCAATGAGTTCCCGGACCTGGAGGCGGACGAAGCCGCAGGCAAGCGCCACCTTATGAGCCGCCTGGGGTTGCGACTCTCCCGTTGGGTCTACGTGGGGCTCCTGCTGGCGCCCTTCGCCTGCCTGTTTCTACTCATGGAGGCCTTCAGGCTGCCGCCCCACCTGCTGGCCTGCCTTACGGCCCTGCCCCTGGCCCTCAAAGCCGGCCGCCTGGCCTTCGAACTGGACCCCGGAGACGAGGAATTCATCAGCCTCCAGGCCCTGACCATCAAGACCCACTTCGTCTTCGGCCTCACCCAGACCCTGGCCCTGCTCTACGCCGCCTGGCGGGGTTGAGGCAATGGCTTTTTATTGCGCCATTCTTGGGGGGAAACGTTGAGCGACCTTGAAATTTCCCTGCTCGCTTTTGCTTGCATAGTCGGCGGCACGCTGCTGGGAAGGGTCGGCCGGTTTTTTTTCCCGGATCACCATGTGAGCGATGAGGCAAGGGAGGCCGTGGAGCTGGGGGTGGGGACGATTGCCTCCATAGCCGCCCTGGTTCTTGGCTTGCTCATCGCCTCGGCCAAGGGCACGTTTGATACCAAGAGCGGCGCCACCAGGCAGGTGGCGGCTCGTGCCATTTTACTTGACCGCGTCATGGCCCATTATGGACCGGAGGCGAAGGAAGCCCGAGAATCGCTGCGCCGCGGGGTGGCCTCCTCCATCCAGCGAATGTGGCCGGAGGAGAGGAACGCGGCGGCGATGGGCAAGGATCCGGAGGCCTGGGTGGATATTGAGATTGTGCAGGCCGAACTCCGCCAACTCTCTCCCAAAACGGTAGTCACAATCTTGGTCATCTGCGCCTTTTCTTCCGCCGGCGCCTTGTTTTCGATCCTGGAGCTGGATGCACCTTACGAGGGTCTGCTCAAGGTCAGCAGCACTCCTCTGCACAACGCCTTCGCCCATCTCGGTCAATAGAAAGGGGGAACGGGTGCCAGAGAAAACCCCGCCGGTACTTGTCGAAGTGACCCGCGGTCCCTTGGTGGAGTGCCGCCACCGGGGCCAGATCGCGGTGGCCGACGCCCAGGGAGGCTTGAAACACGCCCTGGGCGACCCGCAGGTGATGGTGTGCCTGCGCTCCCTGGCCAAGCCCTTCCAGGCCCTGCCAGTCATTACCACGGGCGCCGCGGCGGCCTTCGGCTTCGGCCCTGAGGAGCTGGCCCTGTTCAGCGGCTCGCTCTCCGGGCAGGATTTTCACGTGGCCTTGGTGACCCGCGTGCTGGCGCGCCTCAATCTCACCCCGGCCGCGCTGCAGTGCGGGGCCCACGCGCCTTTGCACCGGCCCTCGGCCAAGGCGCTGGCCGAAGCCGGCCACAAACCCTCGCCTCTTCACCACACCTGCGCCGGCAAGCACGCCATGATGCTGGCCCTGTGCGTGCACCACGGCTGGCCGCTGGAGGGCTATTATGAGCTTGCCCACCCGGTGCAGCGCCTCATGCACCAGACCGTGGCCGCCGCGGCCGGGCTTGCTCCCGAGGAGGTGCCGACGGCGGTGGACGGCTGCGGGGTGCCCACTTTTTATCTCCCCTTGAGAAATATCGCCCGGGCCTTCGCCCGGCTGGCCACGGCTCCGGCGGGTACGCCTGAGGCGCAGATCCTGGCCGCGGGCTTGGCCCATCCCAAGCACCTGGCCGGCGACGGCCGCCTGGAGACCGTGCTCATGGAGCAGCTGCCCGGCCGGATCTTCGCCAAGACCGGGGCCGAGGGCGGCTTCGGCCTGGCCTTGGTGAAGGAAGGCCTGGGGGTGGCGGTGAAGATCGAAGACGGCGCCTCCCGGGCGTTGAATCCCGCCATTGTCCAGGTGGCGGATTACCTGGGCCTGCTTGATGAGGAGGCCCGCCAGGCGCTAAGGTCCTATCGCACCCCCATCCTGGTGAATCATCACAAGGTGGAGGTGGGGACCATCCAGCCGGTTTTTGCCCTGGCGTAAGGGTTGGCGGCCAACCGGCCAGGCTGCGGGGGGACGCCCGCTGCGACCGTGGCGGGCCGTCCGGTCCTGGAAGAAAGCCCTTGAAACTTGCGGCCACGGTGATATAGTGCAACTCCAAGGGGTTGCCGGGGTTGGCAAGCCCTTGATCAGGCATGCGGTGAGACTGGGATGCCATGAAGACGCTGTGGGCCCCTTGGCGGATGGAATACATCCTGGGAGAGGACAAGTCGCCGGGTTGCATTTTCTGTCCTTGGCCCGAAGAAGATCTGACGGAGCGGTTGGTGTTGTTCAGCGGCCGGCTCAGTCGCGTAATGATGAACAAATACCCCTATATTAATGGCCACCTTCTGGTGTCGCCACTCCGCCATGTCCCCTATTTGGATGATCTGGGTCCGGAAGAACTGTTGGATCTGCAAATCAAACTCCGCCACTCCATGCGCATTTTAAAAGAAACCATGCGGCCCGACGGCTTCAATGTCGGCCTCAACGTGGGGGTGGTGGCCGGCGCCGGGGTGGAAAGCCATCTGCATTGGCATATCGTCCCCCGCTGGCACGGCGACACCAACTATATCCCCGTTTTCGCCGAAGTCCGGGTGATACCGGAGCATTTTCGCCAAACATACGAGCGCCTGGCCCCGCATTTTCAGGCGCTCCCCGATGAGGAAACCCCATGCGCTACGTCAAAGTGATGTTCGGCCTCATCCTGGTATTGTTCGGGATCGTTTTCATCCTGGAAAATCGGGTGGTTCTGGAACACTCCGTGCAACTGCGCTTCGACATCTATCTGCTGACCTTGCAGACCTCGCACATCCCCTTGTGGGTTTTGGTGCTCTTTGCATATTTTTTGGGGGCATTTACTGCCTTTCTTTATTTCATCATTGACTTTATCAAGCAGCGTCAGACCATTCGGCATTTGCGGCACAACCTGGAGATCCTGGGTCAGGAGCTGAAACAGGCCGGTCTGGGCAAAGAGGAACCTGCCTCGGCGGCCTCGGCCGCCGGGTCCTCAGCGCCGGCGGACTGAACCAGAGAGGGGCAGGGGGGCGGCACTGCCCCCGCCTCCATCCCTCCCCGCTTCCCGGAAGGCCAAAGGCTCAACGGCAGGGACCCTGGCTTTGGCTCGGTTCCTGCCCCTCGCACGGCTTCCGAGACCTGAACCCGCTTTTCCGTCCTTTGGTCCCAACCCCGTCCCATGACCGAGCCCCCTGTTGACCGCCTCACCCCCATGCTGCGGCAGTATCTGGATCTCAAGGCCAGGCATCGGGATGCCTTGCTGCTCTTTCAGATGGGGGATTTCTTCGAACTCTTTTTCGAGGACGCCGAACAGGCGGCCCAGAGTCTGAATATCGCCCTCACCAGCCGGAGCCGGGCCGGGGAGGAGCGCATTCCCATGGCCGGCTTTCCCATCCATGCGGCGGCTTCCTACATCAACCGGCTGCTGGACCAGGGTTTCAAAGTGGTGGTCTGCGAGCAGACCGAAGACCCGGCTGCGGCCAAGGGCTTGGTGCGTCGGGAGGTGACCCGCATCCTCACCCGGGGCACCGTAGTGGATCCCGCGGCCCTGGATGCCCGGACCGACAACTATCTGGCTGCGGTGGCCTGGGAGCGCGACCGTTGGGGTTTGGCGTTCCTGTCTCTGTCCACCGGCGAGTTTCGCCTCACCGAGGGGAAGGGCTCCGACTCCCTGGGCGATGAGCTGGTGCGCCTGAAGCCGGCAGAGATCCTGGTCCCGGAAGAGCAAGGGGAACACCTGCTACGCCCGTCCTTGGCGGCCTTTCAGAGCCCGCCCGCCGTACGTCCTTTGCCTGGCTTTGCCTTTGACTTGGAGGCTGCCCGGCGGGAATTGGGAAAAGCCCTGGGAACGCTATTCCTGGACGGGTTCGGGGTGGCCCCCTTTCCTTTAGGGGTGGCGGCAGCCGGGGCGGTGCTCCACTTTCTCCAGGATTCCCTGAACGCGCCGTTGCCCCATCTGGATCGGGTGCTTCCCTATTCCCGGGAAGATTATCTGGAGCTGGATGAGGCTACCCTCAGGCATCTGGAGATCTTTGAGAACTGGCGCACCGGCAGCCGGGCGGGGTCGCTCCTTGAATCCTTGGATGACACGGTGACCGCCATGGGTTCTCGGCAGTTGGCCCGCTGGCTCCGCCACCCCCTGAAGGATCCGGAAAAGATCGAGGCCCGGTTGGCGGCGGTGGAGTTTTTCTTTGTGGAAATGCGGCGGCGTCAGGAATGGCGGGCGGGCTTAAAAGGGCTGCCGGACCTGGAGCGCCTCACCGCACGGCTGGGGTTGGGGCAAGCCGGCCCTCGGGAGGTGGCGGGCGTGCGCCAGGTCCTGGAACGTCTGCCCACCCTGAAAGCCCTGCTGGGAACCGCCGGTCCTCCCTTGATACTCCAGGCCCTGGCCGACTTGGAGGACCTCGCCCATGTGCATGACCTCATCAACAGGGTGCTGGCGGACGATCCGCCCCCTACGCTGGCTGCCGGCGGGGTGATCCGGGAGGGCTGTGACCCGGAATTGGATGAGCTCATCAAGCTGGCCCGAGGCGGCAAGGAGTGGATCACCCGGTTGGAGGACCAGGAACGCCAGCGCACCGGCATCGCCTCGTTGAAGGTGCGCTACAATAAAGTGTTCGGCTATTACATCGAGGTTTCCAAGGCCAACCTGCATCTGGTGCCGTCGGACTACCTGCGCAAACAGACCCTGGTGAATGCCGAACGCTTTATCACCGCGGACCTCAAGGATTACGAAGCCCGGGTTCTGGGGGCCGAAGCGGCCCGGGTGCGGCGGGAGCAGGAACTTTTCCAGGATCTGCGCCGCCGGTTGGCGGCAGAGACCCCGCGTCTGAAGCGGGTGGCCCAGGCCTTGGCCCGTCTGGACGCCTGGGCCGCCTTGGCGGAGGTCGCCGCCGCACGGCGCTATTGCCGTCCCCGGATTGTTCCCGAGGCTCGTCTCACCATTATCGGCGGGCGCCATCCGATTATTGAGCAGTCGCTGCCTCCGGGACGGTTTGTGCCCAACGACCTGCATCTGGACGCCCAAAACCAGGTGCTCATCGTCACCGGCCCCAATATGAGCGGCAAGTCCACCATCCTGCGCCAAGCCGCCCTCATTGTCCTGCTGGCCCAAATGGGCTCATTCGTACCGGCCCAGGAGGCGGTGGTGGGCCTCGCCGACCGCATCTTCACCCGGGTGGGCGCCGTGGACGACATCGGCCGAGGCCAAAGCACCTTTCTAGTGGAAATGCACGAGACCGCCCGCATCCTGCACCAGGCCACCCCTCAGAGCCTGGTGGTCCTGGATGAAATCGGACGCGGCACCAGCACCTTCGATGGCCTGTCGTTGGCTTGGGCGGTGGCAGAGCATCTGCACGACCTTAAGGGGGTAGGGGTCAGGACCCTGTTTGCCACCCATTACCAGGAGTTGACCCAGTTGAGCCGGGTGAAGCCCCGGGTGCGGAACGTTCAGGTGCTGGTGGCGGAAGAAGCCGGCGAGATCGTCTTTCTCCATCGCCTGGCGCCGGGTGCGGCTTCCCAGAGCTATGGCATCCAGGTGGCCAGATTAGCCGGGGTGCCGCCCTCAGTGATTCAACGCGCCCAGGAGGTCCTGGAGAATCTGGAGGCCGGCAGCCTGGATCCCCTGGGCCTCCCGCGCTTGGCCCGGCCGCGCCGGCGCACCGGTGCCGATCTCCTGCAACTGGGCCTGTTCGGCCCCCTGAGCCCGGCGGCCGAGCAAGACTGAGGCCGGAAGGCTGGGGAAGGACAGTCAGGGGAATTTTACCAGCCCCGCTGGCCGGAGAGGGAGGAGAGGATGCATTTTTTCCCTTGACAAACCCGGCCGGGTAACCAAAAATTAAGATTGCGTGAGCGGGAATAACTCAGTGGTAGAGTGCAACCTTGCCAAGGTTGAAGTCGCGGGTTCGAATCCCGTTTCCCGCTCCATTTCTTTGGGCGGCATAGCCAAGTGGTAAGGCAACGGTCTGCAAAACCGTTATTCTCCGGTTCGAATCCGGATGCCGCCTCCAATGATCTCACCTCGAGCACCCCACTTAACCCCGCCCTGATTTTTTTCTCAGTGAATTTCAGGAATATTTTTTTCCGTCTCCCCAAGCCTTCAATTCCTCTTCACGTACGATAAGGGTGGCGGGGCTTGCAGACGTGCATGGGGGTAGGGCCGGTGATAGCCACGAAGCCGATGCAGTCGCGCTCCGCGTGCATAGGAAGCTCTCCCGCAGGCGGGCTTTCTCAGCCATTAAAAAATTGAGGCACCGGAGAGCAAAGCCCCGGCAGAAAGGCGCACGGTCAGGGATACATCGGGGCGCCGGAACCCACCCCTCAGCCGGCGGCCAGCGTCAGGGCTGAGAGCATGCCGTCCTTCAAGCCGAGGGCGGGGGCGAACAGATGCGCCCGTCGCCCCAGCCAGGGAAACAGGATCGTTCCCCCTGGCTGGGTTCCACCAGGCCCGGGCCGGCCACCGATTGATCCATGCGGGGCATTGCCGCCCCGGTGCGTTCCATGGCTTCGACAATCTTCGGATAGCCCAAATTTCCCCCCTCAATGGTGACCGCCAGGTCTCGAGCGTCCCGATGTCAATCTTTTTAACCGTGATTTTTAGGGCTTCAACGCCGGCGGGGACGAGATTGCTCCAGCTATTTCCAAAGGGACGGTCCTGCACCGCCCTGTCTCCATCTCGCCCCGCTCTTCTTAAACTCATGTCTGATCATTCCTGCCTGAGCAATGTTCTCTTTTATTCCTCCATCTGGGCTGTGATCTCCTTATCCTTGTCTGTTTTGTTTTTTGTCTGGCTATGCTCATAAACAAGGCGTGCGAAATTCTCGAATATTTTTTCACACGTTTTTACTTTATCAACAGCGGCTTTTCGTAGAGGCGGTTGAATGACATCCCGTTTTTCAACCTTTTTCAGCCATTGCTTGAGTTTGTTAAGTTCCTCCTCATTTTCCTCCACTTCGGCGAAGCTGAAATTCTGACGGCCGATTTCATATTCTATCTCCTTGAAGAAGTTTTCACATTTATCAATAATTTCTTTGTATTCCTCGTTACGGGAGTCTATAAAAGCCTTGATGAGGCGCTCTTCTTGTTCTTTCAACATAATTTTTCCGGTTATGAGCAGGCTGGAGCCTTTATATTGCTCAATATCCCCTATGAGCTTTTTAAGTTCCTGCAAACGGTCGGCGGCGTGGGGGATGACCCAGACCGACTGGTAATTAACCGCGCCCAGCTTTCGCAACTGCCGCCACACGTAAACCCTGGCCTTGGACGGCTCGGTCGGCAGGCTATAAGAAAAAAATAACCATTTCATGCGGGAATCTGACCCCTAAGGCACAAATTTGCCAACTCGCACCCCTGCAGGAGAAAAACCAGGAAAGACCAGCCCCAGACCTTCCCGGCTGGACCGTGCCGTCAACTATGGTGTCGGCCATGGAAGACCTGGACAGGAAAGTGGTCGTCCCGGGCTTGTTTTAGAGTGAAGGAATACATGAGATGAGTCCAGAAATATTTTCCATAGAAACATTATATGCACATGCAAGGATTATGGTCCATTTTGATGGGATTACTTGGGGCAGGCGGCTTGGGTCAGTTTGGGAACGACCAGGTACATTCCCATGGCGCTTACGACTCCCACGGCGCCGCCAAAATAGAATGTGGCTTCCGGGCTTATCATCCGCCACAGCAGGCCTCCCACCACCGAGGCCGGCAACAGGCCGATACCCACAAGGGTTGCATGAATGCCCAGCATGGTAGCCCGGCTGTCGCCGGGGCAGAGCTCCGCCACCAGGGCCTTTTCCACCCCCTCCGTTAAGCCGCTATACAGCCCGTACAACCCGAAGAGCCCCCAAACGTGCATGGCGGTGGAAGCCGCGGAGAATCCGAGATACACAAGGCCGTAAGAAAGATACCCCCAAACCAGGAGGCTTCTTCTGCCAAGGTGATCGGACAGCCGGCCGGCCGGATAGGCACTCAGGGCATAAACGATATTATAGAGCAAATACAGCAGGATAACGTCGGCGGTCTGAAAACCCAGGTTGTTTGCCCTAAGGAGCAAGAACTGGTTGGAGGAATTTCCCAGGGTGAAGACAAAGGCCACCAGAAAGAAGGCCTTGAGGCGTGGATGTAAGGTCCGCCAGGCTGCCAGGGGATGCACCTTCGGCGGCTTTACGCGTGGCTTTTTCTCCCTGATGCTGAAGAGCAGCAGGACCCCGATGATTCCCGGAATCATGGAATATAAAAAGATCCTGGTGAACCCTCCCTGGGTGGTGGTAAAGAGGAAATAGGCGATGGTGATGCCCACCACGGCGCCGATGGTGTCCATGAGCCGGTGCAGACCGAAGGAATGGCCGAGCCGGTTCTCCGCCGAGGCTTCGGCGATGAGCGCATCCCGTGGGGCGGTGCGCACCCCTTTGCCGAAGCGGTCGATCACCCGACCCCACAACACCCAAGTCCACGAAGTGGAAAAATAAAGGAAAATTCTACCGATCGTCGCCGAACCATACCCCAGGATGGCCAATGGTTTCCGCCTCTGAACCTTGTCCGAGAGGTAGCCGGAGTAGGTCTTGAGCAGGCTGGCCAGGCTTTCTGCAATGCCTTCAATTATTCCAACAATGGCTGGGGTCGTTCCCAAGGTGGTGGTAAGGTAAAGGGCCAGGAGCGGATAGACCATTTCGCTGCTGATATCGGTGAGCAGACTGACAAAACCCAGAATGATAATGGTGCGCATCGGATCTCCTCGTTATTTCACCCCGGGCCGGCACCTTGGCCGGGCGGATGGTCCGGTCCGGGGTGTAACCGACGAACCGTTTTCCCAGGATATCACGTTTCAGGCCTCCGGCCATGATCAGGGAAACAGTTTCCTCCTGGGCGGTCTTGAGAATTTCCGCCACCGGCCCGCCCCTGGCCAAGGCGGCGCTGAGCATCATCACCATGGCCACCAGGAACTGCGATGAGAATGGTTGCCGCCAGCCGCTGCCCGGCTCCAAGAGGCGGGGGAGGCGGAGGCTTCGTGCTGAGCAAGCCGATTCAGCGAAAACGGCAGCTCATCGCTTAAGGACTTGTCCGTTGGTGAGGGCGTAAAACATCGGGGTGCGGGTCCGAGGCCCGGAGCCGCCGCCTGGCCCCCGCGGGTGCGGCGTGGACTTCGAATCCAAGAGAATTATATTGGAACCATAAACTTTTTTGAGAAGGAGCAAACCGTGCAGCGAATTCTCCCCCGGGAGGTGGTGATGCTTGCAATCCTGGGATGGGTCCTGGCCGCCACCGGTTCCGAAGCCCTTTCCCAGGTGGTCACGGGAACGGCCCGTTATCGAGAGAGGATGGCTTTGCCGCCCGGGGCGGTCTTTGAAGCAACCTTGGAGGATATTTCCCGGGCCGGCGCTCCCGCCGAAGTCTTGGGCACGGCCCGTTTGGAACCGGCCGGCCAGCCGCCTTTCCGATTTGCAATTACTTATGATCCCCGCCGCATTCAGCCTGAGCGCAGCTATGCGGTGCGGGCTCGGGTGAGCCAAGAAGGCCGGCTCTTTTTCAGCACGGACCGCCTCTATCCGGTGCTGACCCGCGGCCATGGCAACTTCGTCCAGATGCTGCTGCTCGCCGGGCCGGCCAAGCAACCCCCGCTGGGTAAATTGCCGGCCACCTTTGCCGGACAACTGCCCTGTGCTGATTGTGAGGGAATACGCTGGCATTTGGACCTGCTGCCTGACCACACCTTCCAGTTGCGGCTCACGTATCTGGGCAAACCTCAGGAGCTCACCGTGGATGACATCGGCTGCTGGCGAGTGGCGGGGGATGGCCGGGCCTTGCACCTGGCGGGCGGTGGTGGAACACGGGAGAGTTTCGAGATACTCAATCCTGAAACGTTGCGCAAACTGGACCGGGAAAGCAAGCCCGTGGAGTCCTCCTTAAACTACGACCTCAAGCGGAGTCGGGAATTTGCACCCCTTGAGCCTCAACTGGCCATGACCGGCATGTATACGTATCTGGCCGATACCGGCTTGCTCACCCTGTGCGCCACGGGCTGGAAGCTGCCGGTGGCCTCCGAAGGAGACAACGCGGCTCTGGAAGCAGCCTATGGCAAGGAGCGCCGGAAGCCCGGCGAGCCCGTGCTGGTGAGCCTCAAGGGACGCATCGTGGCGCGCCAGCCGCTGGAAGGCGCGGGGCCGCGCCCAACGGTGGTGGTGGACCGCTTCGAAGAAATAAGGCCCGGGGAAACCTGCCGTTCCCCATTCTCCACCGCCAAACTCCAAGAAACCTATTGGAAGCTCACGCGCTTAAACGAGGCAGCCGTGCAGGTGGGACCCAAACAACGGGTGCCGCACCTCCTCTTTCATTCCAAGAAGCGGCGCTTCTCCGGGTTCGGAGGCTGCAACCGCATCATGGGGAGGTATCACATCCAGGGCAAGACAATCTCTTTCGAGGAGGTGGCCATGACGAAAATGGCCTGCCCCGAGGAGATGAAACAGGAGAGGGATTTCGTGGATGCTTTGCAGCGGGTGAGGAGCTGGAATATCAGCGGCCAACACCTTGATCTGCTTGATGCCTCAGGTGCGCCGGTAGCCCGCTTCGAAGCGGCGGCTCGGCGGCCCTAAGCCTGGGGGAGAAAAAGGCGGTCATGGCCGACCACCGGAGAAGTTCCTCAGCTCCCATTGAGAAACCAAGCTCTGCCTTCCGAGGCCCGGCATGACTATCCCGCGGGTGGCGGGGGCTTCCCCTGAGAAATTCGGTCTCGTCAGGATCTTGCGAGGAGGGTCAGCCTCAAGCGGCCCAGTAGCTCGGGCATGGCCGGGGACTTGCGGGAGAAAGCCTTGCAGACCGGGAGGGAAACCATGAGTGCGAGCCGCGGTCCCGCCGGGGAGGGCAGAGGCCCGGTGCTGCTGCCGGCCCCGAGGGTGCCTGGCGCCCCTCCTCGAACCTACGACCTCGTTTCGTCTGCCTTGCTGGGCTTTTCGCACTTCGCCAGCTCTGCAGAACGCCTTTTCCAAGGAAGGAGGGGGGGCGTCTGCTCCGCTTCTGGGCAGGGAAAACTTGGGGAGGGGAAAGGATCTCTGATCCCTGCCCCCTCCCCAAGGGGAACAGCGGTTCCCCATCACCATGCCTTAGCTGGTGCGCAGGAATTCTTTTACCAGACGCTCCCAGCCCAGATCGGGGAACTGGCCGTAAATGTCGTCAATGAGACCACCGCCGGATTGCAGGGTGGCGCCCACCGAGGGTTCCAGCATGGCCACCAGCCGCATGGCCTCCTCTTCCATGAAGGAGGGGCTGTCGGGGCCGGAGATGAGGCGCCCCAGATCGGGTTCCAGCTCCGTGGCGGCCACCTCCAGCAGCCAGCCGTCGCCATACGGGTCATCATGGACCAGCCCCGGCCGCTGCACCACCTTTTGGTTTACCCTCTCCACCACTCCATAGACCGGCGCCAGGACCGGGGCAGCCTTGCTCCCCCGATAGAGGGCCAGCGCCTTTTGTTCCCGCCGCACTTCCTCGCCCACCAAAGGCAGGCGCAGCGCGTCGCCGCGGCCCAGGAGCTTCTGGGAGAAGTCGTCCATGCCTAAACGCACCCGGCCGCCGCTTTCCAGGGCCACCCAGGTGTGGCCGCGGTGGAGAAAGCGGGAGGTGGGCACCTTCAGGCCGAAAATCTCTTCGAACTCCTCCAGCTTCTTGGCCAGGTAAACCGCCAGGGCCCGATATTCCGGCAGCCGAACCGGGATCTCAGGGGCCCCTGCGGCCAAGCGGCGCACTGCTTCCGGCTTAAGGGAGGAGGGCAGGAACGCGGTGCCCGGACGGATGCGCTGGCTCAACACCGCGGTGGCGGTGAGGCTCTCCTGCGGCCCCGCCACTGTTACCGGTTCTCCTGGCCGGATGCCCAGCCGTTCGGCATCCGCGGGGCTGAGCTCGATGACAAGCTCCATCGCCTCCCCTGGCCGGGCGGCTCGGCGGGTCAGGCCAGCGGCGGGTTGGGAGTAGGTGGTGCCGATGGCCAGGCGGAGGGGATGGGCCTCATCCGGGACCGCCGCCGGGGCCGTGAGGTCGGCCAGGAAGTGGTCCACCGCCTCGATGAAATCGCCCGGAGCGTTGGCGGCCAGGGAGTGGAACAGGAGGCGATGCGGCTCAATGCCAATCTCCGCCAGCAGGTGCTGCACCTGCTCCACGCTGTGGGCCGCGCAGCGGTTGCCGTGGGTGGACTTGCAGTTGTCCTGGGGACAGGAGAGCACCATGACCCCGTCGGCCCCGGCATGAAAAGCCTGGAGCAAATACTCCGGATCCACTTTGCCGGCGCAGGGCAACTTGACCGCGGTGAACCCCACGGGCAGGGAGGCGGCATGCAGCCGCACGGTGGCCTGGTAGGCCTCCCAGGAGGAGTTGCGGCACAGGAAGGCCACCACCCGGGGATGGAGGTCAGGATCCAGGGCAGCCAGTTGGGCCGCCACCTGCTCGTCGGTGAAATTGCGGACCTGAATGGCGTCGTTGGGACACTGGCTGGCGCAGATGCCGCAGCCCTGACAGGCCAGTTCATTGATGATGGCCCGGCTGTCCCACGTGATGGCGCCGTGGGGACAATAGCGGTGGCAGGTGAGGCAGAGGACGCATTTGCCTCGGTCCACCACTGCCCGGCCCAAGGGTGCCAGGGCTTCGCCTTGGCCCAGGAGGCTTTGGATCTCCCAGACGGCGGCATTGACATCGGCCTCGGTGTCCTCCAGGTCCATGACGCCCCTCCCCGGACCCACCACCAGGATGCCCCGCCGGCTGGTGGCCACCGGAATGTGATGAACATTGTCGTCCTGCAAGAAGCCCCGGCGTCCCAAGGGGAGGCGCAGGAGTTCGGCGAGGCGGGCGTTTTCTGGGGCGGCCCGGTATTGGTCCTCATAGACCACCAAGTCCACCGACAAGGCCAATTCCTGGCGCAACGAAGGTTCGAAGAAGGAGAGCCGCAGTCCTTCCGCGGCTGCGGTGCAGACGGGGCAGTCCTTGAGCTTGATGAGGAGCAACCCTTGTTCCTGGGCGGCCTGGAGGGCTTGGGCCGTGCCCTTGCCTCCCAGCTTGGCGTTCCCCACCAAAAGGTACACTTGGCTGCCGGCGGCCAACAGGCGGGAGGCAGCCTTAAGGGCCCGATTAAGAGACAAAGGGTGGCTCTCACCGGCCAGACCCACCATCAGCGCCACGCTGGTGGGCAGGCCGCGGTCAGGGGGTTGGGCCACCAGCGCTTCCAACCGGCTTTGGGAGATGACTCCAGGATGCTCCGGGGCGCCCTGACAACCGGGGCCGTCCCGGCGCTCCACTTCAGGGGCCAGCACTATTGCGCCCACCGTCTCCACCACTTGCCCCTGGGGAGTGGCAAGCTTTACCTGGAAAGACCCGGCGACGCCGGCAAGGTCCCGTAGCATCGCCTCATACACCGTCTGGATGAGGGGATGCTCCTGAACCCGCTGCAAAAGCCCCCGCAGCGCCTCAGCCCCGGTCATCCCCAAACCGTATTCAAACGCCAAGGGACTGGGCTCAGGATGCGGACTGGCCACAAGCACCGGGTAACGCAGGTCCGCCACCTCCAAGGCCAATCTCAGGGCCGCAAAGGAGTCCCCCCAGATCAGCACCTGACGGCTCACCGGCACCGGGCGCAAGGCCAGGGGCACGGCGCCCCGTACCCGGGAAGCCGCCTGGCGGATGAGCTCCATCCCTTTGGCGCGGCGATAACCCGCATCCGGCTGCTCCAAGGCGGCTGCGAGGTCCACCTGCTCCAGGTGCTCCGGGTGCAAGCCCAGCTCCTCCAGGAGCAGGCGGGCCACTGCGGCGGCCCGGTGCTCCGGCTCCTGGGTGGCCAGGACCACCGGCGCTGGCTGCGGGTCCCGGGTCAGAAAGCCTCGCACCAGCTCCTGTTGCTGCTCCAGCGGCAGGGCCGCAGAAACGGGCAATACCCGGCAGTGGGGCAATTCGGCCAGCTCCTGACAGAAATTTTGTGGATCAAGACCGGCCCGGGCCAGTTCAGGACCGTGCAAGACCAGGATGTTCAAGGCGGTGGCGGGTTGGGAAAGGGTCATGTCCTTGCCTCCAGATACTGGCGCACCTGCCGCACCGACTGGGTGGCGTCGGCAATGCACTCCAGGATGTTGCGGGGTCCCTTGGCGGTGCCCACCAGGAAGATGCCGGGAATTTCGTGGGACGGGCCGCCATGGCCGTTTTGAAAGAAGCCCTCGGCTGACAGGGGCAGGTTGAGCAGTTGGGCCAGCCTGGGATTGTCGGGTCCGGGCGCGATACCCACGGCCAGGACCACCAGGTCCACCACTCGAAACAAAGCCTTGCCGCTCACTTCGTCAAAGAAGCGCAGCTTCAGGCTGCCGTCCCGGGTGGCGGCCAAGTCGCCGGGCAGGGCCCGGATGAGCTCCAGTTCCTGCTGCACCGCAGCTTCAAATTCCCGGGGATCGGGGCCGACATTTTGCAGGTCCATATAAAACGTGGTCACCTGGCATTCGGGCCAGCGATGGCGCAGCAGCCGGGCCAAGCGCAGGCCGTAGGCGCAGCAGACCCGGGAGCAGTATGGGTGCTCCCGGTCCCGGCTGCCCACACACTGGATGAAGGCCACCCGGCGCACCCGGCGGCCATCCCTTGGCCTCACCAGCGGCCCGCCCTGGCGCAGCATCTCCTCCAGCTCCCAGCCGGTCACCACCTGGGGCAAGTGCCCCGCCGCAAACGCCGAACGGGAGGGCGGCGCCGCCGGCTGGTAGCCGGTGGCCACCACCAGGCTGGGCGTGGAAAGCTGCACCGTGGTGGCAGATTGGCTCAGATCAATGGCCTGAGCGGGGCAGATTTCCTGGCAGCGGCGGCAGGAGCCGTCGGTGAAGGCCAGACAGAGGGCGGGATTCACGGCAAAGCGGGGATGATTTTCGGCTGCCGCCGTAGTGATGACCGCCCCCGGAACCGGGCACTCCTCCAGGCAAAGGCCGCAGTCCAGACAGAGGTTGGGGTCCACCACCCGGGGCGCAAGCCTCAGGGTGAGGTTCAAACCGCCTGATTCCGGCTGCACTTCGGTCAGGTCGGCGTGGGGATAGCGACTGATGCCGGGAGCGAGAAAGAGCTCCCGGAGGGCCTGCTCCACCCGGCAGGCGCCGCACTTCTGGCAGACGTCGGTGGCTTTGCAGACAAAACTGGCGGCCCGGCCCCCGAAAAAGGGGCTCTTCTCCACCAGGGCCACCTTCAGTCCGGCCCGGCTCAACTCCAAGGCGGCGGTGAGGCCGGCGATGCCGCCCCCCAGGACTACCACCGGATTTTCTTGGGCGCTGTTCATGGAAATTCCCGTTTGTGAGTGATGGAGACCCGAACTCGTGGCCTCAGCCCCCGGCGCCTTGGATAATGGGCGCCAGGAGGTCGCTTCGGCCCTTGGCCTTCAGATAGACTCCGTCCGCCAGCTTCCGGGCTTTGATTTCCTTGAGCAGGCGGCCCGCCAGAGCGGCCCCTTTCTTCAGCACTTCTTCCGGGTCGCTGCCGGACAATTCCTCCACCACCGCCGGCGGCAGCGAATACACCTTGCGGAGCTGACCCTGGGCGGCTTGGTTCACCTCCTCGGCGCTGGGTACCTTGAGGCAAGCCAGGAGTTTGGCCCCGTTGAGGCTCAGGGCTTGGCGGCACTGGCTGAGTTTGTCCAGATCGAAGACCGGCGCGGTGACGAAGAACTCCGCGCCGGCGGCCAGCTTTTTCCGCACCTTGAGCTGCTGAGGGGGAAGGGGGTTGGCCTCGGGAATGAGGACCGCGCCCAGGAAAAACGCCGGATTCCCCTTCAGGGCCTGGCCGGCGCTGTCCTGTCCCGCCATCATGCCCTTGGCGATCCCCAGGAGCTGCACCGAATCCGCGTCATACACCGGCTTGGCGTCCGGGTGGTCCCCCAGGGTGACGAAGTCGCCGCTTACAAGCAGGAGATTTTCCACCCCCAAGGCCGCGGCGCCCAAAAGGTCGCTCTCCAGGGCCAGGCGGTTGCGGTCCCGGCAGGTCATCAGGAGGAGCGGCTCCCCCCCGGCTTCCTTGACCAGCCGGGCTGCGGCCAGAGCCGCCAGCCGCATCTTGGCGTGTTCATTGTCCGGAACGGCAAAGGCGGTCACCTGCCCGTTCAGGTTTTTCACCGGAGCCAGCATCCCTTCCAGGTCCAGGCCCTTGGGGGGCTTGATTTCCACCACCAGGGGAAACTGGCCGCCTGCCAGTGCGTCTTTGAGTTTACCCATGGGTTCCGTATCTCCTCAGGTAAGCCGGATGTATCACCGTGCCGGGATGGGTGCTGAGCCGGTGGGGATGGAGCGGCAGGATGGCCTCGATCTGCCCCAGACGGCCTTCCCGAGCCAGTTTGTCATAAATTTCACACCACGCGCAGGCCCGGTCAGCATTCGCCTCGCACTTGCCCTGCACGTTGCCGCCGCAGGGGCCGTTTAAGAGGCCCTTGGGGCACATGGTCACCGGGCAGATGCCGCCGGTGATTCCCAGGTAGCAATGGTGGCAGGAGCGGCACCGCTCGGTATACAGCCCGGCGGCTTCGTTTACCCCAATGAAAGTGGTGTTCAGGGCCGGGAAGACCGGCTTCATGTCCGGCATGGCCGCCAAAAACTGCACCCCGGCCCCGCAGGCGGTGGAGATGATGGCATCATATGCCGCCGCCAGGTCCCCCAGGGGCTGGAGGAATTCCCGGTCGCATTGGCGCTCCACGGTGATTTCGCCGATCTTGCCGGGATGGCCCGCCAGCTTCCGGGCCAGGGTCAGTTGGGAGGCCAACAGCCCCACCTCCTTTTCGCCGCCCGCCAGGCAGACCGCCACGCAGGTGCCGCACCCCACGATGAGGATGTTTTCATAGGGCGCCACCGCTTCCTGGATTTCCTTGAAAGGTTTTCGTTCTGCGATAATCATGTCGCCACCGCCACCTTAGGTTTTTCCGGGACCGCCATCTGTGGCCCCCAGGCCGGGTTCAAGGGGCTGGGTCCCAGGGCCTTGACCCGGTCGGTCATTTCCTTTACCGCCGCCACCCATTTGGGCGCATCCGAAGCCGCCACCTCGTACATTACCAGCCGGTCGGCCCCCAGGCCGACTTCGTCCAGCAGCTGGCGGGCGTATTCCACCCGCTCCCGGGCCCGGAGATTGCCCTCCAGGAAATGGCAGCTGCCCGCTTCACAGCCGCTTACCATAACGGCGTCGGCCCCCGCTTCAAAACCTTTCAGGATATGGAGAATATCAATGCGGCCGGTGCACAGGTATTTGACGATGCGTACCGTGGGCGGATACTGCATCCGGGCGGAGCCGGCCATATCCGCGGCGGTGTAAGTGCAATAGGTGCACACAAAGGCCAGGATCTTGGGGGTGAAATCCGCCGCGGGGCCACCAAGGCTGGTGGCGGTCTCGGGTGTGGTCATCATTGCTCCCTCACCTCCTGCACCGCCGCCGGCCAAGTGGCGCTGAGGGCGGCGATCTTGGCGATAAATTGTTCATCCAGGTTGTGCTTCACCGAAATGGCCTTGCGGGGGCAGGCGCTGGCACAGTTGCCGCAGCCCTGGCAGGCGGCAGCGTCTATCTGCACCACGCCCTCGCTTTCATCCATGCGCGGCACCCCATAAGGGCAGGTGCGCACGCAGGTGAGACAGGCCACACACTTCAGGGGATCCACCTGGGCCACCGCGCCGGCCACATACATCTCTTTCTGGGCCAGCACCCCCATGGCCCGGGCTGCGGCGCCCTGAGCCTGGGCCAGGCTCTCCTCCAGGGTCTTGGGACCGTGGGCCAAGCCGCACAGAAAGACACCGGCCGAGGCGAAATCCAAGGGCCTCAGCTTCAGGTGGGCCTCCATCAGGAAGCCGTCGGCATCCGGGGGGAGCTTAAAGACCCGGGCGATTTCCTGGCTCGCCGGGTGGGGCCGGATGGCCGCCGACAGGACCAAATAGTCGGCAGTGAGCGCCAGAGGAACCTTCAGGGACTGGTCCAGAACCGTCACCCGCACGCCCTCGCCGTCCGGGGCCACCTCCGGCTTCTGCTCCGGCTCGTAGCGCACGAATTGCACCCCCAGGTCCCGGGCTTTCTTGTAGTAGAGTTCCTTTAGGCCGTAAGTGCGGATGTCGCGATACAAAATGGTGACTTCCGCCCGGGGGTTGAGCTCCTTAACGCGGATGGCGTTTTTGATGGCCTCCCCGCAGCACACCCGGCTGCAATACGGATGCTCCGGCTCCCGGGAGCCGACGCATTGGATCATTACCACCCGACCTTCCGGTTGCAAGGCGGCCGGCTCCTCCGCCAGCAGGTTTTCCATCTCCGACTGGGTGAGGATCCGGGGATGTTTGCCATAGAGGTATTCCTGGGGCTCATATTCTTGGCCGCCGGTGGCGATGACCACGGCGCCGTATTCCAGGGTCCGGCGGAACTGCCCGGCGGCCACGGTGCTCTTGAACTTGCCGATGTGCCCGGAGACGTCCAGGACCCGGGTGTTGGGGAGCCAGTCAATAAGGGGATGGTTTTCCACCCGTTTGACCAGCTCTTGGAGAAAAGGCTGGACCGGGTGCCCCTCCAGGGTGTGGTGCATGCGCCGGGCCAAGCTGCCGGAGAGCCTGCCTTCCGATTCGGTGAGGTACACCTGGTAACCGCCGTCGGCGATGGTCAGGGCTGCCGTCAGGCCCGCCAGCCCGCCCCCCACCACCAGAGCCTTCTGGGTCACCGGGAAGAGGAGGTCGCCGATGGGTTTCAACAGCGCCGCCCGGGCCACCGACATGCGCACCAACTCCTTGGCCTTTTCCGTGGCCAGTTCCGGCGACCCCTGGTGCACCCACGAGTCCTGGTCCCGGATGTTGGCCATTTCGAAGAGGTATTTGTTCAAGCCCGCCTTGCGCAGGTTCTCCTGAAACAGCGGCTCATGGGTGCGGGGGCTGCAGGAGGCCACCACGATGCGGTTGAGGTGTTCGGCCTCAATGATCTGGCGCATCTTGTCCAGGGAGTCGGTGGCGCAGGTGAAGGTATAGTGGTCGGCGTAGGCCACGTGGGGCAGGGTGCGGGCATAGTCAGCCACCGCCTTCACATCCACCACGCCGGCGATGTTGATGCCGCAGTGGCAGATAAAGACCCCGATGCGGGGCGCCTCGGAACTGATGTCCCGCTCCGGCGGATACTCCTCTTTGGTCACCAGGGTGCCCCGAGCCTCGGCCAGCCACGCGGCGGCGGCTCCCGCAGCGGCGGACGCCTGCCCCACCGTTTCCGGAATGTCCTTGGGGGCCTGGAAGACGCCGCAGGTGAAGACCCCGGGCCGGGAAGTGGACACCATTTGCAGGGGCGGTCCGGCCACAAACCCGTAGCGGTCGGTGGCGATGCCGCAGGCCTTGGCCAGTTCCCGGGTGGCCGGGTGGGGGTTGAGACCCACCGAGAGCACCACCATTTCAAAAATCTCACTCTGCACCCGCCCGGACTCATCCACGTAGGATAGTTCCAGGTTATGGGTGGCGGGGTCCTGGGCCACCCGGGAGATCATGCTGCGCACGTAACGGACCCCATGGCTGGCTTTGGCCCGCTCGTAGTAGCGGTCAAAGCCCTTGCCCTGGGCCCGGAAGTCTATGTAAAAGATAGTGGGCTCGATGTCGGCGTCGTGCTCCCGGGCGATGATGGCCTGCTTCGTGGCATACATGCAGCACACATAGGAGCAGTACTCCCGGCCGCAGGACGCGTCCCGGGAGCCCACGCACTGAATCCAGGCCACCTTGCGCGGGGGCCGGCCATCGCTGGGGCGCAGCACGTGGCCGCCGTACGGGCCGGTGGCGGAGAGGAGACGCTCAAACTGCAGGGAAGTCACCACGTTGGGGTAGCGCCCGAAGCCGTATTCCGCCTTCTTTTCGGCCTCAAAGGGCCGGAAGCCCGGGGCCAGAATCAGCGCCCCCACCTTCAGGTTCCGGGTCTGGGGCTGCATCTGGTGATCTATGGCCCCGGCTTGGCAGGCGGCCACGCACTGCATGCATTCGGAGCAGCCGCCGCAGTTGAGGCAGCGCTCGGCTTCGGCCACCGCCTGGTCTTCGGCGAATCCCAAGTTGATCTCCCGGAAGCCCTGGGTCCACTGATTGGGGGGCAGTTCCGGCATGCGGGCCCGGGGTTTTCTGGCCGCCTTCCCCGGTAGGGGGGTCCAATGACCCTCCTCTTTGGAAAGGGGACGGAGGGGGAATTCCCGGCCAGCGGTGAGGTCGCGGCCGTTGAGATACCGGTGGATGGACTCCGCCGCCTCCCGGCCTGCCGCCACCGCGGCGATGGCGATGTAGGGCCCGGAGACCACGTCGCCGCCGGCAAAGACCCCCGCCCGGCTGGTGGCCAGGGTTTCCGGATCCACTGCAATGAGCCCCCGGGCGGTGAGATTGATGCCGTCGGCTGGGCTGAGGAACTTCAGGTCGGTCTTCTGGCCGATGGCCAGGATGAGGACGTCGGCGTCCCGGCGGCTGGTTTCCTCCTCACGGTAAGTGGGGGCAAAACGACCCTGCTCATCAAAGACCCGCTCCACCGCTTTGAGGACGACGCCGGTGACCCTGCCCTGGGGGACCAGGATTTCCTTCAGGCCGAAGCGGTGCACCAGCTCCACCCCCTCCTGTTCGGCCTCCGCCACCTCCCAGGGGGACGCGGGCATTTCTTCCCGGGTTTCCAGGCAGACCACCGTGACCCGGCCGCCTTGGCGACGGGCGGTGCGGGCTACGTCCATGGCCACATTGCCGCCGCCCACCACCAGGACCCGCTTCCCCTGAAAATCAAAAGGCTCGCCGGAGGCCGAGGCCTTGAGGTATTCCACCCCCCACAGCACCCCCCGGGCGTCGGCCCCAGGCACCGGCAGGCGGATGGAATCCTGGGCCCCCACCCCCACGAACACCGCCTGAAACCCCTCTTTGGTGAGGAGGTCGTTGATGGTGCGGCCGGGAACCCCCACGGGGCTTTGATAGTGGATGACCACCCCCAGACGCTGGATGTAATCCACCTCCCTTTGCAACACCTCCCGGGGCAGGCGGTATTCCGGGATGCCGAAACGCAGCCAGCCGCCGGCCTCAGCCGCCGCCTCGAAGATCTCCACCTGGTAGCCCCGCCGGGCCAAGTGATAGGCGCAGCTCAACCCCGAGGGTCCGGCCCCCACAATGGCCACCTTCTCGGGCCGTTTCTCCACCTCCGGCACCGGCAGCGTGCTCCAGTCCACCTGGTCGGCGGCAAAGCGCTTCAAGGCGCAAATGGCCACGGGTTCGTCCACCTCCTGGCGACGGCACTGCTCCTCGCAGGGGTGGGGACAGATACGACCGATGGTGCCGGGGAGCGGCAGGCGCTCCATGATCAGGGCCAAGGCCTCGGAATACTTCCCCGCCTTGATGAGCTGCACGTAGCCCTGGACGCTCAGGTTAGCCGGGCAGGTGCGCACGCAGGGCGCCCGGTCCAGCTTTTTGATGGCAAAGGTGGCCGGAATGGCTTGGGGGAAATGGCGGTAGGCCGCCGGCCGGGTGCCCAACCCCTCATCGAAGCTGGAGGGTAGAGCCACCGGACAGGCCTCGGCGCAGGCGCCACAGGCGTTGCACTTGGCCCGGTCAATATAGCGGGGCTCCTGGCGCAAGGTGAGGGTGAAGTTCCCCGCCTCCCCTGCCACCTCCGCCACCTCGGACTGGGTGATGATCTCGATGTCCGGGTGGCGGGCTACTTCGATGAGCTTGGGGGAAATGAGGCAGGTGGAGCAGTCGTTGGTGGGGAAGGTCTTGTCCAGTTGGGCCATCACCCCGCCGATGGAGATGTCCCGCTCCACCAGGTAGACCTTGAATCCGGCGTTGGCCGCGTCCAGGGCGGCCTGCATGCCGGCGATGCCGCCTCCCACCACTGCGATGGCGCCTGTCTTGGTGTATTCGGTAGTCATAGGCTGGTTCGTCTTCTCGTCGGTGGGGCGACAAGCAGGGCCCACTTTGACCCCGCCTGCCCCGGGGTTTTACAGCAAGCCTTTCTCCTTCAGCAGGGGCCGCGGATCCACCAGATGGCGGGCCAGCCACTGCGGGGTCTCAGGATGCCCCACGGCCAAGCCGATGAGCTCGGTGAAATACAATACGGGCAGGTAATACTTCTTACCCGTGGCCATGGAAATCCGTTCCTGGGTGAGGTCCAGATTGGCCTGGCACATCTGGCAGGCCACCACGAAGCACTGGGCCCCGGCTGCCAGGGCCCGGTCATAAAGGCGGGCCACCAGAGTGTCAATGAGGTCGGGCCGGGCCATGGCCAGGCCAGCCCCGCAGCAATCGGTCTTGTAAGACCAGTCAATGACCTCGGCTTGGAGGACTTCCAGCAGCCGGTCAAGGCCGGTGGGGTTTTCCCAGTCGGGTTTGTCGGTGATGGCCGGCGGGCGGGTCGTCAGACAACCGTAATACGCCACCGCCTTAAGGCCGGTGAGGGGCCGCACCAAGCGTCTCTTCAACGAGGCCAGGTACTGCTCCTGACTGAGAAAATCCAGCAGGTCCCAGATTTTGACGGGCGCCTCCTGCCCCTGCTGCTCGGCGGCCTTTTCCGCCGCTTTCAGGCGGTTAAAGCACAGGGCACAGGGAACCACCACGTCCAGGCCGGCCTCCCGGGCCAGGACCAGATTGCGGGCCGGCAGCTCCAGGGCCAGGTGATGATTCAGGCTGTGGGCGGCGCTGGCGCCGCAACAGTTCCAGTCCTCCAGTTCCATGAGCTCCACCCCCAGAAGGGGGACCACCGCATTGATGGAGGCGGCGTAATCCGCCGCCGTGCCTTCCAGAGAACAGCCGGGATAATAGGAGACTTTCATGGCTGGTTCAGGCCCCCGCACGCTGAAAGATTTCGTTGATTGTCTGCCGCCCTTGCAGGGCAGAGGGGCCCACAAGGCGCAGACGGCGGCGTCTGAACAGGCCCCAGCCCAGCTTGGCGTTGGCCCACAGCTCTTTCAGGTTGGGCCGCCGCCTTAAGGTATAGAGGGTGAAGCGCTGCATCAACGCCATTTCGGAAAGTCGGCCGCCGCCCCGGCGGACGCTATCCAGGAAGAAGCGGTGGAAGGCGGCCACCTCCGGCTGAGCCACCGGGGCTCCCTGCCGCAGGGCCTCCTCCTTGAGCCAGTCCATGACCCCGGCGATGTCAATGCCGTTGGGGCAGCGGGTGGTGCAGGTGACGCAGGCGGCGCATACCCAAATGGTGCGGCATTGGAGCAGGGTGGCCGTTTGCCCCAAAAGGGCCAGGCGGATGACCTGGTCGGGCAAAAGGTCCATGGCAAAGGTCAAGGGGCAGCCGGCGGAACACTTTTTACATTGATAACAGGAGGATACCGGAGTGGCCAAGGACCCTGCCAAGCGCTCCCTCAAGGCAGGATGGGGAACCAACGGTTGTGAGGGGGGATATTCCATGCCAGAGGCTCCTGGTTCTTGGAGAGTGCGAACGGATTTCCTTGCCGATTTTCTTTAGGCAAATCGTATGCCAATCTGCCTTCTTTTGGATAACCATTTGATATTATTACAATAGCTGTTATGGTTCCGGCGCCCTTCCGGATCCTGCTTGTCGGATATCCCGACAAAAACCGCCGAATTTCTCTAACATTATGATTTTCTTGGAAATTATGATGTTGGAAATTTCCACAAAAAGGCCCTCCGGTGGCGGTTCCCTGAAAGGCCCGTGCGTTTCGGGGAAAGGCATGACCTGGCCTGCCTTCCCACCCGCAAAACTTAGCCAGACCCGGGGCCTCCGCCTTTCGGATCGGAGGCCTGCCCCAGGATGGGATAGCAAAGACTCCCGGCCCCCCCAGCCCGAAGCAGAAAACAGGCCTCAACACGGGGGAGGCCCGGCAGGGGAGGGGACCACCGCTCCCCGGGACGACCGCATGGCGGGCAAACCCCTGCTGAAGCAGTGGAAGAGGAGAACGCGGCCTTGGGAGGAGCCTGCCTGGCGGGCAAGCCTGGACATCCGGCGGAGGAGGGGCCCGGCTCTCAGCGGTCCTTCGCCCGCAAGCCTTTTAAGGAGGAAAAGGCGACGCTCCCTTGATTACCTTCAGGCAGGCGTGGGAATTTACAACGAAAGTACAAAGAAGGAAAAAATATGTAAAATGGATAGGTTAGTCGTTTTTACAAAAAATGCCTGTAGGCTTTTCCCACAACCCGGCCCAAGGGCAGCCCGAGGTGCAAATGATCTATAGCATAATTATTTCAGTAAGTTATGCGAATAGCGTTGGTTGGCACAGTCATTGCTTCTTTGGCAGACAAACCCGCAAGGAGGGCAACACCATGGAATCCCACACCAAGATGGCAGAAATCTTCGGATTTCGGGTGCCCACCGAGATCTTTTATCTGCACCGGGGTCATTCCTGGGTGGTGGTGGAAAGGCCGGATCAGGTGCGGGTCGGCTTGGATGACTTCTCCCAGAAAATCCTGGGTCCGGCCGACGGCGTGAAATTTCCGGAGGTGGGCAAGGTTTACTATCAGGATCACATTTTCCTCTCCCTGCTGCGGCAGGGGAGCAAGGCTTCCTTTGTGGCTCCGGTGGACGGCAGGGTCATTGCGGTGAATGAGGAGGTGCGTCAGAAACCCTCTCTGATCCATGACGACCCGTATGGCAAGGGGTGGATTGCGTTGATGGAACCCATCAACCTCCAACAGAACCTTTACAACTTGGTTTCCGGCGAGGCCACTGCCCAGTGGATTGATGAGGAGACCCACCGACTCCTGGAAATGATGGGCACCAAAGTGGGCTTCACCCTCCAGGACGGCGGGACGATTGTGGATGATGTGTACGGCCATTTCCCGGACTTGGGGTGGCGCAAATTGGTGCAGGGCTTTTTCCTCCGGAGCCTCACCGCCCCTTCCTCCCGGCGGGGGTTTGAAGGCTGGGACAACTGGGACAAGCGCACCTGGAAGGGGAGATGATGCACAGACCACGCCAGCGGGGACGGGGCGGTGACCATCTACGTCCCGTCCTTCCTGGAATGCAGAGGAAAGGCAGGGCACGCACATGGTAGCAGAACTCACCGAAGGCAGGAAGCCTTGCATCTGGATGGAAGCCGGGGTCATTGACTACAAGATCTGTGACAAGGATTTTGATTGTGACCACTGCGAGCTGGACCGGGCCCTGACGGAAGCTGCCACCGCCAACCTGGCCCGCCTCAAGGCCCGGAAACAGGGGCAGGAGGCGGCCGCCAAAACCTCATGGGAAGAAAAGATGCGGCAACGCTTCGGAGAAAAGCAGAAGTGCCGCCTCATGAAAACCATGCTCTGCCACGAATGCTCCTTTGACGAGCTTCTGGAGGAGCAGTTTGACTTCTTCCTGGCCCCGGAGCGCCCCCGGCTCCAGGAGGTGTTCGGCATCAAGGTGCCCACCTCCAGCTTCCTCCACCGGGGTCACACCTGGGTGGCGCTGGAGAATGCCGGCCGGGTGCGCATCGGTCTGGACGACTTTTGCCAGCGGGTTCTGGGTCCGGCCGAGCAGTTGCGGCTCCCGGAGGTGGGCGAGGAGATCCGGGCCGATCGGGTGGCGTTGACACTCACCCGCCGGGGGAAAAATGCTGATGTGCTGGCGCCCTTAAGCGGCATTGTGGAAGTGGTCAACCCCAAGGTGCTTAAAAAGCCGCAATTGGCCCACGACGATCCCTATGGCGAGGGCTGGCTTTGTTTGGTCACCCCGGACAACCTCAAAAAAGACCTGGAAAAGATGCTCTTCGGGCAGTGCAACTTGGCCTGGATTGAGCATGAGTCCCATCGGTTGCTGCATCTTTTGGAGTCGGTGGCAGGAGTTACCATGCCCACCGGCGGCTGCCTCCTGGATGACATCTATGGCGCCTACCCCCAGCTCGGCTGGGAGCGTCTGGTGCATGAATTCCTCCATACCGTCTGAGGCCCTGGCCGGACCACCGGCCGGGCCTCGGAAAAAGGCCTGCCCATGATAGGCACGAGGCGCCCCGCACAAGGGGCACGAGGGCTTGCGGTTTCAGAAGGGGGGAAAGGGAGGCGCCGGGCCGTGGGCAGGAGGAACTGCGGACAGCGGGTCCTTGAGAGCGAACGCGCCGCGGTTCCCGGCCGCCCGGCCCTTTAAGTGGACAGGCCGTACTTCTTGATTTTCTCGTATAGGGTGGAGCGGTTGATGCGCAGCACCCGGGCCACATGGGAGAGATTGCTTCCCTTGGTGGCCAACACCCGGGCGATGTGCTGGCGCTCCATTTCCTCCAAAGAGAGCTCGCCGTAATCCGGCACCTCGCCGGCCGTTAGGAAGGGCAGATCAGACAGTTTGATCTGCCGGCCCTTTCCCACCACCACCGCCCGTTCGATGGCGTTTTCCAACTCCCGTACGTTTCCCGGCCAGGGATACTGCTTCATGGCCTCCAAGGCCTTTTTTTCGATGGAGTCGATCTTCTTTTTGGTCTCCGCCGCGTAGCGCCGCAGGAAATGTTGGGCCAAAAGGGGGATGTCCTCCACCCGTTCCCGCAAGGGCGGCACCTTGATATGGAAGACGTTCAGGCGGTAATACAAATCCTGCCGGAAGGTCTTGTTGCGGATGGCTTCCTGGAGATCCTGGTTGGTGGCGGCAATGACCCGGAAGTCGCTCTTTAAGGTGGCCGTGCCTCCCACCCGGGTGAATTCGTGGGTTTCCAGGACTCTTAGCAGGTCGATCTGCATCTTCATGGAGATGTCGCCCACTTCGTCCAGGAAGAGGGTGCCGCCGTTGGCCATTTCCAGGCGGCCCTTCTTGGTGTACTTGGCGTCGGTGAAGGCGCCTTTTTCATGCCCGAAAAGTTCGCTCTCCAACAGGTGCTCGGTGAAGGCGCCGCAGTTGATGGCGATGAAGGGGCCGTAACACCGGGGGCTCTGGGCGTGGATGGCCCGGGCCACCAGTTCCTTGCCGGTGCCGGTCTCCCCGGTAATCAATACCGTGGCGTCGGTCTGGGCCACCTCCAGGATGCTTTCAAACAGCTTCAACATTACCGGCGACTGACCCACCAGGTTCTCAAAGCGGGTGATGGTGGCCAGGCGCTCCTTGAGAATCAGGTTCTCCATGGCCAGGTTCTGCATCTCAATGAGTTTTTCGATGGTGCAGTTCAACTCCTCCAACTCAAAGGGCTTGAGCAGGTAGTCATGGGCGCCCATTTTAATGGCCTGCACCGCATCATGGATGTCGCCGTGGGCGGTCATCATGAGGATGGCGGTGTCGGTGTCATGCTCTTTCAGTTTCTTCAGCAGAGTAAGACCGTCCATTTCCGGCATCTTGACATCAATGAGCATGATGTCGTAATGCGTCTGCTGGCTTTTGGCCAAGGCCGTGAAGCCGTCCGGGGCGGTGTCCACCTGGTAACCGCCCCGCTTGAGCCAACCGCTCAGGGACTCCCGGATGCAGGGCTCGTCATCCACCACCAGGATGCTGATCTGCTTATGCGGCGACATGTTCTTCTCCTGGTTTTACGGCAGGCAGGCGAATGGTAAAGGTGGTACCCCGGCCCACGACGCTGTCCACTTTGATGGTGCCCTTGTGATCCTGGATGATGCCATATACCACTGAAAGCCCCAATCCGGCGCCGGCACAGGTCTTTTTGGTGGTGAAAAACGGTTCAAAGATCTGGGTGATATGCTCCTTGGGAATTCCCCTGCCCGTATCAGTGACCTTAACCACGACGTTCTGGCGCCTGCCGTTGCGGGTTTCCAAAGTGAGCTTGCCTCCTTCGGGCATGGCGTCGATGGCGTTCAAAAAGAGGTTCAAAAACATCTGGCTCATTTGGCCCCGGTCCGCCAGCACCGGGTAGAGATCCGGGGCGAAGCGGCGCTCCACGCTGATGCCCTGGAGCCGCATCTGGTAGGCCACCAGGGCCAGGGCCTCCTCCAGCACTTGATTGAGGGCCAGCGCCTTGAATTCCGGCTGGCGTTTGCGGGAGAAGGTGAGCAGGTTGGCCAGGGTGCGGCTTATCCTGGAGGTCTCGGCATAGACGGTGTCGAGATAGCGCTTCAGGTCCGTAAAGTCCGCCTCGCTGAGCGCCCCCTGCGCCACCATGCTCTGCATCAGCTTCACAAAATTCAGGATGCCGGTAAGGGGATTATTGATCTCATGCACGACACTGGCCGCCAGCTTCCCCAGCGAGGCCATCTTGTCCTCATGCAGGGCCCGGGTGCGAGCCATGACCTCCTGGGTAATATCCCGGGACAGGTCCACCACCCGGTGGAGGCGGCCCTTTTCGTCATAGAGGGGATGACAGACGACATGGTAATAGCGCTCCCGGCCGTCTTTGTCGAAATGGACGTGCGTGGCGGAGGCGGCTTTGCCCGTGGCTACCGCCTCCTTGAGTGGACAGGGGTGGTCCGGCAGCGAGCAGGGCTCCTGCAAATGGTGCGACACCTCATAGCAGTGCTTGCCTACCACCTGCTCCCGCCTAAGCCCCACCATTTCCAACAGGGGGCGGTTGACCTCAACGATCCGGTAGTCCAGGTCGATGACCATCATGTGGTCCGCGATGCCGTTGACGATGGTTTCCAAGAAGGACTTGGCCTTCATGGCCTCCACTAATAGCTCCTGGGTCCGGCGCTCCGAGTTCTGTAAGTCTTCTTCCAGCTTCTTGCGTTCCGTGACGTCCTTGATGACCTCAATGACCCGCCGCTGCGTTCCTTCCGGAGGGCACAAGGGGGACATGGTGATTTCATCGTAGCGGATGGAGCCATCGGGGTTCACATCCGTTTGCAGGACTTGGGCGGTCTGGCGCTCCTCCAGCACCCGGGGCAGCGGGCAGGTCATGCCTTTGCGGTCGCAGGGCTCGTCGAATTCATGGAACACCTCATAGCAGGGCCTCCCCACCACTTCTTCGGCCTTCTTCCCGAAGCGGTGCAGAAACGGCAGGTTGGCCTCTTCCACCAAATAGTTGGAGCGCAGCACGATGACCGGGTCGGGCAAATGGTCGAAAATCCTCTGGAAGCGGGTGCGCTGCCCGGCCAGCTTGATTTCCTGGGCCACCTTGTTGCGCACTCGGTCATCTTCCCGCTTCAGAAGGTCCCAAAACAGCCGCGCCTTCACATGGTCAATGATTTGCGTGTTCGGGCCTTTTTCCTGTAAGAGTCGCTCCCGCACCTCGGGGTCGCCGGTCAGCTCCAGCACCAGATCCGGGTCCTTGGCCAAAAGCTCCAGACATGTGGGAAAGGTGGGAATCCCCAATTCCCGGGCCAGTACCATGCCCGGCGCTTCGGGATTGGTGTCCGCCACCCCGATGATGGTGATGCGCTGGCGGGGGCGCCGGTCATGGGTGAGGTGTTGGAGGATTTCATAGCCCCCTTTGCCGCCTCCCACCAAACCGACCTTGAGGGGTGCGTCTTCCCGGGCCGGAGTGAGGTCCATAGAAATGAGATCCCAGAAGTCCTCCAATTGGGCAGGCCGGTCCACATTCAGCACCATGAGCCGGCCGTCCACCTGCTCCTCAATCTGGCGGGAAACTTCCGGATGGCCGGTGGCGTTGACGATGATATCCATCTCCGGCAGCTGCAACAGATCGGCGACATCCAGGGTCACAAAGAGGTTGTGACGATAAGCATAGAGGAGGCCGGGGGCTTGGGGGTTCAGATCCGCCACCCCCACCACCTTGAGGGGCTGGCTCTCCCCCCGCGGGGGCACCAGGGCTTCCAGAATGGCCATGCCTTGCCGCCCGGCGCCCACGATGGCCAAATTATAGGTCTTCCTGTGGGGACTCATAACCCATCCCTGAGGCAGGAGGCAGCCAAGGGTTGGCAATACGATCCGTTTCGGAGCCCAAGCCCGCCCGCCGCCGGGGTTTCGCAACTCTATCTTATCATGATTCCACCAATTTTTCCACCCGGGCCTTGCTCACCTTGAACTCCGGGATTTTCGCCAACGGGTCCAGGGCCTCGGCGCTGGTGAGCACATTAGTGGGATTTTCGCCGAAATGAATGGGCAGAAACAGGTTGCCGGGCAGGACCGACGGGCTGATTTTGGCCGGCACCTCGATGCGGCCCCGCCGGGAGGACACCACCAGCTGGTCCCCTTCCTGAATGTGCAGCCGGGCCGCGTCCACCGGGTTGATTTCCACGTAGCCGGTGGGCTGTTCCCGGTCCAGGTGGGGCGACACCCGGGTCATGGTGCCGGTGTGGTAGTGGGCGAACATGCGGCCGGTGGTCAGAAAATACGGGTATTCGGCATCCGGCAGCTCCGCCGGGTCCTGATAGGCGATGGCGTGAAACTTGCCCCGGCCCCGGGTGAAGCGGTCCTTGTGCAGGAACCTGGTCCCCGGATGCTCCGGGGTGGGGCAGGGCCATTGAAGGCCATTGATTCCCAGCCGTTGGTAGCTCATGCCGGCGTAACTTGGGGTCAGGGAGGCGATCTCCCGGAAAATCTCCTCCGCGCTCCCGTAGGACATGGGGTAGCCCATGGCGGTGGCCAGTCGGCTGATGATCTCCCAGTCGGGCAGGCTCTCCCCCACCGGCTCGATGGCTTTGTTGAGGCGCAGGCAGCGGCGCTCGGTGTTGGTGAAGGTGCCGTCTTTTTCGGCCACCGAGGCCGCCGCGAAGACCACGTCCGCGCCCTGGGCCGTCTCGGAGAGGAACAATTCCTGGACAATGAGCAAATCCAGCTTCCCCAGGGCATGGCGCAGGTGGTTCATGTCTGGGTCGCTGAGCTTGGGGTTTTCTCCCACCACGTACAGGGCCTTCATTCTCCCCTCATCAATGGCTTGGACCATTTCCATGATGGTCAGGCCGGGTTTGTCCGAGAGGGGCCGGCCCCAGGCCTGGGAAAACTTGGCGACGTTTTCCGGGACGGTTACCGCCTGATAGCCGGGGAAGACGTTGGGCAGGCCCCCCATGTCGCAGGCGCCCTGGACGTTGTTTTGGCCCCGCAAAGGATTGACCCCGGCGCTGGCAAAGCCCACGTTGCCGGTGAGCATGGCCAGGTTGCAGATGGCCTTGACGTTGTCCACCCCGGTGATGTGCTGGGTGATGCCCATGGTATAAAGGATGGCGGCCGGCCGGTGGGTGGCGTAGAGGCGGGCCAGGTTCTCCAGGTCGGCGGCGCTGACCCCGGTGATCTCCTGGACCCGGGCCGGCGGATAGTCCGCCAGAGCCGCTTTGAGCTCCTCGAACCCCTCGGTGCGCTCCTTGATAAAGTCTTGGTCCTCCCAGCCGTTTTTCAGAATCAGGTGCATCATGCCGTTCAGCAGCGCCACGTCGCTGCCCACCCGGTGATTGACGGCCACGTCGGCGAACAGCCCCAAATGGATGCGTCGGGGGTCGGCCACCAGGAGCTTGGCCCCCTTTTCCCGGGCCCTCAGGACCCGGCGGGCGATGAGGGGATGGCAGGCGGAGGTGTTGGAGCCGATGACGAAGATGCAGGCCGCATCCTCGATTTCGGCAATGGAGTTGGTCATGGCCCCACTCCCGAAGGCGGCGGTAAGACCTACCACCGTGGAGGAGTGTCAGAGGCGGGCGCAGTGATCCACGTTGTTGGTGCCCACCACCGCCCGGGCGAATTTTTGCAGGAGGTAGTTCTCCTCGTTGGTGATCTTGGCCGAGGCCAGGACGCCCACGCTGTCCGGCCCGTGCTGGGCCACAATGGCCTTGAGCCGGTCGGCGGCGAAGCCGATGGCCCGCTCCCAGGTGACCTGGTGCAGGCGGCCGTTAATCCGGATGCGGGGCTTGGTCAGGCGCATGGGGCTGGTCACGTATTCGTGCAGGTTCCAACCCTTGATGCACAGTTTCCCTTCATTGACGGGGTGGGTTTTCAACGGCAGGGTGCCCAGAATCTGGTCATCCAACACCGCGAAGAGTACGCCGCAGCCCGTGCCGCAATAAGAACATACCGAAGGAACGAGTTTATACATGGCCTATCTCCACGCCGCCCGCTGGGGTCAGCCTTTGGTCCGCTGGGATTCCCCGGCGCTGACGGCCGCCTCCCCCAGAAGGCTGAAGGGCGGTTGCAGAAGGCTGGCGCCGGTTTCATAGCCGAACAGATCCTTGACAATGAGGTTTACCTTGCGATACAGGAGCCGCAGGGGGATATCCACCGGACAGGCGTCCTCGCACAGGCCGCAGTCGATGCAGCGGCCCGCCATGTGCACCGCCCGAATGAGGTGGAAGAGGGGCACCTCCGGCGGCACGCCGCCGGTCTCCAGCAGGTCCGGATGTTCCAGGGAGCACTCCCGGCAGAAGCACACCGGGCAGATATCCCGACAGCCGTAACATTTCAGGCACTTCTGGAACTCATAGAGCCAGCGGTCGAAGCGTTCCTCCTGGCTGTAGGCCTCGAACTGGTCCGGCGTCAGGTTGTTGTCGATGCCCTCGGTCTGTTTCACCGGCCCCCAGCTCCGGGGGGACAGGGACGAGCAGTCAGGCCGCGGTTTCAGGGGCGAAGGGCAGCAGCCCACCTCCAACACCTCCACCTGTCCCGGCGGGATTTGCTGATGCACCAGCAGCACGTTCAAGGCCCGGCGGGTGCAATCGCGGCCCAAAAGACCGATCTTCAGGTCAGGCCGGGCCTGCCAAATGCCGGCGGCCAATTTTTCCAATGGGTAGCGGGCCTGGCTCACCAGCAAGTCCTCCACCTCCTCGAGACGCTCTTTGCGAAAGGCATGGGGAAGGGGGTGTCCATCCACCTCTTTGTAGCCCAGGAAGAGGTCCACTTTGCCGGTGGTGAGCCAGTCGCGCACCGTGTCTTTCAGGTCGGCCATCAGTGCACCTCCTGGGCGGCCGGCGAGGTCCCCCCCGCCCCGTGGCCGCAAGCGCAGGCCGCCTGGCCGGCAGCCTGGGGAGTCGGGGTAAAGGCCAGGGACGCCAGGGCCAGGCCGCCCTTCCTTAGGGGGCTGGGGCCCAGACGGCGGATCTGCTCGGTGAAGTCGCTCACCACCTGGACAAACTTATTGGCCTCCGCTGAGGAGATCCATTCCAGGCGCAATCTCCCCCCCAGGCCGACAAATTGTAAGAATTCCTGTAAAAACGCCATCCGCTTTTTGGTCATGTGATTACCGTACAGGTAATGGCAGTCCCCCAGGTGTCAGCCGCCCACCAGGATGCCGTCCGCCCCGCTCTGCAAGGCCCGGAGGATGTGGTGCGGCGAGACCGTGGCGGAACACATGACCCGGAGCAGCCGGACGTTGGCCGGATATTGCAGGCGGCTCACTCCGGCCAGGTCGGCGGCCCCATAGGCGCACCAATTACAGACAAAGGCCAGCAACTTCGGCTCGAAGGGCGTTTCCATAACCTCTCCTCTTCCGGTGTTCTTAAAAGGCCAGGGCATTCTTGATCTGGGCATACAATTGCCGGTTGGTAAACCCCATGAGCAAAGGCGCCTCGCAGGGGCAGGCGGCGGCGCAATTGCCGCATCCCTTACAAAGCACCTCGTTGACCACCGCCACGCCCTGCGTTTCGTCATAGCTGATGGCCTGGTAGGGACAGACGTTGACGCAGATCTGGCAACCGCAGCAGAGTTCCGGGGTGATGCGGGACACCAGGCCGCTCACCCTAAGGCTCTTCTTGGCCAACACTGTGGCGGCCCGGGCGGCCGCGGCCTGGGCCTGGGCGATGCTCTCCTCCAGGGGCTTGGGGTAGTGGGCCATACCGCATAAGAAGATGCCGTCATTGGCAAAATCCACCGGCCTCAGTTTCTGGTGGGCCTCCAGGAACCAACCGTCGCCGTCCAGGGGCACCCGGAACATCTGGGCCAATTGCTGGTCGTGGTGGGATTCGATGGCCGCGGCCAGGCAGAGAAGATCCACCGGCATCCGCACCGCCCGTCCCAGGATGGGGTCCACAAACTTCAGGGAGAGTCGTCCGCCCTCCTCACTGACCTGGGGTTTCCGGTCCAGGGAATAACGGGCGAAGAGCACGCCCTGCTCCCGGGCGGCGATGTAAAGGTCCTCCCGGGGGCCATAGGTGCGCATATCCCGATACAGGATGGTCACCGCAGCCTCCGGGAAGCGCCGTTTGATCTCCAGGGCCGCCTTCACCGAATGCGTGCAGCAGACCTTGGAGCAATACGGGTGCTCATCATCCCGGGAGCCCACGCACTGGATGAAGGCCAGGCTTTCCAGCCCCTGGAGCCGGGGGTCCTCCCGGCGCAGGAGCTCGTCCAGCTCCAGTTGGGTCACCACCTGGGGGTGCGCACCGTAGAGATATTCCCGGGGGCGGGCCTCTTTGGCGCCGGTGGCCAACACTGCCACCCCGTGCTCCAGGGTGAGGAACCCGGCGGGAGTGTCCACCCGGCTGGTGAAATTGCCCACGAACCCCTGCACCTCGCGCAGGCGGCTGTGGAGATGCAGGGTGATGTTGGGATCCGCGGCCACCTCGTTGGCCAGCCGGTCAAGAAAGGCGGCCACGTCTTCGCCCTTATAGGTGGCCAACAGGCGGCGGGCAGCCCCGCCCAGCTCCCCCCCTTGCTCCACTAAGTGCACCGGGTAGCCCTGCCGGGCCAGGGTGAGGGCCGCGGTCAGCCCCGCCACCCCGCCACCCACCACCAGCGCGCTCTGGGTCACCGACACCTCTGCCTCGGCGAGGGGATCCAGCAAGGCTGCTTTGGCCACCGCCATGCGCACCAGATCCTTGGCTTTCGCCGTCGCCAGCTCCGGGGTCTGGGCGTGCACCCAGGAGTCATGATTGCGGATGTTGGCCATCTCAAAAAGGTACTTGTTCAGGCCGGCGTTGTTCATGGTCTCCTGGAACAGGGCCTCATGGGTGCGGGGGGAGCAGGCCGCCACCACCACCCGGTTCAAACCCTGCTCGGCGATGATGGCGCTCATGCGGTCCTGGGTGTCCTGGGCGCAGGTGTAAAGGTTTTCCTCCACAAACACCACGTGGGGCAGCGTCCGGGCGTATTCCGCCACCTGGTGGACGTCCACTACGCCGCCGATGTTGATGCCGCAGTTGCATATGAACACCCCGATGCGGGGGGGCTCCTGCGCCACCTGGCGCTCGGGCGGGTAGGTCTTGGCCGTCACCTGAGTGAAACGGCGGTCGCTGAGCCGGGTGGCCGCGGCGCCGGCGGCCGCCGAGGCCTCCATGACCGAATAGGGGATGTCCTTGGGGCCGGCCAGGGCGCCGCAGACATACACCCCCGGCCGGGAAGTGGCCACCGGCGCGAAGGAGGTGGCGTTGACGAAGCCATGGCCGTCCAGTTCCACTCCCAGCCGCTGGGCCAGCGACAGAAAATCAGGTGGGGCCTCCAGACCGATGGAGAGCACCACCAGGTCGAAAAGCTCCTGCCTGGGGGTGCCGTCCTCCTCCAGATAAGTGATGCGCACCTGTTTGTTGTCCCCGCCCAGCGGGTCCACGGAGTGCACCCGGAAGCGGACAAACCGCACTCCCAGGCGGTTCCGGGCGTTTTCGTAGTAACGCTCGAAATCCTTGCCGTAAGTGCGCATGTCCATGAAGAAAATGGTGGTGTCCAGGTCGGCGCCGGCGTGCTCCTTGGCAATGACCGCCTGTTTGATGGCGTACATGCAGCAAACGCCGGAGCAGTAGGTGTGCGACTCCGGCTTGAGGTCTCGGGAGCCGACGCACTGCAGCCAGGCCACCCGCTTGGGCTCCGCTTTGTCCGCCGGCCGGATGAGATGGCCGCCGAAGGGCCCGGAGGCACTGAGGATGCGCTCGAATTCCAGGCTGGTGACCACCGCTGGGTGGGTGCCGTAGCCATAGACAGCCAGGACCTTGGGGTCGAAGGGCCGGAAACCGGCGGCCAACACCACCGCTCCCACCCGCCGGGTGAGCACGTGCTCCTGGTCGTCCAGCTTGATGGCCCCGGCTGGACAGTGCTTTTCACAGGCCTTACAAGTGCCTTTCTTAAAATAGATGCAGGCGTCCGCATCAATGGCGTATTTCAGGGGCACCGTCTGGCTGTATTTCACATAGACGGCCTTACGTTTGGCCAACCCCTGGTTGAATTCGTCCGCCACCTTCTTCGGGCACTTCTCGGCGCACAGCCCGCACCCGATGCACTTGTCCAGGTCCACGTAGCGGGGCTTTTGACGCAGGGTGGCGGTAAAATCCCCCTCCGTGCCGGAGAGGCTCTCCAATTCCGTGAGCGTCAGGAGCTCGATGTTTAAGTGCCGACCGCACTCAACCAACTTGGGCGAAATAATTCACATGGAGCAATCGTTGGTGGGGAAGGTCTTGTCCAACTGGGCCATGACCCCGCCGATGCCGGCGCTCTTTTCCGCCAGATGCACGTAAAAGCCGGAATCGGCCAGGTCCAGGGCCGCCTGAATGCCGGCAATGCCGCCGCCCACCACCAACACTGCCCCTGGTCTCTCATGGGGAGAATCGGTCTTACTCATGGAAGCCTCCCTTTGGGTTCATCGGCTGAACCTCTGGTTGGGGCGGGCCTGCGCCGCGCCACTAGGCCCCGGGCCAGAAGATTCAGCCCCAGCCGGATAGTTAGCCGGTTGTGACGAGTTGCCTCCTTTCGCTGCGTGCCCACGCGTTCTCCTGGGGGAAACCGCGCCCCCCGATTCTAAAGGCCCCGAACCCCGTCCGGGTGCCTCGCCCCACCGGCGGCGCCTCCGGCTCGTTGGAGGGCACCGGGGTGGGAGGCGACGGCCCGCCTCCCTGCCCCGGGGTTCTTTCGAACTTTTCTCCGGTTAACTTACCGCCCGCCGCCTGGCCCGCTCCCCGGCGTTGCCCGGCAGGAGGCAGGAAAGGACAAACATCAGCTGCTTTTGGGTCAAGTCCCCGATATGCTCATTAATCCAGGTCAGATCCCCGGACAGGATGGCGGCCTTGGCTTCAGGAGACAGGCGGTAGCCTTCCAGCGCGTCCACCTCCAGGTTCATCAACGCCCGCCGGAAGGTCCGGTCTTCGGCGGTGCGGCTCAGCACCTTGAGGACTTCCCGACGCAGCGCCTCCGTTTCTCCCAATTCCTCCGGCGACGCCGAGATCACCTTGCGCTTGCGCCAGGTCCGGGTGAGGACCGGCAAAAACAGGTCCTGCACCAGGGGCCGCCAGCCCAGGGCCGGGTAATGGCCATAGACGTCATCCACAAAGGCGCCGCCGCTGGGCAGGGTAACCCCCACCTTGGTCTCCATGAGATGGAGCAGCCGGTGGGCCTCTTCCTCAATATAGGCCACCCCTGCCTCGCCGGTAAGGAGCTGCTCCAGGTTGCGCTCCAAGTTGGTGGGGACCACGGTGAAAAGCCAGCCCTCATCGTACGGGTCATCGTGAACCAGGGCCGGCCGCTCCTGCACCTTGGGGTTGATGGCCGCCACGGTGCCGTCCACCGGGGCCAGGAAAGGGGCCTTGTGGCCCTGCCGGATGACCGCCAGGCAGATGTGGTTCTGGTAATAGATTTTGCCCGGTTCCGGCAGTTTGAGGACGTCGGCGGGACCGAGGATCTTCTGGGAAAAATCGTCCAGTCCCACCCGCACCTGGCCTTCGCCCTCGACCTTGGCCCAGGCATGGCCCCGGTGCAGGTAATAGCCGCGGGTGGGCACCCGGAAGCCGAAAACTTCTGCCAAATCGCCCCGCTCCTCATTGGGTTTGTCAATGTGTTGGCCGGTCATGTGGGGCCTCCTTATGGGGCTTAGGAAGAAAACCTGCTGTACCCGTTTTTGTCTGGTTTTACAGCAAGGTCCATGCCAGAGTGATAACTAGTGAAAATTACAATAAATAACTATTTTTCCCCAAGCCCTCGCCATCCCCCTCTGTCTGTTTATCCAACAGCTCCTGGTGAGAGAAATCTATCTTATTTAAATTATTGAGAAAATTAATTGTTGGAAAATCATACAGGCACTCCCGGGGCGATTAAAACTCCTGCACGAACCAACTATCTCATTAATATGTTTAATGATTATTTGGCTTCCCCGGGCGACCGGAAAAGCCCCGCGGGGACCGGGAGGGTCTGGATGGTGTAGGGAAGGTTCAGAAGGGGAAGGGGATTCAGGAGGTGTACGATGGGGTCGCTGCCCAAAGTGCGCCAATCAAGGCGCGCCGAGGAGGTTTTGTCCGGGAGCCAGAACAAGCTGAGGTGCAGATGCGGAGGCACCTTGGGGCGCCGGCCCCGGGGCGGCGCCAGGTGCGCCACAAGCTCGTGGGCCTCCACCCGGTCCCCCTTCCGCAGGTCAGCACGCGGCTTGGTGTGCCCCAAGGCGGAGTGCAGGCGAAGGCCTGCCCGGCAAAGATCGTGCCCCAGAAAAATGGAGATGCCCAAAAAGTCAGGGGCCATGCGCACCACCCGGCCAGGCAGGAAAGGGGGCACAGACAGGTCCGGGGGCACCCATCGCAAGGCTCCGGACGGCTCTGCAAAGCAGCACAGGTCCAGTCCCTCATGGGGAACGGCCCGGGGTCGGTTTGGGTTCCACCATTGCTCCAGGGAGCTGAACAGCATGCCGGGATGAAACACCCAGCGCACCAAAGCCGCCAGGGTCTTTGGGTTTAAGGCTGCCAGGCGGGTGCCGAAGTCAGAAAACAAAAGCACCTTGTCCATCATCAGGGAGACCCCGAAGCCGGCGAAAAAAGTGCGGCAGCGGCCGCCACCTGGTAACCAGCCTATCACACGGCCTCGGTTCGGGAAAGACCGCCCCCCCTGCAATTTTTTTCTTTACCAGGCAACCTATTTTTTTTATCATTTAGAACAATTAGCCCCAGACGGCCTGCCCTGCGTCCATGCGGGCCTCCGCAAATCCGTTCGAGGAGTGGTGCTGCATGAACAAGTCTCAGCTCATTGAGGCCTTGGCCAAGGCTGAAAACCTCACCCTGAAGAAGGCGGAGCTGGTGGTCAACGCCATGTTCGAGAATATGGCCGAAGCCCTGGTACGCAATGAACGCATCGAAATCCGCGGCTTCGGCAGCTTTAAGGTCAAGTACTACAACGGCTACAAGGGCCGCAACCCGAAAACCGGAGACGTCATTGAGGTGGGGGGCAAAAAGTTGCCCTTCTTTAAGGTCGGCAAAGAGTTGAGCGAATTGGTGGATTCTCCGTAATCATCCTGGTCGTGCTAGGCGGGGAGCTAGCGGTGCCCTGTAACCCGAAATCCGCTTATGCGGGGTTGAACTCCCTCCCAGAGACTTGCAGCGCACCTCGGGGAAACGGCCGGTAGGGCGGATTGGACCCCACGCAACAGACGCCGGTGAACCCCGTCAGGTCCGGAAGGAAGCAGCGGTAAGCCGGGCCGGCTGTGTCGTGGCGGCAGCTAATCCTTCACCCCCCGGTTGGGGCCCATGGGTGTGGCGGAGGCGAAGGAGGGTGCACGGCCAGGTTATGGTACTGACTGATTGGGGGACAACGGCCAAAGCCGCGTCCCCCAATCGGCTTCTTCCCTCCGTGCACGGCTTGGGAGGGCCGTGCCACCGGTCGCCCGGTCCCCTGTAGAACTCCCTCCCTCTCCTTCCCCGTCCCGGGGTGGCTCCGCCCGGCGTCACAAAACTTCCTCGGTGGGGGAATTTCCCTCATTTTCTTTTTCTCCTGTGCTTGAGATTGTGCTAAAATTTGCAAGCTTTGGTCTTCCCCCGCCAAGGCAAGCGCAGAAATTACGGAGGAAGCAAGCGCATGGCCGATCCGACCTTGACCCTGAACGGCCTGACGGTGCCCATCCAGCCCGGCCAGACCATCCTGGAGGTGGCGCGCCAAGCCGGGGTCTTCATCCCCACGTTGTGCTGGATGAAAGATACCCTGCCCACCGGCTCCTGCCGCATGTGCGTGGTGGAAGTGGAAGGGGCCCGTACTCTCTTGCCGGCCTGTGCCACCCAGGCCGCCCCCAACTCGGTGGTCAACACCGAAACCCCCAAAGTGCTGGAAGCCCGCCGGATGGCGCTGGAACTGGCCCTGGCCAGCGGCAACCATAACTGTTTGATCTGCGAAGCCAACGGCGAGTGCGAGCTCCAGGCCCTGGCCTACCGCTACCAGGTGCCCACCCCGGCCTTCGCCAATCCCCCGGACACCAAGTACTACTTCGAAGACAACAACACCATGATTGTCCGGGACTTCTCCAAGTGCATCATGTGCGGCCGCTGTGTGAGGGGCTGCACCGAGCGCCAGGTGAACGACGCCATCGCCATCGGCTACCGGGGCTCCCACAACAAGATCGTGGCCAAGGCTGATAACCCTTACATTGATTCCGACTGCGTCTTCTGCGGCGAATGCGTGCAGTCCTGTCCGGTGGGGGCCCTCCTGGATAAAAACGCCATCGGCCAAGGTCGCCCCTGGGAGCGCACCAAGGTGCGCACCACCTGCCCGTACTGCGGTGTGGGCTGCCAGTTGGAGGTGCACGTCAAGGACGGCCGCATTGTCAAGGTCATGGGTGCCGACGCGGCGCCCAATGACGGCCGTCTCTGCGTCAAGGGCCGCTTCGGCTGGGGTTTTGTGCATCACCCTGACCGGCTCACCACGCCCCTCATCCGGAAAAACGGCGAGCTGGTGGAGGCGAGCTGGGACGAGGCCCTGGACTTTGTGGCCCAAAAACTTCAGGCCATCAAAGCACAGTATGGCCCCGAAAAGATCGGCGGCTGGTGCTCCGCCCGGGTGACCAACGAGGAAAACTACCTCATGCAGAAGCTCATGCGGGCGGTGATCGGCACCAACCACGTGGATCACTGCGCCCGTCTCTGACACAGCGCCACCGTGGCCGGTCTGGCCGCGTCTTTCGGTTCCGGCGCTATGACCAACTCCATCGCCGAGTTGGAGGACGCCGACTGCATCCTGGTGATCGGCTCCAACACCAACGAAAACCACCCCGTCATCGCAGCCCGTATCAAGCGGGCGGTGCGCTTCAAAAACGCCGACCTCATCGTGGTGGACCCGAGGCGCCAGGACCTGGTGAAGTTTGCCAAGCTGTATTTGCGGCAGATCCCGGGGACCGACATCGCCCTCCTGAACGCCATGATGCACGTCATCATCAAAGAAAATCTTTACGATGCCGCCTACGTGGCCGAGCGCACCGAAAACTTCGAGGCGCTGAAAAACACCGTGGCGGCCTACCCCCCGGAGCGGGCCGAGCAGATTACCGGCATCCCGGCGGCGGACATTGCGACGGCGGCCCGCCTGTACGCCAAGGCCAAGGTGGCCTCCATCGTCTATTGCATGGGCATCACTCAGCACACGGTGGGCACTGACAACGTCAAATCCCTGGCCAATCTGGCCATGCTCTGCGGCAACGTGGGCGTCTGGGGCGGCGGCGTCAACCCCTTGCGGGGCCAAAACAACGTCCAGGGGGCCTGCGACATGGGGGGCCTGCCCAACGTGTTTTCCGGCTACCAGCCGGTGACCGACGAGGCGGCCCGGCAAAAGATGGAGGCGGCCTGGGGGGTGAAAAATCTGCCCGCCTGGGTGGGCAAGACCATGACCGACATGCTGCCGGCCATCGCCACCGGGGAGATCAAGGCCCTTTATATCATGGGCGAAAACCCGGCCCTCTCCGACCCCGACTCCGACCACGCCATCAAGGCCATGCAGAAGCTGGATCTCCTGGTGGTTCAGGACATCTTCCTCACCGAAACCGGCAAGCTGGCCCACGTGGTGCTGCCCGCCGCCTCCTTTGCGGAAAAAGACGGCACCTTCGCCAACACGGAGCGCCGGGTGGCCCGGGTGCGCCGGTGCATTCCGCCCCTGCCCGGCACCAAGGCCGACTGGCAGATCATCTGTGAGCTCAGCCAGCGGCTGGGCTATCCCATGAATTACGCCAGCCCGGAGGAAATCTTCGAGGAAATCCGCACCGTCACCCCCTCATACGCGGGCATCACGTACCAGCGCCTGGAGGCGGGGGGCATTCAGTGGCCCTGTCCCACGGTGGAACACCCCGGCACGGTGTTTTTGCACAAGGACCGCTTCGCCCGGGGCTTGGGGGCCTTTTTTGCCGTGGAGCACCAGGACCCGGCAGAGCTGCCGGACGCCGACTATCCCCTTTACCTTACCACCGGGCGCTTGCTCTACCAGTACCACACCGGCACCATGAGCCGCCGGGCTCCGGGCTTGGTGGAAAAGGCGCCGGAGTGCCGGGTGGAAATGGCCGCCGCGGACGCCGGCCGCCTGGGCATCGCCGACGGCGACCGGGTGCGGGTGCGCTCCCGCCGGGGCGAAATCACGGCCCGAGCCCAGATTTCCAGCCGGGCTGTGGCGGGCACCGTGTTCCTGCCCTTCCACTTCGCCGAGGCGGCGGCCAACAAGCTCACCAACGCCGCCTTGGACCCGGTGTGCAAGATCCCGGAATACAAGGTCTGCGCCGTGCAGGTCGAGAAAGCGTAAAGGGAGGCCACGAAGATGACACATTGCAGCTGCGCGGCAAACCCCCCGGCCCAACTCAGCCCGGCCCAATGGGAGAAGATCGACGCCATCATCGCTAAATATAAGGACCAGCCCGGCAATCTCATGCCGGCTCTTCAGGAGGTGCAGGAGGCGGTGGGCTATCTCCCGCCGGAGGTTCAGGACCGCCTGGCCGCCGGGCTCAATGTCCCCGGCAGCCACATCTTCGGGGTCATGAGCTTTTACTCCATGTACACCTGGCGGCCCAAGGGCAAGTACGTTATCCGCATGTGCGAGTCCCCTCCCTGCCACGTCGTGGGTGCGGAAAACCTGCTGCAGATCGCCCAGGAGGAGCTGGGGGTGGGCGTGGGCGGCACAACCCCGGACGGCCTCTTCACCCTGGAGCTCTCCGCCTGCCTGGGGGTGTGCGAAGTGGCCCCCGCCATGCAGATCAACGAGGTGGTCTTCGGCCACCTCACCCGGGAGAAGTTCCGGCAGGTGGTGGCGGACTACCGGGCCGGCAAAGCGCCGGATTACACCGCCCTGAAATGCACCACCAATGACTTCACCACCTACAAGCAGGCCCCCGGTGAACTCATCCTCCTCAAGAACGTGGGGAAAATTGACCCGGAAAAGATCGAGGACTACCTGGCCGTCGGCGGCTGGCAGGCCCTGAAGAAGGCGGTGACCACCATGACCCCGGAACAGGTGGTGGAGGAAGTGAAAACCGCCGGCATCCGGGGCCGGGGCGGCGCCGGTTTCCCCGCCGGGCTGAAGTGGTCCTTCACCCGGCCCCTGACGGTCACCCCCAAATACATCATCTGCAACGCCGACGAAGGTGAGCCCGGCACCATCAAGGACCGGTATATCATGGAGGGCGACCCCCAGAAGGTCCTGGAGGGCATGGCCATCGCCGGCTACGCGGTGGGGGCCTCCCAGGGCTACATCTACGTGCGGGGCGAGTACTACCTCTCCAAATACCGGCTTAATAAGGCCATCGAACAGGCCCGGGCCAAAGGCTTCCTGGGAAAAAACCTGTTCGGCACCGACTTCGCCTTCGACATCGAGGTGCGCTCCGGCTTCGGTTGCTATATCTGCGGCGAGGAAACGGCGCTCATCGAGTCCATCGAAGGCAAGCGGGGCTACCCCCGCATGAAGCCGCCCTTCCCCGGGGTGGCGGGCCTGTGGGGCAAGCCCACCATCGTCAACAACGTGGAGACCCTGGCCAGCGTGCCGGCCATCATCGACAAAGGCGGCGCCTGGTACAAGGGCCTGGGCACCGCGGACACCACCGGCACCAAGATTTATCAGATCATCGGCCATGTAAACACCCCCCAGATCGTGGAGGTGCCGGTGGGCATCACCCTGCGGGAGCTCATCGACACCTACGGCGGCGGCCTGCGGCCCGGCAGCACCTTCAAGTTCTGCCAGACCGGCGGCGCCTCCGCCGGGGTGGTCACCAAAGACGCCCTGGACGTGCCCCTGGAGTTCGGGGCCATGTCCAAGGTGGGCGGGGCCCTGGGCTCCGGCACCATGCTGGTCATGGACCAGAGCGTCTGCGTGGTGGACTTCGCGCGTGCGGTGGCCAAGTTCTTCGCCCATGAGTCCTGCGGCCAATGCACCCCCTGCCGGGAGGGCACCCCCCAGATCCTGAAGACCATCAACCGCATCTGCCGGGGGCAGGGCACCCTGGACGATCTGGCCTTCCTGGAACGCCTGGGGGCGGTGATGATCAATGCCTCCTTCTGTCCCCTGGGGCAGACCGCGCCGGCGCCCTACCTAAGCGTGCTGAAAAACTTCCGCCAGGAATTCGAGGACCACATTACCGCCAAGAAATGTGCCGCGGGCGTGTGTAAGCTGGGGTAAGGCCAGGGGGCTGAGCTTCCTTTCTTCCCCTTGCACCTTCACCTCCCAACCCGCAGATGGGCTGGGAAGTTGGGCCAACGGCCCGCCTTCCTGGCCCATTTTTCTTTATGGGGTTGAGGCAGGGGGCGTGGGGGAGGAGGGGGCAGGGGCCCACCGGCTTCTGGCCTCCTCTCCCACCTCCTTTAGTCCCTCACCTACCAGCAGGGCGGCCATGGGCGCGATGTGCAGCAGCAGACGGTCCAGGGTGGCCCGGATGTAGAAGGGGAACTCCTCGGCGGAAGCGGGGGGGAGGGCATAGCCCAGGAGGATGGCGAAGAGGTTGCCGGCCAAAAACAGAGCCAGGAAGAGGCGGGGGGTGGCAACGAGGCGGCGGCCGGAGATAATGGCCGCAGCCAGGGCGGCCCACCAAAGGAAGCCAAAGCCCCCGGGCAGCGCCAACATCTTGAGGAAGGGCGGGATAGCCTGGAGGAGCTGATGAGGAAAAAAGCTCAAAAAGTGGTCGCTTCCCACCTCAATATGATGGGCCTGCATAAAAAACCGCCAGGGGAGGACCCCCAGGAGGATGCCTCCCGTCGGCCAGGCCAAGGCGGCCAGGCGGCGTCCAAGGTTCGGAGGTCTCAACCATAGCAGGGTAAGCAGGGCGGCCAACACAATGGTGGCCGCCAGGGGGGCGCCTTCAAACTTGGTCCAGGACAAAGCGGCGCCATTGAGGGCCGCCAGGGGTAGGGCGCCGGGCGGGGCCTGGTCTAAGAGCCACAGATACATCAGCCCCAGGGCGGCCAAGGCGTAGTAGGTCAAAACCAGATCGGCATAGGCGATATACAGATGGGTAAGGAGGGTGCTGCCGCTCAGGGCGAAGAAGGTGGTGAGCCCCAAGGACTGGCCCCGGCTGAGGCCCATGCGGGTCAGCAGGCTGAAGAGCAGGGCCAGGAGCGCCGCCCCAAACAGGGGAAAGACGAGCTTCACCAGATGGTCGTTCACTCCCTGTAAGAAGAGATACAGGTAGGTGAGGAGCAGGGGCACCAGGTTGGGATAGTAGTTGTGGGCTCCGAAACCGGCGAAGTCCATGCCCCGGCGCAGGTAAAACACCTTGGCCTTGAAGCCCCAGGTGGCCACGGCGTCCCAGGCCCACATGGGGTACATGGTCGCCCGCAGCGTGGCGAAGAGAAAAAGCGCGGCCAGCAGGGCCAGACAGAGGCGCTCGCCGGGACTCCACGGGGCGGGGGCGGCAGCGGTAAGGGGCGGCTGCGGCGATTTAGGGAGCCGCCGCCTCCACAGGCTGACGCCGACCATCAAGGCCAGGAAGGGCGGTAGGATCAGCCCCAGGCGAAAAGGGAGGTTAAGCGAAGCCAACAGGAGCATCCACCAGGTGACGGCCAGGCCCCCCAGGCCGAAGCTGAGCGCCTGGCGTTCCAGGAGGGTATAGGCCCGGGGCTGGGGGCAGAGCAGAGAAAAGAGGGCGGCCCCGGCCAGGTGGAGGAAGATCAGGCCGCCCAGCAGGGAGAGAAACTGGGTCACGGCCTCAATCATAGAAGTCCCCGGCCAGGCGGCCCCATTCCACCCGGAAGACCTGGCCCGGGCCGGTAAGGGGCAGCGGCTGAAACGCGGCAGAGTGCACCGCGGTTTTCACCTCCCCGGAGAGAGGCTCTTTGGCGGTGTGCGCCACCAGGAACCCGGCCCGGTAATTCCTCAAAGCATAATACAGGTAGCTGGGCGGCAGGTTGGGAAGCTTCCACACATGGCGCCGGGGAAAGAGGTGATAGCGGGCTTCGATTTCCTTGCCCGCCTCGTAACGGTCCAGGAAAAGGTAGGCGCTGTCGGGCGGCATCACCCCGGCGAGCTCTTCGAGCCAGCGGTAATAAGGGTCCTCAAGGCGGACGGCCTGCCCCACCCGGCCGGTGGCCAGGCGCTGGGCCAGCTCGGTCAGGTCCGGGGCAATCTTCCACCCCAACCACGCCAATTGGGCCGCCCAGGCCGCCACGAACAGGCGCACCAACCAAGTTCTTACAGAGCCTGTCGCCATAGCAGCGATGATGCAGGAGGGCTGGGGAAGGCCTTTCTTCCCACCCTCTCCCCATCGGTCCTCTTGGCCCCTAAAGAGGGGGTACGGCCAGGGGAGCGGGAAGTGAGGCCAAGCCCGGCCGCCTTGCCCTTTTTCTCCCACACAAGCAGTGCTTTCCGGTAGGGACTTTGCATGAGTGCCTTTTTAAGCCCCCTCCCCTTGGTGGGAAGGGGTTGGGGGAGGGGGCGAATAAAGCAAGTCAGCGTCATCGCAAATAATTTCGCCACCCCCACCCCAGCCCTCCCCCATCACAGGGGGAGGGAGCCTGAGATGCAGGCTCTTCCATGTCCGGAGATCTTTTTGATATGCGCCTCCTCTTCTTTCAGAGACGAATCAGCAAGCATAAGGAGCGATATCCTTGTCAGAGATGCCTTAGGTGCCAAAATCGTGCCGGACAGCATTGCCTCACAAGCTAATCCCAGAAGCGAAAGCGGATGATGTGGAAGATGGCGGCGATGCCATCCCGCCAGGTGATCTTTTTCCCCTCCGCGTAATCCCGGCCGTGGTAGCTGATGGGCACCTCGTAAATGCGCACCTTTTTCTTGGCGATCTTGGCGGTGAGTTCGGGCTCCACCCCGAAGCGGTTGGATTTGATGACGATGTCCTTCAGGACCCAGGATTTGAACACCTTGTAGCCCACCTCCATGTCCGTCAGGTTGAGGTTGGTGAACATGTTGGAGAGGGTGGTCACCGCTTTGTTGCCCATGTAATGCCAGAAGAAGAGCACCCGGTGGGGCTGGGCGCCGATGAGGCGGCTCCCGTACACCACATCCGCCAGATCCCGTTCGATGGGATCCAAAAGGGCGGGGTAGTCCACCGGATCATATTCCAGGTCGGCGTCCTGGATGATGACCACGTCGCCGGTGACCTGGGCGAAGCCGGTGCGCAGGGCGGCGCCTTTGCCTTGGTTTTGGTCGTGGAAGAAGAGCCGCACGTTGTCGTATTCCTGGGCCAACTTTTGCAGGATTTCCCGGGAACGGTCCTGGGAACAGTCGTCCACCGCGATGATTTCCTTGTGGTAAGGGGTGGCCTGGACCCGGCGAAAAATCTCCTCCAGGGTTTTTTCCTCGTTATATACCGGCATGACAATGCTCAATTTCATGCGCCAAACTCCTTGAAGGGTCGAATGCCCTCCGCATTATAATCGAGATTTCTTGGCCCCCCAAGAGCTGGGCAAGGGGCCGGGAGAAATCCTGGGGGCATCTCGTAGCTTGTTGATTCCGTGGCCGGCATGATGGCCCGCCGCTTTGGAGAAGATATGCAGGTTTTGTGCCAGATTCCTGCTGCCCCGAAAAGGGTCAGCCTGATGGAGCTGGCGGCGGGATGAGCGCCGAAGAGTGGCCCACAAACCGCGCGGGCAAAAGACTCCGGCTGGCAAAATGAGAAAAAATCCCCGGATCTCTGGAAAACGCCCCGTCATTTTGAGAGCACGCCGCCTGCCCTCTGCCTTACCCGCCGATGCTCACCATGGGGCGCAGGACCCCGCCGGAGGGCTGCAAGGGGTGCGAGGGTCGGTGGGCCTTCAACCGCACCGCCTTGCGGATCACCTCAGCCAATTGGTCATCCGAAGCACCCTGGCGCAGCGGTTCCTTGATGTCCACCTCCCGGGGGGCGAGTAAGCAGGGACGGAGCTTCCCGGCCGCAGTGAGGCGCAGACGGTTGCAGGTGGGACAGTGGTGGGCGCTCACCGGACTGATGAAGCCCAGCTCCCCGCGAAAACCGGCGGGCCGCCAGACCTCCGCGGGGCCGGCGGCGGCCACCGGGGGCACCGGCGTCATGGGCCCTAAGGCCGCCAAGCGGGCCTTCACTGCGGCCATGGGCAGGAAGTGCGACAACCAGCGGGCCTCATTCCCCATGGGCATGAACTCAATGAACCGCACCTGCACCGGCGCTTCCCGGGCCAAACGGGCAAAGTCCAGGATCTCCTCCTCATTATAGCCCCTCAGCACGACGCAGTTGATCTTCAGCGGCGAAAAACCCAGGGACAGAGCCTTTTCCAGACCCGCCAGCACCTGGTGGCAAAGGTCGCTGCCGGTGATCTCGGCATAGCGCCCCGGATTGAGGGTATCCAGACTGAGGTTGAGATGACGGATGCCGGCGGTGAAAATGTCGTGGGCCATCTCCGCCAGCAACACGCCGTTGGTGGTGAGGCAGACCTTCTCGAGACCCGGAGTCTTAACGAGGGACCGTAGAAAGTCCAGCACCCCCAGACGCACCAGGGGTTCGCCGCCGGTAACCCGGATTTTCCGAATGCCCAGGCCGGCCGCCACTCGGGCCAGCCGCAGGAATTCCTCATACCGGAGAATTTCCCCGGCCGGCAGCTTTTCAAAGCCCCTTCCCGGCAGGCAGTAGAGGCACTGAAGGTTGCAGCGGTCAGTGATGGACAGGCGCAGATAACTGACCTCGGGGATGTGGCGGAAAGAATCGGGCATAGGTCCTCAAGTGGCGCATTCAGCCCGGCAGTCACGCAGGGTACCGCTTCCTTCGGGCCTGTATGTCCCCCCGCCGGGGGAGGTCCCGGCCAGGGAACCGGCAGCCTGGCCCCAGTCGGGGATGTCGTCCCGGAGCCCCAATCCGGCTATTATGCCCCAAATCCAGATCTCAGCAAAGAGCCGGTCCGGCAACCTGGGCCCCCTCATTTTACCGTGAACTGGGTATCCATCCGGTGACTGCCGTATGGGGTGCTGATGCGGGTGGCCAAAGTATAGAGGCCGGGTCCGGCACCTGGCGGCATGGTGAAATCCACCTTCTGGCTCCATGTGCCGTTGGCCTGCGTAGTGGTGATCTCTTTGATGCGGCCCAGAAATTCCCTGCCCCGGAGAAGGTCCCGGGAGATCGTGACAGGAATGGGCCCCTCCTCGGCCGTCAGCAGCGTAAAGGTGGTGATCACGCTGAGGGATTCACCCCGCTGGACCGCCAAGGGCTCGATCTGGACCTTTTCCAGCCGGATGAGGCAGCCTCCCTCCGGACAGTAGCGATAGCGGGCCGCCGCCTCCTCCCGGGCTGCCTGCCGATGCTGCTGAAATTGGGTCCAGTAAATGTCCCCCAGCGGCGTGCGCACGCCGGTCCCGCAGGCGCTCACGGCGAAGAAGAGGGCGACGAAGGCCGCCAGGGCGAAACATACGCGAAGATTTACATAGCTTGCCTCAGGGGACATACGCCTTCCTCCTTCCATGCGGATTAGGACCCTTCAGCCAGATATCGCCGGGCCCCGACAAAGGAGGTGCGCCAAACCTCGGCGTCCAGGCGGCTGATGAACACCCCCCGGGGGGAGGCGTGCACGAACCGTCCGTCTCCCAGGTAGATGCCGTTATGACACACTTCGGAGAGCCGGCCAGGGTTCAGGATGCTGGCCAGGGACCATTGGCTTTTGCTTACCTGGCAGAAGCGGTTGAAAAAAAGCACGTCCCCAAAGCGGAGCTCGTGCAACTCCACCGGCCGGCCGGCCGCAAACTGCTGGGCCACGGTGCGGGGGAGCATGACTCCGGCCTGCTGGAAGGCTCCCTGCACCAACCCGGAGCAGTCCACCCCTTCGGGGTCGGTGCCGCCGCTTTTATAAGGAGCGCCATAATAGCTCTGAATGGCCCGCTCCAGAGCGGCTTGCGGCGGCGTGCGCCAGGGCGCCGCGGGCGGGACGCCCGGGGCCATGGTGCGAGGGGGACCCCCGCAGCCGGCCAGCAGCCAGATGAGCCCCCAGGCTGCCATCCACCGCCTGACTTTCGGGCGTCGGAGCACCATCGCCATCCCATGCAAGAGGGGGAGGGGGCACCACCGTTTCGCCAGCCCCCTCCCCCTGTCTTCACTTCTCCTCTTCCAGGCGCGGAAACAAAGGTTTCCCCTTTTTCAAAGCTCCGCCGGGGGAGAGGCGACCCCAGGTAAGGGCGCGCGGCAGAGGGAGGGCAAAGAGGGACGGCCCTATCCCTAAGTGTTCGCTCATTTTCAGGGAGCTTCCCGGCATTACCGGGTGAAGCACCACGGCCAGCCAGCGCAAGCCCTCCAGCAAATGGTAGAGTACGGTGTCCAGGCGATGGGTCCCGCGGGGGTCTTTGGCCAGCTCCCAGGGCGCCGTTTCCACAATATAATGGTTCAGGTGGCTGACAAAATCCCACACCCGGCCCAAGGCCTTGGGAAACTCCAGCGCCGGGAAGAGGGCGACAAAATCCCGGCTCATCTCCTGGGCCGCCTGAGCCACCTCCAGGTCCCGGGTCTGGGGCACGCCGGGCGCCGGCACCACACCCTGGCGGTATTTGAAGGACATGCCCAGGCTGCGGGCGAACAGGTTTCCCAGGTCATTGGCCAGGTCGGCATTGATACGGTTCCGGAGCAGGTCTTCGCTGAAGGTGGCGTCCAACCCGAAGACCATCTCCCGGAGGAAAAAGTAGCGCACCTGGTCCAGGCCGTAGGCCGCCACCAGGGTCCGGGGCTCCACCACGTTCCCCAGGCTCTTGGACATCTTGCCGGCGGCCATCTGCCAGTAGCCGTGCACATTCAGATGCCGGAAGGGCTCCACCCCGGCGGCCTTAAGCATGGTGGGCCAGTAGATGGCGTGGGGTTTCAGGATATCTTTGGCGATGAGGTGTTGGGCCGCCGGCCAGAAAGTCCGGTACGCCTCGCCCTCCGGATAATCCAGACCGCTTAAGTAGTTGAGCAGGGCATCAAACCAGACGTAGGCCACGAAGCGTTCGTCAAAGGGCAGCGGGATCCCCCAGGAGAGGCGTTTGGCCGGCCGGGAGATGCACAAGTCCTCCAGGGGCTCCCGCAGAAATCCCAGGACTTCGTTTTTGTAGCGCTCCGGCCGGATCCAGTCGGGGTGCGCGGCAATATAGTCCTGGAGCCACTCCTGGTAACGACTCATGCGGAAAAAGTAGTTCTCTTCCTTGATGAAGGTGGGCGCCACCTGGTGATCAGGACATTTGCCGTGCTCCAGTTCCCGCTCCAGGTAGAAACGCTCGCAGCCGAAGCAATAGAGTCCGCCGTATTCACCGAAATAGATGTCGCCGCTTTGGTAAAGGCGGGCCAGCACCTCCTGCACCACCCGGATATGCCCGGGTTCGGTGGTGCGGATGAAGCGGTCATAGCTGATGCCCATTTCGTCCCAGCTCATCTTGAAGCTGCCGCTGATGCGGTCCACAAACTCCCGCACCGGCAGGCCGGCGTGGGCGGCCGCGGTCTGCACTTTGTCACCGTGTTCGTCGGTGCCGGTTTGGAACCGCACCTCCTCCCCCATGAGGCGATGGAAGCGCGCCAAGGCGTCGGCCACCACCGTGGTGTAGGCGTGGCCGATATGGGGCTCGGCGTTCACATAATAAATGGGCGTGGTGATATAGAAGGTCATGGCATCGTTGGGCTAAGAGCGGCTAAAGTCCGCAGCGGGGACCAGGGGTTGCAGGCCCCTGGTTTTTTGGCTCCCCGCCTCATTTTTCTTCCAAGTCCCGGAGAGTCGCCAGGGTTTGCTCCATGAGGGCTTGGTCCTTCTCGGGATCGGCGCCCTGGAGGAACTGGCGGTAGGCCCGCCGGGCCTCTTCCAGACGTCCCAGCCTTTGCAGGGCCTGCCCTTTGTTAAAGTAGGCCCGGGCAAAAAGGGGATTGATGGCCAGGGCGCGGTCAAAGTCATTGAGAGCCGCCTCTGGTTCCCCGGCCAGGAGCCGGGCCAGCCCCAGATTATGCAGTACCTCCGGAGCGTTGGGCTTCAGCTCCAGCGCCTTGAGATAGTCCTTCTGGGCCTCCCCTGGCTTCTTCAGGTCCAGGTAAGCGTTTCCCCGGTTATAGTAAATCTGCCAATCCTGAGGGGCAAACTTCAAGGCCAAGTCAAGATCCGTCAGGGCCTTTTCCGGAGCCCGCAGCAAAGAGTGGACCAAGGCGCGGTTGTAATAGGCTTCGGAGGCCTCCGGAGCAAGCTCGATGGCCTTTGTGAAGTCGGCCAGGGCCTCGGGATACTTTCCCAGCCGCCGCTGGGCCACCCCACGGTTGATATAGGCCTCCACCGCCTCCGGCTCAACCTTGATGACCCCGGAGAAGCGCTCCACCGCCTGGGCCGGGTCCCCTGCTTCCAGGGCCGCCACTCCCTGGGAGAAGAGCGTTGCCGCGGGACTGTCTTTTTGAGCAAGAGCGACGGAGGTTAAGGCCAACCACAGAAGCCCGGCCAAGGCCGGAGTGGAAAGCAGCCGCAAATGAGACATTTCCCCCCCTTGGGAATGAAATCAGGTGCCGGCACTGGCCGGAAAGTGTTCCTTTACCAGCGCCGCCACCTCGGCCAGCCAGGCTTGGCGCTGCTCGGGAGTGCTGGTGGCGACCACGGCGAAGGTTTTGCGCTGGAAGATCTGGACCCCGCAGAGGGCAAAGATGCAGATGCGCCAGAGGGTTTCCAAAGGGTCGCGGAAGACCTGCGACTCCCGCTGGGGCGGGGTGTTGGAAGTGTTGAACACCAAGGCGGTTTGTGCCTTCAGGAGTCCCAGGGGCACACCCTCGCCCCCCTCGCCGTCGGCAAACCTATAGGCCACCCCGGGCCGAAAAACCCGATCCACCCAGCCCTTGAGGATGGCCGGTGGCTGGCCCCACCAGTTGGGGTGGACGATGATGAGGCCGTTGGCCTCTGCCAGCTCCCGGCAGTGCGCCTGGATGGTGGGCGGCACCGGCCCGTCCTCAGGGATTTCGGCCGCCGGCAGGACGGGGTCGAAACCCTCGGCGTAGAGGTCGTGGAAGCAGACCTCATGGCCCTCCTGCTTCAAGGTGGCCGCCGCCTGGCGGGCGATGGCGTGGTTGAAACTCGCCGGATTGGGATGGGCCAGGATGAGGGAAATCTTCATGAGCTCGCTCCGCGTGATAATCCGGTTCTCCTCAGGACAGATTCAGGGGGCGGCAAGGGTTCGGCCCGGCTGGCGGCAGACCGCGGCTTTGGCCTGGCGGACAAACTCATCGTGAGCTCCCCGGGGCGCCAACCCCGGACAGGCCCCTTTGGCGGCCTCATACTCATCGGCGTGGGCCAACAAGGCCGGCAGAAACGGCCACTCCCGGCAGATGCGGGGCTTCACCGGATGCACCCGGCAGCGGTTTCCGGTGAGAAACACACAGGCCCCGTCAACGGTGGCCACTTGCCGGCCCAAGGTGGAATCCACCAGATAGCGCGCCCCGAATTCCTCCGCGCCGAGGCCCAAAAAACCAGCCAGGGCCCGGATTTCCGCCTCGGTCACCAGGATGCCGCCGACCCCCTGACAGCACTGGCCGCACTGCCGGCAGCGGAACACCTCGGGGGCCTCTTTGTCCGCCGTCATGGTGCCCCGGCCCTTCATGCCCCGGTCACCCCCGGGCAGTTTTTCAGGGGCGGCTGGCCGGTGGATTCCAGGACCGAGCGCCACAGGGGTGAATCCAGGTCCACGTCCTTGGATTTGCCCACCGCGGCCTTGATGGGGACGTGGACGTAATGGCCGTGCCAGCGGGAGATCAGCAAGGCGGTCTTGCCGGCCATGCCGGCGTGCACCGCGTTCTGCCCCAAAAAGCCGCAGAAAATCCGGTCGTTGTAGTTGGCCGGCATGCTGCGGATCATGTAGCTGGGGTCGATGTACTTGAGGTTGATCTCCAGGCGCTTGGCGGCAAAGTGGGCCTTGATGCGGTCCGCCAGGTAGATGCCGATATCCCCCGGTTTGATATTGCCCGAGGGGTCCCGGGGCAGGTCCTCCAGGCGGAAGAATTTCTGGCCGGCCCCCTCCGCCACCACGATGACCGCGTGCCCCCGGTCTTTGAGGCGCTCCTCCAGGTTGGCCAACAGGCCCTGGGGACCGTCCAGGTCAAAGTCCAGTTCCGGAATGAGCACATAGTTGACCTCCCGGAGAGCCAGGGTGGCGTTGGCCGCCACAAAACCGGAATAGCGCCCCATGAGCTTCACCAGACCGATGCCGTTGGGAGCCCCCAAGGCTTCGGTGTGGGCGGCGCGGATGGCCTGGGAGGCCATTTCCACCGCAGTGTCGAAGCCAAAGGACCGGGACACCAAGGGGATGTCATTGTCAATGGTTTTGGGGATGACGATGACGCTGATCTTCAGTTCCCGGCGGGCAATCTCCTCCACGATGCAGTCCGCGGCCCGGAGCGTCCCGTCGCCGCCGATGAGGAAGAGGATCTGGATGCTCAGGCGGTCCAGGGCGTCCACGATCTCGCCGATGTCCTGGGGCCCCCGGGAGGACGACAGGATGGTGCCCCCAAAGGAGTGGATGTTGGCCACCACTGCGGGGGTGAGATCCATCATCTCGTGGCCGTACTTGGGGATAAACCCCTGGAAGCCGTAACGGATGCCGTAGATATGCCGCACCCGGTAGAGGTGATGCAGTTCCAGGACGATGGCCCGGATGACGTCGTTGATCCCCGGGCACAAACCCCCGCAGGTGGCAATGGCGCAGCGGGTTTTGGAAGGGTCGAAATAAATCTTGGCCCGGGGGCCGGCCACCTCGAAGGTGAGGGGCGCCTCGCCGGGGACCAGCTGCTCCAGGTATTGGAGGGTGTCATAAACCAGCACCCGCTCGGCGTCGGATACGAAGCTTTCTTCCATCAGCCGGCCTTCCCGGGTAAAAAGGGGGATGCTTTTGATGGGGGAATCGATTTTGGCCTCCCCCAGGTGCGGGATGCAGGTATCAATCTGGTCGAACACCCGGGGGCGTTCATCCTTGACGGTGAACACTTCGCAGCTTCGCATGGTTGAATTATCCTCCGCATTCTGGCAGGCGCTGTTCATCTGAACGGCTCGCGGGCGGCTTTTCTCAACACGCCGGCGGCGCCTCCCGGCGCGCCCTCCCCCTTCGCCTGCCTGGCCTGCTCCCTACCAGCTTTCGGCCATGGCCTCCAGTTCGTCCTTGAGCTCCCGGGCCATGAGCTTGCGAATGGCCTCCTTGAGGGAAAGGCCGGTGTAGAGGATGCGATAGACCGCCTCCACGATGGGCATCTCCACCCCCAGCCGCTGCGCCAGCAGATAGACGGCCTGAGAGGTTTTGACCCCTTCGGCCACCATCTGCATGCTCCCCAAAATCTCTTCCAGATTCTCTCCCCGGCCCAGGCGGTAGCCCACCTGGAAGTTGCGGCTCTGGTGACCGGTGCAGGTGAGGACCAGATCCCCCAGTCCCCCCAAGCCCACCAGGGTCATGGGGTTGGCGCCCAGGCGGACGCCCAGCCGGGTGATCTCCGCCAGGCCGCGGGTGATGAGGGCGGCGCGGGGGTTGTCCCCCAAGCCCAGCCCCGCCAACATGCCGGTACCGATGGCAAAGATATTTTTCAAGGCCCCCCCCAGCTCCACCCCGGTGACGTCGTAACTGGTGTAAACCCGGAAATAGGGAGCGGAAAAAAGGCGTTGCAGGAAGCGGGCCACCTCGGGTTGCCGGGCGGCCACGGTCACCGCGGTGGGCTGCCGGGCGGCCACTTCCCGGGCAAAGCTGGGACCGGAAAGCACCGCATAGGCCACCTGCGCCCCCAGCTCTTCCCGCACCACCCCTCCCATGGTGAGCTGGGTGTCTATCTCTAACCCCTTGGTGGCGCTCACCAACATGGTGGTGGGGGAGAGGTGGGCTGCCGCCCGCTTCAGGGTCTCCCGGAACACATGGGAGGGAACCGCCATCACCCAAACCGTCGCGCCTTCCAGCACCTGGGCGAACTCATGGGAGGGCTTAATCCGGGGTGAGAGGCGCACGCCGGGGAGGAAGGTCTGGTTCTCCCCCCGGAGGATCTGCTCCATCACGTCCGGCTCCCGCACCCAGAGGCGCACGGTGAGGCCTTTGTCCGCTAAAAGCTGCGCCAAGGCGGTGCCCCAGGAGCCGGCGCCGATGACCGCAGGAGGCGCCGCCTCAAGGTTCAGCATCGCCGTCGCCGTTGCCGTCATCGCCCCTTTCCGCCACCTTGGCCACGCTCACCACCTGTTCCTCCGGGTCGGCGTCCATGAGCTTGACGCCCTGGGTGACCCGGCCGATGACCGGGATGTCCGCGGCGGCCATGCGCAGGATTTTCCCCCGATCGGTGACCAGCATGATTTCGTCTTCAGGGTTGAGCTGCAAGAGCTCCAGCACTGGCCCATTTTTGCGGGTAATTTCAAGGCCTTTTACTCCCTGGCCGCCCCGGTGGTGGCGGGGGTAGGCGTCCGCGGCGGTGCGCTTGCCGTAGCCCCGCTGGGTAACGGTCAGGATGGTGCCCTGGGGCTGCACCACTTCCATACCCACCACCTCATCGCCTTCGGCCACCTCCATGCCCTTGACCCCCCGGGCCAGGCGTCCCATGTCCCGGACCTCGGACGACAGGAAGCGAATCACCTTGCCTTGGCGGGTACCCAGGAAGATGTCCTGGTGAGGTTCGGCCAGTCCCACGCCCACCAGCTCGTCGCCTTCGTCCAGATTGACGGCGATGAGGCCGCCCTTGCGCGGCCGCTGGAAGGAACTGAGCTCGGTTTTTTTGACCACGCCCCGTCGGGTGGCCATGACTAGGCTGAGGCCTTCCCGAAAGTCCCGGATGGGCAGGATAGTGGCGATTTTTTCCTCCGGCCCCAGATTCAGCAGATTGACCACCGCCTTGCCCTGGGCGCTGGGGGAACCCACCGGAATTTCGTGCACCTTGAGCCAGTAGACCCGGCCGATGGAGGTGAAGATGAGGAAATAGCTGTGGGTGGAGGCCACGTAAAGCTGGCTGACAAAGTCGTTTTCCCGGGTGGCCATGCCGGTGCGGCCCTTGCCGCCCCGCCGCTGGCTGCGGTAGATGTTTAAGGGGGTGCGCTTGATGTAACCCCGGTGGCTGATGGTCACCACCATCTCCTCGTCGGCAATGAGGTCCTCAGCCCGGAACTCCTGGGCCCCCGGCACGATCTCGGTGCGTCGGGGGTCTCCGAACTTGTCCTTGAGCTCCTTGAGCTCCTCAGCGATGAGCTCCCGGACCAAGGCTTCGTCCGCCAGGATAGCCTGATAGCGGGCGATGGCCGCCTCCACTTCTTTGGCTTCGTCCACGATCTTCTGGCGCTCCAGGCCGGTCAAACGCTGCAGCCGCATATCCAGGATGGCCTGGGCCTGCAGCTCCGAGAGCGCAAAGCGGCTCATGAGCTGCTCTTTGGCCACCGGCGGGCTCTCCGCCGCCCGGATCAGGCCGATGACCTCGTCCAGGTGATCCAAGGCCACCAGCAGGCCCGCCAGCAGGTGGGCCCGGGCCTCGGCCTGTTTGAGCTCATAGCGGGTGCGCCGGGTGATGACCTCCCGGCGGTGGGCCAGGAAATGGTGCAGCAGGTCCTTCAGGCTCAGGAGCTCCGGGCGGTTGCCCACGATGGCCACCAGATTAATGCCGAAGGTGACCTGCATGGGGGTATGCAGGAAAAGCTGGTTCAGGACAATGTCCGCTTGTTCGTCCTTCCGAAGCTGGATGACCACCCGCAGGCCTTCCCGGTCGGACTCGTCCCGGATGTCGGAGATGCCCTCAATTTTTTTGTCCTTCACCAGCTCGGCGATGCGTTCAATGAGGCGGGCCTTGTTTACCTGATAGGGAAGCTCCCGGATGACTAAGGCCTCCCGGCCGGCCTTGCGCTCCACCGCGACCTTGGCCCGCAGGCGCAGGAGCCCCCGGCCGGTCCTGTAAGCTTCGGCAATGCCCTCTTTGCCGTAAATATAAGCGCCGGTGGGGAAGTCCGGCCCCGGCATGATGGCCAAGAGCTCCTCCAGGGTAATGTCGGGGTTGGCCTGGTAGGCCAACAGCGCTTCGCACACCTCCTCCAGATTATGGGGCGGGATGTTGGTGGCCATGCCCACCGCGATCCCGGAGCCGCCGTTCACCAGCAGGTTGGGAAAGCGGGTGGGGAGCACCAGGGGCTCTTTGAGGGAGCCGTCGTAGTTGGGGACAAAGTCCACCGTGTCTTTGTCCAGGTCGGCCAGCAGCTCGTGGGCCAGCTTGGAGAGGCGCACTTCGGTATAGCGCATGGCCGCGGGCGCGTCGCCGTCGATGCTGCCGAAATTGCCCTGGCCGTCCACCAAGGGGGCCCGGAGGGAAAAGTCCTGGGCCATGCGCACCAGGGCTTCGTAAATGGCGGCGTCGCCATGGGGATGATAGTTACCCATGACTTCGCCGACGATCTTGGCGCTCTTGCGATAGGGGCGGTTCCAGTGGTTGCCCACCTCGCCCATGGCGTAAAGGATGCGGCGGTGCACCGGCTTGAGGCCGTCCCGCACGTCGGGGAGGGCCCGGCCGATGATCACCGACAGGGCGTACTCCAGGTAGGATTTGCGGATTTCATCCTCGATGTTGATGGGTACGGCGCGTGCTTCCATGGTGAAAAAGTCGAGTTGCTTCAGAGTGAAGGACCTTTATCGCTGAAAAATCCTGAACCCACCTTGTCGGGGGACCCGGCCCGGGAGTTTCTACGCAGAGGCCGCTCCGAAAAGATTTTTTACCGGCTTCCCGGGGGTTGGCGAGAGCTCCCCCATCGTGGGGGTCCAGACGGCAATGCCAAGTTCGGCCCCTTCCTTGGCACGGGCATCAACTAGCCGTTCAACAAAGGAGCGTGGTTCCCGTTTCAGACTGGCGTATTCTGCTCCTAAACGAGTTGATTTTCCTCAGGGCTGCATGGTCGTCTGATAGACAAACTTCCCATTTTCTACTTTGATGATCACCACGCCCTTCACCGGATTGTGGTCCGGGCCCATGCTGAGGGCCCCGGTGATGCCGGGGAAGTCTTTGGTGGCGGCCAGGGCCTGGGCGACTTGGCTGCCCTCGGTGCCCCCGGCTTGCTCCATGGCCTGGGCCAGGAGGAAGTAGCACTCTCCCCCCAGGGCCGCGAAGGCATCCAGGTCCTTCCGATAGGTCTCCTCATAGGCCTTCAGGAAGGCCCTGCCCCGGTCGGTGGTGATCCCCTGGCGGTGGAAGTGGGCGGTGAAGTACATGCCCTCCACCGCGGCGCCGCCGATGCTCAGGAGCTCCGGCACTTGGGCCCCGTCGCCGGTGAGGATGGGAACCTTCATCCCCAGAACCTGCATCTGCTTGGCTAACAGGGCGTCCTCGGCGTAATAGTTGGGGGCGTACAGCAGATCCGGCTGTTTGGCCTTGAAAGCCGCCAGCTGGGCGGTAAAATCCTGATCGCCGGTTTGCAGGTAGCTCACCGCCACGACTTCCCCGCCCAGGCGCTGAAATTCCTGGATGAAATAATTTCCCAGGCCCACACAGTAGTCCTGGGCCTGGTCGATGAGCACCGCGGCCCGTCGGGCCTTGAGGTGTTCCCTGGCAAAACGAGCCGCCACCTTGCCTTGCAGGTCATCCACAAAGCAGGCCCGAAAGGCGAACTGGCGGCCCTGGGTCACCAGGGGATTGGTGGCCGTGGGCGAGAGGTTGGGAATCTTGGCTCGCTCGGCAATGGGCGCGCCCGCCAGGGTGTCGCTGGAGATGACCTCGCCGATGATGGCCTGGACCCGCTCCTTTTCAATCAGGCGGGAGACGGCGTTGGCGGCTTCGATGCGGTCGCTTTTGGTATCCAGGAGCACCAGTTGCACTTCCCGGCCCAGGATCTGGGGCTGCAGCTTATGGGCGGTCTGCACCCCCTCCCACACCATCTGGCCCATGGCCGCGGCCGACCCGGTCATGGGGAGGTAGAGGCCGATTTTGAGAGGCGGGGTGGCTGCCGCGGCCGGGTCGCCGACCCCCAGGAGGGAGAGCGCCAGGATAAGGAAAGGGAAGCTCCACGGCATGGATGCGTCTTCGGGGGAGGAACCCCCTTTTCTCCCGCAATCTTTACTATTCCCTAATTTAAACTTATAAATGATACCACAAAACATTTTGCTTCGAAAGAATTTCCCCTGTAAGCAAGGGGGAGAAACCGCCCGGCTTTGCCGGAAAGTATGGCCAGCACTGCGCCATGAGGGAGGCTAGCATGGAACTGGTGGTGGAAAAACTGCTGATACCCGAAGGCTGCAACCTCATCCTCGGGCAGAGCCACTTCATCAAGACGGTGGAAGATCTTTACGAAATCATGGTGGGCACCGCCCCCGGGGCCAAATTCGGTTTGGCCTTCTCCGAAGCCTCAGGCGAGTGCCTCATCCGCACCGAAGGCAACGACCCGGACTTGGTGGCCGCGGCCGTGGAAAACGCCCGCCGTCTGGCCGCCGGCCATACGTTCAACCTGCTGCTGAAAAACGCCTTCCCCATCAATGTCTTGAACGCCGTCAAGCTCTGTCCCGAAGTCTGCCGCATTTTCTGCGCCACCGCCAACCCGGTGGAGGTTATCCTGGCCCAGACCGGGATGGGCCGGGGCATCCTGGGCGTGGTGGACGGATTTTCCCCCAAAGGCGTGGAAGCGGAAGCCGGCCGGGCCTGGCGCCACGGCCTCTTGAGAAAACTGGGGTATAAGCGCTGAGAGGTGGGGAGGGAAAGGGGGCCCGCCCCCTCCCTCCCTTCCCGCTGCCCATCCTACACCATCATGAAAGCGGCGATTCTGGCGGCAGGTCTGGGGACACGACTGCGGCCCCTGACCCAGATAACCCCCAAGGCATTGGTGCCGGTGTTTAATCGGCCCCTTTTGGGAATTCTCTTAGAGCAGTTGACCGCCGCCGGCTGCGTCCAGGTGGCGGTGAACACCCATCACTTGGGGGAGCAGGTGCTCCACTTCCTGGGCACCCAAGGCCCCTGGGGGTTGCAGGTGCAAGTGAACCACGAGCCGGACATCCTCGGCACCGGCGGGGGGTTGCGCCACCTGGCCCGGCTCTTGGGGGAGGGGCCCTGGGTGGCGGTGAACGCCGACATCCTCACCGACCTGGACTTTGCCGACCTCTATGCCCGGCGTCATCCGGAGGCCCTGGCCACCCTGGTATTGCACGACTGTCCCCCCTTCAATAACGTCTGGGTGGACAAGGAGGGGTTCTTGGCGGGGGTGGGGCCCCGGCCGCCCGGCGCCGCGGGTGCGCCCCTGGCCTACACCGGGGTGCAGGTGGTGGGTCCGGGCATGCTCGCCTGGCTGCCGGGAGAGGGGCCTCTGGACCTGGTGACGGCTTGGCAAAAGGCCTTGGCAGCCGGTGAACGGCTGGCCACCATCGTGGTTTCCGGCCATTTCTGGCAGGATGTGGGGCATCGGGAAGCCTACCTGTCGGCCCATCGGCGGTTGTGGAACGGGGCCTCGCCGCGCTTGGCCGCCCTGCTGGGGCCGTTTCCCGATCCTTTTCTGGCCCGGGATTCCCGGGTGGCGGCCCATGTCCTTTTCAAGGGACATGTCTGCCTGGGCCACAGGACCCGGGTAGGGGAGGGCGCCGCCCTGGAGGACACGGTGGTCCTGGATGACGCTATCATCGCGCCGGGGGTGAGCCTGGCCGGCTGCGTGGTGGCGGCCGGCGTGCGAGTCGCTGCCTCGGCTCAGGATGCCATCCTGGCCTGAGCCCCCGGGTTGGTTTCGGGAAGAGGAGCCTGCGGCCCAGGTAGTGCTCCCTCACAGCAAAGGGTCGGGAAAGGGGAAAAAGGAAGCTTGGGGCGGGGCGCGGTCATCTTAGGTCACGCTCGGTCTGTTCCGAAGGCAGGAACTAAGGGGGATGGTCCTCGGGGCGGCGGGCAAAGGAGCTCCGGAGCAGAAACGCCTCACCTTGCCCGAAGGAAGATCCGGCCGGAGGTGGGGGCTGATGGGTATAGGCAGGGGTGGGTGGCCGGTGCTCGGTGCGTACCGGTTTGGGGCCGGTCCGGCCGAGACCGGCCGCCGCCCGCTAGTCGGCGGCTTTCTTTCCTTTGGGAAACCGCACCTCAATGACCTTGGGCTTCGGTCGGCGCACCTTTTCCGGGTCAGAGGGTTTATTGGCGGCTGACATCAAGACCGGTTGGGCGGCAAGTCGCTTGGCTGCGGGGCCAGGGGTAATGATGTGGGCCCCCTTGGCCGGCGGAGCAGCGCCCCTTGGCTGGGTCAGTCCCTGGTAGGTGCCCACGACGTTGTGCACAAAGGTTTGGGTCTCTGGAATGGGGGGCACCGTGCCGGTCTTGGCCACCCGCTCCGGTCCGGCGTTATAGGCCGCCACCGCCAGGGGCACGTTGTTGCCGAACCGGTCCAGGCAGTAGCGCAGATAGCCCACCCCGCCGGCAATGTTCTGCTCCGGGTCGAAGGGGTTTTTGACCCCCATGAGGTCGGCGGTGCCGGGCATCAACTGCATCAGGCCCATGGCCCCCTTGGGGGAGACCGCCTGGTTATTGAAGCCCGACTCGTGGCGGATGACGGCCCGCACCAAAGACGGGTCCACCCCGTACTGTCCGGCGTATTTATGTATCAGGCTCTCCACCTGGGGGTTGGGCAGGCGGTGGCTGTAGGCCGGGCGGGTCTTGAGGACCTGGCCGTAGGGCCACACCCGGGCCTTGTTCTTAAAAATGAAGACTTCCACTTCCCGGCTTAATAACACCGAGAGGCTGTCTTTGGAGGAAACGGTGTTCTTGCTCCCTTTGTCCGCCAGGACCAGGGATCCGTCCCGGTTCACCAAGGCAGGGGAGGGCTCTGCCGCCGCCAGGTGGACGAGGTTACAGAACACAACCAGGGTCGCAAGCAGTACGTACATTATCCCCCCAATAGCCATCATTTTGGGCCGATAATACCGTGGCTGTCAATGAGAAAATTGCGTCCGCCGGAAAATGGTCTTGATTTTGTGGCGGGCTGGGTTGAGACTGTTGCACAACACCCGGGAAAAAAGGGCCGCCTGACCCTTGGCCCGCCCCGCTTCTTGCTTGACCGAGGACGTTGGGAATCGCTGCATAAGGCTTCGATACTCCGCTGAATATCTCAACGCGGTGGGGAGAGGTCAGGAAACGGGGCGGGAGCGACGCTTTCCGGCCCCCTTTCCCAAACGCGCACAACAACCATCCCACCGGACGTCTGAGTTTTGGAGTAGGCCGGCATTGCCCCGGATGCTCCCCCGCCTCCTGGCCGCAAGGGGTGGAGGGGCCAGGCGGACGCGCCGGTCGGAGGCCTGGACTGTTCGGTTATCATAACGCGTATGGCATTGGCAGATCTGCACCCCCCCTTCTCCTCCCCATTGGCAACTCCCGTCCGTCGCCCCCTGGCCCGTCCCCTGGCTCTTCTGGTTTTGGCCCTCGGAGCCGGGCTGCTGGCTGCGGACTTAGGGCTGGCTGTGCCCCGGACCTGGACCCTGCCCGGGCTGCTGGCCCTGGGGCTGGGATTGGGGTGGGGCTGGTGGCGGGATGGCCGACTGCTCCTGTTTCCTTTGGGGTGTTTTTTTGCCCTTGGCGCCGCCATGTATGGGCAGGCTCGGGAACCGCTCCTGCCGCCGGGCCATCTGGTGCAGCTGCCGGTGGGCGAAGAGGTGACCATGAGCGGCTATGTGGCCCGCCCTGGGAAAATGGGGCCGGAACGCCTGGGGCTCGTGGTGGCCGTGGAGGCCTGGCGGAGTCCCGGTGGCTGGCAGCCGGTGCAGGGGTTGGTGTGGGTGAGCGCCCCTCCTCAAGAGCCACCGCCTGTGGGAACCCGACTGGTGCTGAGAGGGAAGCTTCACCCTCCGCGGCGGCTCCACAATCCCGGGGCCTTTGACTGGCCCCGCCATCTGGCGGCGGATGGCATCTTCCGCACCCTCAGGGTGGGTCAGACGGACGATGTGGTGTGGCTGGCAGGCGGGGAGCTCCCCTGGCGGGAGCGTCTGCGGGGCGGCATCCGGCGACTCCTGGGGCAGCTGCCGCCGGAGCTGCGTGCCATGTACCAGGCCATGCTCCTGGGAGATCAGGGTGGGGTCACCGCGGCCATGCGGGAAGCTTTCAGCCGGACCGGGACCAGCCACCTTTTGGTGATTTCCGGCTTGCATCTGGGAACCATGGCCGCCTTGGCCTATGCCATCGTGTTCTGGCTGCTGCGCCGCTTCCCATGGCTGCTGCTCAGGGTCAACGCGGTCAAGGTGGCCACCCTCGCCGCCGCCGGGCCGGTGGTGGGCTATGCCTGGATGGCAGGGGGGTCCCCGGCCACCCAAAGGGCCGAAGTCATGGTCCTGGCCTATCTGCTCCTTATGTTCCTGGGGCGCCCTCGGGAGGTCTGGAGCGCCCTGGCGCTGGCGGCCCTGGTGATTTTGACCCTCAATCCCTTACGGCTCTTTTCCGCCTCCTTCACGTTATCGTTCGCGGCGGTAGCCGGCATCCTTTACCTGATGCCCCTCGGCGAGGGGGATTCCTCCGGGAAGGGGGAGAACGCTTCCGGTTTCGCAATACGGCTTTCGGCGTGGTGGCGGGGGGGAAAACAGGCCCTGGGGGTATCCTTGGCCGCTTCCCTGGCCACCGCGCCCTTGGCGGCCTGGTACTTCAACGTGGTCTCTTTGGGCGGGATTTTGGTGAACCTCCTGGCCGTTCCTCTGGTGTTGGGGCTGGCCCTGCCTCTGGGAGAGGCAGCGGTGCTGAGCCAGGCCTTGGGCTGGGAAGAGGGGGCCAGGTGGCTCCTGTGGGCCGGCCAGTGGCCGCTGTGGTTGGGCTGGCAGGCCATCCGGCAGGCCGCCCACCTCCCTGGCGCGGCCTTTTTCTGCCCCACTCCCACGGTGCTCCAAATGGCCCTCTATGTGGCTCTGCTTCTGTTCCTGTTTGCCCGGCCCCGGCGGCCCTCCACCCTGGGCGCCGCGGCCCTGACCGGGGGCGCCCTGGGCCTGACGATACTTGTGCCCTGCTGGTCGGCGCCCGGCTCGGTGGAAATCACCGTGTTGGACAGCCCCGCCGGCCTGAGCGCTCTCATCGTGACCCCGGAGGGCCGGCCTGTGGCCCTGTCCGCCGGCTGGCCGACCTATCCCGGCCGGGAAGAGAGACGCACCGGCATCCTGCCCCCGTATGTGCATCGGCGCCAGTTCTGCCATCTAACGGGCGTTGCCGGACTCAGCCTGACCCCCTCCAATTCCCCGGAGCTCTTGGAGGTGGCGCGGGAATTCCGGGTTGACCTCTGGTGGCTTCCACGAAGCGGCGAGGCGGGCGAAGCCGGCCTGGCACTGCGCAATTTTTTGGGGGACCGCCGGGTTATGACCAAGCACCCCGAGGATGGCGGTCCGCCATGGCGGGTGGGGGAAGTAGAGATGCATCTGATCCCCTGCCGGGGCGCCGCGGCCTTGCAGGTTGAGTATCAAGGCCGCCGGGTGGCGTTTGTGCCCCCCGAGATCCAAAAATCATGGGAAAAGCTGGACCTGCGGGGGCCGGGGAGCCTGGAAGCCGTGGTGGCGCCCCAGGCGCCCCCGCCTGTATGGATGGCCAGACAGCGGCCCCGGCGCCTCATTCTCTATGGGACCGAGAAAGCGGGGGGGGAGGAAAATGCTTCGGTTCCGGTCACTTTTTTTTCCCGCAAGGGGGCGGTTACCTTGATCCTGGCCCCGGCGGGCGTGGCCGCGTCCCAGTGGCGCCCCTGACCCTAAGGCCCGGGTGGGGGTTCACCCGGGCGAGGCGAGGCCTCCGGCCCGACGTGCAGGCCACCGGCCAAAGATCAACTTTTGCGGGAAGTTTTGGGGATGAACTGTGACATTTGCTGGCGGGTCTCACCGCCGCACTTGGGGCAGACGACCCCGCCCTTTTCGTACTCGGCAATGCTCATGACTCGGGTGAATTCTTCGCCGCATTTCAGGCAACGGTACTCGTAGGTGGGCATCGTGTCCTCCTTGCTCGGTTGTGAAGGGAGCCAGCCAGGTGTTTCTCCCCCCGGCCGCTCCGTTCCAGCCGGGATATGCAGCAATTTTCATTATAAGAAAGCCGCCGGGCCTTGACAAGGGGACTGAGGGGAAGTCTCAAGGCCGGGCCACAATCCTTTGCTGGAAGCGGAGGCGGCCCGGCCCGGGTTTTCCATCTCGATGGCGGGACCCGCCGGTATCCCTTAAAGATGCCGCGGCCCCCAGCCGATAAGCTGGCAGGAGGGGGCGGGCCGGTTCATGTTTGTCCTCATCGGCGTGGGGGTGGTTCTGGCCTCGGTGCTGGGAGGCTTTCTTTTGGAGGGTGGCAACCTCCTGGTGTTGCTGCAGTGGGCCGAATTTGTCATCATCGGCGGCACCGCTTTGGGGGCCCTCCTCATCTCCACCCCCAAAACCATCCTGAGCAAAATTGTCCGCTATGTTTGGGGCGCTTTGCAATCTTCCGGCCTTAACCGCCCGGCCTTCCTCGAACTCCTGCAAGCCCTTTATGAAATCTTTCAGACCGCCCGAGTGAAGGGCCTCCTCACCCTGGAAGAGCATGTGGAGCATCCGCAGGAGAGCGAGATTTTCCAGCGCTACCCGGTAATACTCCGCCATGGCCACGCCCTGGAATACCTCACCGATTCTCTGAAACTCCTGGTGGTGGGGGGGGTGCCGCCCTTGGAACTGGAGGCGCTCCTGGAAACGGACCTGGAGACCCAGGAAGAGGACGGGCGCCAGCCCTCCCATACCCTGACCCGCTTGGCCGATTCCCTGCCGGGCATGGGCATTGTGGCCGCGGTGCTGGGCATCGTCATCACCATGGGAGCCATCGGAGGTCCGGCTGCGGAGGTAGGGCACAAGGTAGCCGCGGCCCTGGTGGGGACCTTTCTGGGGGTTCTCTTATGCTATGGCTTCTTGCAGCCCTTGGCGGCCCAGATTGAACACCAAGCAGCGCTCCAGGAGCTGTTCCTGAAGGCCATCAAGGCCGGTGTGGTGGCTTATGCCAAGGGAATGCCGCCCCTAGTGGCGGTGGAGTTCGCCCGGCGGGTGATCAAAAGTGATCTGCGCCCCACCTTCAGCGAAGTGGAGGAAGCCTGCCGGGCCATCAAAGTGAAGCAGGCCTAAACGCCAGGAGGTCGGCCCGCCCCAAAAAACGGCGGGCCTTTGCTGACCATGTCAACGCCTCACCTCGAGCCTTCCGAACCCCGGGTGGTGAAGAAAAAAAAGACCGTCGCCGGGCACCATGGCGGCGCCTGGAAGGTGGCCTACGCCGATTTTGTCACGGCCATGATGGCCCTTTTCATTGTCCTTTGGATTATGAGCCAGAGCCAGTCCATCCGGCTGGCGGTGGCCCAATACTTCAAAAACCCCGGGGTACTGCCGGGAGCCACGGGACTCATGGAAAGCAGCGATTTAGGAGGGACCATGCCCACCCCCGGCCACAGTCAGGAGCTCCAGACGCCTGCCCCCCTCCACCCCGACATCAATAATGAGCGGCACGCGTTGGAGACGGTGAAGCGGCGCCTTGAGGAAGTCATTGCCCAGCTCCCGGATCTGGATCGCTTGCGGGACCAGGTGGCCCTGGAAATCACCCCCGAGGGCCTGCGCATTGAGCTCCTGGAGCGGGAGGGCTCCACCTTCTTCGATGTGGGCAGCGCCAACCTCCAGCCTGAGGCCCAAAAAATGTTCGCCCTGCTGGCTCAGGAGTTGGGACGCTTGCCCAATGGCATCACCATTGAAGGCCATACGGACAGCCGGCCCTATGGGACCCCTCATTACACCAACTGGGAGCTGTCCACGGACCGGGCCAATGTCGCCCGTCGGCTGATGGAAGGCGCCGGTCTGCGGTCCCATCAAGTCCAGGCCGTCCGGGGCTATGCCGACCGCCGCCTGCGCCGTCCCGAAGCCCCCCTGGACCACCAAAACCGCCGGGTCAGCATCATCGTTCAGTTGCGGGAACAACCTCTACCGCCGGGCCGACCGGCCTCCGCCGGACCATCCCGGTCCGAAAAAGGCCACACCCCGCCCTCGGAAGGCGGGCCGCCGGCAGACCGCAACTTGTTGCAAGAGCTTCAGGAAAAACTCCCCACCGCCCCACCCCGGCGGCGGCTGGGCTGGTGAGAGGCCCGTTGGGGCGTTGCGCGCCCAGCCGGCCACGTGAAAGAACAACAACTCAGAACCAGGAAGGGAGAGAAGGCCGCAAGACCCGGGCGCCGTCAGGGGCCATTGGCAGGCCGAGGAGCAGACCGCAGGCCGCCAAAAGGAAAAAAACCATTCTTTGGGCCGGGTCCTAGCTGGCCAGAAGGCGGTGACCCGGGACTAAGGCCCGGGCTTGTAAAAGGTTTCGCCATTCATCCACCGGGTGGCGCCGGGGGGTTTCCATGATCACGGCTTCCGCCTGCAAAAGGGGATGGGCGAACAACTGGCGAAACCCGGCCAAGCCGATGCTTCCCTGACCCAAATGGCAATGGCGGTCCCGGCGGGAGCCGATGGCGGCTTGGCTGTCGTTCAGATGAATCACCTTCAGGCGGCCAAGTCCGGGACCGCCCGCCAGGTCCGCCAGCAGGCGGCTGACCTCCCCAGGGTGATTCAGGTCATAGCCGGCCCCGGCGGCATGGGCCGTGTCCAGGCAGACTCCCAAGGGCCCCTCACACTTCTTGAGGAGGCAGCCGAGCTGGGCAGGGTGGAAGCCCAGTTCCTGCCCCTGGCCGGCGGTGTTTTCCAGCAGCACCAGGGGTGGGGGAGGAACCGAGCGTACCGCCGCGGCCAAGGCCTCGGCGATGCGGTGAAAGGTCTGGGGCTCCAAAGGACCGTGGCCCGGATGACAGACCAGGTAGTCGGCTTCCAGATCTCGGGCCAGCCGCAACTCTCGGACCAGCCGGTCGGTGGAGCGGGCGTAAAGCTGCGGATCAGCAGCGGCCAGATTGGGAAGGTAAGTGAGGTGCACCACCAGGGGCCCCAGGCCGGCTTGGCGCCGCGCCCGCAGAAAGGCGGCGATGTCCGCAGGCTTGAATTCCCGCCAGCGCCATTGGCGGGGATTCTGGACGAAGATCTGCAGCGACTGGCAGCCCAGAGCCACCGCTTCCCGTACGGCTCGGGTGAGGGAGCCGGCAATGGAGAGATGAAATCCCAGCCGCATGCAGGTGCGCCCCGATTGCCCCTTAGCTTTTTGCCGATTTTTTGATATATGCCACAAGTATGTCCAGTTCGCCACGTTGCCGGGCCCGCCTCCTGGAGGGCTACATCGGCCGGGAATACGGCAAAGTCCTCATCCTCAGCCTGGCGGCCTTTGTGTCCATCTTCCTGGTGGTGGACTTTTTTGAAAAAATTGACCGCTTGGTAAAGTCCGAACTGGGCCTGGGGGAGTTTACCCATTACCTCCTCCTTAAGGTCCCCTTTGCCCTGGGGCAGGTTCTGCCCCCGGCAGTGATCCTGGCGGCCCTACTGACCTTCGGTCTTTTCAGTCGCAGCCGCGAAACCATGGCCATGCGCACCGCGGGTCTGGACATTCTGCGTCTGACCCGGCCGGTGTTGGTGCTGGCGGGCGCGGCGGCTTTTCTGTTGGCCGCCCTCAATCTCTTCCTGGTGCCCTGGAGCCAGGCCCGCTTGGCGAATTTTTGGGAGACCCGGGTCCTCAAGAAGCCGGCCCGAAGCCTCGTGGGCTTGGAGCAGTTTTGGTACAAAGGGGACCGGGCCATTTATAACATTCTGGCCTTCCACAAGGCGGAGCGGACCCTGGAAGGGGTGACCGTATATCTCTTTGATGAGGAATTCCGCCTCGGAGAGGTGGTCACCGCCAAAAAAGCTGTCTGGGACGGAAGCCGATGGCGTTTCCTGGCGGGCTCCCTCCAGTGGTTCGATGCTACCGGGGCCGGTTCCTATGAAGAATTTGACCAGCGCGAATTTTCCCTCACCGAAAAGCCGGAAGATTTTCATTCCCTGGAGCGGAAGGTGGGGGAAATGGACTGGCGGGAGCTGTCCGCCTATGTGGCGCGGCTGGAGCGGGACGGCTATAAGTCAACCTTGTACCGGGCGGACCTCTACAGCCGCTTTGCCGTCTCCCTGACCCCGCTGATTCTGGCGGTTCTTGGGCTGGGGTTGATTCTACGCTATGAAGGAAGGTATTTGCCAGCCTTGGTGGCGCTGGGCATGGGGGTGATGTTCCTTTACTGGCTTACCTTCGGTTTGGGCGCTTCCTTCGGCCAAGCTGGCTGGGTGCCGCTTTCGGTCGGCATTTGGCTGCCCCATGTCCTGTTCGCTGCCGGGGCCGGGGTGCTTTTTTCCCGCGCCATTCGCTGAGGAGCGCTCCCAGATCTCAACAGGCCGTCGCCGCCTGTTGGCGGTGGCGCTGCTTCCTTTAGATCTGCCATTTCGGGAAGAGGCTTTCATAAAAGTACATCAGCCGACGGTCTGGAGGTGGACCCCCTGAACCCCGGCCAGGTAGGATTTTTTTGAGGAAACCCCATTCTGCCTGGAAAAGCAGCAATTTTTTATTGTCAGCCGCCGGAAAAGTATGCTATCAAGGGACATCTGCTGCGGTCCTCGACTTCCGGGATCCGAGGCGTTGCCCGATGCCAATTTCTAGCCAAGTGAGGTGATGCACCCCCAGGACGCCAAGAAATGACTTGTGGTTATGGGAAATTTTGGGGTAACTGGTCCACCCAGGCAACCGGTCTTCCACGACAACTCATGTTAATCATTCAAAAAGTATGGGGGAACTTATGACCAAAGCGGAATTGATCGCGCAGGTGGCAGGAGAGGCCCAAGTTAAGAAAATAGACGCCGAAAAAACGGTAAACGCCCTCATCAAGGTGGTCTCTGAGGCGCTCAAGACCCAGGGCCGTTTGGCGCTGGCGGGCTTCGGCACCTTCATGGTGGCGGAGCGAAAGGCTCGGGAGGGCCGCAATCCCCAAACCGGTAAACCCATCAAAATCCCGGCCAGCAAGGTGGTGAAGTTTAAGCCCGGCAAGCAACTGAAAGATTTGGTAAAATAACCTCCTTGCCGGACGCCGTCGGCCCCTCGGCAATTCAGAAAACCCTTGGCACCCGAGGTGGTGACGGAGCCGACGGTCACCAGGGCGGCGAGAGCAGATCGCAAAGGTTCATCCTGCCGGTAGTCCTTCCGGAAGGCCATTTTGCCCGGGACGAATGGTCGTCTTGAGGGCAGACCGACAAACGATTCGGCGAAGTTCATTTCTGCATTCCTAATTCATCAACAATTCAGGACGGCGCGGAACATGGTTGGACGGGCGAGGGGGAGCGCCCGCGCGCCAAGCCCAGGAAAAGGTGGGGGGAATCCGGGCCCTGAGGGGCCTGACCTTTCCCCGTTTGGGCCCTTTTGTCTGGCTGCGGGAGAAAGGCCGCTCTGTACGCGGGCCTTCTCCCCGCCCCGTCAGGTGGCCGCCTGCTCCAGGGCGGTCAGCAGGGGCGGCAGATCGTCGGGCCTGAGGGTGCGCATATCCAGGAGGAAGCGATCCTGCTCCAGACGGCCGATGACCGGCGGGGTGGTCTGCCGGAGGCGGGCCTCCAGCTGGTGGGAGGTCAGGGGCGGCAGGGTCAGGGCCAGGGCCACGCTGGGGAGCTCCTCCTGGGGCAGCGCGCCGCCCCCCACCCGGGCCACAGAGGGCAGCCGGGTGACAGTAAGGCGGCCGCCGAACCGGCGCTTCAGGGCCCGGGAGAGATTGCGGGCCTGGCGCTCCAGCTCCACCAGGGGCCGGGTGAGCATGAACAGGGTGGGGATCTGGGAAAGGGCCTGCCGTTCGTCATAGTAAAGGCGCAACGTGGCTTCCAGGGCCGCCAGGGTCAGCTTGTCGGGCCGCAGGGCGCGCAGCAGCGGGTGGGTGCGCAGGCGCTGCACCACGTCCCGGTTCCCCAGGATGATGCCGGCCTGGGGGCCGCCCAGGAGCTTGTCGCCGCTCACGGTCACCAGGTCGGCGCCGGTGGCCACGGCCTCCTGCACGGTGGGCTCCCGTTCCAGGCCGAAGCGCCCCAGCTCCAGCAGGCAGCCGCTCCCCAGGTCCTCCATCACCGTGAGGCCATAGCGCCGGCCCAGACTGGTGAGCTCCGCCAGAGACACCTCCCTTGTGAAGCCGGTGAGGCGGAAGTTGCTGGGGTGGACCTTGAGGAGCAGGGCGGTCTGGGAAGTGATGGCCCGCTCGTAGTCGGCCAGATAGGTCTTGTTGGTGGTGCCCACCTCCACCAGGCGGGCGCCGCTCATGGCCATGACGTCGGGCATACGGAAGGAGCCGCCGATCTCCACCAGCTGGCCCCGGGAAATGATCACCTCCCGGTCCCGGGCCAAGGCGCTCAACGCCAGAAAGACCGCGGCGGCGTTGTTGTTCACCACCAGGGCCGCCTCCGCTTTGGTGAGCTGGCACAACACCTCCTCTAGGTGGGCCTGCCGGGAGCCCCGCTTTCCCGCCGCCAGGTCGTACTCCAGGTTGGTATAATGCCGGGCGGCGAGGAGCATCTGGCTGATGGCGGCCTCGGCGAGGCAGGAGCGGCCCAGGTTCGTGTGGATGATGACGCCGCTGGCATTGATGACCCGCTGCAGGGAAGGGCGCCCGCCGGCGGCGAGGGCAACGGCCAAGTCCCGGTAGAGGGCTTCCAGGTCCAAGTCTTGGGGGAGGTCGGCCAGTGGCCGGGTCAGCAGTTCCTGGCGCCGCTCCTTAAGGACCCGCCGGAGAATCTCCGTGGCCAAGGGACGGGGCAGGCGGGAGAGAGGGGCGCCAAGCTGCGGCAGGCGCCAAAGTTCATCCACAGCCGGGAGCTGCCGGAGCAGTCGGGCCCGCAAGGGATCCATGATGGTCTCCTTTCCTGCCAGGAAACTATGCCATTGCCCACGACCTGTGTCAAATCGCGGGCTTGGGAGGCTCCATCAGGCGGAGGGGAAGTTGGCGAAAAAAATCATTGACAAAGTTCTTTTGAGCGGCTAATTTTAAAAAGTTAATATTTTGACTTTTCCTTTGGCCGGAAAGGCCCCGGCTGGCGTAGCTCAATGGCAGAGCGGCTGATTTGTAATCAGCAGGTTGCGGGTTCGACTCCCATCGCCAGCTCCAATTGAGGGAATACGGGCAACGTCAGTGTGTCGGCTTTGTGGAGAGGTTCCCGAGTGGCCAAAGGGAGCAGACTGTAAATCTGCCGGCGCAGCCTTCGGAGGTTCGAATCCTCCCCTCTCCACCACCTGCCTTTGCCGCGGGAATAGCTCAATTGGCCAGAGCATCAGCCTTCCAAGCTGAGGGTTGCGGGTTCGAGTCCCGTTTCCCGCTCCAGGGCCCACGTAGCTCAGTAGGTAGAGCACTTCCTTGGTAAGGAAGAGGTTCACCGGTTCGATCCCGGTCGTGGGCTCCATTTATTATGACGCAATCAACCGAGCGTTCAAGCGAATCCGGATACTGAAAACCCCTGGCCGCCAGGGGTGAACCTGATTGTGGAGAAAAACCATGGCCAAGAAGAAGTTTGAGCGGACGAAGCCGCACGTGAATGTAGGGACGATAGGTCACATCGATCATGGTAAGACGACGTTGACGGCGGCCATCACGAAGCATTTGGCCAAGAAGGGGAAGGCGGCGTTTGTGCCGTTTGACCAGATAGACAAGGCTCCGGAGGAGAAGGAGCGGGGGATCACGATAGCGTTGGCGCATGTGGAGTATGAGACGGACAAGCGTCATTATGCGCATGTGGACTGTCCGGGTCATGCGGACTACATCAAGAACATGATTACGGGTGCGGCGCAGATGGACGGGGCGATATTGGTGGTGGGAGCGGATGATGGACCGATGCCGCAGACGCGGGAGCACATATTGTTGGCCCGTCAGGTAGGGGTGCCGTATATAGTGGTATTTTTGAACAAGGTGGACATGGTGGACGACCCGGAGCTGATAGAGTTGGTGGAGTTGGAGCTGCGGGAGCTGTTGAGCAAGTATGAGTTTCCTGGGGATGAGATTCCCATCATCCGGGGTTCGGCGTTGAAGGCGCTGGAGAGCGACGATCCGGACAGTGAGGCGGCGCGGCCGATATTTGAGTTGATGGAGGCGTTGGACAGCTACATACCGGAGCCGGTGCGGGCGGTGGACAAGCCCTTTTTGATGCCCATCGAGGACGTGTTTTCCATTTCGGGTCGGGGCACGGTGGTGACCGGTCGGGTGGAGCGGGGGGTGATCAAGGTGGGCGACGAGGTGGAGATTGTGGGGTTTGCGCCGACCCAGAAGACGGTGGTGACGGGAGTGGAGATGTTCCGGAAGATATTGGATCAGGGGCAGGCGGGTGACAATGTGGGCTTGCTCTTGCGGGGCATCAAGAAGGACGAGGTGGAGCGGGGTCAGGTGGTGGCCAAGCCGGGTTCGATAACGCCGCACACGAAGTTTAAGGCGGAGGTGTATGTGCTGACCAAGGAGGAGGGAGGTCGGCACACGCCGTTTTTTGCGGGGTATCGGCCGCAGTTTTACCTGCGGACCACGGACGTGACGGGGGTGGTGACGCTGCCGGAGGGGGTGGAGATGGTGATGCCGGGAGACAACGTCAGTCTGACGGTGAACCTCATCACGCCGGTGGCGTTGGAGAAGGAGCTCAGGTTCGCCATCCGTGAAGGCGGCCGCACCGTGGGCGCCGGCGTCGTCAGCGAAATCATCGAGTAGGAAGGGCGGGCCGTCATGAGAGATATCGTCACGTTGGCCTGCGGGACCTGCAAGCGCCGCAATTACACGACCACCAAGAACAAGCGGCGCACTCCGGACCGTTTGTCCTTTAAAAAATATTGTCCATTCTGCCGGACCCATACCGAGCATCGGGAGAGCAAGTAGGAGATCCAGACAGGCCAGTAGCTCGAACGGCTAGAGCACCGGTCTCCAAAACCGGGGGATGGGGGTTCGAATCCCTCCTGGCCTGCCAATGAAGCTCGCGACATAGGGGACAGCCACCAGGGAAGACCTTCCGGGATAGGACTGCTGGCCGAAACCCCACTTTCCCCAGGAGATCCTCTGAGGCACCACCTCCTGACAGGAAGCGAGGCGCAAAGCGCGCCACCTTGCCAAGGGATTGGGATCAGCCGACCCCTTGGAGGGCGGCGCAGGCTCGTTTTTGACCTGGGAAGCCGGGGTTAGTGAGGACCGGATGAAGAAAAACAAGGTGAAGGGCAAAGAGGGCGGGGGCCAGGTGGTGAAACTCCGTCCCGGCAAGCCGAAGCCCTCATGGCGGGCGAAACTGCCGCAGGTGGGCGAATATGCCCGTGTCACCCGCCAGTTCCTCGCCGAAGCGGTGCAGGAACTGAAAAAGGTGACCTGGCCGGAGCGGCGGGAGACCTTGGGCACCACCGCCATTGTCCTGTTCCTGGTGGTGGTGATCTCCGCCTTTCTGGGCTTGGTGGATCTGGGCCTTTCCAGATTGGTGGGCAGCCTGATCCGGTAATGTGAGGAATCTGGGGCCGTGAGCCAAAAGTGGTACATCATCCACACCTACTCGGGCTTTGAGCAAAAGGTGAGGTCCGCCATTCTGGAGCGGGCCAAGGCCCATGGTCTGAGCCACCTCATCACCGAGGTGGTGGTGCCCACCGAGATGGTGGAGGAGATGGTCAAGGGGGAGCGCAAAGTTTCGGCCCGCAAATTCTATCCCGGCTATGTGCTGGTGAGGATGGAGCTCAACGACGACACCTGGCACCTGGTGAAGGAGACGCCCAAGGTGACCGGCTTTGTGGGCAGCAAAACCGAACCGGTGGCCATCCCTGAGGCCGATGCCGAAAAGATTTTGGCCCAGATGCAGGAGGGCATCGCCAAGCCCAAGCCCAAGATCCAGTTCGAGCCCGGCGACAAGGTGCAGGTGACCGACGGGCCCTTCACCAACTTCACCGGGGTGGTGGACGAGGTGCGGGCCGACCGGGGGCGGGTGAAGGTGATGATCAGCGTCTTCGGGCGCCCCACCCCGGTGGAGCTGGAATTTACGCAACTGGAAAAGATATAAAGACGTTGCGACTTGACGGCTGGGCGGGGGAATTCCGCCGCCCAGGCCAAAAATCGCCAAGGGGCACTAACAGATGGCCAAAAAAGTTATCGCGCAGATCAAACTGCAGCTCCCGGCAGGACAGGCCAGTCCGTCCCCCCCGGTGGGGCCCGCCTTGGGCCAGCACGGGGTCAACATCATGGAGTTCGTCAAGAGCTACAACGCCCGGACGGCCGGTCAGGAGGGCACCGTCATCCCGGTGCTCATCACCGTGTACGCCGACCGTTCCTTCACCTTTGTTACCAAGACCCCGCCCGCCAGCGTGCTGCTGAAGCAGGCGGCCCAGGTGGCCTCCGGCTCCAAGGAGGCCAGCCGCAGCAAGGTGGGCAGCATCACCCAGACCCAGCTCACGGAGATCGCCAAGCAGAAGCTGCCGGATCTGAACACCACCGACTTGGACATGGCCCGGCGCACCATCGCCGGCACCGCCCGCAGCATGGGCATTGACATTGTGGAAGGGTAAGGGAACCGACCATGGCCAAACATGGCAAACGATACCGGGAAAAGGCGGCCAAGGTGGAGGCCGGGCGGCGCTACACCTTCCCGGAAGCGGTGGAAGTAGCGCTTGAGACCGCCAGCGCCAAGTTTGACGAGACCCTGGAAGCCGCCGTGGTGTTGGGGGTCAACCCCCGGCACGCCGACCAGATGGTCCGGGGCGCGGTGGTGCTCCCGCACGGTTTGGGAAAGACCGTCCGGGTTCTTGTGTTCGCCAAGGGGGAAAAAGAACAGGAGGCCAAGGACGCCGGCGCCGACTACGTGGGTGCCGACGACCTCATCGCCAAGATCCAGGGAGGTTGGCTGGAATTCGACAAGGCGGTGGCCACCCCGGACCTCATGGGCCAAGTGGGGAAAATCGGCAAAATCCTGGGCCCCCGGGGCTTGATGCCCAACGCCAAGGTGGGCACCGTGACCTTTGACGTGGCCAAGGCCGTCAAGGAATTGAAGGGCGGCAAGGTGGAGTTCCGGGTGGACCGGGCCGGGGTGGTGCATGCCCCCTTGGGCAAGGTGTCCTTCGGGAAGGAAAAACTTTTGCAGAACCTGGCGGCCTTCATGGACCAATTGGTGCGTCTTAAGCCCGCCACCAGCAAAGGCACCTATCTCAAGGGCATTCACCTTTCCACCACCATGGGCCCGGGGATCGCGGTGGAGACCACGGACGTCAAAAACCTGGTGCGGATGCTGTCATAAAGGAGGCCTCACGTGCTCAAGCCACAGATCGAAAAGAAGGCCGTCGTGGTCCAGGAGCTGAAGGAAAAGGCAGCCCGGGCCCAGGTAGGGATTCTGGCGGATTTTTCCGGCCTCAACGTGGCGGCTCTTACCCAACTGCGGCGCCAGGTTCGGGAAGTCGGGGGCGAACTCAAGGTGGCCAAAAACACCCTGCTGCGCCGGGCGGCCACGCCGGACACCGTCATCGCCCCTTTAAACGACATGTTTACCGGCCCCAACGCCCTCACCCTGGGCTTTGGCGATCCGGTGGCCCTGGCCAAGCTTTTGGTCAAATTCGCCCAGGAAAAACCGCAATTTTTCAAGCTCAAGGGCGGCGCCCTGGGCGGTCAGGTGCTGAGCGTTGCCGAAGTGGAGGCCCTCTCCAAGCTGCCCGCCCGGGAGGTGCTGCTGGCTCAACTGCTGGGCGTGCTGCAAGGAGTGCCTCAAGGGCTGGTCACCGTGCTGGCGGGGGTGCTCCGCAACCTGATGAATGTGTTGACGGCCATCAAGGAGCAAAAAGAAGGCGGCGAAGCCCCGGCTGCCGAAGCCTGATCCGCAGGCGGCGCCGGGCCGGCGGCAGCGCCCCGGGTTCCCGGAAAGCCCGGCGGCTTTGCCCTGAAACATATGCAAGCAAGCACCACGCGGCTGCCGGCTGAGGCAGCCCACGCTTCTAAGGAGGAAACGATGTCCATATCCCGTAGCGAAATCATTGACGCCTTGGCCAACATGACGGTATTGGAGCTTTCCCAGCTCATCAAAGAACTGGAGGAGAAGTTCGGCGTCTCTGCCGCCGCGCCGGTGGCCGTGGCGGCGGTGGGTGCGCCGGTGGCGGCCGCCGCGGCGCCGGTGGAAGAGGAAAAGACCGAATTCGATGTGGTCCTCACCGCCTGTGGTCCCAACAAGATCCAGGTGATCAAGGAAGTCCGGGCCATCACGAACTTGGGCCTCAAGGAGGCCAAGGAGGCGGTGGAAAGCGCCCCCACCGTGCTCAAGGAAGCCATTTCCAAAGCGGAAGCGGAGGAGATCAAAAAGAAACTGGAAGAGCAGGGAGCGACCGTCGAGATCAAGTAACGCATCGGGCCATAAACCCAAGGAGTACCCATGGCCAAAGCCTTTTCGCCTCTGAGACTCTACCGCAAAAGTTTCGGCAAGATCGAGCGGGTAGTGGACATCTCCAATCTCATTGAGATGCAGCGGGATTCCTACGCCCGGTTCCTCCAGATTGACGTGCCCCCGGAGCACCGCCAGAATTTCGGGCTCCAGGGGGTCTTTCACAGCGTGTTTCCCATCAAGGACTTCAGCGGCTCCTGCGAGCTCCAGTTCGTGGACTATTCCTTGGGAGATCCCAAGTACGAAGTGGACGAATGTCTGCAGCGGGGCATGACCTATGAAGTCCCCATGAAGATCCGGGTGCGCCTGGTGGTATACGAGCCCGGTGAAACCAAGCCCCTCCCCATCCGGGACATCAAGGAGCAGGAGATCTACTTCGGCACCCTGCCTCTGATGACCCAGCATGGCACCTTTATCATCAACGGCACCGAGCGGGTGGTGGTGAGCCAACTGCACCGTTCGCCGGGGCTGTTCATTGACCACGACCGGGCCAAGATTCACTCCAGCGGCAAAATCATCTACTCGGCCCGGCTGATTCCCCTCAGAGGATCCTGGATCGACTTTGAGTTCGATCCCAAGGACATCCTCTACGTGCGCATTGATCGGCGGCGGAAGTTTCCCGCCACCGTGCTGCTCAAGGCCCTGGGTTATTCCACGGAGTTTCTGCTCAACTATTTTTACGACACGGAAAAGGTGTTCCTGGAGGGCGATCAGGTAAAACGCAAGCTCATTCCGGAACTCCTGTTGGACAAAAGCGCGCCGGTGGATATCCTGGACCCCATGACGGGGGAGGTTCTTATCCGGCGGATGCGCCGGGTGACCAACAACTCCCTGGCCAAGCTCCGAAAGGCGGGGGTGGAGTTTCTGCCGGAAAGCCCCGAATATCCGCTGGGGAAAGTAGCGGCACATGACATCCTGGACCCGGAGAGCGGCGAGCCCTTGGTGAAGTGCAACGAGGCCCTGACCCAGGAAAAGCTGGATCTGCTCAAAGAGCGGGGGATCAAAGAGCTGGACCTGCTCTATATTGACAACATCACGGTGAGCCCCTGCCTGAGGAACACCCTGCTGGCGGACAAGACCGAAGGCCGGCGGGACGCCATTCTGGAGATCTACCGGCGCCTGCGCCCCAGCAACCGGCCCAACGAGGAAGTCGCCAAGAACTTTTTCGACAACCTCTTTTCCAACCCGGAATACTATGACCTGTCCCCCGTGGGGCGGCTGAAACTGGACCGGAAGCTGAGAAAGCCTGAGGAATACCTGCCCCTCACGCAGACCACCCTGCTGCCCGAAGACATCCTGATGGCGGTGAAGGAGCTCATCACCCAAAAGGACCGGGAAGGCCCGGTGGACGACATCGACCACCTGGGGAACCGGCGGGTCAGAGCCGTGGGCGAGCTGTTGGAGAACCAGTTCCGGGTGGGATTGGTGCGCATGGAGCGGGCCATCAAGGAGCGCATGGCCATCCAGGACCTGGACACCCTGATGCCCCACGACCTCATCAACGCCAAGCCGGTGCAGGCGGTGATCAAGGAGTTTTTCGGCACCAGCCAGCTCAGTCAGTTCATGGATCAGACCAACCCCCTCTCCGAGATCACCCATAAGCGGCGCCTGAGCGCCCTGGGGCCGGGGGGGCTCACCCGGGAGCGGGCCGGCTTCGAGGTGCGGGACGTGCATCCCACCCACTACGGCCGCATCTGCCCCATTGAGACGCCGGAAGGTCCCAACATCGGCCTCATCGTCTCGTTGTCCACCTATGCCCGGGTGAATGAGTTCGGCTTCATCGAAAGCCCCTATCGGGTGGTGGAAAAGGTCAAGGTGGGGGACAAGGTGGAGACCCGGGTGACCCGGGAGGTACGCTATCTTTCCGCCCTGGACGAAGAGGGCAAGGTCATCGCCCAGGCCAACGCCCGGCTGGATGAGGAGGGGCGCTTTCTGGATGAGCGGGTGGAAGCCCGCATCAGCGGCCAGTATGTCATGGTGAGTCCCAGCGACATCGACTACATGGACGTCTCCCCCAGCCAGTTGGTGAGCGTGGCGGCCTCCCTCATCCCGTTTCTGGAGCACGACGACGCCAACCGGGCCCTGATGGGCTCCAACATGCAGCGGCAGGCGGTGCCGCTCCTCACCTCCTCCACCCCCATCATCGGGACCGGCATGGAGGGCGTGGTGGCCCGGGATTCCGGCGTCACCCTGGTGGCCAAACGGGGCGGAGTGGTGGAAGACGTGGACGCCACCCGCATCGTCATCCGGGCCGCGGACGGCAACGGCGGCGGTGACTCGCCGGTGGATATCTATAAGCTCACCAAGTTCCAGCGTACCAACCAGAACACCTGTTACAACCAACGGCCCATCGTGCGCCGGGGGGATCTGGTGGAAAGCGGCCAGATCATCGCCGACGGCCCGGCCACCCAATTGGGAGAACTGGCCCTGGGCAAGAACGTCATGGTGGCCTTCATGCCCTGGGGCGGCTACAACTTTGAGGACTCCATCCTGGTGAGTGAGCGCTTGGTGAAGGATGATGTCTTCACCAGCATCCACATCGAGGAATTCGAGGTGATGGCCCGGGATACCAAACTGGGCAAAGAAGAAATCACCCGGGACATTCCCAATGTGGGTGAAGAGGCGTTGCGCAACCTGGACGAATCCGGGATCATCCGCATCGGAGCTGAAGTGCGTCCGGGGGACATCCTGGTGGGGAAAATCACCCCCAAGGGCGAAACCCAACTCACGCCGGAAGAAAAGCTTTTGCGCGCCATCTTCGGCGAGAAGGCCGGGGACGTCAAGGATACCTCCCTCAGGGTGCCGCCGGGGATCGAGGGCGTGGTCATTGACGCCCGGGTCTTCTCCCGCAAAGGGGTGGAAAAAGACGACCGCAGCCGCTCCATCGAAGATGAGGCGGTGGCCAAGCTCCAGAAGGACCAGGCCGACGAAATCGCCATCATCACCCAGAGCTACCGCCAGAAGCTGGCCGAGCTCCTGGTGGGCAAAAAGGTGGTGGATGCGGTCGAAGATGAGGTCAAGGGCACCACGCTTTTGGACGCGGGCGCCGGAGTGCCCCCGGAGCTGGTGAAGAAACAGCCCCTGGAGTTTTGGCGCCATGTTTCTTTCCAGGAGGCGGGGTTGGAGGACCAGGTGGACGAGCTGTTGGACCGCTATCAGGAGCAGCTGCACCTGGTGTCCATGGTCTTCGATGCCAAGCTTTCCCGCTTGCGCAAGGTGGACGAGCTTCCCCCCGGGGTCATCAAGAAGGTCAAGGTCTTTGTGGCCATGAAGCGGAAGCTTGCAGTGGGCGACAAGATGGCCGGGCGCCACGGCAATAAGGGGGTGGTCTCCCGTATTATGCCGGAAGAGGACATGCCCTACTTTGCCGACGGCACCCCGGTGGACATCGTGCTCAACCCCCTGGGCGTGCCTTCTCGCATGAACGTGGGCCAGGTCATGGAGACCCATCTGGGTTGGGCCTCTTTTGAGCTGGGCAAGCAGATCGGTGAGATGCTGGACAAGTATTACTCCGAGGAGTCCGTCAAAAACCGCCTGAAGCGCATCTTCAATGACCCGGAGGTGGCGGCGGAAATCGACGCCGCCGATTATGAGGAACTCAGGGACATCTGGAACAAGCGCTATCGCCAGGGGGTGTTTATGGCCACCCCGGTGTTCGACGGCGCCAGCGAGGAAGAGGTACGGGCCTGTTTGGCGGAGGCGGGCCTGCCCGTGGGCGGCCAGGCCAGGCTGCGGGACGGCCGCACCGGCGAGGAGTTCGACCGGGACGTCACCGTGGGCATGATGTACATGATGAAGCTCCACCACCTGGTGGCTGACAAGATTCATGCCCGCTCCATCGGGCCGTACTCCCTGGTCACCCAGCAGCCCCTGGGGGGCAAGGCCCAGTTCGGCGGCCAGCGCCTGGGGGAAATGGAGGTCTGGGCCCTGGAGGCCTACGGCGCCGCCTATACGTTGCAGGAATTCCTCACCGTCAAAAGCGACGACGTGGCCGGACGCACCCGCATGTACGAGAAGATCTTCAAGGGCGAATACGATCTGGAGGCGGGTCTGCCCGAATCCTTCAACGTGCTGGTCCGGGAGCTCAAGAGCCTGGCGCTCAACGTGGAGCTCCTGAAGAAGGAGAAGCCCTCCAAGGAATAGCTATGCTGGACAAGCCCAAGGACGTGAAATTGGAAGATCTGAACAGCCTCTTCGCGCGGCCGGAGGATCCCCTGGCCATTGAGGCGGTGCGTCTGTCTCTGGCCTCGCCGGACATGATCCGCTCCTGGTCCCACGGCGAAGTGAAGAAACCGGAGACCATCAACTACCGCACCTTCAAGCCGGAGCGGGACGGGCTGTTCTGTGCCAAAATTTTCGGGCCGGCCAAGGATTATGAGTGCAACTGCGGCAAATACAAGCGCATGAAGCACCGGGGCATCACCTGCGAAAAATGCGGCGTGGAGGTGATCCAGTCCAAGGTGCGGCGGGAGCGCATGGGCCACATCGAGTTGGCCAGCCCGGTGGTGCACATCTGGTTTTTGAAAAGTCTGCCCAGCAAGATCGGCAACCTCTTGGACCTCACCCTGAAAGATCTGGAGAAAATCCTCTACTTTGAGGCCTACGTGGTGGTGGACCCCGGGGATGTGCCCAATCTCGCCAAAGGTGCCTTGCTCTCCGAGGAGCGCTACCGGCAGCTCAAAGATGAGTACGGGGAGCGGTTCCAGGCAGGCATGGGCGCCGAGGCCATCCGGGACATGCTGGCCGCCTTGGATTTGGAAGCCCTGGGCCAGGAAGTGCGGGCCGAAATGGCCAAGACCAGCTCGGACGCCAAGCGCAAGAAGCTGGGGAAACGCCTCAAGATCATCGACGCCTTCCGGGAATCCGGGCAGCGCCCCGAGTGGATGGTGCTGGAGGTCATCCCGGTGTTGCCGCCGGACCTGCGCCCCCTGGTGCACCTGGACGGCGGCCGCTTCGCCACCAGCGACCTGAACGATTTGTACCGCCGGGTGATCAACCGCAACAACCGGCTGAAGCGCCTGCTGGAGCTGAACGCGCCGGATATCATCATCCGCAACGAAAAGCGCATGCTCCAGGAAGCGGTGGACGTGCTGTTTGAAAACGGCCGGCGGGGCCGCACCATCACCGGTCCCAACAAGCGGCCCCTCAAGTCCCTCTCCGACATGCTCAAGGGCAAACAGGGGCGCTTCCGCCAGAATCTCCTGGGCAAACGGGTGGACTATTCCGGCCGGTCGGTGATTGTCATCGGTCCGGAGCTGAAGCTGCATCAATGCGGCCTTCCCAAGCAAATGGCCCTGGAGCTTTTCAAGCCCTTCATCTTCAACAAGCTGGTCTCCCGGGGCTACGCCACCACCATCAAGGTGGCCAAAAAGCTGGTGGACAAGGAAACCCCGGAGGTTTGGGATATCCTGGACGAGGTGGTCAAGGAACATGCGGTGATGCTCAACCGGGCCCCCACCCTGCACCGGCTGGGCATCCAGGCCTTTGAGCCCATCCTCATCGAAGGCAAGGCCATCCAGCTCCATCCTTTGGTGTGCACTGCGTTCAACGCCGACTTCGACGGCGACCAAATGGCGGTGCATGTGCCTTTGTCCATTGAGAGCCAGATCGAGGCCCGGGCGCTGATGATGTCCACCAACAACATCCTGTCGCCCGCCAACGGCGACCCCATCATCGTCCCCACCCAGGACATCGTCCTCGGCCTGTATTACATGACCCGGGAGCGGCCCTTTGCCAAGGGGGAGCGGGTGGCCAAGAACGGCAAAAAGCCGCTGCCCTTCGCCTCCCCGGAGGAGGTCCGGGTGGCCTACGACCAAGGGGAAGTGCACCTCCAGGCCCGCATTCCGGTGCGGATCAACGGCAAGCTCTACGACACCACGGTGGGCCGTATTCTCCTTTATGAGATCCTCCCCAAGGGACTGTCCTTCGAGATGGTGAACACCGTCATGACCAAACGGGAGGTGCGCAAGCTCATCGCCCACGCCTACCGCAAATGCGGCATCAAGCAGACGGTGCTGTTGGCCGACCGCCTGAAAAACCTGGGCTACCAGTACGCCACCAAGGCGGGCATCTCCATCTCCGTCAAGGACATGGTCATTCCGGCCCTCAAGTCCACCATCCTGAACCAGGCCCTCAAGGAAGTCTCCCAGGTGGAGGAACAGTATCAGGAAGGTATCATCACCGAGGGTGAAAAATACAACAAGGTGGTGGACATCTGGGCCAAGGCCACCGATGAAGTGGCGGCCCGCATGATGGAAGAAATGAGCCGGGAAGTGATCAACGTGGAGGAGCCCGACCCGGAGGATCCCACCAAGACCATCACCCACCAGGAAGAAGTGGTGAGCTTCAACCCCATTTTCATGATGGCGGACTCCGGGGCCCGGGGCAGCAAGGACCAGATGCGCCAGTTGGCCGGCATGCGGGGTCTGATGGCCAAGCCCTCGGGGGAAATCATTGAGACTCCCATCACCGCCAACTTCCGGGAAGGTCTGAGCGTTCTCCAATACTTCATTTCCACGCACGGGGCCCGCAAAGGTCTGGCGGACACCGCCCTCAAGACCGCCAATTCCGGCTACCTCACCCGCCGTTTGGTGGACGTGGCCCAGGATGCGGTGATCAGCGAGCTGGACTGCGGCACCATTGACGGCATCTACGTCACTCCCCTGGTGGAAGGCGGCGAGATCATCGAGCGGGTCAAGGACCGGGTCTTGGGCCGCACTGCCCTGGAAGACGTGGTGGACCCCCATACCGGGGAAGTCCTGGTCAAGGCCAATGAGGAAATTGACGAGGAAGCGGCCCAGCGCATCGAGGACGCCGGCATTGAGAAGGTGGAAATCCGCTCCGTGCTCACCTGCCAGACCCGCTGGGGGGTGTGCGCCAAGTGCTACGGCCGGGATCTGGCCCACGGCACCCAGGTGAACATCGGCGAGGCCATCGGGATTCTGGCGGCCCAGAGCATCGGCGAGCCTGGCACCCAGCTCACCATGCGCACCTTCCACATCGGTGGCACTGCTTCCCGGCGGGCCGAGCAAAGCCGACATGTGGCCCGGGTCCGGGGCCGGGTGCGCTTTGACAACGCCAAATACGTGGAAGACCGACACGGCGAGCTGGTGAACCTCTCCCGCCAGATGGACCTGGTCATTGTCAGCGAGAAGGGCATTGAGCGGGAGCGCTTTCCGCAGCTCCCCTACGGCGCGCACCTCAAGGTCCGGGAAGGCCAGGAGGTGGAGCCCGGCACGGTCCTGGCGGAATGGGACCCCTTCACCAACCCCATGCTCACCGAAGTGGGGGGCATCATCAAGTTCGGGGACATCCTGGAGGCCCTGCAGGAACGCGTCGACCCGGTGACCGGGAAAGTCTCCCGCCTCATCATCGAGAGCAAAGACCCGGATTTGCGGCCCCGCATCTCGGTGAAGGATGAATCCGGGCAGACGGCCCGCATTCCGGGCTCGGTGGCCTACGCCCGCTATTTCATGCCGGTGGGCGCCATCCTTATGGTGAACGAAGGCGATCGGGTGTATCCCGGCGACGTCATCGCCAAGATTCCCCGGGAAACCATGAAGACCAAGGACATCACCGGCGGCTTGCCCCGGGTGGCGGAGCTTTTTGAGGTGCGCAAACCCAAGGAGACCGCGATTATCAGCGAGATCTCCGGGGTGGTGTCCTTCGGCAAGCACATCAAGGGCAAGCGCAAGATCATCGTTACCCCGGAGGTGGGGAAACCCAAGGAATACCTGATCCCCAAAGGCAAGCACGTGGCGGTGCAGGAAGGCGACTTCGTCAAGGCCGGCGACCCTCTCATGGACGGCTCCGCCAACCCCCACGACATTCTGAACATCCGGGGCCTCAAGGACTTGGCCCGCTATTTGGTGGACGAGGTGCAGGAGGTCTACCGCCTCCAGGGCGTCAAGATCAACGACAAGCACATCGAGGTCATCGTCCGCCAGATGCTGAGAAGGATCAAAGTGGTGGATCCCGGCGACACCGACTTTCTCATCGGCGAGCAGGTGGAAAAGTGGGTTTTTGAGGAGAAAAACGACCGGGCCATGGCGGAGGGCAAGCGACCGGCGGTGGGCGAGCCTTTGCTCCTGGGGATCACCAAGGCCTCTTTGACCACGGAGAGCTGGATTTCGGCGGCCTCCTTCCAGGAGACCACCAAGGTGCTGGCCGACGCCTCGGTGCAGGGGAAGGTGGACTACCTGCGGGGCCTGAAGGAAAACGTCATCATGGGCCGCATCATCCCGGCGGGAACCGGCCTGGCGGCCTACCGCAATCTGGAGATCGCAGTGCCTGGAGCTGAAGAAGCGGCCTCGGCCTTGCCGGAGGAGGCCCCGGAGGTGCCCCTGGTGGAGGCCCAAGGGGTCGAGACTCCGCTGGAATTGCCGCCGCCGGAATAAAGGCTTGACAACAGAAGCTGGAATCGATAAAAATACAAGATTTGTGTGCCAAACGTTGTGAGGTTGCAGCTATGCCCACCATCAATCAGTTGGTCCGCAAGGGCCGCCAGAAAATCAAACAGCGCACGGCCTCGCCGGCTTTGCAAAGCTGCCCCCAGAAACGGGGGGTGTGCGTCAGGGTGTACACCACCACGCCCAAGAAGCCCAATTCGGCCCTGCGCAAAGTGGCCCGGGTGCGGCTGACCAACGGCATCGAGGTGACCACCTACATCCCGGGTGTCGGCCACAACCTCCAGGAGCACTCGGTGGTTCTGATCCGGGGCGGCCGCGTCAAGGATCTGCCGGGGGTGCGCTACCACGTGGTGCGGGGCACCCTGGACGCCTCCGGGGTGCAGGATCGGCGCCGGGGCCGGTCTAAATACGGGGCCAAACGGCCCAAGTAAGCGCCCGGCGCTCTTTGCGGCGGCCGGAGGTCTACTTCGGCACCGCCGGAGGGCGAGCAACGGCAAAGGGCAAACGGAAAACGGAGTTGAGAGATGCCGAGAAAAGGCGGAGTGGTCAAGCGGCCCATTGCCCCCGACCTGAAGTATAACGATAAGCTGGTCAGCCGGTTCATCAACGGGCTCATGCGGCGGGGCAAGAAATCCACGGCCCAACGGATTTTTTACAACGCCCTGGAGATTATGGGCCAGCGAACGAAGGATGATCCGCTGAAGATCTTCCATCAGGCCATGGACAACGTGAAGCCCTTGATCGAGGTCAAATCCCGGCGGGTGGGCGGCGCCACCTACCAGGTGCCGGTGGAAGTCCGCCAGGACCGGCGCATCTCCTTGGCCATCCGCTGGCTCATCAGCTATGCCAAGGCCCGGGCCGAGAAGTCCATGGAATCCAAGCTGGCCGGAGAATTTCTGGACGCCTCCCAAAACCGGGGCGGCGCCATCAAGAAACGGGAAGACACTCACAAAATGGCCGAGGCCAACAAAGCCTTTGCCCATTATCGTTGGTAAACGCGCGTGCCCAGAACCACACCCTTGGAGCGGGTCAGAAACATCGGTTTCATGGCCCACATTGATGCCGGCAAGACCACCACCACGGAGCGGGTCCTCTTTTATACCGGGGTGACCCACCGTTTGGGAGAGGTGCACGACGGCCAGGCCACCATGGACTGGATGGTCCAGGAGCAGGAGCGGGGCATCACCATCACGTCCGCCGCCACCACCTGCTATTGGCGGGACCATCGCATCAACATCATTGATACCCCCGGCCACGTGGATTTCACCATTGAGGTGGAGCGCTCATTGCGGGTGCTGGACGGGGTGGTGGCCTTGTTCGACGCGGTGGCCGGGGTGGAGCCCCAGTCGGAGACGGTGTGGCGCCAAGCGGACCGTTACCGGGTGCCGCGGCTCGCCTTTATCAACAAGATGGATCGGGTGGGGGCGGATTTCGGCCGCTGTTTGCGGATGATGACCGAGCGGCTGGACGCCACCCCGGTGCTCCTGCAATTGCCGCTGGGGGAAGAGGCCGAATTCAAGGGCATTGTGGACCTCATCAGCCAACGGGCGGTGGTCTTTGACGAGGCCAGCCAGGGGCTGAAGTTTCAGGTGATGGACGTGCCGGCGGCCTTGATGGAGGCGGTCCGGGAATGGCGGGGCCGGCTTCTGGAGGCCCTGGCTGAGGTGGACGAAGAAATCATGGAGCGCTTCCTCTCCGACGAGCCGGTGGAGGAAGTCAGGCTCAAAGCGGCCCTGCGCCGGGGCACCATCGAGCTCAAGCTGGTGCCGGTGCTTTTGGGGTCGGCCTTTAAGAACAAAGGGGTGCAACCGCTCCTGGATGCGGTGGTGGATTATCTCCCCTCCCCTCTGGACAAGCCGCCGGTGCAGGGCCTGAATCCGGCCGGGGAGGTGGTGAGCCGGCCGGCCGCCGACGAAGCGCCCCTGGCGGCCCTGGCCTTCAAGCTGTACTCCGACCCCTACGTGGGGCACCTGACCTTCTTGCGGGTGTATTCCGGGGTGCTGCAGGCCGGCAGTTCGGTGTTAAACGCCACCAAGGGCGTCAAGGAACGCATCGGCCGGCTTTTGAAGATGCACGCCAACAAGCGGGAAGAGATCGACGCGGCCTATGCCGGCGACATCGTGGCCGCGGTGGGGTTGAAGAACGCCTCCACCGGCGACACCCTGTGCGATGAGCGCCAGCCCATCGTGTTGGAGGCCTTGCACATACCCCAGCCGGTCATTGACATCGCCATCGAGCCCAAGACTAAGGCGGACCAGGACAAGCTGGGGCTGGCCCTGGCCAAGATCGCCGCCGAGGACCCTTCTTTCCGGCTGAAGACCGATGCGGAAACCGGCGAGACCATTATCTCCGGCATGGGCGAGCTCCATCTGGAGATCATTGTGGACCGCCTGACCCGGGAGTTCAAAGTGGATGCCCGGGTGGGGCGACCGCAGGTATCCTACCGGGAGACGGTCACTGACTTCGCCCGGGCCGAGGGGCGGTTTGTGCGCCAGAGCGGCGGTCGGGGCCAATACGGCCACGTTTGGCTGGAGGTGGAGCCGTTGCCGGCGGGCAGTGACGTGGTTTTTGAGAACAAGATTGTGGGTGGGGTCATCCCCAAGGAATTCATCCCGGCGGTGGAAAAAGGGGTCCGGGAGGCGGCAGCCACCGGGGTGTTGGGCTATCCCATGGTGGATGTGCTCATCCGGCTGGTGGACGGCTCCTACCACGAGGTGGATTCCTCGGAGCGGGCCTTTCAGATCGCCGGCTCCATGGCCTTCAAGGAGGCCGCCCTGGCGGCTCGGCCGGTGCTTCTGGAGCCCATCATGGCCCTGGAGGTGGTGACTCCGGAGGAATTTGTCGGGGAGGTCATGGGCGAACTCAACGCCCGGCGGGGCCGCATCACCGGCATGGAAAGCCGGGGGCATACGCAGGTGATTACGGCCCACGTGCCCCTGGCCACCATGTTCGGCTATGCCACGGTGCTGAGGAGCGCCACCCAGGGCCGGGCCACCTTTACCATGCAGTTTGATCACTATGAGCCAGTTTCGCCGAATCTGGCGGAAGAGATTTTGGGACGGCGCCAGGCGCAGGCCTGACCCTGAAAACGCTGGGAGGAACTCCAATGGCCAAGAAGAAGTTTGAGCGGACGAAGCCGCACGTGAATGTAGGGACGATAGGTCACATCGATCATGGTAAGACGACGTTGACG
>FWWM01000605.1_pt1:0-102500 | contig 119199 bp, 114 predicted proteins | sample 2228351 | NCBI WGS metagenome assembly FWWM01 (sample SAMEA103939774, study PRJEB20133) | metagenome
AAGGCGGGCGCCTCGCCCGCGGCGCCGCCCTCGCTCCTGTATAATCGATAGACCATGCGCACGCTGATCTGCGGCTCCATCGCCTACGACACGATCATGGTGTTCCGTGATCGGTTCAAGAACCACATCCTGCCCGATCAGATCCATATCCTGAACGTGGCCTTCCTGGTGCCGGACCTGCGGCGAGAATATGGCGGCTGCGCCGGCAACATCGCCTACAGTCTCAAGCTGCTCGGCGGGGAGCCGGTGGTAATGGCTACCGTGGGGGAGGATTCCCACCCCTACGAGAGCCGCCTCGAGCGGCTTGAGATCGAGCGTACCCATGTGCTGCGGGTGGAGGGAACCTATACGGCCCAGGCCTTCATCACCACCGACCTGGACGACAACCAGATCACCGCGTTTCACCCGGGCGCCATGAACCATTCCCACCTGAACAGTGTCCATGAGGCCGAAGGCATCGGCCTGGGGATCGTGGCGCCGGACGGCCGCGAGGGCATGCTCAAGCACGCCCGCGAATTCCGCGAGGCGGGCATCCCGTTCCTCTTCGATCCGGGCCAGGGACTGCCGATGTACAATGGCCGGGAGCTACTCGATTTCATCGACGCAGCCGACTACGTGGCGGCGAACGACTACGAAGCCAAGCTCCTGGAAGAGCGCACCGGGCTGCCGGTCGCAGCCCTGGCACGGCGGGTGAAGGCCTTCGTCGTCACCCGGGGGGGTCACGGGTCGGTGATCCATGCTGAGGGCCGGGAGATTCCCATCCCCTGCGTGCGGGCCGATGCGGTGGTGGACCCCACCGGCTGCGGGGATGCCTACCGGGCGGGATTCCTCTACGCCATCGCCCACGGGCTCACCCTGGAAGACGCCGGTCGGCTCGCTTCGGTGATGGGCGCCGTCAAGATCGCCCATCGGGGCGCCCAGAACCACCGGCCGAGCCGCGAGGAAATCGACGAGCGCTTCTACGAAGCGTTCGGCTATCGTTTGTGGTGAACCAGAGCGGGAGTTGGTCATGAGCAAGCGGATATTGGCTTGGGTGCTGGTGGCCATCGCGGCGGCGGTGGCGGGGTGCGCCCCCAGCCTGTCGGGCGGCGCCTACAGCCGAGGAGAGGCGCGCAAAGAACAGACGGTGCGCCTGGGCGTGGTGGAGAGCGTGCGGCCGGTGACCCTCGAAGGCACCAAGACCCCCATCGGCGCGGCGGCCGGCGCCGCCGTGGGGGGCATCGCGGGCAGCGAGATCGGCCACGGCAAGGGCGCGGCCATCGGGGCCATCGGCGGTGCCGTCCTGGGAGGGCTCGCGGGGGCGGCCGCCGAGGAGGCCCTCACCCGCAAGCCCGGCCTGGAGATCACGGTCAAATTGGATAGTGGCGGCCTGATCGCGGTGACCCAGGAGGCCGACGAGAGCTTCAAGCCCGGCGACCGGGTGAGGGTGGTGTCCGGCGGGGGCGTGACCCGCGTCACCCATTATTGAACCCGAGGGCTGCCCGGTGCATCTGGGGCAGGCGGGGGTTTCATCCAGGGGTAGCCGGTCCTTCACGCAAGCGTCATGGTTGCGGCCTACACTGGCGCCGTCCGTGATGCGGGGAGGGACCATGCTGACCCAACAATCGCCCCTACGGCCGGCGCAGCGCCCGCGGCTTCTGGTGCAATTCGCCCAGTCTCCCGAGGAAGTGCTGCAGGCCCAGCGGCTGCGCTATCAGGTGCTCGGGGAGGAAATGGGCGCGCGCCTGAAGAGCGCCCACCTGGGCATCGATCAAGATCTGTTCGATCCTTACTGCGACCATCTTCTGGTGCGCGACCGCGAGAGCCACGAAGTGGTCGGCACCTACCGCGTCTTGAGCCCTGAGAATGCCAGGCGCATCGGCGGCTACTATTCCGAGGAGGAGTTCGACCTGGTGCGGCTTGCGCACCTGCAGTCCCGCCTGGTGGAAGTGGGACGCGCCTGTGTGCACCCTGACTACCGCACCGGCGCCGTCATTGCCCTGCTCTGGTCGGGTATTGCCGCCTACATGCGGCGCCATGGGTACGATTACCTGATCGGCTGCGCCAGCGTTGCCATGGGAGACGGCGGCCGGTTGGCGGCCAGCATCTACGACCAGTTGCGCCAGCGCTTCATGAGCCCGGTGGAATACCGGGTGTTTCCCCGCTGCCCGCTTCCCCTGGCTGCGCTGAAAGGGGAGCTGGACGTCGCCGTTCCGCCGCTGATCAAAGGTTATCTGCGCCTCGGCGCCTGGGTATGCGGTGATCCTGCCTGGGATCCCGACTTCAATACCGCGGATTTCCTTCTTCTACTGCCCATGCAACGCCTGAACGAGCGCTATGCGCGCCATTTCCTGAAAGATCCTCACCGCTAGCCTCCATTCCTTCGCCCGTTCCGCGGGACGCATCGCACGCCTGGCCTTGCACCTGGCGGCGGGGCTGGCTCGCGTGACTTTCCAGTATCCGCGGCTCGACCGGTGTGCCCGGGCCCGGGTCATGCGCCGCTGGTCCCGCAAGCTTCTGGAAATTCTGGACGTGGAGCTTTCGGTAACGGGTGATCCTCCCGAGGTGGAGCCGCGCACGGGGATGGTGGTGGCGAATCACGTGTCCTGGCTTGACATCTTTGTCATCTCCGCGGTGAGTCCGTGCCGTTTCGTGGCCAAGGCGGAGATCCGCCGCTGGCCGGTCATCGGTTACCTGAGCGAGTGGGCGGGGACCGTCTTCGTCGAGCGCAGCCGGCGGCACGACACGGCGCGGGTGAACGGGGAGATCCGGCGGCTGTTGGCCGCCGGGGAACGCCTGGCGGTCTTTCCCGAAGGCACCACCACCGACGGCACCGAGCTGAAAATCTTTCACCCCTCCCTGCTACAGCCCGCGGTGGAGGCGGCGGCCCCGGTTCACCCGACCGCGCTGCGCTACCGGGAGGCTTCGGGAGCCCTGTCCCGGGCGGCACCCTACTCGGGGGACTTGAGCTTCCTCGGGTCCCTCAGGCGCATCCTGCGGGAGCCCTCCATCCGGGCCGAAATCGTCTTCTGCGCCCCCATCGACAGCCGCGGCTTCACCCGCCACGAGCTGGCCCGGGCGTCGGAGCAGGCCATCGCCGCCGCCCTCAACCTGCCCCTTCCCCGCAGGCGACCTGGAACACCTGCCGGTCCTCCAGGCGCAGCGCCGTTAGCTGACCTCCCCACACGCAGCCCGTATCCAGCGTTGCCACAGTCTCGGTGAGGGCGAGCCCGTGGGCGGCCCAATGGCCGCAGACGATGAAATGGTCCCGGCTACGCCGCCCGCGGGCCGCGTACCAGGGCACGCAGCCCGCGGGCGCGTGCTCGGGGGGACCGGTGTAGGTGAGCTCCATGCGCCCGTCCCGGGTCAGGATCCTGAGTCGCGTCATGGCGTTGACGATGACCCGCAGGCGGTCATATCCGGTCAGAGCCTCGTCCCACCGGTCCGGATGATTGCCGTACATGTGCCGGCAGAACCCTTCCAGATCCTCCGCCAAAGCTCGCTCCACTTCCTGTCCCAGCTCCAGGGCGCGGGGCACGCTCCACTCGGGCAGCAATCCCGCGTGCACCAGGACGGTGGAGCCTTCGGCGTGGATCAAGGGGCGATGGCGCAGCCAATCGAGCAACGCCTCCCGGTCGGGTGCCTCCAGCACCTCCCCCAGGGTGTCCTGGCGGTGAGGGGGGCGCACCCCGCGCGCCGCCGCCAGCAGATGGAGGTCATGGTTGCCCAGCACCGTCACCGCCGCCGCGCCCAGGCTTTTCGCGAAGCGCAGGGTCTCGAGGGAGGCGGGCCCGCGATTGACCAGGTCGCCGGTGAACCATAGCCGGTCCCGGGCCGGATCGAAACGGATCTTTTCCAGCAGGCGCTGCAGGGGGCCGTAGCAGCCCTGCACGTCGCCGATCGCGTAGGTGGCCATGGCCTCAGAGAAACAAAAAGGCGCAGACGCGGGTCTGCGCCCCGGGCAACTGTCCAGCGTTACTTGGCGTGTTCCACCATGTAGTCCACCGCGGCCTTGACCTCCGCGTCGGAGAGGGAGGGATTGCCTCCCTTGGGCGGCATGGCGCCCTTGCCTTTCACGGCGGAGGCGTAAAGGGCGTCCTTGCCCTGGGCAATGCGGGGGCTCCAGGCCGCCTTGTCGCCATACTTGGGGGCGCCCGCAACTCCCGCAGCGTGACAGGCCGCGCAGGCTTTTTGATAGACCGCCTGGCCGTCCAGGGCGGCGGTCTGGGTTCCCGCCGCGGGCGCCGGGGCTTGGGCCGGCGCAGGCGCGGGGGCGGCCGCGGCGAGGCGCTGGGCCTCGGCTTCGGCGGCGGGCGTGCCCGCCACCACCAGGGTTCCCACGGGCTTCAACCGCTGGGCCACGGCCTCCGGGGTCATCGCCTCTTTCGGCGTCTTGATGCCGCCCGTCATGAAGTGGGCGATCATCACGATGACGACCACCGGCACGAGGAAGGCCAGCACCACCGTGATGATGAGCTGCTTCGGGGTCTTGATGAGCGAAGGATGCTCTTCGATGTGGATGTCTGCCATGCCGGGTTCCGCGCGCAAAAAAGTCGTGGAATTATAGCGGCTTTGCCCCAGGCGCTCAAAGCGCGGGCGTGGACGCCCTAACGGGAAAGCGGCATAATACAGGCCCCGCGCGCCCGTAGCTCAGCTGGATAGAGTGTCGGCCTCCGGAGCCGAAGGTCGTGAGTTCGAATCTCGCCGGGCGCGCCATCGCGTTTTGTCCTCTTCTCTCTCGCCCGCCACGCTCGAGCTGCGCAGCGGAAAACCGCTCACGCTTGCAAGTGATCTGCCCATGGAGGGCGCCGCTCGATCCGGCCGACATCCGCACCGATGAAGGAGGAAGCCTGGCTCGATCTGCTCGGTGCCCGTTGCGGCATCGTGTGCGCCGTGGGGGCGGGTGGCAAAAAGAGCGTGCTCCAGCGCTTGGCCGTTCTCCATCCCGGGCCGCTGGCCCTGACCGCCACCGTCCTCACTCCGCGGTTGCCGGCGCAGCTTCCGGTCGTCCAGGTTGTGGCCGAGGAGCCCATGCTCCTGGAGCGGGTGAGGGCTGCGGCCGCCCGCCATCCCAAAGTGGCGTACTTCGCGCCGAGCCTGAAGAGGGAAAGGTTCGCCGGCGTATCGCCAGCCCGGGTGGCGGAGATCCACCGGGCGGCGGGCTTCACCCTCACCCTGGTCAAGGCCGACGGGGCTCGCATGCGCTGGATCAAATGCCCGGCGGAGGACGAGCCGCGCATTCCCGCAGGCACCACCACCGTCATTGCGCTTCTTTCCGCCCGGGCCATCGGCGAACCCCTGTCCGAACGTGTCGCCCATCGTCTCGACCGGATCGAGGCGGTGAGCGGGGCGAAGCGGGGCGAGCCCCTCACACCGGAGCGGGTGGCGCGGTTAATGGCCTCGGAAGAGGGCCTACTGAAGGGCGCGGGCTCGGCGCAGGTCGTTCCAGTGATCAACATGGTGGACGATGCCCGACGAGAAGCCTTGGCTCGGCGGACGGCCGAGGCGGCCCTGGCGCTCACCCGGCGCTTCGATCGGGTACTCCTCTGCCGCCTGCGGGCGGACTCTCCTTTGGTGGGCGTGGTAACGAGAGGCCGGGCGGGCGCAAGCCCCATGGGATGACGGATGCAGCCGATGCGGAATTTCGCCGGTGGCGAGTCCGGTGGGCGCCGGACTCCGTCGGGACGGGGACCGGGACGGCGCTTCCTCCTGCGGGCCGAGGAGGACGACTGAGCGTCTCCAGGGACGGGCTCGGCGGCCGGAAGGGGCGGTCCCAAGCCTTCCGCGCTCTCAGCCGCTGAGTGCCCGCGCCGGGTCCGTATAGGGCAGTCCCAGAGCCTCCGCCACGCTTCGGTGGGTGATACGCCCGCGGCAGACGTTGAGTCCCGCGCGCAAGTGGGGGTCCTCCTCCATCGCCCGGCGCCATCCCCGGTCGGCGAGGGCGAGCACGAAGGGCAGGGTGGCGTGGTTGAGGGCGTAGGTGGACGTATGGGGCACCGCCCCAGGCATGTTAGCCACGCAGTAGTGCACCACGCCCTCTTCCACATAGGTGGGCTCGGCGTGGGTGGTGGGGCGGGAGGTCTCGGCGCAGCCGCCCTGATCGATGGACACGTCCACGATGGCCGATCCCGGCTTCATGGCCCGTACCAGCGTTCGGGGTAGCAGCTTGGGCGCAGCGCCGCCGGGGATCAGCACCGCGCCGATCACCAGCTCCGCCGCCAGCACGTGCTCTTCGATGTTGTGGCGATTGGAAAAGCAGGTGACAACCCGTGCTCCCAGCACGTGGTCCAGGCGCCGCAGCCGCTCCACCGAGCGGTCCAGGACCGTCACCTGGGCCCCCGTGCCCACTGCCAATTGCGCGGCGTTGGTTCCCACCACACCGGCACCCAGGATCGTGATGCGGGCCGCCGGCACCCCGGGCACGCCCCCCAGCAGCACCCCCATGCCGCCGTTTTCCCGCTCCAGGCACCGGGCGCCGGCCTGGATCGCCATGCGGCCGGCCACTTCCGACATGGGGGCGAGCAGCGGAAGCTCCCCCGTGGGGGAGGTGACCGTCTCGTAGGCCACCGCCACCACGCCGCTCTTCATGAGGTCCCGGGCCTGCTCGGGATCGGGGGCGAGGTGCAGGTAAGCGAAGACGATCTGGCCCTCTCTCAGGCGCGCCCGCTCGGACGCCTGGGGCTCCTTGACTTTCACGATCATCTCGGCCCGGGCGTAGACCTCCTCGGCGGAGGCCGCCACCTCGGCCCCGGCCCCCAGGTATTCGGCGTCGGAGGCGCCGATGCCGGCCCCGGCACCCCGTTCCACCAAGACCCGATGGCCGTGGGCCACCACCTCCTTCACGCTGGCGGGGGTAAGGCCCACCCGGTATTCGTGGGTCTTGATTTCCTTGGGTACGCCGATGAGCATGGCAGCACTCCTGAAGGCCAGAAACAACTTTTTGGACGCAGGCCCACCACCCCCGGTTTCAGCCGGAAGGCTGCGGCCTCAGGCCCGTCACCAGGCACTGGTAGCCCCGGTCGTCGGGGCCGATCACCCCATGGCGGACCAGGCAATCCAGGATCACCAGGGCGGCATCCAAAGTGAAAGAGGCCGCATCTTGCGCCAATGCTGCCGGCAAGGCCGTAAGGGAAATCCGGCGGAATTCGGTCACTTCCCCATCCGTGTTCCACGGGGTGAACTCGGGGGGCAACGCCAGGTCATGGACGAAGATCACTTCCGACTGCACGCCCTCCGGCACTTCCCGGAGAAGCCCCACCAGCCCGGCCGGCCGAGCCTGGCGGGCCAGGGGTTCCAGGATGCCGGCTTCCTCGAAGCATTCCTTCACCAGGGTGTGGGCTGCAGTGTGCCCCGCGGCGATGCCGCCGCCCACCAGGTTGTCCAGCCGGCCCGGATCGATAGGCTTGGTGGGGCTGCGGCGGGCGATCCACATGTCCATGCCTCCGTCCGGGCGACGGGCAAGGCCGTTCACGTGGACGGCGAAGGTGGTAAGGCCGAAGGGACGGGCCGCTGCCCGCTCGATGGCGAAGAGGGGCGGCTCGTCGAAACGGCTGCGGATGGCGTAGGCCTCGTGGCGCACGCCCGGGATCCAGCCTTCCTGGGCAAGCACGTCCACCGCCCGGGCAAGGGCCTGGGTCCGGTCCTCGGGGGTGGCCAGGTCGGGATGGAGGGCGACCCCGAAGTCCCCCACCAGGAAGACCTCCGTCATGGCTTCCAGCCGCCGGGCAAACCGGGGAGCGACCCAGCCCACCGGTTTGCCCGCGGCGTGGAAAGGCAGGTGGCCACGGGGGTCGAACCGGGCTGCGGCGCGGACAAGCTCCACCAGGGGCGTCAGGTCCAACGGCGGCAATCCGCGGCGCGAAAAACGGCCCGTCAGCCGCCGCCGCGCCGGTAGTAGGCGTCGAAGCGCTGCATGAATTGCTCGATTTCCTGGGGCGTATACCCCACGAACTCCAGCGCAACGCCGGTCTGGGGCAGGGTGAGGGAGCCGATCTGGCGGCTGCCTTCGGGGGAGAGCCGGATTTCCAGGCGCTTGTCGGGGCCGCTCTTGACCAAAATGTTGGCCGGGTCCTCCGTGTCCGGGCGTCGTCCCAGGGCAGCGGGCAGCGTGCGTAGAAAGTCCTTGTGGCTGATGGCCAGATGGCGCTCGATGCGCACCGGCTCTGCCATTCGTTCTGCCATTCAACCTCCCGCCACCGGCGGCCAGATGGCCAGCACGTCCCCGTCCCGGAGCGGTCGGCTCGCCCGGGCCTCCCGCTCCACGTATTCTCCATTCACGAGCGTCAGGTGCACCAGATGCTCGGGCAGGCGGAATTGTTCCACCACCGCGGCCACCGTGGTGCCCTCGGGCAGGCAGAGCTCCAGCGCCCGCTGGCCGCGGGCCTCCTCTGGCAAATAGTCCTGAAGCATCGCGAAAAGCTTGAGGGTGACTTTCATGCGACCGCGCCCTGGGCGCGGGCGAGGTAGGCTTCCATGAGCCGGGTCGGGTCCTCCAACAGGCGGTCTTTCCACGCTCCCAGAGGGGCACGGGTCTGGATCAGGCCCCGGATGACCCCCACGTGCTCGGTGAGGCCCAGGCAATGGGCCCCCACCAGGACGTCGTCATGGAACTCCAGGCCCAGGTAACGAAAACGCTGCGGGTCGGCGCGCTCCGCCCCCTCTCCGCCGGGCACCCCCATCCACTGGCCGAAGGAAGTGGCGATGAGGCCCATGGTGTCGAGCACGTTCATCACCAGGGTGCCCGAAAGGCGCGCTGCTTTCCCCGCCATGTTCAGGGCGGCGACCCGCGCTTGCTCGGCGGCATTGGGCTGAATGGCGTTGACGATCCTATGCCCCGTGCCCAGCTCGGCCGCTTGGGCCACGTCCCCCGCTGCATAGACACCGGGGACGCTGGTCTGCAGGGTGTCGTCCACCAGCACCCCCGCCTCGGTGGCGATGCCGCTCCCCGTCAGGAACTCGATGTTGGGCCGCACGCCCGTGGCGTTGATGACCAGGTCCGCCGCGAGCCGGGTACCGTCGCTCAGGCTCACTTCCAGGGTCTCCCTGCCCGTTCTCGTCTCGATGCGCTCTACCCGGGTGGAAGTGTAGACCTTTACTCCCTGGCCTTCCACCCAGCGCCGGATGAGGTCTCCCGCCTTCTCGCCCATCATACGGGGCACGAGGCGATTGCCCATTTCGACCAGGGTGAGCTGCACGCCCCGGGCGACGAGGGGATCCAGGATGATGCAGCCGATGAAGCCCGCCCCCATCTGCACCACCCGCGCTCCGGGCTTGGCCCGCGCCATGATGCGGCGGGCGTCCGCCAGGGTCCAGCAGGGCAGCACTCCCGGGGAGTCGCCCCCGGGCACCGGCGGCGGGTTGGGCCGCGAGCCGGTGGCGATGAGCAGCCGGTCGTAGGGAACGCGGCTTCCGTCCTCCAGCGCGACCTGCCGAGCGGCGGTGTCCACCCCGCGGGCGCGGGCGGTCTTCAGCTCGATTCCCAGCCGCCGGAAGTGGCCTGGATCTTTGCGCAGCCAAGTGCCGCGCTCTTCGATCTGCCCTTCCAGCAGGTAGGGAATGGCCATGCGGGAATAGGGCGGCTCCGGTTCGTCTCCCAGCAGCAGGATCTCGCCCCAGGGATCGGCCCGGCGCAGGGTCTCGGCGGCGATCACCCCGGCCGGGCCGTTGCCGATGATCACGTGCTTCATACGTTCTTACAATCCCAACCGCCTGCGGGTCTCGGGCGTGGGAACCCCCTCCGGCGTCCAGCCCCGCACCTGGTAATACCTGGGCAACATCACGTCCAAGTGGCACACCTCGCCTTTCTGGGGACCCGTCTTGCAAGGCTCCTTGAGCAGGCGCGGCGGCAGGGTGTCGTCCTTGGCGGTGAAGCCCGCCTTCAGGTTGAACTCCCGCTCCAAGTTCCAGATGCGCTCGCCCAGCAGGTTCAGGGACTCCATGGACCAGTCGCCTTCGCAGGCCGCCTGGAGCTGGGGCTGGATGTCCGCCAGGGTCCAGGCAAAGGTGGTGAACACGCACAGGCCCGTGGAATCCACCACCGCGGTGGCGTCCTGGAACGCCTTCAACATCTCGGGCTTGCCCTCCGTCGCTTTGGGATCGGTCTTGACCGGATTGCCCAGCACCTCGGTTGCCACCATGTAGCCGCGTAGATGGCACGCCCCCCGGTTGGCGGTGGCGTAGCCGAGCCCCATGCCCTGGAGCGCCCGCCCGTCATAGGCCGGGAACTCCTGCCCTTTGACGCTCATGGACAGCTCGGAGTGGCCGTATTTCTCGCACAGCCGCTTGGAGCCTAACCCCAGCACCTTGCCGAAGCCTTCGCCCCGGGCGGTCCACTCGGCGAAGCGGCACAAGGCTTCCGCCGAGCCGAAGGGGGCGGGCATGCCGATCTCCGCCTCGGTGAGCACGCCCATCTCGTAGAGCTCCATCGCCGCGCCCACCGTGGCGCCGAAGGAGATGGGATCCATGCCGTCTTCATTGCAGATGAAATTGGCGTAGGTGAGGGCTTCCAGATCGTCCACCCCGTTCGCCGCCCCCAGGGCCCAGGCCGCCTCGTACTCCAGGCCGCCGGAAGCGCCCCAGTATTCGGGCTTGTTCTTCACCGTCCAATGGGTCTCGTCGATCTTGGAGATGCGCCCGCAAGCGATGGTACAGCCGAAGCAGGCCTGGTTGGTCACCAGGTTGGGCTTGCCGTCGGTGGGCCGGGGCTCGTGCATGGCTTCCCCCGAGATCTTGGGGGCCCCTTCGAATTGCACGTCCCGGTGGTTGCGGGTGGGCAGGGCCCCCACCTCGTTGATCACGTTCATGAGCACCTGGGTCCCGAACTTGGGCAAACCCTGGCCGGTCACGGGATGATTCTTGAGGACTTCCTTGGCCGCGCGCACCGCTGCCATGAAGGCCTTGGGATCCCGGATCTTGCCCACGCCTTTGGTGCCGCGCACCGCCACCGCCTTCAAGTTCTTGGAGCCCATGACCGCCCCCACTCCCGAGCGGCCCGCCGCCCGGTGCAGGTCGTTGACGATGGAGGCGTAGAGCACCCGGTTTTCTCCCGCGCGCCCGATGCAGGCGACCCGGATCAAGGGATCCTGGTGCCGCGCCTGGATCGCGGGTTCCGTATCCCACACCGATTTGCCCCACAGGAAGTCGGCGGGCAGAAGTTGCGCCTCGTCGTTCTCGATGTAGAGGTAGACGGGAGTCGGGCTGCGGCCCTCGAAGATCACCATGTCCCAGCCGGCCATCTTGAGCTCCGCGCCGAAGTAGCCGCCCGAGTTGGAACAGGCGATGGCCCCGGTAAGCGCCCCCTTGGTGATGACCGAGTAGCGCCCGCCGGTGGAGGCCATGGTGCCGGTCAAGGGGCCGGTGGCGAAGATGAGCTTGTTGTCCGGGGACAAGGGATCGACTTTGGGGTCGATTTCGGACACCAGGTACTTGGTGCCGAGGCCCCGCTGCCCCAGACACTGGCGCGCCCACTCCATGTTGAGGGGCTCGGGGGTGCAGGTGCCCTGGGTGAGGTTCACGCGCAGGATCTTGCCTTGCCATGCCATGGTCGGTTCCTCCTCAGTGAGAGGCGCGGGCCTGGGTGTCGGTGCGGGCGGCCCAGGTGCGCATGCGCTCGAGCCCGGTCCAGCTGGCGTCGATGTAAGTGATCGCACCGGTCGGACAGGCCTCGGCGCAGGCCGGCTGGCCGCCGCATAGATCGCACTTGATGACCTTACCCGTGTCCACGTTGTAGTTGATGGTGCCGAAGGGGCAGGCGATGGTGCACACCTTGCAGCCGACGCAGATGGAATCCACCACCACCTTGGCGCCAGTGGTGGCGTCGATCTTGATCGCCTCCACCGGGCAGGCGTGGAGGCACCAGGCTTCGGCGCACTGGGTACAGGTATAGGGGACTTTGCGCCCCGCGTGGTGGAAATCGAACACCTTGATGCGGGACTTGGCGATGTTGAACACGCCCTCGTTTTCGAAACTGCAGGCCATCTCGCACTGGAGGCACCCAGTGCACTTGTCCGGGTTGATATGCAGGGATTTCAGCATGGAATAAAACTCCTCCTCTTCCTGGGCCTGACGAACCTCTGGATCCAAAACGCCATGATACCGCTGCGGCGTAAAGGGGGGCAGCCGGCAGGCGACGCTTGGCGCCCGTAATGCAAGGATTGTGCCCTGGAACCGGGCCTCGAGTATAGGGTTCACGGATCGTTTCGCTTCATGAGGCGGCGATTTCTTCTTTTCCGCCGGGGGGAATGCTTCTGCGGCCGCCCCCGGGCCCTCTCCTCCGAGGGGCGGGGAGCGGAGGGGACAAGGGGCGCTTCGAGAACATTTTTTCGCGGCGGGCAGGAAAACGAGCCTCCACGGAGCTCTTTTCTTTCTGCCCGCTGCCCCAGAATGGCGCGCCTGTCCCAGGATTGACACACGCGGGACAAGCCGACGGCGGGTCAGAAAAGGTAGCGCACCGAGACGCCCGCAAGAAAACTGCGTCCGGGCGCGGGGGCAAAGAAGCGGCCGTTGGCGTCCCCCACGATCACCGCACCGATGTATTCCTCGTCCAGGAGGTTGTCCACCCGCAGGAACTCCTGGAACAGCCAGTCCCCGACGCGCTGCTTGAAGGCGGCCCGGGCGCTGGCGACGAAGTAGCTGGGGGCGAAGTCCGTGTTCAGGTCGTTCACGTACACCTTGGCGTTCCAGCGCCCTTCCAGGGCGGCGGAGAATCCCAGGGGCCGGTGCTCCCACAGGAGCTCCCCGTAGACCGTGTACTCGGGCACGGCGGGGATGCGGTTGCCGGCGGCCACGGTGGCGTTGGGGGCGGTGCAGAATCCGGCGCAGGTGGGGAAGCTCTCCTGGAACCGGGCCTCCAGGTACGTGAGGGCCACGTAGGCGGAGAGCCCGCGGGTCAAGCGGCTGTCCAGGGACAGTTCCGCGCCCCGGCGGCGGGTATCCCCGGCGTTCTGAAAAGTGGCCCGCCCGCCGGAATTGGAGAACACCACGATCTCGTCCTGGGTGTCGATCTGGAACAGGGCGGCGTTCACCAGGGTGTCGGCCCCGAGGAAGGTTTTGACCCCCACTTCGTAATGGTTGCTCTTGGAGGGCTCCAGGGCCAGATTGAGCCCGGAGCTCCCGTCGGGCCGGTAGGCGATTTCGATGAAGGTGGGGGTCTCGAAGCTGCGGCCCGCGTTGGCGTAAAGGTTTACCGCCGGGGTGAGCCGGTAGAGAAGCCCCGCCACCGGCGTCCAGGCGGAGAAGTGGCGGCTGCCGCTATCGTCCGGGTTGAAGTTGGTGGCGGTCACGGGAGTCGGGCTCCCGCTGCAGGTGCCGAGGGGCGTGCCGGTGGTGTTCACCGTGGTGGTGCAGATGAACTTGTCCTTCGACTCGAAATCCACCCGGGTGTAGCGCAAGCCCCCGTGGAGACTCAAGGCTTCGGTGGCTCGCCACTCCCCCTGCAGGTAGCCGCCCCAGCTTTCGCTCAGGTTGTCCTCGTCCCGTTTGAGGGCTCCTCGGGTCCCGAGCTCGTTGCGGTAGCCTTTGCGGTCATCCTTGGCCCGGTCGTAGTCGAGCCCGGCGGTCAAGGTGAACGGCATGCCGAGGGCTTCGCTCCGGCGGGTCCAGCGCAGGCTCGCGCCGCCGAAGTCCCGGTCGAAAACGCTCACCCCGCCCGAATGGCGCAGCCCGTTCTGGGTCGTCAGGGGGATGGCGAGGAATTGCTCGTTGCTGCGCTGGCCCAGGTAGGCGGCGAGGCGCAGGGTGTCGGTGGTAGAGAGGGGCTGCTCCCATACCACGCCTCCCTGCAGGTTGGAGAGGCTCCTGCGGGTTTTGAATTGCAGCGCCGCGGGGCTCGCTTGCTCCCGGTTTTCCCGGACCTGCTCCGCCGTGAGCCCCAAGGGGTCCAGGTTGTCCGGCTGATCCAGGTGGTTGAAGGTGAGCTGTAGGCGCCCTCCGCCCGCGAGCCCCTGGACCAGCTTGGCGTTCGCCTGGTCCTTGCGCGCGTTGCTCCAGTCCCGGAAGCCGTCCGTCTCGAACCGGGAGCCGTTTACCACGTAGCCTCCTTCACCCCAACGCCCGCCCAGCTTGAGCCCCCCTTTCCAGGTGTCGAAGGAGCCCAGGCGGACATAAGGCTCGACGAACGCCCGCTGCGGCGGCTCCTCGGTGAAGACTTGCACCACTCCTCCGGAATGGTTGCCGTAGAGGGCGGAGAAGGGACCCCGCAACACCTCGATGCGGTCCGCCGAATCCAGGTCGAACAACCCCGCGCCGCCTTGGCCGTCCGGGGTGCTGGCCGGGATGCCGTCGGCATAGAGCCGGATGCCCCGCACGCCGAACTGGGAGCGGGCGCCGAAGCCCCGCAGGATGATCTGCTGCTCCTGGGCGAAGGTTTCCCGGTTCTGCACCACCGTGCCCGGCACCCGGCCAAGGCTCTCGGAGACGTTGACCGCTGCTCGCCCCTCCTGGAGCACCTGGGCGCCAACCGCGTCGATGGCGAGCGGCAGGTCGAAGCTCTCCTGCTCGATGCGGGTGGCGGTGACCACCACCGGAGAGGCGCGCACCGCGGCCGCCTCCTCGGGCTCGGCGGCTGCGGCTCCAAAAGGAGCGGGGGTCCAGGGAGCGAAAGTGCCGGTGAGTAGCGCAAGGACGAGGGATGGGCGCATTTCTTCTTCGCGTCGAGTTGGTCCGGGAAAAGCATAGCGGCATTGCCGGTCATGATTTTCATGAAATTGCGGGCGGCGATGGCGAGCGACTGCCCAGGCCGCGCAAAAAAAAATTTTTCAACGGTCGGCGCCGGTAGGGGAAAATGACGCGACCATTGACTGCCTTTCCCGAGACCCCGATGAAAACCCTAGCCCTCAAGCCTTCGAAGTTCATCCTGGTGAGCCTTCTGGCCGTCGGCCTGGCAGGATGCGGCGCGCCCCGGCTCGGCGAATGGACCGGCCGGCTCGACCCCTTTTCCCCCGCGCCGGCCCCCCAAGCGTCCGGCGCCACCGCGCCCGCGGCCGGGGCCGCGCTTCCTCTCGCTGCGACGATCGGGGTCTACATGGCGCCGAAGGAGGCGACCAAGCGGACCCACGTGCTGGGAGGCGGTTACGCGGGCGGCTATTGGTTTGAAGAAGGGCGCATGGTCCAGGCGACGGCGTTCAAGGCCTTCGGACAGTTCTTCGAGCGGGCGGTGCCGGTCAAGCAGCCCGCCGCGCCCCATCCGGTGGCCCATGTGCAGGGCTGGAGCACCTATAACCCCATCCTGAAAGCCTGCTACGCCACCGCGGTGGTGACCTTCTTCGCCCCCGGCGGCGAGCCCATGGGTAAGCTGGAGGCGGAGGCCTCGCACCGGGGCGGCGGGGAGGAATGCTTCCAGCAGGCCTACGACGCGGCGTTCCAGGAGATCGGCCGGCGACTCCGGGCAGAGGGGGCGCTAGTGGCAGCGCTCAAAGATGCGTCCCGCGCGAGCCCTGCACCGACCGCTCCCACCACCGGGGCCCCGGGAAGGACGGACGTGCCCGCGGCTCCCCGTACGACGGCGCCCGCGGCAGCCGCTCCGGCTCAGGCGGGCGGTCCGCCCCCGCAGGCGGAGGCGCTTCTGCAACCGGCCCCCGCTGTGCCGCAGGGGGCGACTACGGCGATGGCCCGGCCGTCGCCCGCCGCCGTGCCCCCGAGCGTTTCCACGCCCGCGCCCGCCCCGCAACCAGTGACGTTGCCCCTGAAGGTGGAACTCGCGCTTTACATGGAACCGGATGAGGCCACCCGTCGCACCCGCATCGCCACCAGCGGCTCCTACGCGGGGGAATGGGTGGAGGAGGGGCGGATCGTGCGGGAAACCGCCTCCCGGGCGCTTGCCGGGATCTTCGAGCGGGTGATCCTGGTGACGGAAAACCGGGGAGTGCGCCCCGTCGCCCAGGTGCAGGGTTGGAGCACGTATAACCCGTTGCTGGGCACCTACTACGCCACTGCCGCTGTGACCCTCTCCTCCGCCACCGGGGAGACGGTGGGGGAGTACGCCGCGGAGGCGTCGGCCCGCGGCACCGGGGACGAGGCCGCCCGGCGGGCCTACGAGGCGGCATTCCGCAAGCTCGCGGATGAAATGGCCCAGGACCGGGCGGCGTTGGCGGCAGTCCAAGCCCCTGCATCCGCCGAGAAGCTGCGGCTGGCGGAGGCCCTGCCGCGAGCGATCGCCGTTCCGAGCACTGGCGCGGTGACCCTCTACATGGCGCCCAAGGATCTTGCGCGCAACACCTACGTGATGGGCGGCGCCGGCGGCTACGCTCACTATTGGTTCGAAGAGGGGCGGATCGTCCATGAAACCGCCCTCAAGGCCCTCAAGCAGCTTTTCGCCGAGGTGCGGACCGCCACCCAGCCCTCGGGCCCCGATCCGGTCGCCCGGGTGCAGGGCTCCAGCACGTTCAATCCTACCTTCGACACCTACTATGCCCGTGTCGTGGTGACCTTCTCCGCCCCGGATGGGACGACCCTGAGCCGCTTCCAGGCGGAGGGGACCGGCCGGGGCCGGCGGGAGGAGGGTTTCCGCCAAGCCTACGAAGCGGCGTTCCAGGACCTGGTGCGCCAGGTGCTGCAAGCGGGACGGCTGTAGACCGTTGGGTGCGCCTCGGCACGCTCCTCCCAGCGGTTCTCCCCCGGCGATGGGTTTCGCCCTCGCTCAACGCACCCTACGGGAGCCTCAGTCCCGCCGGCGGGCGATGGCGTGGATCAGGGGCTCGTAGGCGCTCTCCCGGGAAAAGCGCCAGCACGCGAGGGCGATTGCGGCCGCGGTGAAGGCTGCCAGCACGGCGAGGTCGGCCCCGGGGCTGAAGTCCGGCGCCAGGGCCGAGCCCGCGTTGGCGAGCATCCCGTGCTTCAACAGATCGACCCCGTAGGTGTACGGGTTGATGAGGGCCGCGACTTTCAGGGGATCGGGCAGGCTGCTCACGGGGTAGAGCGCTCCCGAGAGAAAGAAGACCGGGAAGATCACCAGATTCATGATAACGGCATAGTTGTCCAGGGTGCGGGTGAACGCGGCCACCAGCATTCCCAGCGCGGCGCAGGCGCAAGCGGTGGCGACGAGCCCGGCCGTCAGCATGGCCAGATCGATCCCCCGCGAGAGGTACCCCAAAATGCCCAACAGCGTGAGCAGGAGCAGCGCCTGGACCAGCGCTGCGCAGGCCGCCGAGACCACTTTCGCCCCTACAATCCAGGCGTGCCGCAGCGGCGCGATCACCAGCATGCGCATGACTCCCGATTCCTTGTCGTACACCGTGGCGAGCGCCGCCAGCATCGCCCCGAAGAGGATGGCCATGCCGGTCACCCCGGGCACCAGGAAGTACTGGTAGCTCGCGGGGCCGCCGCGGCCCAGTAGGGCGTCGAAACCCGCGCCGATCACGAATAGCCAGATCAAGGGCCGTACCAGGGCGGAGACGAGCCGCCCGCGCTGGCGGAAGAGCTTGATCAGCTCCCGCTCCAGCACGGCGTAGAGGGGGCGGGCGATCATGGAGGCACCCGTTCCCGCGCCCGACGGGGGGAGTCCGCCTCCGAAGGCGCCCGGGCTCCTTGCTGGGTGGTCCACAGGAACACGTCGTTGAGATTGGGCCGGCGCACCCGTAGGGCTGTCACCCGGGGAGCAAGCTCGGCCTGGAGCGCGGCGAGGGCTGCCGCCTCGCCCCGGAAGCGAAAGCTCAAGATCTCCCCTTCGAGGAGCCCCGCGCCCAGGCGGGGGGCGAGGGCCGCGGCCAGGTCCGGGAGCCCCTCGCCTTCGATCTCGATCACGTGGGTGCCGAGGCTCTCGATGAGCTCGAGGGGCGGACCGGACTTCACGAGGCGTCCCTGCTTGATGAAGGCCACCACGTCGCAGTTCACCGCCTCCTCCAGATAATGGGTGGTAAGGAGTACCGTCATGCCCTGGCGGGCCCGCAGTTGTCCGATGAAGCGCCAGATGCGCCGCCGGTTGGGCACGTCGAGGCCGATAGTGGGCTCGTCCAGGAACAGGATGCGGGGCGCATGGATCACGCCCCGGGCGATGTCCAGGGCCCGGCGCTGCCCGCCGGAGAGGCGGTTGACCGGATCGTTGCGCCGCTCAGCGAGCCCGAAGAGCTCCAGCAGCTCTTCGGAGCGGCGGCGGATTTCGGCCCTGGACAGGCCGTGGAGCATCCCAGCGAAATGGAGGTTTTCCATCACCGAGAGGCTCGGGTCCAGGGCGGGGTCCTGGAACACCACGCCGATCGCCCGGCGCACCTGCAATGCCTGGGCGAGCACGTCGAAGCCCGCCACCCGGGCCTGTCCCCGGGTGGGGCGGATCAGGGTGGAGAGGAGATGCACGGTGGTGGTCTTGCCCGAACCGTTGGGTCCCAGGAGACCGAAGAACTGGCCGGCGGGGATCGCCAGGGAAAGCCCGTCCACCGCCAACACGTCTCCGTAGCGCTTGGTGAGCTCGAACGCTTCGATGGCGGGAGGCGTCAAAACGGAAGCTTGCCGTGCTACATCCATGATCGGTCGAAGGCTTCGACTCACGGGGCGATGGGCGCGGTTGCCTCGCTCAAGGCCCGGGAGTTGCGGTCGTCCCGGAACAGGAGGGGCTTGACGGCCACCGCCGGTCGCTGGGCCCGCTCCACCGCTTCCACCACCACCTGGTGATGGGGGGAGAGGTCGCACACCGGGTCCGCGTTGGTCGGGTCTCCGGTGAGGAGGTAGGCCTGGCAGCGACAGCCGCCGAAGTCCTTCACCCGCTCGGGGCACGAGCGGCACGGCTCCTTCATCCACCCTTCCCCCCGGAACCGGTTGAATCCGGGGGACTCGTACCAGATCCACTGGAGGCTCGCCTCCCGCACGCTGGGGAAGGTGAGCCCAGGCAGCCCGCGCGCCTCGTGGCAGGGGAGCACCACCCCGTCGGGACAGACGCACATGAACACCGACCCCCAGCCGTTCATGCACGCCTTGGGCCGGTTGGCGTAGTAATCCGGCACGACGAAATAGATGCGCATATCCTTGCCCACCTTTTCCCGGAAGCGGTTGGTCACCGCCTCGGCCCGCTCGAGCTGCGCCCGGGAGGGCAGAAGGTGATCCCGGTTGACCAGGGCCCAGCCGTAATACTGGGTGTTGGCGAGCTCCACGTACTCCGCCCCGAGTTCCAGCGCCATCTCCAGGATCTTCTCCACGTGGTCGATGTTCTGCCGGTGTAGCACCACGTTGAGCACCATGGGGTAGCCGTGGGCCTTGATCAGGCGGGCAATCTTCTGCTTCAAGTCGAAGGTGCGGGTGTGGCTCAGGAAGTCGTTCAGCTCCCGGGTGGAATCCTGGAAGGAGAGCTGGATGTGGTCGAGGCCGCCTTCTTTAAAAGCCGCGATGCGCTGCTCGTTGAGTCCCACGCCGGAGGTGATGAGGTTGGTGTAATAGCCCAGGGCATGGGCTTCCCGCACCAGCACCTCCAGGTCGTTCCGCAGGAGGGGCTCGCCGCCGGAGAAGCCCAACTGGGCGCAGCCTAGCGCCCTCGCCTCCCGCAGTACGCGCAGCCACTCGTCGGTGGACAGCTCGGTGCCGTAACGGACGTAGTCCACCGGGTTGGAGCAATAGACACAGTGCAGCGGACAGCGGTAGGTGAGCTCCGCCAGCAGCCACAGGGGGTTATTCACCTTGCGTGCGGATCCAGCCTCGGTCATGGGCCACCTCCAGGAACTCCATCACGTCCCGGCGAAGCTCGGCGCCGGGGTAAGCCCGTTCCAGGTCTGCTACGATCGCCTCCACGCGGGTGGCCCCGTCCACCCGGCGCAAGATCTCCGCCGCACTGGGGGACAGCCGCACCATGCCTTCCGGATAGAGCAGCACCCAGGCTTGCTGGGCCTCCTCCCATTGCAGGCGGAAATGCCGGGTCAATTGGGGCACGTCTTCGGGGCCAAGGTGGTGGGGCATCGGGCGTCCCTTTCATTCGACCGCGGGAGCCGGCGGAGCGCTCGGCCGGGTCACGGCTGCGCCTCTGGGCAATAGGCGAGCTGGATCGCGTCCAGCATGGCCCACAACACGTCCAGCTTGAACTGGAGGATTTCCAGGGCCCGCTCCTGCTGTTCCCGGGTCTTGAAATAGTCCAAAGTGATCTCCAGCCCATGGGCCACGTCCCGGCGCGCCTCCGACAGGCGCTTGCGGAAATACTCGTAGCCGGCCGGGTCGATCCAGGGATAGTGCTGGGGCCAGTTGGCCAGCCGCTCCCTGTGGATCTGGGGCGCGAACAGCTCCGTGAGGGACGCGCACACCGCCTCCTGCCAGGGGCGGGTGCGGGCGAAGTTCACGTAGGCGTCCACGGCGAAGCGCACCCCCGGCAGCACGTGCTTGAGCGACACGATCTCCTCCCGGGTCATGCCGCAGGCCATGCCCAGCCGGATCCAGGCTTCGATGCCGCCCTCGTCCCCCTCGCGCCCGTCGTGGTCGATGATGCGCTGGATCCACTGGCGGCGCACTTCCCGGTCCGGGCAGTTGGCCAGGATGGCCGCGTCCTTCAAGGGGATGCTGATCTGGTAGTAGAAGCGGTTGGCTACCCAGCCCCGGATCTGGTCCGGGGTGAGCTTCCCCGTGTTCATGCGCACGTTGAAGGGATGGTGGATGTGGTATCCAGCCCCTTTCTCCCGCAGTTTCTGCTCGAACTCTTCCCGCGTCCAGGGCCGCTCGTCGCCGGCGCTCATGGGTCCTCCTACAGCTCGATTTCCATGCCGTCCCAGGCCACCTCGATGCCCCGGGCGGCGAGTTGTGCCCGCTCGGGGCTCGCTTCGTCCAGGATCGGGTTGGTGTTGTTGATGTGGATCAGGATCTTGCGCGCCCGGGGGTAGCGCTCCAGAACCTCCATCATGCCTCCGGGCCCCGACTGGGGCAGGTGGCCCAGGTCCCGGGCCCGCTTCGTGGAGATCCCGAGGCGCACCATCTCGTCGTCGCTCCAGAAGGTGCCGTCCACCAGGAGGCAGTCGGCCGAGGCGAGGAAGGGTTCCAGGTGGGGCTCCACCTCCCCGAGCCCGGGGGCGTAGAACAGGGTTCGGCCGCTCCCCTGCTCCTCCACCTGCACGCCGATGTTGTCCCCGGGCAGCGGCCGGTCCCGCTGGGGGGAGAAGGGGGGCGCGTTGCTCTTCAGGGGCACCGCGGTGAAGCGCAAGCGGCTCGCCCCCGCCACCTGGAAAGGGGAGCCGTCGACGGGCACCCGGTGCCAATGCACCCCGCAGTAGTGCTCCAGGACGCGAAAGACGGGATTGCCGTGGGTCAGGTCCTCCCGCACCCGCTCGGTGCAATGGACCTCCAGGGGAGCGCCCTCCCGCAGCAGGAAGAGCCCCGTGGTGTGATCGATCTGGGCATCGATCAGCACGATGGCGGCGATCCCCGTGTCCCGCAGCCCCTCCCGGGGCCACAGCCCGGGAAAGGCGGCGATCTGGACCAGCACGTCCGGGGAGGCGTTGAACAGCACCCAGCGGCCCCCGTCCCCCGCCACCGCGATGGAGGACTGGGTGCGGGGTCGGAGGCGCCCGGCCCGCGCCCCCCGGCAGTTGGCGCAGTTGCAGTTCCATTGGGGGAGGCCGCCGCCGGCGGCGGAGCCCAGGACGCGGACTTTCATGAACGTTTCGCGGGAGCCTGTGGCGAGGGCCGGGACGGGGTCAAGCCCGCCTCCGGGGCCTTTCGGTTACGAAGTGTCTGAGTCATCCCCCATTGTGATTCCACGCTTCGCCGCCCGAAAGCCGGGAAATCGTGAGGGGGCGCTCATGATTTTCATGAACCTTAAAAAAAACCGCCCGGGCGTTGCGCCCGGGCGGCGGGGACGTCCCTCGCGCGGATCAGAAGAAGAGGATGGCGCCCAGGGCGATGGCGTCGTCCTTGTTCTTGGTGCCGTCGTGGGCTTCCGCTTCCGTATTGATGTACTCGGCCACCAGGTTCAAGCTCTTGGTGAGGGCGTAGTACAGGCCCACCACCCAGGACTTGTTCTTCTTGACCAGGGTCCCGCTGGTGGCCAGCGTTTCGTTGCTGGCGAGATCCAGGCGGCTCTCACCGTAGCTCACCCCGATCTTGGGCTTGCCGAAGGTGTAGGTGGCCTGGAGGGTGAAGCCATCTGAATCCCGCTCCTCCACCGTGCCGCCCACAAACGCCGCCCCATCGAAGCCGATGGCGGTGGTCCCGATCCCCTCGGCGTTGTAATAGTAGCCGAAGGCTTCGAAGCCGCCGAAGGCCACCTTGCCGCCCACGTCGACCCCCCAGCCATCCGCGCTTGCTCCGGCCGGCGCAAAATCCGTGGTCCCGTTCGATTTTGCCTTGTTTCGCATCCCGCCCAGCCAGAGGCGGCCGGAGGTGCCGCCGATGTTGGACCAGTCGTAGGTGATCTTGGCCTGGAAGCCCGGCTCGTCTTGCTTGGTCAACGTGGCCGTGCTCGGGTGCCCGGAAAACCGGACATGGTCGAAACTGGCGAAGATGCCGCCGGCGAACTGGAAGCCGTTGAAGTTGGGGGACCAGTAGGTGATCTGGGGGATCCAGTCGGCGTAGATGTAGCCGGTGCCGATGCGGCCCAGAGTGGTGTTGCCCCCCAGGAAGGCGGCGCCGGAGCCCACCCCCAGGAGGGTCATATCGGAGAGGATGGCGTCGCCAGCGAAAATCCCCAGGTCCCGGCCCACCTTGATGGTGCCCCAGCTTTTATCGCCGAAGGTGAGGAAGTTCTGCCGCATGTCGATGCTGGTGGAGCCGATCCCCGTCTTGCCGCCGCCCACGTTGGTGTCGTTCAGGCCCGGGTAGAAGCCCAGGGTGACGCTGATGTCGAAATCCATTTGCCGCGTCTTGGCGGAGAACACCAACGCGCTAGGCAGTAACCCGGACTCGATGTTCTGCTCGTCCGCCGCGGGACCGTTACAGGCGAGGCCGCCCGCCACCGTGACCGGATTGTTGTCGCAGTCGTTGAAGGTGGCGAAGCCGTTTACGTTGCCGCTGAAGGAAAGATCCCAGTCCCCCGCCTTCCAGCTCAGCTCCGCCTGGGCGGCGGAGGTGCCGAGGAGCGCCAAGGCGCCCGCTACGGCCGTGCAGATTTTCTTGCGCTGTACCATCGCCCAACCTCCCCTGTTCAGAAGTGAAGCACAGTTGAAGTCAACACTCTTCCCCTTCTCTTCGGGCGCACAAAAACTCCTTGCTGGCCCGAATCGAATCGTCCGCTTCGCGCTCCTCCCTGACGAGTGCCCAGGGAACCCTGCTTGCTATCAGTCGCGTGAAATGAGTGCTCGATGTCCTCCTCCCGGAAGCCAATCCACTCGCCTCTGGCAATTAATATGCCAATAGAATTCGGACCATCCCGGCCGCGGGGCGCGGTAGCGAAAAACTGCCGGCCGCTGCGGCGCAAAGGAAGAAAAACACGCGGAGTGAATGGCTTAAAGCGGGGCGGGGGCAGGGTTTCCGCCGCCGGGCGCACTGCCGGGAGGAGCGTCCCGGTGTCACAGGGGGAGCAACGCAATCGCTACACTGTGTGACATCCCCTTGTTCAGTTGCTTGCGCACCTGGGGCGGGAAAAAGAAAATGGGAGATCGGTTGAGGGCCGATCTCCCAAGCCAAGTGGAGGAGAAAACGGAGGAAACGACACCACTCGGGGCGCTGCTATCCGCATGAACCACCCCTCGCTTGTCGCCTCTATTTGCAAGAGCCGTGCCAGTCAAGACGGAATGACGTGCGCTCGGCGAAGGGCAGAAACGAGGATTTGCCCGAGCCACTGCGTGGACGCCAGGGCCCGGGACTGGAGGGGCTTACCTCTCCAGGACTTGCCTTTCCAGTTCCAGATACAGGTGATGCACGTTACCGGGATGGAGGAGAGGGTAGAGAGCCCAGCCGCGGAAAGCCTGAACCGGCGCGTTGTCGATCGCCTCGCTGAGGCTGTCTCCCCGGTCGTAGCGCGCTCGCACGGCGGCGCGCAAGTCTTCGAGGTAGGTCTGCACGTCAGTGATGCGTTGCGGCGAGGATACCGGGCCGCGGCCAGGCACCAAGACGCGCACAGGCAGACGCCGCAACGCCTTAAGGGCGGCGAGCCAACTGTCCAGGTGCGCATCGCGCACCTGCGGCACCCGGTCCAGGCACACCAGGTCGCCGGTGAAGAGCACGCCGCTCGCGTGATCCAGCACCGCCAGGTCCCCCGTTAGCGTCCAGCCGAAGTGGAGGAGGGAGAGCCGTCGCCCTGCCACCTCCAGCGTCGCGCTTTCCTCCACGGCGCGGTCGGGTAGCGTGACCCTCGTGCCGGCCATGGTCTCGCTGCCCAACACACCGCTCAGGCGCTCGATGCAGGTCCTGCAGTTCGCTTCCATGAAACGGACGGCATCCCGGTGGGCCAGGATGGGGGCCCCTTGCGCGGCGAAGGCGCCGTTGCCCAGCACCCGTTCCGGGGCGGCATGGGTGTTGATGACCAGGGCCACGGGACGATCCGTCAGGCGCCGGATGGCGGCGAGCATCGCCTCCCCGTGGGCGCGGTTCGTCCCCGTGTCGATCACGATCACCCCCGTGTCGCCCACGATGAATCCCTGGTTGGCGACAAAACCCCGGTTCTCCGGCGCGGGCTCGGCCAACGCGCCGACGAAGGCGTACACGCCGGGCGCCACTGGCACGGGGATCAAGTCTTGCGCCGCGGCGGGGCGGGGTGCCGCCAAGGCGAGGAAGAGGGCGGCGAGCGCCAGGAGGATAAGGCGCCGAACGGGCGCGAGGAAGGAGGACATCCGATGGGACTCGGGGGACACAGGTCTGACCATGAACACCGACTCGCTGCGACCGGACGCTGGCATTCCCGGACGGAGTTGGCTTACTATTGCACGCGCGTCGCGCCCGTGCAATCGCGGCGGGCCGCGTCCCTTCCATCGCTGCATTCCTCGTAAAGGAGACCCTCGATGAAATGGCGGCGACTGCTGCTCCTCGTTTTCTTCGCGCCCGGCGTGGCGTCGGCCTACGATTATCCGACCCAGGACCGGGTGGAGTACGTCCTAGCGTGCATGTATGACCACCGCGGCAAGCAGGAGTACCTCTACAAGTGCTCCTGCGCCATCGACTTCATCGCCCGGGAGATGCCCTACGAGGAGTACGTGGAAGCCTCCGCGGCGGCCCGCTACCGAGACATGGGGGGCGAGCGCATGGGCGTGTTTCGCGATCCGGAGTTCATCAAGGACATGATCAAGAAATACCGGGACGTGCAGGCGCGGGCCAACAAGGCGTGCGGCGTCTGAGCCGGAGATCCGGGTCGATGACAAAGTCATGGAAAGCGCTTCTCCACCGGGTCGCCCCCGCGGCGCTGGTGTTGCCGCTGCTCCTGGGGGCTGGGGCCCACGCCGGACCGGTCAAGACCATCTCGGTCCTGGACTTCGAGATCATCGACGATTCCGGCGACCAAGCGTCGGTGCCCGCCCAGCGGGAGCGGCTCAAGATGATCTCCCGGCAACTGCGGGAGGAGCTGGACCGGGCGGGCCTGTGCCGGGTCTTGGACAATGGACCGGCCCAGGCCTTGATCGACCGGTACCAGGCCTCCCAGGAGCTGCGCCAGTGCAACGGCTGCGAGCTGGACATCGGCAAGGCCTTGGGCGCCGACCTGGTGGCCCTCACCTGGGTGCAGAAGGTGAGCAACCTGATCCTCAACATCAACGTGGAGATCAAGGACGTGGCCACCGGCGCGACCCGGCTCAACAAATCCGTGGACATCCGCGGCAACACCGACACCTCCTGGCGCCGGGGCGTGTCCTATCTGGTGCGGGACATGCAAGAAAAAGGACAGGGCTGCCGCTGAAGGCAGGGATGCGCCTCCTTCCACCCGTCCCCACCGCCGCCTTTCAGGCCAGGACGGATGACAAGGGCATGGCCGGCGCGGGGCGGCGCCTGTCCCCTGGTGAGGCACCCTGGGGCAGCGGGCGCCTCAGGAGCCGCCGGTCAGACCGGGCCGGATGAGGATGCTGGTTTCGAACTTGAGGTCCTTGGAGTCCACCACTTCCGCTCTGAGCTCCCCTTCTTCCCGGGGCACGAAGTAGAAGCGGAAGTTGGGGTTTTCGCTGATGGAGAAGTCCACCTCCGCCGTGAGCACCGGCTTGCCGGCGTAGCTCACCGTGACCTGGCGCACGTAGTGGGCCGGGGTGTAGAGCCGGGTCACCTGGTCCATGGCCAGTCCCGAGTGGTTGGGATGGCTGATCATGAGTTGGGCCAGGTTGGGCTGGTGGAAGGCCACCGGGGTGTCCAGTCGGAACTTCATCCTGCCCAGGCGGGCGAGGGCCGCGGCGGGATCCTTGCCCGCCGGAGCCGAGCAGCCCCCTGACGCCTTCACGTAGCGGGTGGCCGCGTAGAGCCGGCCGTCGCTCGTCTCCGCCACCGCCCGCACGAAGGTGTATTCCTCGATGCGTACCCGGGTTTCCAGGTCGGCCCGGCCAGCCTCGGGGGAGAAGTGGAAGACGGCGGCGAGGGGCGAGGGGTTCTTGTCGATGATGAGGTACAGTCGCTGGATGTACCGCTCCGGCCCCTGGGGCAACAAGGTCTTGATGGCGATGGGAACGGTGGCCGCGTCCTCGGCCCGGGCGGGCGCCTCCAACTGGATCAGCGTCCTCCCATCGGCCACGGGGCGGTGGCCGAAGAGGGCGCTTCTCACCTTGCGCCAGGTTTCGGTGTCCGGGTCCGGGACGGGGTCGGCGGCCTGGACGAGACCTCCCACCAGTAAGGCGAGGGTCAAGCCCACGAGCGTACGGTGCGGGAAACGGATCATGGGACGCCTCCTTGCAGACTCGGCCATTGTACCGGAGGGATCGCGCCGGATGCGGCTTCGCCACCGCCGGGCTTGGGAAGCCCCCCTGCCGGTGCCCCCCCTGCAGCACCCTCTCCCCTGGCCCTCCACCCTAGTCCTCCCACTCCAACTCGGTATAGACGGCGGTCACGTTGCGGGCATGATAGAGGTCGAAAAGCCGCCACTTTCCCCGCTCCCCAAGCCCGACCGACTCCACCGCCTGCTGCAGGGTCAGCCGGCGCTGGATCGCCTCCCGGGTCTCTTTCACCAGGAGGGTGAGGTAACGGGCTTGGGCGTCCAGGGCTCCGGGCCAGGGCACGGTGACGGGTCCATGGCCCGGCACAGCGCGTTGCACCGGAAGACTGCGCAGGGCCTCCATCGCCCGCAGCCACCCCCGGGCGCTGCCGTCCACCACCGGGATCCGTTCGACGAACAGCAGGTCGCCGAGCCACAGGGTGCCCGTCCGCTCGTCGAATACGGTGAGGTCCTGGTCGGTGTGGGCCGTGGGCCAAGCCCGCAGCTCGAGACGCCGCTCCCCCAGGTCCAGGCTCAGGGTGTCCTGTACGAGGGTGTCCGGCGGAACCAGAGGCGTTGCCTCCGCCTCGGGGCCCAGGGCGCGGGACAGGGCGGCGAGATAGGTTCGAGCGCGGGCGGCGAGGGCCGCGGGAAGCCGGGCGTGACCCACGAACCGCGGCTTGTCCCCGGCGAAGGCGCCGTTACCCAGGAGGTGGTCGGGGTGGACGTGGGTGTTGATCACGTAGCAGACGGGAAGGGGCGTTCGAGCCCGTACCGCTTCCCGCAACGCCCGGCCGACGGCGAGGCTGCCCCCCGTGTCCACCACGGCAACGCAACGCTCTCCCACGATGAAGCCGATATTGGCGATGGCCCCCCGGTTGGCGGCGGAGGTCTCCTCGTGGACCCCCGCGTGGACGAAGACGCCTGGCGCCACCTCCTGCACCGGGAGCGGTGCGGCGGCGAGGACCGGCGCCAGGCCGAGTAGGCCGGCGAAGAAAAGCCGTTTCCCCATGCTCCCCTTTGTCCGCTCCTCAGTAGATCGCCTTGTCCCGGTTGCGCGCCCGGTCGAGCCCCTTGACCGAGTCCAGGCCTTTCGCTCCCCGCAGGATCGCACGCTCCAGGTCGGCCTCGGTGAGGTCTGCCCCGGTCAAGTCCGCCCCGGTCAGGTCCGCCCCCGAGAGATCGGCGCGGAAGAGGTTGGCACCGCGCAGGTTGGCCCCCTGCAGGTTGGCGAAGCGCAGCAGCGCCCGGTTCACGTCCGCCCCCTCCAGGTTGGCCCCGGAGAGGTTGGCGCTGGTGAAGTCGTTGCGCATCTGTCCCATGGGCTGGTTGCGGATGTCCACCCCCAACCGAGCATTGGCGAAGTTCACCCCAGAGAGGTCCAGCCCGGCCAGATGGGCGATCACCCGGGCCCCGGACAGGTTCGCCCCCTTGAGCTTCGGCTGGCGGACGACCGGGGCGAAGAGGCTCGCCCGCTCCAGGTTGGCTCCGGTGAGATCGGTGCCCATGAGCCAGGTGGCGTCCAGGTTGGCGCCGGAGAGGTCCACGCCCGCCAAGTTGGCGTTCACCAGCTTGGCGCCGAAGAGATTGGCCCCGGAGAGCCGGGCGTTGCGCAGATCGAGGCCGCTCAAATCCTGGTTGGAGAGATCCTGGCCGGTGAAGTCGGCCGGCTGTTCCCGGGTCGCCCGGGCGAGCCGCTCCTTCACCGCGTCGCTGGTGAGGGGCGCGGCGCCGACAGCGGCCGCGAGGGCGAGGGCCGCCAAACCCATCCATCTCCTGAAAGTGCTGCGGCCGGCGGGCCCTTGCTGCGCTGCAGCGAGAGCGTCCAGCGGTTCGGGCCGGGTTAGTCGTACTTGATGTACCAGACCCGGGGATCGTTCTGGGGCGTACCCTCCAGGGGACCCCCCTCCTTGCCCGGTTGCCATTGCACCACTTCCTCGATCTTTTTGGCCAGGGCGAAATCCTTGTCGGTGACACCCCGGGCCACGTGGGTGACCAGCTTCACGATGACAAAGGCGTAGGACACCGTCAGGTCCGGGTGGTGCCACGCAGCCTCCGCCAGGTGTCCCACGGCGTTCACCACCATCAGGGTACCCTTCCAGCCGTGAGTGCGGTATTTTCTTCGGATCCAGCCGTCTTCGTAATACCAGTGGGGCAATTCTCGGGCCAGCCGTTCCTTGATCTCTTCTTCCGTGTAGACCCGGAGGCTTGTCTTGGGCTCCATGGTTGAGACCTCATGCGCTATGTGTTTGAAGAAACGGGCGTCCGGGAGGCGTTCGCCCACCGTTTTTCCCGGATTCGGGGCGGCCTTGCCGTCCTTCCGCCGCCCCTCGCCGGCGGCGGGGTGTGACACAACATGTTCACGCTCGCGGTTGCACAGAGTCAATTCTGACACACCGGGAGGCGTCCAGAGGGTTTCTCTAAGCCAATGAAAAAGAACGATTGTGCCGCCGCTGCCCCGGCCCGCAGACGCTTTGTGGATTGGCATACGATGTGCTACGTGCCCCTTAGGTAATGGAAGCATTACCCTTCACCTTCTCCCGGACCTGGGGAGAGGGTGTCGCGTGCTGTGAGGGGGATGAGATTCTCAAACCCGTGCTGAACGACAATGGAGGATCTGGCGATGAGAGCGAAATGGAAATGGCCGCTGGCGTTGATGGCCCTGGCGGTGCCGGGCCTGGCGGCGGCAAATGCCGAGCTGGCCAAGCTGCAGAAAGACCCGAAGCAGTGGGTCATGCCGGCCGGGAACTTCTACAACTGGCGCTACAGCGAGCTGAAGCAGATCAACAAAGATAACGTCAAGAACCTGCGGGTCGCCTGGCAATTTTCCACTGGCGTGCTGCGCGGGCACGAAGGCGGTCCCCTGGTGATCGGCGACACCTTGTATGTCCATACGCCGTTCCCCAACAAGGTGTTCGCCATCAGCCTGGACGACTACAGCATCAGGTGGAAGTACGAGCCCAAGCAGGATCCGAGCGTGATTCCGGTCATGTGCTGCGACACGGTGAACCGGGGCCTCAGCTATGCGGAGGGCAAGATCTTCCTGCAGCAGGCGGATACCACCCTGGTCGCGTTGGATGCCAAGACCGGCAAGGAGATCTGGAAGGCGGTCAACGGTAACCCGAAGATCGGCGAGACCAACACCAACGCGCCCCACGTGTTTAAGGACAAGGTCTTCACCGGGATTTCCGGCGGCGAGTTCGGGGTTCGCGGCTTCATGGCGGCCTACGACATCAACACCGGAAAGCTGGTGTGGAAGTGCTACAACACCGGTCCGGACAACGAGATGTGCTTCGATCCGGACAAGACCATGACCTGGACCGACGGCAAGATGGCGCCGGTGGGCAAGGACTCGTCTCTGAAGACCTGGCAAGGGGACCAGTGGAAGATCGGGGGCAGCGCCACTTGGGGCTGGTATAGCTACGATCCGCATCTCAACCTGATGTACTACGGCTCGGGCAACCCCAGCACCTGGAACCCGACCCAGCGTCCCGGCGACAACAAGTGGTCCATGACCATCTTCGCCCGCGACGTGGACACCGGCAAAGCCAAGTGGGTCTATCAGATGACGCCCCACGACGAGTGGGACTATGACGGCGTCAACGAGATGATCCTCGCCGACATCACGGTGAAGGGCAAGAAGCGCAAAGCGCTGGTGCACTTCGACCGCAACGGCTTCGCCTACACCATGGACCGGGCGAGCGGCGAGCTGCTGGTGGCCAAGAAGTACGATCCGAAGGTGAACTGGGCGACCCACGTGGACATGAAGACCGGCCGCCCGCAGGTGGTGAAGAAGTACGCCACCTCCAAGCACACCTCCCCGGACCGCGGGCCTGACATCAACGTGAAGGGCATCTGCCCCGCGGCCTTGGGAAGCAAGGACCAGCAGCCGGCGGCGTTCAATCCCAAGAACGGTCTCTTCTACGTGCCCACCAACCATGTGTGCATGGACTACGAGCCGTTCCAGGTCGAGTACGTGGCCGGCCAGCCGTACGTGGGGGCGACGCTGTCCATGTATCCCGCGCCCGATAGCCATGGCGGTATGGGCAACTTCATCATCTGGGATGCGGACAAGGGCAAGATCGTGGCGTCCAAGCCCGAGAAGTTCTCGGTGTGGAGCGGCGCCCTGGTCACCGCCGGCGACGTGGCCTTCTACGGCACCCTGGACGGCTGGATCAAGGCCGTGGACACCAAGGACCTGAAAGAGCTGTGGAAGTTCAAGACGCCCTCCGGCATCATCGGTAACGTCACTACCTGGGAGTACAAAGGCAAGCAATACGTGGGCGTGCTCTCGGGGATCGGCGGCTGGGCCGGCATCGGGTTGGCGGCGGGCCTGGAAAAGGACACCGACGGCCTGGGCGCGGTGGGCGGCTACCGGGAACTCGCCCGTTATACCGAGCTGGGCGGCGTGCTGACGGTCTTCTCCCTGCCGTAACCCTGGGACAAGGCCAACCGTTCAAGGTTGTTTTGTTCTAAGCTTCGTTACTGACATCCCGGCCGCCCCGTGTCGGGATGTCAGTAATTTTTTCTGCGTCCACTTTTTAGGAAAGGAAGATGAGAGGATCGATTGCGGTGGTTGCACTTCTAGCGGCAAGTTCGGCTCTTTACGCGGCGGGGACCGCGCCGTCGGACTCGGGCGAGGGCAAGCCCCTTTACCGGGTGGAGGGCAACAAGGTGGATCCCAATACCTTGGCGGGATGGAAAACCTGGCGAGCCCTCGCCTGTGAGCGTTGCCATGGCGCCCGGCAGGAGGGCATGGTGGGCCCCTCCCTGATCGAGAGCCTGAAGGTCTTGACCAAGGAGCAGTTCAAGGAAACGTTGCTGAAAGGCCGGCCGGAGCGGGGCATGCCGGGCTTCGCCAACAGCCAGACGGCGACCGAAAACCTGGACAACCTGTACGCCTACCTCAAGGGGCGCTCCGACGGCAAGATCCCGCCGGGGCGGCTGGAGGAACTGAAGTAGGCCCGTTCGCCGAGGACATCCGGATGCGGAATCGATTCCCGCTGGGGTCATGGGCCGTCCTGGCCGTCGGCGCGGTCCTCGCGTGCTTCGCTGTCGCGGTCCCTGCCCAGGAGGGCGGCGCAGCGGAGCGCAAGGTGCTGCGCGTCTGCGCCGATCCCAATAACCTGCCCTTCTCCCATCGCAACCAGGAAGGGTTCGAAAACAAGATCGCCGAGCTCTTCGCTCGAGACCTGGGCTGGAGGCTGGAATACACCTGGTTCCCCCAGCGGATCGGCTTCGTGCGCAACACCCTGCGGGCCCGGGATCCGGCGGGCGGGAACTACAAGTGCGACCTCATCATGGGCGTGCCGGTGGGCTTCGAGCTGGCTTCCACCACTCAGCCCTATTACCGTTCCACCTACGCCCTGGTCTATGCCAAGGGCAAGGGCTTAGACGGCGTAGAAACCCCCGACGATTTGCCACGGCTGCCGGAAGCGAAGCTCAAGGCGCTGAAACTGGGCGTTTTCGCCCAGACGCCGCCCGTCGATTGGCTGCTGCGCCACGGCTTGATCGGCCAAGCTGTCTTCTATCAGCGCATGAGCGGCGATCCGGAGGACTATCCCGGCGAAATCCTCGAGCGGGACCTGGCCTCCGGAAAAATCGACGTGGCCTTCGTCTGGGGGCCCATCGCCGGCTACTTTGCCAAGCGGTTGAATTCCCCGCAGCTCGCGGTGGTGCCATTCGGGCCGGACCCGGAGATCAGGTTCCATTACCCCATCGCCATGGGGGTTCGTTTCGGTGAACGGGAATGGAAAGCGCAGGTCGAAGAACTGATCCAGCGGAACGCCCCGGGCATCCAAGCGATCCTGAGAGAGTACAATGTGCCCCTCGTGGACGAGCAAGGACGGAACATCTCCGGCATGGCCGACGAAGGCCGCGCTGCGGCAACGCCCATAAGAGAGGCCATGGAGGGCGGAGCGAAGGGAGAAAGGCTTTGACTGCGGTCGCCGCCCGATGAGGGGGACGGGTCGGCGGCCAGAGGTTGACACGATGCGACGTTGGATGTGGCTTTCGGCGCTGGTCGGTGTCCTGCTTCCCTTCGCCGCCCAGGCCGATTTCGATCCCCGGCTGTTTTTCAGGCTCATCCCGAGCGTGGTCAAGGTGGAGGCCTACAACGCCGACGGCAGCGTCAACATCGGCAGCGGCGTGGTGGTGAAGGAAGGCATCGTGGCCACCAATTGCCACGTCACCCGCAAGGCCCGCTCCATTCAGGTGGGGCAGGCGGGCGCCCGCTGGACGGCTACCGCCCAGTCGAGGGACTTGGACCACGACCTGTGCCTGCTCGCCGTGCCCCACGCCACCGCGCCGGTGGTGGCTTTCAAGCCCGACAAACCCAAGGTGGGCCAGGCGGTGATCGCCCTGGGCTACGTGGGGGGCGTCGCGCCCCAGATGAGCACGGGGGAGATCAAGGCCCTCTACGACTACGACGGGGGGACCGTCATCCAGAGCTCGACTCCCTTTACCTCGGGGGCGAGCGGTGGGGGGCTGTTCGACGAAGAGGGTCGCCTCGTGGGCCTGGTGACCTTCAAGTACCGGGGCGAGCAGGCGTACCACTTCTCCCTGCCTTTGGAATGGATCTTCCGCAACCTGGACTCCGCCCTGGAGAAGGTGGAACCCCTCCCAGGCGGCCGCGCCTTCTGGGAGTGGCCCCTGGAAGACCAACCCTATTTCTTGCGGGCCGCAGCGCTGGAAGCGAGGAATCAATGGACGGCCCTGCGGGAAGTGGCGGAGGCCTGGTCTTGGAGGGAGGCGGACAACGCCTACGCCTGGCTCGCCCTGGGCAAGGCATTGCATCACCTGAACCAGGATCACCAGGCCGTCCAGGCCTACCGCCGGGCGCTGGCCCTGGACCTGGAAAGCGCCGAAACCTGGTACTACTTGGGGCTTGCCCAGGCGGCCCTGGAGGAAAACGCGGAGGCTGACTACGCCCTCAAGGTCCTGGCGGGCCTGAGCCCCCGGCTGGCGGAAAAGCTGCGTCAGTCCATGGCGCCGTACTGAACCCCCGCCGCTGTCCGAGGCCGGAGGCGGACAGCGGCAAAAAAAACGTCTTGATCGAAAGGAATGGTGACACCATGAATCGCTTGAATCCCGTGAAGGCCCTTGGCCTCGCACTGCTCGCCATCGCCGGGCTCGCCCTCTCCGCTGCCCAAGCGGAGGAGAAAGGGGAGAAATATTCCAGCGCGGAGACACTCCTTTTCCTCACCGACCACCTGCAGCCCATCACCCGTCCAAACACCCTTCACTACAGCTTCAAGAAGGAGGGGGCCCTGGAGTCCGGCTTCCAGGACCAGGTGGACGTGTTCATCGAACGGGTCCAACCGGACGGCAGCAAGTTCGTTTCCACCCAGTTCCTGACGGGGGAGCGGCAAGCGAACTTCCCCCCGGTGGAGAACGCCCGGGGCAATCCGGTGCTCATGTACTTTCTCAACCGGGACATCCTGGAGATGCAGCGCTTGACGGGGGGCAGCTGGCGCTATTTCAAACGGCTGATCAGCAAGGCGTTCGCCGAGAGCGCCGAGGTGCGCCCGGTCAAGGTGTCTTTCCGTGGCGAGGAGTTTGCCGGCACGGAGATCAAGGTCGCGCCCTATATGAGTGACCCGAAGAAGGAGCGTTATCAACGCTTCGCCGGCAAGGTCTACGTCTTCGTGCTGGCGGATAAGCTCCCGGGGGGCGTCTATCAGATCCGCACCGTCGTCCCCGCCGAAGCGCCCGGGGATGGCAAGCCCCTCATCGAAGAGACCATGACGTTCAGCGGAGCGGAAGCGCTGGTCAAGCGCTCCTCCAACAACTGACCCCTCACGCCGGGATCAGGATTTCTCCCAGCCCCCCCACCGCCCGGTCGCCCACGTACCGGCGCACGCGAGCGATGGGGGGGAGTTGCGCGAAAGCCCCCGGCACAGCCCGCCAGGAGCCGATCAGCAGGGGCAAGAAGGCGAGGTCGAAGGTCCCGCTCTCGTTGAACGTGGGCAGCAGGGGCGGTGGGGCGGCAAGGAGGAGCGTTCCGCGCCGCATCCCGCAGCCCGCGCCTTCCCCCGCCTGGCCCAGGACGGCCACGGTGCCGGCGATCATGCGGGAGGCGCAATACCGGCCTGCGTTTCCTTCGATCAGGACTTGGCCGCGCCGCAGGCGGTCCCCGGCCCGGTCCCCCGCGCTGCCTCGGACCACCACGGTGCCGCCCCGCATGCCCTGGGGCTCCCCCGGTAGGGCGGCTGCGAGGAAGTCCCCTGCGTTGCCGTGAAGATGGATGAGGCCCTCCGCCATGCGGCTCGCGCAATAAGCACCGGCGTTGCCCTGCACCTCGATCGTGCCTCCCCGTAGGTCAAGACCTAAGTAGGCTCCCGCGTCTCCCTCCACCAGGATCGAGCCACTTGTCATGCCCTGACCGATGCGGTCCAGCCGGTCGCAGCTTCTGCGGATGACCAGCATGTTCGAGTCGCTCCCGCTCACGTCGAACAGCTCTTCCACCCGCAGCCTGCGGTTGCCGCTCGCAAGCTCCAGAGCCGCGATCTCCTCTCGGGACTTCCCGGCCAGCCGCTCCGGCGTCAAGGGCGACAGATTCACCCGCTGCCGCGGGATTTCCCGCAGGGTGAAGGTGAGGGGGCTCACGCCAGGATCTCCCGCAGGTGAAAGTGGAACGGCCCCAGCTTGCCGCCGTAGTTGCCGGCGCTCAAGCGCCGCACCCCAGCGGCGGCGCCGAGCGCGCAGACCGCCCGCAGGCCGGCGGCCATGGCGGAGCGCACGTCCGCCTCCGTTAACCCATCGATCACGATCTCCAGCACCGCCTCGATGTCCGGCGTGAGGGCGGTGGCAACGAGCCCCCGCAGAGTAGGACAGAAGGCGTCGTTGGTGGAAGCGGGGAGAGCCTTGTACTTGGAGCCCACTTTGGAGCCCGAGCGTACCACCCCCCCGGGGAAAGGCAGGATGACGTTGGGAACGCGGCCCATGGCGGCGACCGCCGCTTCGGCGGCCTGCAGCGCCGCCCCGCGGCTGCTGGCCAGGATAAGAAAGTTTCCCCCGCCCACGGCCTTGACCATGCCGCTCGACTCCTCGCACAGGAACTCTCCGTCCATCACCGGGATGCGCCAATAGCGCCGACCGCCGATCAGCTTGGACAGTTGGAACCCGTCGCCGAAATAGCGCAGGTTCTTGCCCAGGGGGATGGGCTCCCCGCCGGCGATACCCGAGAAGGCGGCGGTGGTGGGGCAGGTGAGGACGCACTGGCCGACGCGCCGCTCGACCTGTTTAGCCAGCTCCTTGCCCGAGACGGAGAAGAGCAGGATCGCCACCCCGGGCCGCCCGTCGGGAGTCTCGTGGGCGGCGAGCTCGCGCTCGATGCCCGCCTCACAGCCGCAGGCGATTACGGAGGTGGCGAACCCGGTGGCGGATCGGGCCGCGTGCCGGGCCCATTCCAGCGTATCGGCGGTGATGACCACCCGGGTGGCCCGCATGGGGAAGGCCTCCGCGAAAGTGTCGTCGATCAGGATGCCGTTCACTTTCACGCCAACGCCCTCCCAGCGCAGGGATGGACCACCGGCTCGCCGCCCAGCTCCCGGAGCTCCTCTTCGCTGATCTTGAAGCGCTCTGAGTCCATGGTCTGGTGGCGCTGGTAGTAGGCTTGGAGTTCCCTCTCGATGCCCCGGTCGAAGGCTGGGCGTACCACGTGCACCCGCCCCGGGGTGACGTGGACGATGCGCCCCTGCTGGGCGACCAGCGTCCCGTCCTTGAACACGTAGTCCGGCGCGGCGAACATGCGCTCCCGGTCGGGGTGATCGGTGTAGACCACGATGTCGGCGGCCGCTCCCGGGCCCAAGTGCCCCCGGTCGGCAAGACCCAGGAGGCGGGCCGGCGCGGCTCGGGTCATCACGGCGATTTCGTATAGGGAATACTCCCGCTCGAGAGCGCCCACCGTGCTCATGGCGACCGCGTCCGGATGGAGCTTGGCGAGCATGTCGCGCCGGAACGATTTGTCCATCAGGAGCCGAATGAGGTGAGGGTAACTCGTGAATGGGGCCCCGTTCGGATGATCGGTGGTGAGGAAAACCCGCCAGGGATCGTTCACCAGGAGGAAGATCTCCAGGCCGATGGCCCATTGCAGGGCGTTCACGAAGTTCTTGTCCCGGTAGCGGAAGGGCACCACACCGCAACCCGCCTCGCATTCGATGTCCATGGCCATCCACTTCTTCGGGTGGGCGTGCCCGCTGTTTCTGTGCTGGGCCATGGTGTCCCCGGAACAGGTCACCGTCTGGCCGAACATGATCTGTCCCACGTCCACGGTGACGTTGGGATGGGCGTTGACCGCCTCCGCGATGCGCCACGCCGCGGAGGAGAATTTGCGCGCGCCCTCCGTGCCGTAGCTGTGGAACTGGATATGGGTCAGGTGCAGGGGCAGGCCTTCTGCCGCCTCGAGGGTGGCCAGGGTGGTCTCCACGTTGCCGGGTACCCCCAGGTTGGAGGCATGCACGTGGAGGGGATGGGGCACGCCCAGCGCGTGCACCGCCCGGGTGAGCGCCTGCAGCACCTGGCGGGGCGTGACCCCGTAGTGGGGATGGGGCTCGTCCAGGTCCAGGCTCCGCTGGTTGAACTTGAACGCGCTGATGCCACCGGGATTGACCACCTTGATGCCGATGCACTGGGTGGCGTGGAGGATCCAGGCGACGTAGTCGTTGATCAAGCGCTGGTCCCGGCCTTCCTGCAGAAGGCGCAGGAGGAAGTCGTCGTTGCCCAGCATGGCGTAACCGCCGTGGTCCACGATGGGGGTGTCCCCCATTTCCAGATGGGCCTGGCGGGCGTTGACCGGCACGATGGCGGGCTCGAAGCAGGCGGTATAGCCCATCTCCACGTAGCGGTAGCCGGTGGACCAGGTGGACGGGGCGATACGGCCGCTGCCCGAGCGGGTGAGGGCGGTGCGGGGGCGGCGTTCGTCCCGGTGGTCCTCCGGCAGCATGGCCCGGGCGATGTTGACCTTGCCTCCGCCGATATGGGTGTGCAGGTCGATGGCGCCCGCCATCACGATCTTGCCGTCCAGGGTGTAGGTCTGGTCCACCGGTGCGCCGGGCTCCGGGGGCGGGACGATGCGCCCGTCGCGGACGTAGATGTCCCTGACCTCCCCGTCTACCCCATGGGCGGGGTCGTAGACTTTGCCGCCAGCGAGCTTGATGAGCATGGCCTTCCTTCTCGGGTCCTCAGGCGTTATATGCATCCAGGATGGCGGAGAGCGCCCGGGCGACGCTCGGCAGGCGGCTCGAGCGCAGGGCCTCGAGCCGTAGCACCACCACCTTGTCCGCCCGGAAGAGGTGAGCGCTGTGGTCCACCCCGGGCCGGCCCACCGGGATGAAGACTTCCGGCTCCCGGGGCAGCGGGAGGCTCTCCGCACCCAGGACGATTGTGGGAACCGGGGTCTTGGGCGGAGGACGGTCGCTCAGGCTGGAGATCCACACCAGGACATCCGCCTCTGCGCGATCGAGCACACGCCCCGCGGCGTAGTGGTAGGGATCGTATTCCGGATAGCCGGCGCCCAGGCCCGTGCGCAAAGGAAATCCCGTCTGCCACACGTGCACCTCGTTGGCCGTGAGGTCGCCATCGCTTCCCGCCAGGGGCAGTGCGCAGAAGCGGGTTTCCCGGTTGAGCTCCTTGATGAGATCGCACAAGGACTGGACCGTGAGCTCGGCATGGGGGAAGTCCAGGTCGGCGGCGCTCCACACCGCCACGCCGTAACGGGCTCGGCTCAGCCGGTCGGCCAGGGCGCCAACCGTCTCCAGGGCGATGCCGCCCACCTCCCGGGCGTCCAAGGGGCGGCCCGCCACCAGACACCGCAGGGCACCGATCACCTCCACCAGTCTTTCCCGTGGGCAGGACAACACCAAGGGTGGGCGTCCCGCCGGCGACGTTCCGGGGGATGGGTCGGCCGCCTCCCCCAGGTACACCACCTCGGGCCATACCCCCTCCCGGCGGAACAGGGCGTCGCCGGCCCATACCACCCGCTCGAAGAAGCGGGGATAGCGGCTCACCACATCACCGCCCACGATGAGCACCAGGTCGGCGCGGTTTTTCACTTCGCTAAACGTGGTGGAGATGAGGCCCGCCTCCTGCAGGGTGCGCAGGTTGCGCACGAGGCTCTCGCCGTTCATATGATCCAGCACCGCCCCGCAGCGGTCGGCCAGCTCCAATACCCGGCGCATGCCGGCCACGTCCGTTCCCAGGCCCGCAAAGAGGGGCTGGCGGGCGCCCTTGAGCAGCTGCGCCGCCGCCGCGGCAGCCTCCTCGAGGCTTGCCCTGCGGCCCGCGATCCGGGGCGCGGCCTCCTGGGAAGGAAGCCCGGCGAAGGCGCCCAGGCTGATGGGGCAGCCGTGGGCCACCACCGCTAGGCGCTCTTCGGCGACAGCGATGCGCAAATCATCGCAAAGCAGCCCGCAGAACGGGCAAGGGACGGCGTCGAGGGTTTCGCAGCTCATGGGTGCGGTGGAGCCGGAAGCGGGTCGAAGGCGGGCGTCGACACGGGGTATGCAAAGAGGCCCATAACGTCCGGCGGTCGGGTTGTGATGCACGGAGCGTGCCAGCAAAGAAGACTCCGCGCCAGCGCTCTTCCCTCCTTATAAAAGCGCAACGGGTATCGATCAAGGCGGGCACGAGGGCGAGCGGGTTTCTGTGAAATCCTCCAAGGGCTGCCCTGTGACAAATTGCTCCGCTCCCGTCGCAAGTTTCCGGTCGCCGGAGGCGAGAGGGCTTGATGCAGCGGAGCGGCCGGTAGTGGCATGATAGTTGCTGAACCCTGGGTTCCGAAATTTGAGGCTTCCGCTGACTGTTCCCAGAATAAGAAAATGTTCCAATCCGTGAATCACCGCCGCGTGGCCGTGGTGGAAGCGCCGTGCCGCTTGCACTTTGGCTTCATGGATCTGAGCGAAACGGCGGAGCGCTGCTACGGCAGCTTGGGGCTGACCTTGGAAGGGCTAGCCACGCGCCTGCGGGCCGAGCCGGCCGACGCGCTGAGCGCCTCAGGCCCTCAAAGCGAGCGGGCCCTCGGCTGCTTGCGCCTGCTGGCGCAGCAGCTTCGCTTGCCAGGCGGCGTGCGGCTGAGCGTGGAGACGGCGATCCCGGAGCACGTCGGCCTGGGCTCTGGTACCCAGCTTGCGCTGGCGGTGGGCACCGCCGTGACCCGTTTGTATGGGATCGACCTCTCTACACGGGAGATTGCGCGCCTGCTGGATCGGGGGGCGCGCTCCGGGATCGGGGTAGGCGCTTTCGAGCAAGGCGGTTTTATCGTGGACGGAGGCCGCCGGGGAGAGGCCCCGCCCCCCGTGGTGAGCCGCGTCCCCTTTCCCGAGGCGTGGCGAGTGATCCTGATCTTCGACCGGGAGGCCCGGGGCCTGCATGGCCCTGCGGAAGTGGAAGCCTTTCGCCGGCTACCGCCTTTCCCTGAAGAGGCGGCGGGACGGCTGTGCCGCCTGGTGCTCCTCAAAGCCCTGCCGGCTCTGCTGGAGGCCGACGTGGTGAGCTTCGGCGCAGCGGTGAGCGAGCTGCAGCGGGTGGTCGGGGACCACTTCGCGCCGGCCCAGGGGGGGCGCTTTGCCAGCGCCCGGGTGGCCCAGGTCCTGGCCTGGCTGGAAGCGCAGGGGGCCGCCGGGGTGGGCCAAAGCTCCTGGGGTCCCACCGGGTTCGCGGTGGTGGGCTCCGAGGCCGAGGCGCTCACCCTGCTCCGGGCCCTTGAGGCCCGCTGGGGCGACGGCGAGTCCCTCGCTTTCCGGGTATGCCGGGCCCGCAACCAGGGTGCGGCCCTGAACGTCGAAGAGGCGCAACGCCCTGGCCTACGGGCGGCGCTGCGCATGGCGCGCCGTTGAGCTAGACCACAAGGACCCTCGCGTTCCATGGACAGGCCCTACATCCTTCACATCTTTACTCCCACTCGCCAGGCGAGTCCTTTCGACGTCAACATGGCGCTGGACGCGGGCTATACCGCTGTCGTGCCCTATACCGATGTCATGCTGGACCAGGTAGCATCCCTCACCCAGGACGCCATCTTCTCCCGCGGCCCCAAGGGCGTGAAGCGCACCGGCATTTTCATCGGCGGCCGGGACATCGGGCTCGCGGCCGACATGCTGGACGCGGCGAGGAACGCCATGGTGCCACCCTTCGAGGTGTCGGTGTTCGCCGACCCGAGCGGGGCGTTCACCACCGCGGCGGCCATGGTGGCGGCGGTGGAGCGCCAGCTCAAGAAGGTCCACCAGACCGATTTCGCCGGCCACCAAGTGCTCATCCTCGGGGGCACCGGGCCCGTGGGTACCGCCGCGGCGGTGCTGGCCGCTGCGGCGGGAGCGAGGGTGAGGGTCGCCAGCCACACCAGCCTGGAGCGGGCCCGCATGGCCGCCCAGGTGGCCAACGCCCGCTACGGGGTCAGCACCGAAGCGGTGGGCGCCACCTCGGCTGCCGAACGGGCGGACCTCATCGCCGAGGCCGAAATCCTGCTCGCCACCGCCAAGGCGGGGGTGCAGGTGGCGAGCAAGCAGGAGCTCGGGCGCGCCGGCAAGTTGCTGGTGGCGGCGGACGTGAACGCCGTGCCGCCGCCGGGCATCGAAGGCATCGGCGTGATGGACGACGGAGCCCCCCTGGAAGCGGCCTCGGGCCGGGCCGTAGGCATCGGAGCCATCGCCATCGGCAACATCAAGTACCAAGTCCAGCGGGCCCTGTTCGAGGAAATGCTCAAGGGCGACAAGGCGCTCTACCTGGACTTCCGGGACGCTTTCGCCGCTGCGCGCCGCTATGCGGCCTGAGGCGCCCTTTCTGATCGCGGCCGTCTCCGGCCGCGCCCTGGCGGCCTCGGCCCGGCGGGCGGGCCACGCGGTGGTGGTGCTGGATTTCTTCAACGATCTGGACACCCAGGCTTGGGCGATTCGTTCCCGGGCCTGCGCGGGCCCAGGCGGGTTCGACGCCAGGCGCCTGCTGCAGGCGGCCCAGGCCCTGTGCCCGCCCGAGCTTTGTGCGGGACTGGTGTACGGCGCCGGGTTCGAAAACCGTCCCGGGCTCCTGGCCCGCCTCGCCCGCGGGCGCCGGCTCTACGGCAATACCCCGGACACCCTGGCCTTGGTCAAGGACCCGGGCCGGTTCTTTGCCCTGCTGAAACGCCTGGGAATCCCGTACCCCGAGACCCGCTGGACGCGGCCGCCGGTGCTGGAGGGTTGGCTACGCAAGAAAGCGGGGGGCGCGGGCGGTGGGCACGTGGTGCCCGCTGGAAACCCGACCCGCCAGGGACGGGGGCGTACCTACTACCAGCGCAAGATTCCCGGACGCAGCTGCTCCGCCCTATTCCTCGCCGACGGGCGCGAGGCTCACCTGGTGGGATTCAACGAGCAGCGCACGGCGGGCGGGGTCTGCGCCCCTTACCTCTATGGCGGCGCGGTCAGCCATGCCCGGCTGCCCGCCCGGATCCGGGACGAGGTGCAAGCCCTGCTCATGCGCCTCGTCCCGGAAACCGGGCTCCGGGGCCTGAACGGCCTCGACTTCTTGGTGGACGCCCTGGGGCGGATCCAGGTGCTGGAAGTCAACCCGCGGCCGCCCGCCACCCTGGATCTGTACGACGCCGATTGCCGGGAGAGCCTGTTCGATTGGCACCTGCGGGCCTGCCGGGGGGAGCTGCCCCGCAGCCCCCTGGTGCAGCGGGTCCAGGTCCGGGCCCATGCCATCGTGTACGCCCCCGCGCCCGTGCGCATTCCCGCCCGCTGGCGCTGGCCGGCCTGGTGCACCGATTTGCCCCGCGAGGGCCTACCCGTGCCCCCGGGGGCGCCGGTATGCACCGTGCATTCCCGGGGCGCGACCCCGAGCGCTGCTTGGCGGCTCGCCGCTCGGCGAAAAGACCGGATCGTGGCTGCCTTGGGTGCAGCGGCGAGCTGAAGAGAGACAGGACGCCCCGCGGCAGCGGGGTCCGTGGGAGGCAGGATTGAACACCGAATTCGGTCGAGAACCCCCTACCGCCGGGTCGCCCAGCGTGAATGCCCTGGCGGCTCCCTTGGTGTCGGCCTTGATCGCCCACGCCCCGGCATTGCGCCTCGGGGTGGAGCGGCTTTCGAACGGAGTCACCATGGTGGACGCCGGGATCCAGGAGCGCGGCGGGCTCGAGGCTGGGCGGCGCATCGCCGAGATCTGCATGGGGGGGCTCGGGCAGGTGAGCCTCTTCTGCCGAGGCGGGCGCTGGCCGCTCACGGTGAGCGTCCACTCGTCAAACCCGGTGCTCGCTTGTCTGGGCAGCCAGTACGCCGGCTGGAGTCTCTCCGCCGGCAGCGGCAAAGACGCCTTTCATGCCTTGGGCTCGGGGCCCGCCCGGGCCCTGGCCGGCCGGGAGAGCCTGTTTCAGGAGCTGGGTTACCGGGACCGGGCGGACCAGGCCTGCTTAGTGCTGGAGGTGGACCGGCGCCCGCCGCCGGAAGTGGTGGACAAGGTTGTTCGGGACTGCGGCATCTCCCCTTCCCGGCTCACCTTCATCCTAACCCCGACCCGCAGCCTCGCCGGGGTGGTCCAGGTGGTGGCCCGCGTCCTGGAAGTGGCTCTGCACAAGGTGCACGCTTTGGGCTTCCCCCTGGAGCGGGTTGTGGACGGAGCGGGCTCCGCCCCCATCCCGCCGCCGGCGGGCGATTTCATCGTCGCCATGGGCCGCACCAACGATGCCATCTTGTTCGCCGGTGAGGTCCATCTGTTCGTGGACGCCGACGACGAGGACGCCCGTTCCCTGGCCGAGCGACTGCCTTCTTCTTCCTCCCGGGACTACGGCAAGCCCTTCGCCCAGGTGTTCAAGGATTACGGCTATGACTTCTACCGCATCGATCCCCTGCTGTTCGCCCCGGCCCAGGTAGTGGTCAGCAGCTTGCGGAGCGGCCGCAGCTTCCACGCCGGACGGCTCGACTCCGCCTTGCTGGAAGCCTCCTTCGGAGGCGGCCATGGCTAGGCGCGTGGCCATCGTGACCGATGGGCCGGGCTGGCACGGTGCCCGGCTCAAGCGCGCCTTCCGGGCGCGGGGCTTCGAAGCCCGCTACGTGCGCCTGGCCGAGTGCCGGCTCGATCTGGCCCGTTCCTGGCATGGCATCGTCATGCCCGGCTTCGAGCGCCAACTGCCCGAAGCGGTGTTCGTGAAAAGCGTACCCGGCGGCACGTTGGAGCAGGTGGTGTGGCGGCTCGACGTGCTGCACGCCCTGCGGGAAGTGGGCGTTGCCGTGTATAACGACGCCCGCACCATCGAGCGCACCGTGGACAAGGCCATGACCAGCTTCCTCCTGCGGCGGGCCGGGGTGCCGACCCCACCCACCTGGGTGGTGGAAGGCCGGGAGCAGGCCCGGGCGATCCTTGCCGAGGAGAGCGCCGCCGGCTACCACGCGGTCCTCAAACCCCTGTTCGGCTCCCGCGGGGCGGGTTTGCGCCGGCTCGGGGCGGGGGACGAGCTGCCGGACCTGGCTGAATACCGGGGAGTCGCCTATCTGCAGCGCTACATCGATTCGGGGGAGGGCCGCTGGCACGACTACCGGGTTTTCGTGATCGGCGGCACAGCGGTCGCGGCCATGCGCCGCTGGGGCGCGAGCTGGGTGAGCAATGCCGCCTGCGGCGCTCGCTGCGAGGCGGTGGAACTGGAGCCCGCCCTGGCCCGGCTTGCCTGCGCCGCCGCCCGGGCGGTGGAGGCGGACCATGCGGGCGTGGACATCATCGTCGACCGCCAGGGAGACGCCTACGTGATCGAGGTGAACGGCCTGCCGGCATGGCGCAGCCTCCAGGGCGCGACGCGCATCGACATCGCCCGCCTGCTGGTGGACGATCTCGTCGTCCGCCGCTGCGGCGCCCGGCTGGAGGCGGCCGGCTGACCATGGACGAGCCCGTGTCCCGCGCTGCCCTGATCGCCCGAGCCCTGACGCGAGCTTGCCTCGCGGACGTGGAGGCCCTCAAGCCCGGCAACGTGAGCGTGTATTCGGACGGCCACGGCATGGTGGCCGAGGACTTCGTCGTGAGCGCCCAGGCCATCGTGGATCCCCTCACCGCGCCGGGGCTCAGGGTGGGAACGCGCATCCTGCGGGCGGTCGAGGCCACCCGGGCAGCGGTCGGCTGCAACACCAATCTGGGCATCGTCCTCGCCTGCGCTCCCCTCGCCCAGGCGGCTTTGGACAGTCGGCCCGGAACGACGCTGCGGGCGGCGGTGCAAGGGTTGCTCGAGGAGCTGGATGTGAAGGACGCGGAGGAGGCTTACCAGGCCATCCGCCTCGCCAATCCGGGCGGTCTGGGCCGCAGCCCCGAGCACGACGTGCGCGAGCCGCCCCGGGTCTCCCTGGCGGCGGCCATGGCGGCGGCCCGCCACCGGGACGGGATCGCCCGTCAGTACGCCGAGGGCTTCCGCGACGTGTTCGACGTGGGCGCGCCCCGGGCCGCCTGGGCCCTGGCCCGCTGGCGCAGCGAGGATTGGGCGGCCACCGCCGTGTATCTGGGGTTGCTCGCACGGGAACCGGATACCCACGTGGCCCGCAAATTCGGGCTCGACGTGGCGCGGGAAGTGAGCGCCGAGGCGGGGCGGTGGGAGACGCGATTGATGCGCTGCCGCCATCCGCAGGAATTGGTACCCGCGCTCCTCGAGTGGGACCGGCGACTGAAGCGCCGCGGCATCAATCCAGGTACCACCGCCGATTTGACCGTGGCGAGCTTGTTCGCTTTATCGCTACAAGCTATCCTCGACAAAGAGTTTGGCGGCCGCCACGCAGTCCCGCCGGCGGCCGCGCCAAGCGCTGGACTTCGGTCCACTCTTCACTAACCAACGACAAAAGGAGAAACCTATGGCTAAGATCACTCGTACCCTGGTAGGCGAATCCCTGGTGGGCGACGGCAACGAGGTGGCCCATATCGACCTGATCATGGGCCCCCGGGGCAGCGCCGCCGAGACCGCCTTCTGCAACGCCCTGACCAACAACAAGGACGGTTTCACGACCCTCCTGGCGGTAGTTGCGCCCAACCTGCCGGCCAAGCCGCACACGGTCATGTTCAACAAAGTCACCATCAAGAACGCCAAGCAGGCGACCCAGATGTTCGGGCCGGCCCAGCGGGCCGTGGCCATGGCGGTGACCGACTGCGTGGAGGACGGCACCATTCCGGCCGACGAGGCCGATGACATTTTCATTTGCGTGGGAGTGTTCATCCACTGGGAGGCGGCCGACGACAACAAGATCCAGGACTTCAACTACCAGGCGACCAAGGAGGCGATCAAGCGGGCGGTGGCCGGGGAGCCCAAGGTGAGCGACATTCTCGCCAAGCGGCGCAGCGTGATGCACCCCTTCGCCGCCCACGCCTGAGAGCCGCGGTTCACAGGGCCTCGAGGTCTTCGCGGGTAAGGCTGCCGTCGTGCAGGGCGGAGGCGAGCAGCGCCCCGAAGCCCCGAGCGCCGAGCGCTTCCAGATCCCGCTTGCCGCGCACGCCCCCGCCGCAGTAAATCCGCGCCCCGGGAGCGCGGGCGGCAAGCGTTTCCGCGAGGGCGAGATCGGGGCCTCGTCGGGCGCCTACCCGGTCCAGGTTCAGAACGATCACCCGGGGGGGCCAGAGTTGCGGGCGCTGGAGCAGCTCGGCCGGGCCCCAAAAGCGCTCCCGCCGGAAGTCGAGGGAGAGGACGAAGGGGTGGGGTTCGCCTGCCAGGGCCTCCAGCAGACGGAGGTCGGGAAGCGTTTCGCTACCCACCACGGGAGTGAGCCCGCTTGCCGCCAGGCGGCGCCATTGGGCGAGATCGCGAACGCCCGCGTCTACCCACAGCTCCACCGGGGCGAGTTCCCGGCCCAGCGCTTCGAGGGTGGCCCAGTGGCTTCCGCGTCCCAGGATGGCGTCCAGATCCGCGGCGTAGAGGGCGTGAAAGGGGTGCAGGGCCGTCAGCGCCCGGGCCACGTCCTCAGGCCGGCTGCTGGGGCATAGCCGGGAGCGCAAGGGCCTATAGCGCTCCCTCTGCCCCCGCTGGGCATGGACCACCACGCCGTCCATGAGGTCGATGACCGGAACAATCTCCACCGGGGAAATAGGGTGCGAATCTTCCTGTACGAGCACGTGACGGGCGGGGGATGGATGGGGCAGCCGTTGCCCGCCTCCCTCGCGCGCGAAGGGGACAGGATGCTGCGCGCGGCGCTGGATGATCTCACGGAACTGCCCGGCGTGGAAGCGGTGGTGAGCCGGGATCCCCGGCTGCCCTTGCCCACGGGTGCAGCGGCGGTGCTCCAGCCCGCGCCCGGGGAGAGCCCCCGTTCCCTTTATCGGCGGGGGCTCGCCCTGGCCGATCTCGCCTGGATCATCGCCCCCGAGACGGGAGGCGTGCTGGAGGCTCTCGCCCGGGAAGCGCTAGCGCAGGGCAAGGGGCTTTTCGGGTCCAGCCCGGAGGCGGTGCGGGTCGCGGCCAGCAAGCGCGCTACGGCCCGTGCCCTCGCCCAGGTGGGTCTGTCCGTCGTTCCCACCTTCGCTCCTGGGGAGGCGCTGCCGGCCCTTCCCGGTCCCTGGGTGGTCAAGCCCGACGACGGTGCCGGCTGCGAAGGCGCGCGCCGGGTACCGAACGTGAACGCTGCCCGCGCTGCCCTCCGGGCGGCGGGGCAGGGCTTCGTGGCGCAACCCTGGATCGAGGGGGAGCCCGCTAGCCTCTCCCTGCTGGTTTCCGCCGGGGGCCGAGTGCGGCTCCTATCCTGCAACCGCCAGCACCTCGCCGTGCGGGGCGAAACCCTCGCCCTGACGGGGATTACGGTGGGCGCCTGGGCGGACGCGGACGGGCGCCTCGCGGCCCTTGCCCGAAGGGTAGTGGCAGCGATCCCGGGCCTCGCGGGCTTCGTGGGAATCGATTACGTCCAGACCCCCGCGGGCCCCGTGGTGCTGGAGGTCAATCCCCGGCTCACCACCTCCTACTGCGGCCTGCACCCGTTCCTGGGGCAAAACCCGGCAGCCCTGGCCCTGGGTCTGGTTCCCCAGGCGGAGAAAGAAAGACGGGACAGCCGGGGCCGACCCAGGAACGCGGCACCGGTGCCCCTTTGGCTGGAGCCCGTCGATGGGTAACGGGACGGTCATCGGCTGGGACCTGGGCGGCGCCCACCTCAAGGCCGCTGCCGTCGCTCGGACGGCGGGCGAGCTGACCGTCATGGACGTGGTGCAGCTACCCTGCCCCCTGTGGCAGGGCCTGGATCGCCTGGCGGCGGCGGTGGACCAGGTCTTCGAGCGCCTGGGCGCAGTCTCTCGCCACGCCCTCACCATGACCGGGGAGATGGCGGATCTGTTCCGGGACCGGGCGGAGGGCGTGGCGCGGCTCGCGGACTTCATGGAGCGCAGGCTGGGCGGAGGACGCACCCGCTACTTCTCCGGCGCCGGTTTCGTGGACGCGGTCCATGCCAAGGGCATGCCACGACGCGTCGCCTCGGCGAATTGGCTCGCCTCCGCCCGGTTCGTCGCGGGGCAGCTCGAGGCAGCGCTCTTCGTGGACGTGGGCAGCACCTCGACCGACCTGGTACCCATCGCCGGCCACGAGGTGTGCGCCGTGGGCGAAGACGATTTCGAGCGCCTGGCCTCCGGGGAGCTCGTCTACACTGGCGTGGTGCGCACGCCCGTGATGGCCCTGGTGCGGCGCGTGCCTTTCGAGGGTCGCCGGGTGCCCCTCGTGGCGGAGCACTTCGCCACCATGGCCGATGTGCACCGGCTGACGGGGGCGCTCCCGGCGCATGCGGACCAGTGGCCCGCGGCCGATGGGGGAGAGAAGACCGAAGAAGGCAGCGCCCGCCGGCTCGCTCGCATGATCGGGCGCGACGCCGCTTCGGCGGCCCTGGGCGCCTGGCGAGCCCTCGCCCGCCGGCTTGCGCGGGCCCAGGAAGCCATGATCGAAGCGGCTGCGCGCCGGGTTCTGGCGGCCTGCCCTGTGGACGGCGCCGCCCCGGTGGTGGGGGCAGGCGTGGGCCGCTTCGTCGCGGCCCGGCTGGCGGCGCGGCTTGGCCGGCCCTACCGGGACTTCGCCAGCCTGTTCCCTCGGATCCACGCCGATCCGGAGTGGGTGGCCGGCTGTGCTCCGGCTGTGGCGGTGGCCTGGCTCGCTGCCCAAGAAGCGGAGGAAGCGGCCCGTGTGGGTGGTTAAGCTGGGGGGCAGCCTGGCGGAGGAGGCGGTCCTCAAGGACTGGCTGGACACGCTGGCCCGCTACGGGGGCGGGCAGGTGATCATCGTGCCTGGGGGCGGTCCTTTCGCCGACCGGGTGCGGGAGGCCCAGGAAGCGTGGCGCTTCGACGATGGCACCGCCCATCGCATGGCCCTGCTCGGCATGGAGCAGTACGGGCTCATGCTGGCGGGCATCTGTCCCGAGCTGGTGCCGGCGGCGAGCCGGGAGGATCTGGTGGCGGCGCTGCGGTCAGGACGGGTGGCGGTGTGGCTGCCCGCTCGCATGGCCCTCGCTGCGGAGGAGATTCCCGCCAGCTGGGACGTGACTTCCGATAGCCTGGCCGCCTGGCTCGCCCACTACGTGAGCGCCGAGCGGCTGGTCCTGGTCAAGCCTTTCGCGCCCGCCCAGGCGGAGGTTGCTGCCGAGGAGATGAGCCGCAGCGGCTTGGTGGACCCCGCCTTCCCGGATTTCGTGCGCTCGGGGTGCTTCCAGACGCTGGTGCTGGCCAAGCAGCAGCACGAGATCCTGGGCCAGCTCCTCCTCAGTAGCGTGTGCCGGCCGCTGGGCATCCCGCCCGACCGGGAGCTTTAAGCCCCGACGCCTACGAAAACGCTCTGCAGGTGGCGCTTGGCGGCACCCGAAGCAACGGTTTTTTCGTGGCGCGGCCCAGGACGATTTGTACCGTCGGGCTCCTTGAGCCTTCCCGGCTGCGGGAAAGCCGCCTGCGCCCAGCCCCGCGCCCTCCGCCCAACTTCCCCGGGTGACCTCCGGGCGAGCCCGTCTCGCCTTGGCCGCCCCAGGCGGGAGCCGAGGGCCGACGGCGCGGCTAGACCGCCGCCCTCAGGCGGGCTCTTATGGCGGCGATCCGGGCAGGATCGATTTCGCCGGTGCGCTCGCCCTTCCCGCACAGGGCACCGCGAAAACCCAGGAAGTCCGGCGCCAGCGTCTTCAAGGGACCGATATCCTCCTCCCCAAGGGATCCGGCCAGGCCCACCGTCAGAGCCCGCGAGCGGGCTTGGCCGACGAAGTCGGACAGGGCTTCCTCGTCCAGGTGGATTCGGAGGCTGCCCCGCCGCTTGTCCGCTGTATCCAGCATAACCCCCGAGAAGCCGGCGGCGGCGATCTCGGCGAGCCACCCCCAATCGGGGGCTCGGTCCGCGAACAGGACCGCCACCAGCCGGGAGCCTCGACGGGCGAGGGGCGCCAGGGCCTGGACGCAGGCCAGGGACTGGGCTGAAGGGTAAAGGCCCACCTTGATGTAATCCACCCCGCTCGTTGCCAGGCGCTCGGCAGCGGAGCGCAGAAGGGCGGGCACCATGGGAAGGTCCCCCAAAGTGGCGCTCACCGGGCGCTTGCCCGCCACAAAGCGAACCAGCTCCGCCACGGTCTCCGGCGGCAGGGCCCCCAAGGCGCCGCGGCTCGGCTCCTTGAGGTCGATCAGATCGGCCCCGCCCGCCAGGGCGAGAGCTGCCTCCTCCCGAGAGCGCACGCTCGCGAGCAGCGCGGTCATGCTCGGCGCTCCGCTTGACGGGCGTCGTGGGCGGCAAGAGCCTCCATCAGCCAGTCCCAGGCTTCCCGTTCGGCGGGCCCCGCGGTCTTCTCCACCGCGAGGGCGAGGTATTTCACCTCAGCCTCGATCTTGTCCCGGGGCAGCAGGTGTAGGCGCGACACCAGAATGGCCGCTTCCAGCACGGCGGCCTGGGCCCGGTTGAAGCCGCGGAACGGGCGATGGCTTTGCCGGTGGACCGGGCGGCAGTAGAGGCGTGGCCGCAGCGGGTCATCTTCCGTCCGCACCAGCTCCAGCTCCGCGTGGGCGAGGGCCGCGGCCAGGCGCACGCCGGGGATCCGGTCGGCGGGCAGGAGGGGCCAGTCCCGCCGGCCGGTGAGGCAGCCGGCGAAAATTCGGACGTCATCGGTGTAGTTGACCACGGCGTAGCCGGTGGCCCGCACGTTTTCCAAGGTGGTGGACGGCTTGAAAGGCGCGAGCACCAGGGTGCCCTGCTCCTCGCGCACGCCCATGGGGGCCATGTGGGCCACGCCCGAGGGCGAACAGGTGGTGACGATGGTTTCGAAAATCATGAACCGCTTTCCGCCTTCTTGGGCTTTTCTAAAGTTGCGCCGGGCGCATGGTAGGCGCTCTTGTCCTCCGGAGCCCGTTCTACCGCACAGCCCCAATCCAGCTCCTCGTCCTGGGCGTAGCGCTTGCCCAGTTGCCAGGCGATCTGGGCCCGGGCGAGTTCCACCCCCAGGTAGAAGGCATGGGCCCCGTCCCTTTCGACCCCGAGCCTGGGAAAGAAGGCATAGGGATCGGTGGCGGTATGGAAGCCGTCTCGATTGTATACGTGGATGCCCGATTCGCTCACCTGCACGCGAAAGCTCGGGTCCTTGACCGCCCGGGCGATTTCGGCGATCTCCTCCGCCGTGTCGGGAAACGGCCGCCGAGCGTGGACGGTGAGGAGCGCCTCGGTGAAATCCCGGGGCAGGCTCGCGCTCTCCCGCGCCGCGTACATCAGGCGCCGGGCGACATCCGCTTCCTTCACCGCCCGCCGGCAGTGGGGGCTTACCTGGGTGGTGAGAATGGCCGCCACCCGCAGCTCCGAGGCGATGCCCAGCAGTACGGCGTTGATGCCGGTGGTGTCGGCGTCGGTGAGCTCGGTCAAGTTGCCCACTCCCATCAAAATGGGCACCTTCGGGTAGCGGCGCCGCAGCTCCCAGTAGCGCATCAGGGAGTCGGTGAACCCGAAATGGATGGGATCCAGGATGGGGTCCGCGTAGAACGGCCGGTTCCGCTCCTGCATCCCGGCGATCGCCCGCTCCAGAGAGGCCAGGTCCCCGGGACGGGAGGGAATGAGCACCGGCACCGAAGCCACCCGATCCGCCACCCACAGGGTTTCCTCCTTGAGGCTCAGGAGATAATCAGCCCCCGCCTCGCCTCCGCGCAGGAGGTCCTCGGGTTCCACGGAGTCCACGCTCACGCGGAAACCTTGCGTCTTGAGCGCCTTCACCGCTTCGGCTAGGTGGGGAAAAGGCGTCTCGGGCAGGCAGCCCAGGTCGATCACATCCGCCCCGTCCCGACGGTAGCGCTCGGCGCGGGCGAGGAGCTCGGGGATCGGAAGTACCGGCGCGTCCACGATCTCGGCGAACAGCAGGATGTCGTAGCGGTCCAGGTCCGGCTCCAGACCTTTGCCGCCGAAATAGCGGGGGATATCCTTCAGCTCATCGGGCCCCCGCCGCACCGGCACGCCGTAGTGGCGGGAGAGCGCCTCCAGGTCGCCGCGGCAACGGCCGGGCACCATGATCCAGTCGGCTTTCACCGGTTTCGGTAGCCGGCGCCGGATCAGCTCTGCGGTCATGAGGCCAGCCACGTTGATCCCGATCTGCACCACCTCGAAGGTGAAAGGGGCGGGCTGCATGCCCTCGAGCACCTTGTGCAGGCTTTTCTCCGCCAGCCTGCCGGTCAGGAACCAGATATGTTCAGGCATTGGAGTCTTGCTTCCACCGCCCGGCGTAGCTCCTCGATCGTGGTGGCGACCGTGGTGTATTCGAAGCGCCTGAGCCGCTCTGTATTTTCCAGGTCGATGCGGCGCGGATAGAGGGTGACCCACTCCTTGGGCGCTTCGGTATAGACCTCGGGCTCGGCGTCGCAGGCGAAAACGATGCTCGGAATGCGCTGCTTGCCGGCCTGGGCGTAGATGTTGGTGACCAGCGTGTCGGCGATGCCGTAGACCAGCTTGGCCACCGTGTTGGAGGTGGCCGGGGCGATCACCACCGTGTGGTAGAAGCCGTGGTAGAACAGCCCCACCGGAGCGGCGCTGGCCGTGTTGTCCCGGAAGAGGCGAAAGCGCCGGCGCAGGTCCTCCAGGTCGACGTTGTACATGTGCAGCACCTCCTCTGCGGCTGCCGACAGGTAGAGGTCGGTGTAGGGCAGCCGGGAGGCGATCTCCAGGGACTCCCGCAGGAAGTGCCCCGAGCCGGTGAGGGCCCAGGCGAACCTGGGCAGCGGATCGCGTTTCATGGGCGAGCCCGCATGGGAAGCGGCCCCCACCGGACGGCGGGGTAGTCCGGGGCGATCGACGACGCGGAAGGAAGGCCGGAAGGGACGGTCAGCATCCGATCCACCAGCACCGGTGGAAGACAGCAAAAGGGTAGCATAACCCATGCCCGCGCTCCCTGGGCGGGAGCGGGGCCGCCGAGCCGGGTATTCTAATTCTTGTCGCCGTTCAGGTTACGGATGTTGAGCCGCTTCATCTTGCGGTAGATGGTGTTGCGGCTCGTGTTGAGATGCCGGGCCAGGTTGGTGATGTTCCAGCGATGGCGCTCGAGCTCCTGGATCAACGCGTCCCGCTCCGCGGCCTCCAGGGCGTTCAACTGGGGATCCCGCGTCCGAGGGCGCTCGGGAGGCGCAGGCCGCCGGTTTCCCAGGACCTCGGCGGGCAGGTCGCGCACGGTGACGGTGTTGCCCTCGCATAGGGCGATGGCGGTACGCAGTACGTTGCGCAACTGGCGGATGTTGCCCGGCCAGTCGTATTCCTCCAGCACCTGCAGCGCTTCCGGATCCAGGCTGACCCGATCGTTGCCCCCGGCGGCCTCCACCAGCATGTGCTGGATGAGCTGGCGTTTGTCGGTGCGAGTGCGCAGGGGCGGCAAGGTCAGAGCGATGCCCTGGAGCCGGTAGTAGAGGTCCTCCCGGAATTCCCCCGCGGCCACCATCTCGGCTAGGTTGCGGTGGGTGGCGGAGATGAGCTGGATGTCCACTTTCACCGGAACTTCGCCCCCCAGAGGGAGCACCTCCCGCTCTTCCAGGACCCGCAGCAGCCGCGCCTGGAGAGGCAAGGGCATGTCGCCGATCTCGTCCAGGAACAGGGTCCCCCCGTTCGCTTGCAGGATTTTGCCCCGGCGCCCTTCCCGGGTCGCTCCAGTGAAAGCCCCAGGCTTGTAGCCGAAGAGCTCGCTTTCGATCAGGGTGTCGGGGATGGAGGCACAGTTGACCGCCACGTAGGGCCGCTCTGCCCGGTTGCTGGCGTAATGGATCGCCTTGGCGAATATCTCCTTGCCGGTCCCCGTCTCTCCGTAGAGCAGGATGGGGATGTCCCGATTCAACACCCGCTTGGCGCAGTACACGTTGTGGGCCATCTTGGGATCGCCAAATTCCAGCATGTCGATGAGCTGGCGCGGCTGCACTTCGGGACTGGTCTTCGCCGCAGAGACACGGCTCACGAACAGCTCGGTCGAGCGGCGGGCCAGGTTCTCCGGTTGCTGGGCCACGGCGAAGAAGCGGGAGCCGTGACGGGTGCCATAGACCGGCACGGGATGGAAGGAACTCTTGGCGCTACGGGCCACCAGCTCGGGCAGCGCCGTGGTGAAGAGCTCGCCGATGTCGGCACCGAAGAGCTCGGCCACGCTGCGCGCACCGAGCTGGAATAGGGCGCTACGGTTGGCGGCGAGGAGCCTGCCTTCGGAGGAGAAGGCGAGCGCCCCCTCGTTCAAGGTGTAGACGAATTCCGGCCGGCTGTGGAAGCGCACGATGTAGTCGTTCTTGTAAGTGCTCATGAAGGCCTGGTTTTCGATCATTTGGGCCGACATGTTCACCAGCGCCATGGCGTACTGCTGGGGCAAGGCCGACTGGCTGGAGACGTCCAGCACCGCGCGCAGGTTGCCCTGACCGTCGAAGATGGGACCGGCGGAGCAGGTGAGGCTGATATTGCGGGTGAAGAAATGCTCCGTGCGGTGTATGACGATGGGGCTCTTTTCCACGAGACAGGTGCCCATGCCGTTGGTCCCCTGCTCCCGCTCGCTCCACACTGCTCCCTCGATGAGCCCCATGGGGGCGGCCGCTTTGGTGAAGATGGGATCGCCCACCAGGCTTAAGATGACCCCGTCCGCGTCGGTTAACACCACCGCGAGCTGGGAACCGGCCAGTTGCTGGTACAGGTTAGCCATCTCCAGCTTGGCGTGGGGCACGATATCCGAGAGGCGCTCGATGCGCTCCTTGAGTTCGGAAGCATCCACCACCAGCGCAGGATTGGGACTGGCCGGATCGAGCCGGTAGTCCTTCAGGCAGCGGATCCACGACTGGGTGACCCGGTTTCGCAGAGCCTGCTCGCCGAGGGCGAGGGCGACGGTGGAGCACACCGATCGAACGTGCTTCTCGATCAGATTGAGGTCGGGCATATCCTCCTCCGCGCTGTCTAGACCACAGGCACGTTGGGTTCCTGGAATCCTTGGCGGTTTTATTGGTCGCGAGAGCCGGCAAAAAAGATGAACCGCCACGGGCGGGAGCCAGCTCTGCCTGTCGGTAAGCGACAGCGCTATTACAAATATAGCATCCCGCCGCCGGTTTATCCATAGGCGAGGCAAAACTTCCCCCGACGGGAAGCTGGGCGAGAAAGCTTTCTGGCATACTAGCCCGCTGACCACCCGGTATCCGGGCCCCGCGAGCCATGAGCCTGAAGCTGCGCCTCAACCTGCTCTTGAGCGCCCTTCTGGGGATGGTGCTCCTCGCCGGCGCCTTTTTTGCCATGCAACGGGCTCGGGAGGACGTGCGGGCGGAAATCCAGTCCACCATGGACCTGTCCCGGCATCTCCTATGCACCGGCGGGGCAGCTGCTGGACCCGCCTTGGACCCGGAAGCCTTGGCGCGGGTGCGCCACTTGCGCATCGAACTCTACGATGCCACCGGGCGCCCGGTGTATACGAGCGGGAACCGCCCGGACGCTGGCGAAGGGGAAGCGCCCGCGTGGTTCGCCGCCACGTTGACCCGCATGGCGCCCGGCTGGGAAGCGGTGCGCTGCCCTTGGCGGGCAGGGGAGCGGACGATAGGGGAGCTGGTGATCCGCCCTGATCCGTCCTCGGAAATCCAAGAGGTTTGGAAAGAGAGTGTGGGGCTTGCCCAGCTCGCAGGCCTCATCTTTCTGGGGATGAACCTGGCTGTCTACGGCATTCTGGGGCGGGCCTTGCGCCCCATGGACCGGATTCTCGAGGCGCTGACCGGGCTGGAGCAAGGTCGCCTTGAGACCCGGCTGCCCCGGTTTTCCTTACCGGAGCTGACCTGTATTGCCCGCGCCTTCAACCGCATGGCCGAGGCGCTGGAGCAGTCCATGACCCGCAACCGGCAATTGAGCCGCCGGCTGCTGGAGGTGCAGGAGGAGGAGCGCAAGCGCCTCGCCCGGGAATTGCACGACGAGCTGGGACAATACTTGAGCGCCATCCACGCCGAGGCAGCGGCAATCCTGGGCCAGACGGAGGCGCTGCCCGCACCCGCCCGGAGCAGCGCCCAGGCGATCGTGGAAGCGTGCCGCGCCATGATGGCCATCGTGCGCGGCATGCTGGCCCGGCTGCGCCCGGAGGCCTTGGACGAGCTGGGGCTCGAGGAAGCCCTGCGGGAGCTGGTGGCCGGCTGGCGCCGGCGCCATCCTGCCGTCGCCTGCACGCTGGAGCTGGCCGGGGACGTGGAAGACCTGGACGAGGCGGCGAAGGTGTGCCTCTATCGCTTGGTGCAAGAGGGATTGACCAACGTGGCGAAGCACGCCCAGGCCCGTCGGGTGGAGGTGCGGCTCGCGCGGACCGGGCCCCCGGATCGAGTGAGCGTCGAGGTGCGGGACGACGGCCGGGGACTCGTTCCGGTTTCGGTCCAGGCCGGTTACGGGTTGCTGGGCATGCGGGAGCGGGTCGAATCCCTGGGAGGGCGGTTCGCGGTGGAGAGCCGCCCGCAGGGGGGAGTGCGGGTGGCGGCGGAGCTGCCCGCGGGCGGGAGGGCCTGAGTTGGGTGTCGCGCCTGTCGCGGTGCTGCTGGCCGACGACCATGCGGTGGTTCGGGCCGGTTTTCGCCGCCTGCTCGAGCAGCGGCCCGAGATCCGCGTCGTGGCCGAAGCGGAGAGCGGTGAAGAGGCCTACCGGTTGTACGGGGAACTGAAGCCCGACGTGGTTGTGATGGACCTCTCCATGCCCGGCATGGGGGGCCTGGAGACGATTTGGCGCATCGTCGCGCGCGACGCCGCTGCCCGGGTGCTGGTGTTCAGCATCCACGAGAGCGAGGCCTTCGCCCTGCAAGCGTTGAAAAGCGGCGCCTTGGGCTACCTCACCAAGGCGTCCGCGCCCGAGGTGATCGTGAGCGCCGTGCACGCCGTAGCCCAGGGGCGCCGGTATCTCGGTCCCGACGTGGCCCAGCGGATCGCCCTGTACGCCGCGACGGGAACGGACAACCCCCTGGCGTGCCTGAGCGCTCGGGAGTTCGAGATCTTCCAGCGGGTAGTGGAAGGGTATGGGCCCGAAGCCATTGCCCGGGACCTGCACCTCTCCCCCAAGACCGTCGCCAACTACACCACCCAGATCAAGCAGAAGCTGGGCGCCACGAGCCCTGTCGAGCTGGTGCGGCTCGCCCTCAAGCACCACTTGATTTCCGGTTGAACCCCACCGGCGCTCTTCCCCCCCGTGTCGGGAAAATTTCCCGGCGCGTTTTAAGCAATATCCGCACGCGTTCCGGCTCCCCGGGTTGCTAAGCTCCAGGCCGCAGGCTCGACGAAGCCGGCGATTCCGGTCACCAGGGGGGGAGCATGGCGAAGAAGAACGCGCTCGCGGGCTGGCTCGCGGGCACGATCGGGGCATTGGGGGCGGCAGGGGTCGTCCACGCCGAAGAGCGGGCGACCCGGCTGGAGGCGCCCACGGTGGAAGTGATCGGCACCACGCCCTTGCCCGACCTGGGCGTGCCCCTGGAGCAGGTTCCCGCCAACGTCCAGGCGGCGACCGACCGGGAGATCCGGACCCAGAACCCCTTGGACCTTTCCGAGTTCATGGTGCGCAACCTGGGCAGCGTCCACGTCAACCAGGCCCAGAACAATCCCTTCCAGCCGGACGTGACCTACCGGGGCTTCACCGCCTCCCCCTTGCTCGGCAACCCCATCGGGCTTTCGGTGTTCGTGGACGGAGTGCGGGTGAACGAGGCCTTCGGCGACACGGTGAACTGGGACCTGATCCCCCTGTCGGCCATTTCCGCCCTCAACCTGATCCCGGGCTCCAACCCGGTTTTCGGCCTGAACACCCTGGGCGGGGCGCTCGCCATCCGCACCAAGTCGGGCTTCGACTACCCGGGCACCACGGGCCAGGCCTACGCCGGCTCCTTCGGGCGCAAGGCCTTCGACATCGCCCATGGGGGGCACCGGGAGCGGGTGGACTGGTTCGTCACGGCCAACCTCTTCGAGGAGGACGGCTGGCGGGATTTCTCCCCCTCCGAGGTCAAGCAGTTCTTCGCCAAGGCGGGCTGGGAGGACGCCACGAGCGACCTGGATTTTTCCTACACCTTCGCGAAAAACGAGCTGGTGGGAAATGGCCTGGTCCCGGAAAGCTTCCTGGCCCAGCGCCGGGAGGCCATCTTCACCCATCCCGACGAGACCCGGCCGGAACTGCACTTTTTCAATCTCAAGGGCAGCCACTGGTTCGGCGACAAGACGCTCCTCTCCAGCAACGCCTACTACCGCAAGCTGGACCTCGGCACGTTCAACGGAGACGCGGAATTCGATGACGGGGGCACTCCCCTGGATCCCACGGACGACGGTTACGAAGCGGAAAACCGCGCCACCCGCACCGCGAGCCGCGTCCTGGGCGCCACGGTGCAGTTGAGCCTCCTGGGGGAGCTTGCCGGGCGTGCCAACCAGCTCACCCTGGGCGCCAGCGTGGACCGGGGCCGCACCCGCTTCCACCAGCTCGAGCAGGAGGCGGACTTCACCCCGGACCGGGGCACCGTGGCCACCGGCCCCTTCGAGCTGGATACGGCGGTCACCGGCCGCAACACCGCCTACGGCCTCTACTTCACCGACACCTTGTCCCTCACCGGGAAGCTGGCCTTGACCCTCTCGGGCCGCTACAACCGGGCGACCGTGCGGCTGCGGGACGACACGGGGCTCGCGCCGGAGCTGGAAGGCCGCCATACGTTCAACCGCTTCAACCCGGCGGTGGGGCTCACCTTCAACCCCCGGCAGGGGCTCACCCTGTACGGGAGCTACCACGAGGGCTTCCGGGTGCCCACCCCGGTGGAGCTCACCTGCGCCGACGAGAACGATCCCTGCGCCCTGCCGGTGGGCTTCGTCGCCGACCCGCCCCTGGAGCCGGTGGTGGCGAAGACCTGGGAGGTGGGGGCCCGGGGCCGCCTGGGGGCGAGCCTGCAGTGGAGCGCGGCGGCCTACCGCACCGAGCTCAAGGACGACATCCTGTTCGTCTCCACCGGCGTGGGCCTGGGCTTCTTCACCAACGTGGACAAGACCCGCCGGCAGGGCATCGAGCTGGGGCTCGCCGGCCAGGCGGGCCCCATCGAGTGGTTCGCCCACTACGGCTTCGTGGACGCCACGTTCCGGTCTCCGGCCAGCCTGTTCAACCCGGTGGCGAATCCCCTGGACCCGGCCCAGCCGGCCACCATCGACGTGTCGGAAGGAGACCGGCTGCCCGGCATTCCCCGCCACACCCTGAAGCTGGGGGGCCTCTACCGGGTGAGCGAGCGCTTCACCGTGGGCGCCCACGCGCTCTACGCCTCCAGCCAGTTCCTGCGGGGGGACGAGAACAACCAGCGCGGTGAGCTTTCGGGCTACACGGTGGTCAACCTGAACCTGGACTATCGCCTCTCGCGCAACTGGGTGCTCTTCGCCAAGGTGGACAACCTGTTCGACGCCCGTTACGAGACCCTGGGGGCGTTCAACCGCAACGCCTTCGACCCGGCCACCAGCCAGCCCCTGGATCAACTGGGGCCGGTGGAGCGCTTCGTCGCGCCGGGCACCCCCCGGGCCGGCTGGGTGGGGGTGAAGTACCAGTTCGGCGCCCCGCCCAGGCGCTAAGGAACCCTAGGGCGCGGCGCTCACCGGTTTGTCGTAGGCCTATCCTCCCCTGGGGCGCTCGCCACCACGAGCGCCCGCTTTTTTTTAGCTCCCGCTCCCGCCACACCCTGTTTCAGGATTGGGACACTCGATCGGCCCGGGGAAACCCCCGCCGGCAGGACGGCTTCGGGTGAGCCCCATGGGGAAGGGCCGTGGCATGATTCCTGCTTCCGGCGGGAAAAACGTTCCAAGAAATCCCCGGGGAGGAGGAATCGGGTGTCCGCGTTCGTCCCTCGTCCGCCGAAGGCATGGCGGATTGCCGCTTTGCTGCCCTGGTTCGCCGCAGCCGCCTGGGCCGAGAACCCGGCCACTACCCTGGAAGCGCCCACGGTGGAGGTGGTGGGGACGACCCCTCTGCCCAGTGTCGGTGTTCCCCTGGAGCAGGTGCCGGCGGCGGTGCAAGCCGCCACGGGGGAGCAAATCCAGCGGCAGCAGGCGTTGGATCTTTCCGACTTCATGGATAGAAATCTGGCTGGCGTCACGGTCAACTCTGCCCAGCACAATCCCTTTCAGCCGGACTTGAGCTTCCGGGGCTTTGCCGCCTCGCCCCTCCTCGGCACGCCCCAGGGCCTATCGGTTTTCGTGGACGGGGTCAGGGTGAACGAAGCCTTCGGCGACACGGTGAACTGGGACCTGATCCCCCGCTCCGCCATCTCCAGTATCAACCTGATTCCCGGCTCCAATCCGCTTTTCGGCCTGAATACCTTGGGCGGTGCTCTGGCGGTGCACACCAAGTCCGGTTTCCAGTACCCGGGCTTCGCGGCCCAGGCCCTGGCGGGCTCCTGGGACCGGCGAGCAGTGGAGCTCGAATACGGAGGCTTCCGGGACCGGGTGGACTGGTTCGTGACCGGGAATCTCTTCGATGAGGACGGCTGGCGGGACCACTCCCCCTCGAAGGTGCGGCAGCTCTTCGGCAAGCTCGGGTTCGAGGACGACGTCATGGACCTGGACGCGAGCTTCACCCACGCCGACAACACCCTGGAGGGGGTTCAGGCGCTGCCCTTGTCGATGCTGGACCGGCCGGAACAGGCCTACACCTGGCCCGACCGCACCCGCAACCGGCTCAATTTCTTCAGCCTCAAGGGGAGCCGGGTCTTCGGCGAAAACCACATCCTCGCCGCCAACGTCTACTACCGCAGGCTCTATAGCGACAACTTCAGCAGCAATGTGAACGATGCATTCGACCCCGTGACGGATCCCAACCCGGCGTTCAACGACCTGAGCGTGACCGACCAACGGGGTTACGGCGGTTCCCTGCAGTGGACCCTGCTCGGCCGGCTTCTGGGGCGAGCGAACCAGTTCACGGTCGGCGCGAGCCTGGACCGAGGGGAGACCGACTTTAGCCAGTTCGAGCAGGAAGCGGCGTTCACTCCGGACCGCGGGACGGTGGCCACCGGGGATTTCGAACTAGAGACGGACGTGAACGCGGTGAACCGCTATGCGGGGCTCTACTTCACCGATACCTTGTCCCTCGCCGAGGGTCTGCACCTCACCGTCTCGGGGCGCTATAACCGCGCCCGGCTGCGGATTCGCGACAAGACGGGACTGGAGCCCGCCTTGAACGGGGACCATACTTTTTCCCGCTTCAACCCGGCGGTGGGGGTGGCCTACAGCCCGGTGGCGAGCCAGACCCTGTTCCTCGCCTACAACGAAGGCATGCGGGCGCCCACCCCGGTGGAGCTCACCTGCGCCGACCCCCTGGCCCCGTGCCGGCTGCCCAACGCCTTCCTGGCCGATCCGCCCCTGAAGGAGGTGGTTTCCCGGACCTGGGAGGCGGGCCTGCGGGGCCGCATTGCCGGGCGCCTGAGCTATAGCGCCAGCCTCTACCGGACCAACCTCCAGGACGACATCCAGTTCGTGAGTAGCGGCGGGGCCATCAACGCCGGATTCTTCCAGAACGTGGGGACCACCCGGCGCCAGGGGTTGGAGCTGATACTGCAGGCCGATTGGAGCCGGCTACGGGTGACGGGAAGCTATAGCTTCATCGACGCCACCTTCCGCACCCCCTTCGTGCTGAACAGTCCCAATAATTCATCCGCTCAATTCATCTTGGGCCCGGACGACATTCAGGTGCGGCCCGGCGACCGCATCCCGGGCATTCCCCGCCACGTGTTCAAGCTGCGGGCCGAATATTCGGTGAGCCAAGCGTTGTCCCTGGGCGCGAGCTTGCAGGCGGTGAGCCGCCAGTTTGCCCGGGGGGACGAGAACAACCAGGACGTCCACGGCTTGGTGCCGGGCTATGTGGTGCTCGACCTGGACGGGCGCTATCTGCTTTCGCGCCGTTGGGAGCTCTTCTTCAAGGTCAACAACCTGCTGGATGAGCGCTACGAAAACTTCGGCGTGCTGGGGGAAAACTTTTTCCGCGGCCCCAGCAACAGCTTCGATCCGGGGAGCGCCGCCCCCGAGCAGTTCCGCTCGCCTGGCTCCCCTCGGGCGGCTTGGGTCGGGTTGCGTTACACCCTAGGGGGCGGGCCGAGGGGAGGAGACGATTGAACCGGAAGCGAAAAGGGGCTGCCTCGCGGCAGCCCCCAACGGACGAGAGAGCAAAAGCAATCAGCGGTTGGCGATATACAGGGTGACTTCGAAGCCGAACCGCATTTCGGTGAATTGGGGCTTGGTCCACATGGTGAATCCTCCGTGTCCTGAGCTCGGGATTTCAGTTCTCAATACAGGAGCGGGACCCCGGGTCTGGTATCGGGAAAAGCCTGGACTGGGCCTCATGATTTTCATGAGCTAGGGTTCCAACAGTCTAGGGTTCCAACAATCCCGCCCGCAGGGCGATCAAGGTGAGCTCCGCGGCGTTGGAGGCGTTCAGCTTCTGCTTGATGTTGTACAGGTGGGTGCCCACCGTACGGGGGCTTAAATACAGCATTTCCGCGATCTCGGCCACGGTCTTGCCTTGGGCGAGGAGCAGGAATAGCTCGAATTCCCGGGGGCTCAAGACCTCCACCGGGTTGCGGGTTCCGGTCATCTGCTGGATCGCCAGTTGCTGGGCCAGGGCTGGCTCCAGATAGACCTTGCCGGCGGCCACCTGCCGCACCGCCTGGATCAACTCCTCCGGCGCGCTGCGCTTGGAGAGATAGCCCTGGGCTCCCGCTTCCAGGACCCGTCTCGGATGCAGGGTGTCGTCGTGGGCCGAGAGCACCAGGATGCGGGCGCCCTTATCCTTGGCGAGGAGGCGCCTTACCGCTTCCATCCCCCCCATGCCCGGCATTGAAAGATCCATCACCACCACGTCAGGCCGGGTCTCCGGGTAGCGCTTGAGGGCCTGCTCGCCGGTGTCGGCCTCGGCCACCACCCGGATGTCCGGCGTGCTTTCCAGCAGCAGGCGAAAACCCATGCGGACCACCGCGTGGTCGTCCACCAGCATGACCTTGAGCGGGGAAGCGGTCATAAAGCCAAAGTTTAACCCGCGGCCACCGCTGTCTGGACAGGCAACGGGATGACCGCCCGCACCCGCACGCCCTCACCGGGACGGCCCTCGACCGAGAAGCGGCCCCTGAGGGCTTGCACCCGCTCCCGCATGCCCAGAAGCCCGTATCCGACCCGGACGGAGGCGCCGTTGCCCATGCCCCGGCCGTCATCCTGAACGGTGATCTGCACGGCCTCCTTCCCGCTCTCCGGGTCGAGTCCGCGCACCACCTGCACCTCGGCTCGGGACGCGCCCGCGTGCTTGATCACATTGGTCAGACATTCCTGGACGATGCGGTAGACCGTGATATTGACCTCCTCCCCCAGATTCTCCAGCTTGCCTTCGAGCTTGAGGGAGAAACTCACTTCGGGATGGGCGGCCCGCCAGGTTTCCATCGACTCCTGCAGTGCGTCGGGCAGCCCCAAGTGGTCCAGGGCCGAAGGCCTGAGGTTGCGGATCATGCGGTGGACCAGATCATAGAGCTGCCCGGCAATGGAGACGATGGTCTTTGCCTGCTCGTGGGCCGGGGGGTCGCTCTGGGCGGTGCGCTGGGCGATGGTCATGCCGATCGTTTTGATCGCGGTGGCGCACTGACCCAGCTCGTCGTGCAATTCCCGAGCGAGGCTGCGGCGCTCCTCTTCCACGTGGCGCTGGATGAGCTGGGTGAGGCGGCGGTTTTGTTCCAGCTCTCGGGCGATCGTCTCGGCCCGTTTTTTTTCGGTGATGTCGCGCAAGCTCACGATCTCGCCGAGCACCCGACCGCTTGCGGGATCGGTGAGGGGCGCGGCGGAGAGGGTCAAATCGAGTACCCGACCGTCCCGGGTGAGCCAGTGGGTCTCCGCGTTGTCCATGCGACCGCCCTGTAGCAGGGCGGCCAGCACCTCGCTCGTCTCCCCCTGGTCCGGCATGAGGACTCGGGCAGGCTGCCCCAGGATCTCCCCGGCGGCATAGCCGAAGAGCTGCTCGGCAGCGGGATTCCAGAAGGTGATCCGTCCCTCCCGATCCAGGATCATGGTGGCATCGCCCGACTGCTGCACGGCGAGCGCCAGGCGCTGGTTCTCCGCCATGCTGCTCTCCAGGGCCTGGGCCATCCGGTTGAAGGTGTGGCTGATGGCGGACATCTCGGGCAGGGCGAAATCGGGCAGCCGCACGTCCAGGCGGCCCTGCTCCATCTGGGAAAGGCCCTCCAGGATGGTTTTCACGGGCTTCAAGGCCCGCTCCACCAGCCAGAACACCAGCACATTCACCAGCACAAAGAAGGCAGCGGCGATCCAGGCCAGGCTCTTCAGGTCATCCCAGGCGTCCAGGGTGGCACGAGAAGGATCCGGGATCACTTCCAGGAAGCCTCCCTGGAAGCGCAGGAAAACCAGGGGCTCCTTCGGACTCACCAGGTCACTGAACCACTGGGGGGCGTAGCGTCCTGCCTTGTACGGAGAAGGTGGCGAGACGTAGACCAGGTCGCCCAAGCTGTTGTAGCAGCGGATCTCGTTGGAACGCACCCGGCCTACCGAGTTGAGGAAGCTGAGCATGACCTGAAGCTGGGAGTCGGAGTGGGGAACGAACTGGCTGCTGTAGATGACGGTGGTGAGCAGTTGCACGGTCACCCGGGTGGCGGCCCGGACCTCCTCGCCGATGGACTTGCGCATGTTCTCCAGCATCATGGCGCCGCTCGCCACCAGGAAAAGCACCATCAGGGCCGTGCAGAGCAGGTTGATGCGGGTTCTCAAGCGCATGGAAGGGACTCCAGTTGCACCTTGAACGCCTCCCCTGCCTGCAACAGGGCTTCGGCCATGGCGGGGGAGCTGGCGGAGTGCCCTCCGCCCTCCACCAGGATCAGCCGCGCTTCAGGCCAGGCCGCTGTGAGCCGGAAGGCCGAGACCGGCGGACAGATCAAATCCAGTCGGCCTTGCACCAGGGTGCAGGGAATCGAGCCCATGCCTGCCACTCCGGGCAGCAGCCCGCCCGGGTCCAGAAAACAACCATGGATCAGGTAGTGGGTCTGGATCCTGGCCTTGGCGAGGAGTTTGTCAGGGGGCGGAGGTTCGTGGGAGACGGGATCCATGAGGGCCATGGCTCTGCGCTCGTAGGCCTCCCAGGCCCGCGCTGCCGCGAGGGCTAAGTCCTGGTCCGCGCCGTGCAAGGCGCGATGGTAGCGCTCGAGGAGGCCTTCTTCCCCCGGTACGGCGCGGGAGAAGGTCTCCCAGGCATCCGGCAAGAAACGGGCGAGCCCCTGGAGATACCACTGGACCTCCTCTTCGGTGCCCAGGAAGACCCCCCGCAGCAGCAGCCCCGCACAGGCGTACGGATGCGCCCGGGCGTACGCCAGGGCGAGGGTCGCCCCCCAGGAGCCGCCGCAGACCAGCCAGCGTTTGACGCCCAGATGGACCCGCAAGGCTTCCATGTCCTCCAGGAGGAAAGGAAGCGAATTCTCCTGGACGGAGCCGAGGGGCGTGCTCAGGCCGCAACCCCGCTGATCGAAGAGCACCACCCGGTAGAAGGCGGGGTCGAAGAAGGCTCGGGTCGCGGGATTCGAGCCGCTTCCTGGGCCGCCGTGCAGTACGATCACCGGAAAGCCTCGAGGATTGCCGCTTTCCTCGTAGTAGACTCGATGGAAGCCCCGAGGAAGCCAGCCCCGGGCGTAGGGTTCGCCAGGGGGATAGAGTCCCCTCATCCCTGTTCCTCCAAGCGGAAGTGGATGGGGATGGTGACCTCGTACCACTGGCGCAGGCTCGAAGGTGGGGGTTGGCGGGAGAGGGCCTTGCGTACCATGTCCAGCGCCTGGCGGTCCAGCACCTCGTAGCCGCTGGATGCCGCGACCTTGACCTCTTGGACCTGGCCGCGGGGGCCGATGCGCACCAGGATCTGGGTGGTGCCCTGCCAGCCCCGGACCCGGGCGATGCGCGGGTACTGCCGGTGCTCGGCCGCTGCAGCACTTAGACTGCGCTCGTACCCCTGGAGCGTTTCCCGGTCCCGTAGCAAGGCGGCGTGGGATTCCTCCGGCGGTGGGGGGGTGGGGTTCAACACGGGCGAGGGGGCCGCCGGCGCCGCCGGCTCGGGCGCAGGAGTGGCCGGGGCCACAGCCGCCACGGGGCCTGGCGGCTCGGCCGGGACATCCCGGGGTTCTGGGGGAGAGGGTTGCACCGGTTGCTCCACCGGCGAGCTCGTCGGCTTGGCCTGGGCGTGGGGCTGCCACGGCGGGGGCTTCCTCCGCTGCGCCGGCCGGGCTTGGAGGGCGGGTTCCGGTTGAGGTGCCCGGGCCTCGGGCGGCCGGGGCGGCGGCGCCTCCTCCACTCGCACCGGCGCCACGGAGACCAGTTGAACCTCCAAGACCTCCGGCGGCTTCGACGGAGCCGGAGCAGGGGCGGGCACCAGGTAAACGGTCATGCCGTGGGCCGCTAGCGACAGCATCAATGCGAGGAGGAGCCGCCGGTTCGAACTCGACTCGGACGGACCGTAGAGATTTTCGGGCGACAAGAGATCCTCAGGGCACTCTTCGGCTGCGTCTCGCCCGGCCATTCCACGAAGACGCCCCTGGAACGAGGCCACGCAGTGCAGTGTCATCGGGTTAGGGTCAGCCCGGCCAATCCCGCGCGAGCGCCCTCAAAAGGAACAAGGGCGCCCTGGGCCACGGATCGTGAAACGCTCCGCTAGCCTAGTGCAACGCTAGACCCCGGTAAACAAAGCAGTGAAAGATCATGAAAATCATGAGATCCGGGTCACGATTTCCCGACTGCCCCGGGCCCGGGGCTGCGCCGAAGATTAAGACCGGGAAGCTCCGGGGGCAAGCCCTGGAGCGTTCCTTCCCGGACCGTGTCCGGGATCTTTCCATTCCAACATCGATTGAAGGAGGTATCCACCATGGCCTGGACCAAACCCGGATTCAGCGAGATGCGCTTCGGCTTCGAAGTCACGATGTATATCGCCAATCGCTGAAGCGTTTCCCGCATAGCGCGGGGAACGTGCATGTCGTACCATTCGATCGGGCGGGGAATTCCCCGCCCGATCGGGCCGGAACTCGTTCGAGAGACGGCGTCCTAAAGCAGAAGAAAAGCCCTCGCCGGGAGCCCTTCGCTCCATTCCGGCCCGGCCGGATCGCGGGCTGGACACCATCCACGTAAGAAAGGAGAAAGGATGATGCGTCGTTTCCCCATCGGCCGGTGCTCTTGGCTGCTCTTTCTCTTGCCACTCTGGACCTGGGCTGCACCCCTTGCCTATGTGCCGAACGAGGAGAGCGGCACCATTTCGGTGATCGACACGGCGGAGGACAAAGTGATCGCCGAGATCCAGGCCGGGAAAAAACCGCGGGGTCTGGCGATCAGCAAGGACGGTAAATACCTTTACGTGAGCGATCAGCCCGACGATGCGCTGCTGATCGTGGACCTGGCGAAGCGCGCTGTGGTGGGCCAGGTCGGCCTGGGTGATTCGCCGGAGGGGGTGAGCATCTCGCCCGACGGCCAATGGGTGGTGGCGGCAGTGGAGTTGTCCAACAGCATCGCCTTCGTCGACACCGCCACCAATCAGAAGCGGTTCAGCGTCAAGGTCCAGGGGAAGAACCCGGAGCACGCGGTGTTCAGCCCGGACGGGAAATGGCTGTACATGAGCGCGGAGGAAGCCGAGCAGGTGGACGTGATCGACGTGGCGAAACGCGAGCAGGTGACCGCTATCCCGGTGGGGCGCCGGCCGCGGGGCATTGGCTTCCTGCCTGACGGCAGCCGGGCCTATGTGGCTTGCGAGCTGGCGAACGAGGTTTACGCCATCGACGTGGCGAGCCACAAGGTGCTGGCCGTGATCAAGGCGGGCAACTACTCCAACGGCGTCGCCGTCCGCCCGGACGGAAGGCGGGTGTACGTTTCCAACGGCAAGGACGCCAGCGTATCGGTGATCGACACCGCTCAGAACCGCATCGTCGCCACGGTGCCGGTGGGCAAGCGCCCCTGGAACATGGCCATCACACCCGACGGCATGAAGCTCTACGTGGCCAACGGGCGCTCCAACTCGGTGTCGGTGATCGACACCGGTACTGACAAAGTCTTGCGGGAAATCCCGGTGGGGGAGCGGCCATGGGGCGTGGTGATCCGATAGCGGCGGGCGCACCCCGGGTATCCCTCGACGCCCTCGAGGGCGGGGGCGAGCGCTATCACTGGGTCGCGGTCCTGTTGCACTGGGCGATCGCCGGCCTGATCTTCGGCCAGTTCGCCCTTGGATGGTACATGGTGGACCTCCCCAAGGGCTCGCCGGAGCGCTCCTGGTTCTTCGCGCTGCACAAGTCCCTGGGCTTGACCACCGCCATGCTCATCGCGGTGCGCATCGCCTGGCGCCTCACCCACCCCGCCCCGGCCCTGCCGGCGTTCCTGCCGGCGTGGAAGATTCGCGCGGCGGCCATCAATCACCGCCTGCTCTACCTGTGCATGGTGTTGATGCCCCTCTCCGGCTATCTCTCTTCCTCCTTCACCAAGTACCCGATGAAGTTCTTCGGGCTGCCGTTCCCCAAGCTGGGCTGGGAGCACGAGCTGGTGAACCAGGTGTTCACCACCCTCCACGTGACCACGTCCTATGCGTTCATCGTCTTGATCGCGCTCCACGTGGCCGCGGCCACCCAGCACCTCCTGCGCCGGGACGGGGTGTTCAACCGGATGCTGCCGTAACAGCGCACTTCCCGCCGCGCGGTGCGGGGCGACCCGACGATGCCCCCTTATACCTTGGTCACGTACTCCTCGAGCTGAGGGCCGCTGTACCAGACGAACTCGCTCAGCATGCGCACGTTGGTGGCGTGGCTACACTGAAGGCATTGCGTCGCCCCCGGCAGGTGCTGGCCCAGATGAAACACGAAGAGTTCTTGGCGGCGAGAGGCAAGGCAACGTCCTCCTCGATGGGGGCGCCCACGTTCACGAAGTAGAATGGGAGCGCCCGGGCGGTTCCGCTCCCGGGCAGGCGGTAATCCGTAAGGGCGCGCCTCGAAGAAGAAACGTGGGAGGGCTCGTGTCGATCCACAAACCGCTGGCGGGATTGAAAGTCCTGGAGTTCGGCCAGATTGCAGCCGGCCCCTTCGCCGGGTCCCTGCTCGCCGACCTGGGCGCCGACGTGGTGAAAGTGGAGCGACCCGACGGGGGCGACGGCATGCGAGCGTGGCCGCCCCTCTCCCCGGGGCCGGACGGGACCGCCTTCAGCGAGAATTTCGCTTCCTTGAACCGCAACAAGCGAAGCCTCGCCGCTGACCTGAAGAACGAGGCGGACCTCGCCCGCTTGCGCCGGCTCGCGGCCCGAGCGGACGTGGTGATCGAAAACTTTCGCCCGGGCGTGCTGGCCCGGTTGGGCCTCGGCTACGAGGCGCTCAGGGCGGACAACCCGGGTCTGGTCTACTGCTCCATCTCGGGCTACGGCCAGAGGGGACCCCACGCGGAAAAGGGCGCATTCGACGTGACCATCCAGGCGGTGAGCGGAGTGATGAGCGTGACCGGCGAGGAAGGCGGACCGCCGGTCAAATGCGGAGTGCCCATCGGCGATTTCTGCGCCGGACTCTACGCCGCCTACACCATCCTCGCTGCCCTGCTGCGCCGCAGGGAAACGGGCAAAGGCGCCTTCATCGATTGCTCCATGGTGGGGAGCCTGATCGGCGTCGCGGCGTTGCAGACCAGCGAATACTTCGGCACCGGCAAGCCTCCCCGACGCTGGGGCTCGGCCCATCCCCGCAACGCCCCCTACCAGGCGTTTCGTGCCAAGGACGATTATTTCGTCATCGCCGCCGGCAACGACAAGCTGTGGTGGGCGGTGTGCGCAGCGGTCGGGAAGCCCGATCTTGCCCACGATCCCCGCTTCAAAAGCCAGGAGCTGCGGGCGCGGAACCAGGCGGCGCTCGTCTCGATCCTGCAGCCTCTGTTCGCTTGCCGCACGGCGGCCGAATGGCTGGAGGAAATGGACCGGCGCGGCGTGCCTTGCGCCCCCATCAACGATTACGCCCAAATCCTGTCCGATCCCCATATCGAGGCCATGGGCCTCGTGCAGCCCATCACGTTGCCGAACGGCGTCCGCACCCGGACGACGGCCTATCCCGTCTTTCTTTCCGACTACGCGTTCGAGATCTCCCGGCCTCCTCCGCTGCTGGGCGAGCATGGCGAGGAGGTTTTCCGCGACTGGCTCGAAGAGGAACCCAAGCGGATTTGACGCCGCTGCTGTGGAGCGGCGGTAGGGCGGCGATCTATCTTCCCGCCCCGGGCGGATGAGCGCGCAGGAATTCCGCTTTTGCGCTCCGCTCGATCAGCGGGAGAAGGGTGGATGTCTTGAGCTCACGGCAACCAGCCGGGCTAGATCGCGCCGGCTTTGCGCAAGTCCTCGATTTCTGCCCCGGTGAAGCCAGCCTCGGCCAGGATCTCCTCGCTATGCTCGCCCGGACGGGGAGGCGGTCGTTCGGCCGAGAACGTGAAATCGGTGAGATGCAAAGGGCACGCGAGCTGGACGGGTCGCCCGTCGGCATCGCGCACGATCATGCCGCGGGCATTGAAGTGGGGATCGGCGAGGGCTTCCTCCAGGGTGAGCACCGGGGACACGCAGCAGTCGGCATGGCGGAAGTGCTCGATCCAGTGGGCGAGGGGCCGGGAGGCGAAGATGGCGGCCAGCTCGGCCTTGGCTTGGGCCCGCTCTCGAGGGTCGTCCGGCATCTGCTTGGGCTTCAAGTCGGGACGCGCCAGCGCGTCGCACAGCCGGTCCCAGAACTTGCGCTCCAGCGCCCCCACCGCCACGTAGCGTCCATCGGCGGTCGGGTACACGTTGTAGCAGGGCAGCGCGCCGCTGAGCGCATCCTCGCCCCGGGGCGCGGTGCGCCCCCGGCTGAGCAGGGCGAGCATGGGGAAGATGGCGTGGGCGAGCACCGCATCGGTCATGGAGACGTCCACCAGCCGGCCGCGGCCGCTGGCGCGGGCGTCCAAGAGCGCTGCCAGGATTCCGACGGTCCCCATGAGGGCGCCGCCGAGGGTGTCAGCGATCTGCAGGTTGGGGATCGCCGGGGGGCCTCCCGCAGCGCCGATCTGGTCCAGCACGCCGGCATAACCCAGGTAGTTGATGTCGTGGCCGGCCAGGTCCCGGTACGGCCCGTCCTGGCCGAAGCCGGTGATGGCGCAGTAGACGAGCTTCGGGTTCGCCGCCGCGAGCTGCGGGTAGCCCACTCCGAGGCGCTCCATGATCCCTGGACGAAAGCTCTCCACCACCACGTCGGCCCCCTGGGCCAGGCGCAGGAAGGCCTCGCGCCCGAGGGGGTGCTTGAGATCGAGCCGCAGCGCCCGCTTGTTGCGATTAATGAGGGTGAAGAAGGGAGAGACTTCGCCCGGCGCGGCGTTGAAGCTGCGGGCATAATCGCCCCGCTCCGGGTCTTCCACCTTGATCACGTCGGCGCCCAGGTCGGCCAGATGGAGCGTGCACATCGGTCCCGGCAGGAGGCGTGTGAGGTCCAGCACACGCACGCCGGCGAGGGGTTTGGGGCGGGAGGCCGCGGGATCGAGGCTCCGCCCCTTGGGCCTTGGGTCGGACGCTACAGCCACGCCGCCGGATTGGTGCTCTTGGTGATCGCCACCGCCACGATGTAGAGAAACACGAACTGGGCAGCGATCCAGGCGATCACCCGGTCCCGCTTGGTCTCACCGTGCTTAAGCCCGTACATCCCGAGCAGGATGTAGAGCACCAGCGCCACCACCTTGGCGGTCACCCAACCGGCAACAAACGGATACTGGGCGATCATAACCGAAAGCGTGACGCCGGCGGCGAGGAGCACGGTGTCGTTTACGTGGGGCACGATCTTGACCCATCGCCGCTGGAGCATCGGCGACTCGCCGATCATCCAGAGACCCCGCACGAAGAACAGCCCGTAGCTCACCACGACGCAAGCCACGTGCAGGTATTTGATCCAGGTATAGAGCATCGCCGTGCATTATCCGTGGACGTCGCGACCCCTGGCAACCAGGCGCCCGGTTCCTGGCCGGGAAACAGGGAGATGTGTATGATTTTTTTTGCCCCATGTCCCCGCTCGTGCAAAGATCGGCCGAAGTCATTGACGCTGAGCATCCTCCGGAAGAAGAGGTGAGGCGGATCGAGGAAGCGCGCCCGAATCCCACGCCCATCGCCGGGTTCCTGGCGGTTTCCGCGCTGCTGCACGCGGCGGCGTTGTGGTTTCCGGTTCCTTTGATTCACGATGAAGTCCGGTTGCCCGCGGTACTGGAGCCCCTCACGGCGACTGTGGCGACTGCGCCTCAGACGCCGGGCACCGATGCACCCCGCCCGGAGCCTGAAATCGAGCCCAAGGCGCCTGCCGTGACCGCCCGCCCCCCGGCGCGGCCCCGGGGGGAAGCGGCTCCGGCGCCCGCGTTGTCCTCGCCCGTCCCGGCCCGTAGCGCGCCGTCCGCCCAGGCGCCGCTTTCTCTCTCCGCCCAGCCGCCGATGCGCTTCGGCGCCGAAGCGCCGGCGGCCGCGACGGTCTCGGCGGTTGAACCCTCCCTCTCGCCCCCCGTCCCAGGGGAAAAGGCCCCAGGCGCTGCCCCGGCACAGACGCCGGACCTTTCCCCCCAGGCGGCCCTGGAGACCACGCTGCCCAGCGCCATGGCGGATTATCTGCGCAACCCGCCCCCTGCGTACCCCCTGTCCGCGCGGCGGCTCGGACAGGAAGGCTGGGTGGTGCTGCGGGTGAAGGTGGACCCCTCCGGCGCCCCGGCGGAAGTCCACCTGGAAAGAAGCTCAGGCGTTGTATCCTTGGATCAAGCCGCCCTGGAGGCCGTGCGGCGCTGGACCTTCGTCCCCGCCCGCCGGGGGGGAGAGGCCGTGGCGGCATGGGTGGAAGTGCCGATCCAGTTCCGATTGCAAGACGCGGAGAAAGGAAGGAAATGACGGGAGGTGGACCGATGCGGAAGCTCGTGATGGCTCTCGCCTTGCTCGCAGTCTCGGGCTGCAGCCGGATCGACCTGGCCTACAGCAACCTGGAGCTGCTGCTGCCCTGGTACGTGCAGAGCTACGTGGAGCTGACCGACCAGCAAAGCGCCCTGATGCGCACGCGCGTGAAGGAGCTCAAGCGCTGGCATTGCCTCGACGAGCTTCCCGTCTATGCCGCCTGGGTACGCCACGTGGGCGAGGACATGGCGCAAGGCGTCACCGTGGAGCAGTTGGAGGCCCGTTACGAGGAGTTCCAGTCGGCGCTGGACCGGCTCACCGCCCAGGCGGCGCCCCACCTCGCCGAGCTGCTTTCCAGCGCCACCCCCGAGCAGGTGGACGCCGTGATCGCCAGCCTGGAGAAGCGGGACGAGAAATTCCGCGCGAGCTGGGTGGAGCTCTCCCGCTCCGAGGCGCAGGCCAAGTACGCCGAATGGATGGGCAAGCACCTGGAGCGCTGGATCGGGCCCCTCACCGAGGCCCAAAGGCAGCGGCTGGAGGCCTGGAGCCGGTCTCTGGTTCCCACCGCCCGGGAGACCCTGGCCTATCGGCAGCGCTGGCGCGAGGCCCTCGCCCAGGCTTTGAAAAACCGCGAGCCGCCCCAGGAGTTGCGGCGGCGGTTGGAAGAGCTGCTCGCCCATCCGGCGCTCCTCGAGCCGCCTTCCCGGGCGGAGGGCCTGGCAGCCAACCGGGCCAGCACCTGGCGCTTGCTGGTGGAGATCGGACAGACGATGACCGCCGAGCAGCGGCAGACCCTGCTCCAGCGCACTGGAGCCCTGGGCCGCGCGCTGGAGCGCATGAGCTGCGGCCCGCAGCGCAGCCAGGCCGGCGTTTCGCTTCCCTCTTCGGGATGAGATGAAAAAAGTGCTCCTGGTCGGCGCCCACAGCGCCGATGCAGCCTCCCTGACGGCCCGGGTGGGCCAGCACCTGAGCGGATGGTTTCCCGGGCGGGTGATTCTGGGCACCGTGGACGCGATGCCGGGAGCATACGGGGAGCGCCTGGTGCAGGAGATCCTGGGCCGCTGCGGTGCGGTGGTGGCCGTGATGGAGGAGGACTCCGCCGGCGCCGCCGGCTTTGTCGAGAACCCTCCCGACCCAGGGGGCCTCTTGGCGGCGGCCATCCAGCGGGGATTGCCGGTGGTGGCGGTGCTCCCGGCTGGCACCGCCTTGCCCCCGGAGTCTCGCCTGCCGGCGCCCCTTCGTTCCCTCGCCCAGGCGAAGAGCGTCTCCGTGGGTAGCGCCCATCTGCCGAAAGACCTGAACCTGCTCGTGCGCGAGCTCTATATTCTGCTGGGCGAGCATTATCCCGGACGCATGGAAGCCTGGCTGGCCTCCGTTGCGGGGCTGCCCACGTACAACGAGCTGCAACGGGCTGCCTTCGCCTTCTTCACGGTGCTCCTCGCCGGTGTCGTCCTGCTGATCGGCATGCGTTCTTACATCGGCGAGATTCGGGCTGCGCTCCTGCTCGGGGCCGTGTGGCTCACCTGGTCCATCGGGAAGCAGTCGGCGAAGCTCGCGTGGGTCGCCCACCTGGGGGCGGTGGCGGCGACGATCTGTATCGCGCTGGAGTTTTACGGGATCTTGACTCCCCGTTGAGGGTTCCGGGATCGGCGCCGGACGCGGTCACCGGGGCGGTTTGACCACGATCTCGATGTCCTCCCACGCGCCGCTTGCGGCAGGAGGGTGTGCCGGTGGTGCGAAAACTGGAAAGCCTCTCCAGATTGCTCTGCGCTGCCGCGGGACCCGCGCAGGCCAGCATGCCCACGACCAGGGCGGTGGGCAAAACGTGTGGTTGGCCCATTGTTGGCTTCCTCCTCGCTGATGGGTTGCGCGCAGGATGGATCGCGCGCTTCCATTCTAGGAGACCTTGTCGGTCCGGCAAGGCCGCTCTCGCAAAAAAGCTCCGCGGCCAGCGGGAGGAGTGGGAGGAGAGGCCGCGGAGGAGGGAACAACACTCCGGGTCGATGGCCCTACGGCGAGGGAAGCGGGCTCTGCCCCCGCGCCGCGAGAGACAAGGCGACGACCGAGGGCTCCAGGGCCTCGATCAGGGTAAGCCCCGGCGCGCTCACCGTCATCGCCTGACCCGCCGCGATGAACCAGTCGTCCGGATCCCCCTCCTGGGTCATCCACAGGAGGCCGGAGACGCAGGCGATGCGCACCCCCTGGCCCCCGCGCAGGCGCAGGCTCTGGCCTTTCTCCAGGAAGAGGTCTGCACTGCTCGGCCGGGCACCCATGCAAGAATCATAGGCCTCCGGCCGCCTGATAACAGAATCAGAAATCCCGTTTTGCTTGCGAAACAGTTCGTGAGCCGGGAAACTGTGCTGGCAAGCCGTCCGGGCAACTGTGTCTATGACGCGTTCCCGGCCGGGTCCATGATCGAACAGGCTCATGACAGGCGGGATCGGACCCATGCAGCCGCCGCTCTACGAAACCGTCGCCAACGAAATCGCGGCGCTGATCAAAGCAGGCACCCTGCGCCCGGGCCAGCGGGTGCCGTCCGTGCGTCGCCTTGCGGCCCAGCGGGAGGTGAGCATTTCCACCGTGCTCCAAGCCTACCGGCTGCTGGAAGACCGCAAGATCATCGAGGCCCGCCCCCAGTCGGGCTACTATGTGCGCCATCCCGGATTGCGGCTGGCCGAGCCCCAGCGCTCCCAGCCGCCCGCCCGTCCCTCCCGGGTGGGCGTGTCCAACCTGGTGGAGGCGTTGCTGGAGGCGGGCAAGTCGCCGGAGATCGCGCCCCTCGGCGCGGCGTGCGCCGCGCCGGAACTCTACCCCGCGGCCCGGCTGCAGCGCATCGCCTCCTCCCTGGTCCGCCGCAAACCTCGGCTGATCTCCGCCTATTCCCTCCCGCCGGGCAACGACCGGCTGCGTCAGGCCCTCGCCCGCCGCGCCCTCGACTGGGGTTGCAGGCTGGAGCCGGGAAACCTCATCGTCACCAGCGGCTGCACCGAAGCGGTCAATCTGTCTTTGCGCGCCGTTACCGAGCCGGGGGATACCGTGGCGCTGGAATCGCCCACCTATTTCGGGCTGCTCCAGATCGTGGAGAGCCTGAAGTTGAAGGCCCTGGAGATCCCCACCTGCCCGCGGCGTGGCCTCTCCCTGGACGCCCTGGAGCTGGCCATGCGTTCGGGCCAGGTGAAGGCGGCGGTGGTCATGTCCAACGCCAGCAACCCCCTGGGGGCCACCCTGTCCGACGAGGCGAAGAAGCGGCTGGCCGGCCTGGCCGCCACCTACCGGGTGCCGGTGATCGAGGACAACGTCCACGGCGAGATCTACTACGGCGCGCACCCTCCCAAGGTGGCCAAGGGCTACGATTCGGACGGATGGGTCCTCCTGTGCGGTTCTTTTTCCAAGACACTGGCGCCGGGATTCCGCATCGGCTGGGTCGAGCCGGGCCGCTTCCGCGATCGGATCTATACCCATAAGTTCGTCGCCAGCATGGCCCAGTCCGAGTGGCTGCAAGAGACCTTGGCCGAGTTCCTGGAAAGCGGAGGCTACGACCGCCACCTGCGGAGCTTGCGCACCCGCCTGGCGGCCCAGGTGGGCGCCCTGTCGGACGCCGTGGCCGCTTCCTTCCCCAAGGAGACGCGCATCACCCGGCCCGCCGGCGGCTTCGTGCTGTGGATTGAGCTGCCCGAGGGGGTGGAAGCCATGACCCTGCACCGGGAGGCGCTGGAACACGGGATCGGGATCGCGCCGGGGCCCATGTTTACGGCATCCGACCGCTACCGCCATTGCATCCGTTTGAACTGCGGCCATCCCCTGACCCGACCCCTGGAGCAGGCGGTGATGCGGCTCGGGGATCTGGTCCGGCGTCAGTGGGAAGCGATGCGCCCCCGGGCCCAGGTGCCGGCGTGAGCCCTAGCGGCTGACCTGATTGCGCCCCCGGCGTTTGGCCCGGTAGAGGGCCGAGTCCGCCGCCCGCAGCACTTCCTCGGGACGGGTGTAGCGCTCGTTCGGCTCGGCCACTCCGATACTGACCGTGACCGACACGTGGGCGTCGGGCACCCGCCGGCCCCGCCCCCGCCGTCCCGAGCGCTCGTTCGCGGGGCGGTCCTTGCCGCGCACCGCCAGTTTGTACCCGGCGATCCGGGCCCGCAGCGCTTCCAGATGGGGGAGCGCCTCCCGCAGGGTCACGCCCGGAAAGAGCACCGCAAACTCTTCTCCCCCGAAGCGGTAGGGGCGGCCGCCCCCGCCCACTTCCGCCAGACGGGCGGCCACCATCTTCAGCACCTGGTCGCCCATGTCGTGGCCATGGGTGTCGTTGAAGCGCTTGAAGTGATCCACGTCCACCATGGCCACGGCATAGTGGCCGCTCAGGCTCAGCAGGCGCTCGTTCAGCGCCCGGCGGTTGGGCAGCCCCGTGAGTTCGTCCCAGAAAGCCATGCGGTGGGAATCCTGGAGCAGGCTCGCGAACAAGATGAGCGCTGCCGCAGCGGCGAAGGCGCTGGCCGCCGTCGGGTGGGCCAAGGTGTAGGCGAAGCACAGGAAGGCCGCCAGCGCCCCGGCGAGCCCCGATTCGTGGGGCGAGCCGCGGCCCAGGCCCACGATCCGGACACCGATCGCCAGGAAAGACCCGACGGCGGTCAAAATCCCGAGTTGGGGAATGGGGGGCGAGCCGGGCAGGGCCAGGGCGAACAGCCGCTGTTCGAGGAGGTGCAAAAGGTAAAGATCCTGGGCGCGGGCCAGGGCCGCCACCAGGGCCACCTCCCCCAGGATCAGGGTCAGGCGCCGCAGGCCCCACACGTTGAAGATCCCCCGCTCGGGAAGCCAGGCGAGCAGAGCCAGGTTCAGGGGCACGAGCAGGCACAAGCCCAGGTAGACCGTGCGCGCGGTCACGCTGCCCAGATCCGGAACGATGATCAGCTTGTAGCCCAGGTAGGCGGCCGCGAGGGTCAGGGCGGCGAAGAAAGGCCGGCTCCGGTTGAACCCCAGGCTGATCAAGGCGGTGGCCGCGAGCAGGGCGTAGGCCCCGTAGGCCCGCAGCGCCGCCACCGCAGGGGGCAGATCCGCGCCATAGCGCACCAGCAGAAACGCCCCGAGGATCGCGGCGGCCGGGACAGCAATGGCCAGGACGGCCCGGTTCAGGGCGGCGGACAAGGTGGGCTCGGAGAAACAGGCGGCCGGGAAGGTCGAGGGGAATTATAGCCCGGGGATCCGCTCCGGCTCGTCCCCGGCGCCGACCGGCGGCGGGAGCCCGACGGCCGGCACGAGGATTTTTCCGGATTTTGTGGTAATTTCTTATGTGGCGCGATTTTTGCACTCGCGCATTGCAGCAGAGGCCTGTCGTGACCTGGATTCTGGCGGTGAATCTGGCCGGGATGCCCGACCGGTGGCTGGAGGTGGAAGACGCCATCACCTACCACGCCAAGGGAATGGTGGCCTGGTCGGTGGGCAAGTTGGTGTGCACTTACCACGGGGGCATTTCCCGGCTGACGGGGATGCGCTCGGAGCTGTCCACTCGCTCCATCATCGCTATCAAGGGCACCGACTTCATGCCCAGCCGGGAGCGGGAGCCGGCGCTGACCAATGCCGCCCTGTTCGCCCGCGACCGCTACCTCTGCGCCTACTGCGGCCACCAGTTCCGGGAGCGCCAGCTCTCCCGGGACCACATCATTCCCCTCTCCCGGGGCGGAAAGGACCGGTGGATGAACGTGGTGACCGCCTGCAAGGTCTGCAACGGCAAGAAGAACAACCGCACCCCCGAGGCGGCGCGTATGAGCCTGCTCTATGCCCCCTATGTCCCCAGCCGCTTCGAGCACCTGATCCTGCAGAACCGGCGCATCCTCGCCGATCAGATGGAATATCTGATGGCGAACGTGCCCAAGCACAGCCGGCTGCATTCCTGAGCGCGCCGGCCGCACCAGCCCTACCCACTGTTTCGCAAGCGCCCGATCAACCCTGGGCCGCGACGGCCCGGGCGCTCCTGGTGGCGGGTACCGTCTCCGCCGCCTGGGCGAGGGCCCGGTTCACCCCCGAGACGATGGCCTTGAGGGAGGCGCTCACGATGTTGGCGTCCACGCCCGCCCCATGCAGGGGCGGCCCGTCCCCCAGCCTGAGCTCCACGTAGGCGGCCGCGGCGGCGTTGGCGCCGGCCCCGAGGGCGTGCTCGTGATAGTCGAGCACCCGCACCTCCTCCTCCAGGGCGTGGACGAAGGCGTCGATGGGTCCGTTGCCCCGGCCCCGCAGGGTGCGGCGGCGACCCCGCTGCTCCAGCTCCACCGCGATTTCCACCTCGCCGCCCTGCGCCTCCCCCACGTGGTGGGCGAGGTAGCGGTACGGGCCCGCCGCTTCCAGGTACTCCCGGCGAAACAGCTCGTGGATCTCTTGGGCAGTGACTTCCTTGCCCGAGGCGTCGGTGAGCCTTTGCACCACCCGGGAGAACTCGATCTGCAGCCGGCGGGGAAGCTGCAGCCCGTAGTCCCGCTCCAGGAGGTAGGAGACGCCGCCCTTGCCCGACTGGCTATTGACCCGGATCACCGCTTCGTAGCTGCGGCCCAGGTCGGCCGGATCGATGGGCAGATACGGCACCTCCCACGGGGCGTCGGGCCGCTGGACCGCGAACCCCTTCTTGATGGCGTCCTGGTGGGAGCCCGAGAACGCCGTGTACACCAGGTCGCCCGCGTAGGGGTGACGGGGGTGCACCGGGAGCTGGGTGCAATACTCGACGCAGCGACGCACTTCGTCGATGTCGTCGATCTGAAGCCCGGGATGGATGCCCTGGGAATACAAGTTGAGCGCCAGGGTGACCAGGCACACGTTGCCGGTGCGTTCCCCGTGGCCGAACAGGCACCCTTCCACCCGGTCGGCCCCGGCCATCAAGCCCAGTTCTGCGGCGGCGACGGCCGTGCCCCGGTCGTTGTGGGGATGGAGCGACAGCACGAGGCACTCCCGGTGCGCAAGGTGGCGGTGCATCCATTCGATCTGGTCGGCGTAGACATTGGGGGTGGCCACCTCCACCGTCGCCGGGAGGTTCAAGATCAGCTTGCGCTCCGGGGTGGGCTCCACCACCCCGGTGACGGCATGACACGCCTCCAGGGCGAAATCGAGTTCGGTGGCGGTGAAGGTTTCGGGGCTGTACTCGAAGCGCCATTCGGTCTCGGGCCGCTCAGCGGCGAGGCGTTTGATCAGCGCCATGCCGCGTACCGCCATATCCACCACCCCCGCCTTGTCCTGCTGGAACACCACCCGGCGGAACACCGGCGAAGTGGCGTTATACATGTGCACGATGGCCCGCTTCGCTCCCTGCAGCGCCTCGAAAGTACGCCGGATCAGGTCCTCCCGCGCCTGGGTGAGCACCTGGATCCATACCCCCTCCGGCACCCGGTCCTCCTCGATCAGCCGCCGCACGAAGTCGAAATCCGTCTGGGAGGCGGAGGGGAAGGCGACCTCGATTTCCCGAAAGCCCAATCGCACCAGCAGCTCGAACAGCCGCAGCTTGCGCTCGACACTCATGGGCTCGATCAGCGCCTGGTTGCCATCGCGCAGATCGGTGGACAGCCAGATGGGCGGCGCGCTGATGACCCGGCCGGGCCAGGTGCGGTCGGGAAGCTCGACCGGCTTGAAGGGTCGGTATTTTTTCGCGGGTTCCTGCACCATAGTGACGCTCCTCGGGTTTCCGTCATCGAAAACGCTTCCCCGCCCCGGTGGGGCGGGCCGTTACAACGCAAGGGGAGAAGTGGAAGTCGTCAGCGCCCGAGCAGGCGCAGCAGCAGCCCCGCAAGCAGGAGGCTTGCGGAAAGAGAAAGGATCGAGAGCCCGAGGGCTCGGCTGCTGCCTGGGATCATGCCGACATAATGCCCGAGAACGGGCCGCCCGGCAATCCCCGCACTTCAGCGGACGAAGCGCAGGTAGAGGCAGGTCGCTCCCATGACGGCCACCACCGCGGCGCACACGGCCGCGCCGAGCCCGAGGGCGCTGCCCAGCAGGGTGATGAGGGGCGGCTCGGTCCCGGAGGCGGCCTGGGAGACGATCTGCAGCAAAGCCAGCAGGGCGGCCAGGATCCCGCTCCAGCGCACCGTATGGGCGAGGAGCCGGCCGAGCTGGGCCCGGTTGTGCCGGTAGGCGGCGGCGCGCTCCAAGGGCGAGCCCCGCAAGACGTCCTTCAGGACTCCCCCGGGCCAGGGAAAGCGCTGGATCAGGGATTCGCTGGAGAGGGGGAAAGCGCGGCGCGGGCAGGTCTTCATTTCGTCATGGTGGACTGCCGGCGCGCGGGTTGCAAGCTAGCGCTCCGCCGGCTCCAAGCGGGCGAGAATCCCGTTCCGGGCGTCGGTCAGGAGATAGAGGTAGCCGTCGGGACCCGAGCGCACGTCCCGGATTCGTCCCAGCGCTCCCTTGAGCAAGCGCTCCTCTTCGATCACCCGCTCCCCCTGGAGCCTGAGTCGCACCAGGGCCTGGTCCTTGAGGGCGCCCACGAACACGTCCCCCCGCCAGCGGGGAAACCCATTGCCGGTGTAGAACGCCATGCCCGAGGGGGCGATGGAGGGGACCCAGGTGTGGACCGGCTGGGCCATGCCCGGTTTGTGGGTGCCCTCGCCGATGCGGGTGCCGAGGCCGTATTCGACCCCGTAGGTGATGACGGGCCAGCCATAGTTCACGCCGGCGCGGATGACGTTGACCTCGTCGCCCCCCTGGGGCCCGTGTTCATGGGCCCACAGCTCCCCGGTTCGGGGATGGAGCGCCGCGCCCTGCACGTTGCGATTGCCCAAGGAATAGATCTCGGGCCGCGCCCCGGGACGGCCCACGAAGGGATTGTCCTGGGGGATTCGACCGTCCTCGGTGAGCCGCACGATCTTCCCGGCCAGATCATCGAGCCGCTGGGCCCGCTCCATCTCGCCCCGGTCCCCCAGGGTGATGTAGAGGCGGCCTTCCCGGTCGAACACCAAACGGGAGCCGAAATGGCGCCCGCCCCCGGATTTGGGCGTCTGGCGGAAAATCACTTCCACATTCTCCAGGCGGTGGCCGTTCAGCCGTCCCCGGGCCACCTCGGTGCCCACGCCGCCGTCGCCCCGGGCGGAATAGGCGAGGTAGACCAGCCCGTTGTCGGCGAAGCGGGGGTGCAGGGCCACGTCCAGCAACCCCCCTTGGCCGTAGGCTGCCACCGGGGGCACCCCCTCCACGGGCTGGGGATCCAGGGTGCCGTCCGGCGCGATGAGGCGCAGCCGTCCGGGGCGCTCGGTCACCAGAAAACGGCCGTCGGGGAGAAACGCGAGCCCCCAGGGGTGATCGAGCCCGTGGGCCAGGGGGACCACGCGGAACGAGTGGGCTTGGGAACGAAAAACAGCCTCCGCCCCGGCGCTCTGGACGCTGAAGAGGGCAGCGGCCAGGAGGGCCGCGCCGATGGAACGAATCATGCTAGCTCCCGGATGAAGGGATTGAAATGGGTTCAATCGGTTGGTGGGCCGAGCCCGAGCCGAGTTCCAGGCGGCCGAAATGGGTGAGTTTCCGACCGCCGCCGTCACCCGAGGGGTGCGGTGCGTTAAGCTTACGGTATCCAGCCCGTGGAAAGGAGGTCGTAGGTGGAAAAGAAACGCGCAATGACACACCCCCGGATCGCGGCGGTCCTGCTGGCGGCCGTGCTGGTGGGGGCAGCGCCTCCCGCGGCCTGGGCAGATCCGCCCCCGTGGGCTCCGGCCCACGGATGGCGCAAGAAGCACGATCCCTACTACGTGGGCTACTCCGGGTACAAGTGGTCCCGGGACTATGGCATCCTCTCCGGGCGCTGCAACCGGGAGGCCATCGGCGCCGTGCTCGGGGGCACCGTGGGTGCGGTGGTGGGCTCCCAGGTGGGTAAGGGGGAAGGCAAGGCGGCGGCCATCATCATCGGAGGCGTGCTCGGGGCGGTGATCGGGGCGAGCATCGGCCGGGAAATGGATCGGGAGGACCGGGCCTGTTTCGGCCACGCCCTGGAGCTGGCCGCGGACCGCCACACCGTCACCTGGAGCAACCCCCAAGGGGTCACCTATGCCGTGACGCCCCTCAGGGGCTTCACCCACGAGGGCCGCAAGTGCCGGGAGTACGAGAGCGTGGTCACGGTGGAAGGCAGGCGAGAGCGGGTGCGGGGCAAGGCATGCCAGGTGGGTGAAGGGGAGTGGCAGGTGATCGGCTGAGCCGGCCCCCCAGGCGCTCCAGGGCGGAAACCCGGCTCCCCGCCGGGTTTCTTCTTTTGGAGGAACGCCCCTCGGCTCCCCCTCAGAAGCCTCCAGGGGCCGCACCCGCGTGGTGCTCCATGAAACGCCGCAGCACGGCGCGCAGCGCCTCGGCCCGGCGCAGGTCGCCCCGCTCCTCGGCCTGCTGGATGTCCTCCAGGATCATGGCCTTGATCAGGCGTTCCCCTTCGGGGGTCTGGGCCAGGTGATTGCCCAGCTCCAGGGCGGCGATTTCCGGGATGTGCTCGTGCTGGGCGATGACGAGGATTTCCTCCTCGGTGAGTTCCGAAAAACCGAGGCAGTCCTGGAACGAGATCATGGCGCCTCCTAGAATGGGGCGATCGGTCCGGTTGCGATAGGGGGAAACGTCTGGCGCTCGGAGCAGCCTAATGCCAGAGCCGGTTGCTGAGCGATCACTTACGCCCTTCCGCGCCTCCGGTCGTCGTTTCCCCGGTCAGGGGACCCGGCTCGGGTCGAGGGTACCCCCGGGGGCGAGGACGCTCCGTTTCCCACCTCCATGCTGACCGCCGCCTACCGCTGGATAGACCGCAATCTCCTCTCCCTGGGCCGGGAGCTGCGGCTCTCCTACCTGCCGCCCTTGATGGTGTACATGGCGGCGGGTATCTCCGGCCTCACGGACATCGTCGGGGCGTTTTTCGTCAAGGACTACCTGGGACTGTCCGCCGCGTTTCTGGCCGCCCTCGGGTTCTGGGTCAACATCCCCTGGGCCCTCAAGATGCCCCTGGGGCACCTGGTGGACCTGGTGTGGCGCTGGAAAAGCGCCCTCGTCTACCTGGGGGCGGCCCTCATCGCGGCGAGCCTTCTCATCATGGTGGGGCTGATCGGCCATCGGGAGGCCCTGGTCGCCCTCATGCCGGCGGAGGCGTGGTACGTCTTGTCTGCGCTCCTCGCCCCCGTGGGTTACGTGCTCCAGGACGCGGTGGCGGACGCCATGACGGTGGAGGCGGTGCCGCGGGTGGACCCGGAAGGGCGGCCCATCGACCCGGCCACCCGCAAGGGCATGCACACCACCATGCAGACCCTGGGGCGGGTGGCCATCATCGGCGGCGCGGTGCTGGTGGCGCTGGTCAACCTGTACGTCTTCACCGGCACCCAAGCCCTGCCCATGGAGGCCAAGGCCGCGATCTATTACCGCGTCTACCTCATGGCCCTGGCCATTCCCGCCATTTCGGTGGCGGGCGTGGTGATCCACTCGGTGCGCAAACGCCGCGACCTGCGCCGCCTCGCCGCCCGAGGCTACAGTCGCGAGGCGGCGGAGGAACTGGTGCTGGGGCCCGCCGCGCGCCCGGCCCCCAACGGGTGGATCCTGGGCGGAGGCTGCGCCTTCGTCGTCTTCACCGTGGGGTTGGGCCTGAGCGATGTGCCCTACAACCAGGAGCTGATCTTCGCCGGCTCCCTCGCCATCGTGCTGTTCCTCATCGGCAGGCTCACCCGGGAGCTGGAGGCGGACGCGCGGGCCACCTTGATCGGCACGGCGGTGGTGATCTTCGCCTTCCGCGCGGTGCCGACGCCCGGGGCCGGGCTCACCTGGTGGATGATCGACGAGCTCGGCTTCGACGAGCACTTCCTCTCCGTCCTTTCCCTCATCGGCGGCGCCCTCACCCTGGCGGGCATGTTCGTCTTTCGCCGTTTCATGGCCGAGCGCTCCATCGCCTACGTGGTGGGTTTCCTCACCATCGCCGGGACGCTCCTGGCGCTGCCCATCGTCGGCATGTACTACGGGCTGCACCGATGGACCGCCGCCGTGACGGGCGGCGTGGTGGACGCCCGCTTCATCGCCCTGGTCAACACCGCCCTGGAATCACCCCTGGGGCAGATCGCCATGATCCCCATGCTGGCCTGGATCGCCAACTCCGCGCCCGCCCACCTGAAGGCCACCTATTTCTCCGTCATGGCTTCGTTCACCAACCTGGCCCTCTCGGCGGCCCAGCTCGGCACCAAGTACCTCAATCAGGTGTTCGTCGTCACCCGGGAGGTGCGCGATCCCGCCACCGGCGCGGTGCTGGTCCCCGCCGACTACAGCGAGCTGGGAATGCTCCTCATCACCCAGACCCTGATCGGGCTGGCGTTGCCCCTCGCCGCCCTGGGTCTCGCCCGCCTGGCCCGGTGGCGCACCGGCTAGGCGTTTTCCCGGCGAGCGCCGGCGGCGCAAAGGTTTGACACGGTAGCGGGACTCGGCTAAAAAGGCGGCGTGTTCGCTGCAAGGTTTGCACCACCGGTTGGCGGTTCGCAGTCTTGTGGGTCCGACATGGGAACGCGGTTTCGGCCGCGGGTGTTTGGTTTTTTTGGAAAGGATTGTGTAATGGCCACCGGTACGGTGAAATGGTTCAACGAGGCGAAGGGCTACGGTTTCATCACCCCCGACGGGGGCGGTGAAGATCTTTTCGTCCACTTCTCCGCGATCCAGGGCAAGGGCTTCAAGACGTTGAAAGAAGGGCAAAAGGTCTCCTTCGACGTGACCCAGGGCCCCAAGGGCAAGCAAGCGTCCAACGTCAATCCCGCCTGACGGCGCAGCCGCGCCTGCCCTCGAACCCCGGCGCCCCCGCCGGGGTTTTTGTTTCTTGAGACCGCGCAGTGCGTGGTGCGGGCGGCCTCCGGGGCCGAGGACGCCGCCTCAGGCCAGCCGTTGCCCGATGAGGACAGCGCTCAGGCCCATGACCAGGCCGGCTGCGAAGAGCAGCACCCCCTCCCCATGGCGGTCCCAGACGCTCGGGGGCCCGGACCCCGGCTCCCGCCTGAGTTCGCGGCAGCGGCGCCGGTAAGCCGTGGAGACGAGGAGCATCAGCATGCCGAACAGGAGGGTCCCGGACCAGGCGAGAAACGCCGCCTCGGTGCCCACCCGGGAAAGATCGGGCCGTTCGGTCACGAGCACGTAGGCGAGGGTGGCGTAGCCCCAGACGAGGGGCTGCATGCAGCGGGCATAGGCGGGAAGCCGCCGGGCGGCGAACGCCTCCACCCGGGCCGCGAAGGCGGCCACCCGGGGATCCTGGCGGCCCTCCAGGATCCCGCAACCGCCCCGGAAGGCGAGTCGGGCCGCGGGGGCCCCCGTGTCGGCCCAGGTCAACTCCAGCGTCAGCGCCTCGAGGGAAAGGCTCGAAGCCCCGTCGAGCGCCTGGGGCCCCGCCAAGCGCGCCTCCCCCTGGCGCCAGGTGCCCCTGAGCCCGTGCGCCTCGGCCAGACGGGGGAGGGCTTCCAGCCCTTGCCGGTCCACCGGGAAGGCCGGAAAGCGGCGCCGGTACCCGGCACCAGTGGCCCCTGGGGCGAAGGCGGAACGGGCGCGGTGGATCGCCATGGCGGAAACAGGGTCCGGATCCGTCCAGTGGGGGGCGATCCCAAGGCCGCAGGCCGGGCGCAGGGACAGGATCGACCCACCCCTCGCCGGGCCAGCAATCCGCATGCCGCTCCGGGAAATCAATGGCTTGGAGGGCTCGCCGGCCCTTCGTGTAAAGCGCGCCGACGGCAGCGCCCCGTCAGGAATGGCGGCGGCGGGCCCCGGAGGGCTCGGCAGGAGCGGTCCGCCCCCGCGCTCGGATAACCCATTGACGGGCGGTCCGTTTCCTTCTCCCGCCCGGCCTGTTGCGTTTTTGCCGGCGGCTTTGTGCACCCGGTTGAAGCGCCGCCGCGCCTAAGGCCTTGGGCGGACGGGGCTCCGGCGGCCGCCGGGAGGTGTTGCGTCCACGCAACAGTGGGGCGGCTGGAAAGGGGGTTTTCGGGCAGTTTTTCTTGTTTCCCGGGCTGGGCGTTCCGCAGAATACGCTTGACTTCTCGACCTTGGGGAGGGAAGTCGAGGAAATAAGGAACGTTCGCGAACCATCCTTATTTGAAGCAGCGATTCTTCAGAGGAGAAAACCGCATGAACAAGAAGTTGATCGCGCTGGCCGTGGCCGGCGCCCTGGCGGCCCCCTTCGCCGCCCAGGCCGCCGACAACGTGACCATCTACGGCACGTTGAACATGAGCTTGGAGTCCGTCGACAACGACAACCCGACGGACGCTCGCCGCACCCGGGTGAACAGCAACTCGTCCAACATCGGCTTCAAGGGGCAGGAGGACCTGGGCGGCGGGCTGAAAGCCTGGTTCCAGGTGGAGAACGACGTCCGTCCCGACGGCTCCACGGCCGGCGCCTGGGCGGGCCGCAACTCTGCCGTGGGCTTGAGCGGCAACTGGGGCTCCGTGTTCCTGGGCCGCTGGGATGAGCCGTACAAGCTCGCCACCATCGGCTACGACCGCTTCTACGCCACCGGCATGCCCGACATCGAGGCCTTGATAGGCAACAACAACGGCGTCGCCGGTACTGCGGCAGGCTTCAGCAATCGGCAGTCGAACATCGTCCAGTACTGGTCGCCCAAGTTCGCCGGCTTCTCGTTCAAGGTGTCCTACGCCCCCGACGAGGCCAAGACCGCCGGTCAGGATAAGGATCGCTGGGCCATCGGCGCCAGCTACGAGTGGATGGGGCTGGGCATCGACGCTGCGTATGCGAAACACAACGAGCAGCGCACCGTCGGCGGCTCCAAGGGAGACGACACCGGGTGGAAGGTGGGTGTGCGCTACACCTTCAACCAGGGCAACACCTTCGTCGGCGCCGTGTGGGAAAGCCTGGAATACGAAAACGTGGTGGCGGCTGGCTCCAAGGCGGAGCGGGACGCCTGGGGGATCGTGGGCTCCCACCGCATGGGTAACTTCGACCTCCGCGCCCAGTGGTTCCACGCCGACGACGTGGACGGCTCGTGCGCGGGCGGCACGCCGACCAGCACCTTCGTGGGGGGCATGCCGGGTTGCGCCGTGGGCGACAGCGGCGCCGAGCACTACACCGTGGGCGTCGGCTACCACTTCTCCAAGCGTACCGTGGCCTACGCCTACTACACCAAGATCAAGAACGACGCCAACGCCGGGTACGACTTCTTCGTGAACCCTGCTGGTATTGGCACTGGCGCGGCTGCGGCTGGACGGGATCCGGACGCCTTCGCGATCCACATCCGCCACAGCTTCTGAGGGCGCGAGCGGCCACGAGCCGCCACCGCTTCAGTGGGCTTGAACCGGGCGCCTTCGGGCGCCCGGTTTTTTTTTTGCGGCTGCCCGTCGGGCGCGCCTCGGCGCACCGCTCCGGGGGCGCCCGCCTGCCGCTGTGCTACACTCCGGTTAGAGTTTCCTTCGCAAGAACGCCCCATGCTCGACGTGAAACTGGATCCTGATCTGGAAGCGGCCGTCGCCCGCCAGGCCCGCCGGGAGAAGAAATCCAAGGCGGCGGTGGTGCGCGCGGCCGTCGAGAAGTACCTGGAAGACGCCGAGGACTACCGGGCCGCCATGGAAGCGCTCCGGCGCAACAAGGGCAAGAAAGCGATCCCCCTCGCTGAAGTCAAGAAGCGCCTTGGCTTGGCGGATTGAATTTCTTCCGACGGCCGGCAAGGCGCTCGAACGGCTCGATCCCACGGCCCAGCGCCGGATCATCGCTTTCCTGGAAACCCGAGTCGCCCCGGCGCCCAATCCCCTCCGACTGGGGGAAGCGCTCCGTGGCGGGCTCAGGACATTCTGGAAATACCGGGTCGGGGACTACCGGATCATCTGCGAGCTCAAGGACGAGGTGCTCACGGTGCTGGTGGTCAAGGTGGGTCACCGGCGCGAAGTGTACCGTTGACTGTGTAGCGCACGGCTCCAGGGGCGCCCGCCTGCCGGCGATGCGTTTCGGCGCCCTCCACGCCCCCTGGGGCCACCCATCGGTTCTCCTCTCCCGCAGAGAGAGGGCGCGGGCCGGTTGTCGGGCGCGCCTTGGCGCTCGTTCCGGGCTCTTGCCGGTGCTCCGTCCTTGACGGGGCAAAAGGCCGTGATTACATTGATGAACACAAAACGCACTACGATCCGGCACGCCAATATGACGACATTGTCGATCCGGCTTCCTGACGGGCTGCTCAAAGAAGTGGATGCCCGGGCCAAGGCGCTCGGAATTCCCAGGGCGGAATACATTCGCCGGGCCATCGTGGCGATGAACAGAGAGGCTTTGGCCCAAAAACGGCGGGAACGGCTCATGGAGGCCTCGAAGCGGGTGAGGGAAGAGAGCATGCGGGTGAATGCCGAATTCAGCGCCATCGAAAGCGGCGATGAAGCTTAGGCACGGGGACGTCTGGCTGGCCAACTTGAATCCCAGCCGGGGGACGGAACCCGGAAAAACCCGCCCGGTGCTGATCGTCCAAGGCCAGGCATTGCTGGATGCCGGGCATCCCTCCACGCTGATCATCCCTTTGACGACGCGCTTGATCGACGACGCCGAGCCGCTGCGGCTCCGCCTATCCGCGCGAGACCGGCTGGAACAGGACTCGGACTTGCTGATCGATCAGTTGCGGGCGATCGACAACAGAAGGTTGGCGCTCGGTCCGCTGACGACTTGCCCGCGCGAATTCATGGAGCGGGTGTACCGCGCGATCCAGGAAGTGCTGGACATACCGTTCGCGTAAAGAGGTGACGAGCGGCCGGGTAGGCTTTGAGTGCCTCCAGGTGTGGCGCCAGTGGGTTTCGCCGAGTTCGACGCCCAAGCCACCCGGTTTCTGACCGAGGCTCAACCCCTTTGAGCAAGGACCGCTGCGTCGACATCCGGCCCATTCACGACTGCATTCGCCGCGGCGGTTGTTCGATTGCCACGTGGGCCCCAGTGGACTAAACTTGGCTAAGTCCAATGGAGATGAGCATGCGCCAGGTCAACATCCACCAGGCCAAGACCCAGCTTTCCAGGCTCGTGGAGCTGGCAAGCGCCGGGGAGGAAATCGTCATTGCCAAGGCCGGCCGGCCGGTGGCCCGCCTGGTGGCCATCCGCTGCGTCGCATCGCCCCGCAAACCCGGCGCGCTGAAGGGCAGGATACGCCTCCGCGCGGATTTCGACGCACCCCTTCCCGACGAGTTGTTACAGGTCTTCGAGGGGCGGGTCTGAGCGTTGAGGCTGCTGCTCGATACCCAGGTGCTCCTCTGGTGGCTTGCGGGAAGCCGGCGGTTGCCTAAGGCCGCCACGGCGCTGATCGCCGATCCGGCAAACCTGATCTGGATGAGCGCTGCGAGCGTCTGGGAGATCGCGATCAAGGCTCGCCTGGGACGCATCGACGTGGACGTTCACGAATTGGAACCGGCAGCAAAAGCGAGTGGTTTCGAGGCGCTGGCGGTGACGTGCGGGCATGCCGCTGCGGTGGCCGCTTTGCCCATGCACCATCGCGATCCCTTCGACCGCTTGTTGGTCGCTCAAAGCGTGGTGGAAGATTTGAGGCTCCTCACCCACGATGCAAGCTTGTCTCCGTACGGTCCTTCGGTGATGGTGGTCTGAGCCGCGAGCAGGCCGAAATTTCCACTGAAACGGGCACGGAGGCTTTTCTGACCCGGGCGGGCGGCGTCCCGGGGCCGGGCAGGTCCGTCTTCATCCGCGGCTAACCGGAAAAAGCGCGTGGGGTGCGCTCCAGCCCACCGCCCGAGGGTTCTTAAGCCCGCCGCTCAGGTATGCTACGGGATATGTTCAACCTGGACCCCCTGCTCATCACCCTGGACAACGCCCTGCGCACCCTCTTCGCGCCGGCCCATTCGGCCCGCCCGGTGCCGGGCGCGGGCCTTCCCGAAGCGCCCCTTTCCGACGACGAGCGCCGGCAGGTGGTGGGGCTGCTGCGGGTGGATCACGCCGGGGAGATCTGCGCCCAGGCCCTGTACCAGGGCCAGGCCCTGACGGCCCGCAATCCCGCGGTGCAAGCGGCCCTGCGCAAGGCGGCCCAGGAGGAGACCGAGCACCTCGCCTGGACCGAGGCGCGGCTTGCGGAGCTCGGCGGGCGCACGAGCGTGCTCAATCCCGTGTGGTACGCCGGCTCCTTCGCCATCGGTGCCGTGGCGGGCCTCCTGGGCGACCGGTGGAACCTGGGCTTCCTCGCCGAGACCGAGCGCCAGGTGGAGGGTCACCTGGACGGGCACCTGGAGCGGCTGCCCAAGCAGGACAGGAAGAGCCGCGCGATCCTCCTGCAGATGAAAATCGACGAGGCGCGCCACGCCTACACGGCTCGCTACCATGGGGCCGCGGAGCTGCCCGCACCGGTGCGGCTCGCCATGTGGGCCACCTCCCGGGTGATGACGTCGACGGCCTATTGGGTGTAGCCCCAGGGCGCTTCAGCGCACCGTTTCGGCGGGCGCCTCGCCCCGGGCGGCGCGCCTCGGCCGCGCTCGACGCGGCCTGGCTATGCTTTGCACCTTCCTCGACTACGCTTCCAGCACCTCGAAGCCGTGGGTGATGGACGCCGTTTTGCCTAGCATGATGGAGGCCGAACAATACTTCTCCGCCGAGAGTTTGATCGCCCGCTCCACCTGCTCGGGCTTGAGGCCTTCACCTTTCACGACGAAGTGGAAGTGGATGCGGGTGAAGACCTTGGGGTCCTGGGGCGCCCGCTCGGCGTCGATCTCCACCACGCAGTCGGTGACCTTCTGGCGGGCCTTCTTCAGGATGTGCACCACGTCGAAGGCGGTGCACGCCCCCGTGCCCAGGAGCACGGTCTCCATGGGTCGCGGCCCCAGGTTGCGGCCGCCCGCTTCGGGCGGCCCGTCCATGAGGAGGGCATGGCCGCTCTCGCTCTGGCCGAGGAAGCTCGCCTCTTCCACCCATTTGATCCTCGCCTTCACGTCCGCTCCTTTCCGCTCATCGAAGGGCCCATTGTAGTCGATACCAGGCGTCGCCCAGGATCTCGTGCAGAAAGCCGCGGGTGGCAAGCAGCGCGTCGGCGCGGGGCAACCAGTCGAACGCATCGCCGGCCAGCCGGGCCCCGTACCCCGTGGGGGCGGGGATCGCTTCGAAGCCCGCCCGCTCGAAGGCCCTGGCCGCCCGCGGCATGTGGGCCCCGTGGGTCACCAGCAGGATGCGCGTGATCCCCGCGGGCGCGAGGATTTCCTTCGACCGCAACGCGTTCTCCAGGGTGTTGCGCGCCCGCTCCTCGGTCCAGCGCACGGGAACCCCGAAGTCCTGTTCCAGCACTTCCTTCATGGCGGCCGCCTCGCTGCGGGGCCGGCCGCGGGGGTTGCCCCCAGTGACCAGCACCGGAAGGCCGCTCGCCCGCGCGAGCCGCGCGGCGTAGCGCAGCCGCTCCAGGGTCCAGGAAGCGACCGTGTCGCCTGCGTATTCGGGGGAGGCGAACAGGGTCTCGCCCCCCAGGACCACGATGGCCTGGGCCTGGACCTGCCGGGGATTCTCCGTGAAGGGAGGCGGCTCCAGCAGCCCCAGGGCACGGTAGGCCACCGCCGGCGTGGAGGCGATCCACAAGGCGGCGATCCCGACCCCCAGAAGGGCTTTTGCCGCCCCCGGGCGCCTCTTGAGCAAAACCATGCCCGCCACCAGGGCGAGCAGGAGGGAGGCGGGCGGAAGGGCCAGCATCCCCACGATCTTCACCACGTGCCAGTCTGTCATGATTTCAAAGATAACTTATAGACAAATCAGCCAGTTAGGCCTTTGTTCGGGTTTCATGGCGCATTGCAAAAAAACGCTTGCATTCGGGACCGTTTTCGGGCACAATGGGCCCAAGTTGAATGCTCGTCATGGGTATTCAACCGTTGTCTCCTCCATCCTCCTCCTAAGGTGGAACTTGGCGCAACCCATTCAGGTTGCGCCTTTTTTTTCGCCCTTAAAGGGGATGAGATTGAGTCTCTTTCCCTTCAAGCCAACGATAATTGTTGTTTATGGCAACGCAATATTAGATTTATGAGATATTGCCGTGACCGTGGCCCGTCCTCGACGCCTTGTCCGGGAGGAGGGGCTTCCCCCGCCTTGGCCCGTCTTTCCCCGTCGCCTTGCTTCGTCCCCCGGGTGAAGACCGCTTGTCGTTTGACACTTAAGGGAAATCTAACCTAAAATTCGCGCCTTTCCTCCGACCGGATCGTCCGATGAAAACCTATTCGACCAAGCCCCAGGACGTGAAGCGCGACTGGTTCGTGGTGGACGCCACGGACAAGGTGCTCGGGCGCCTTGCCAGCGAGGTGGCGCGCCGTCTCCGGGGAAAGCATAAGCCCATCTACGCCCCCCACGTGGATGCGGGCGACTATATCGTGGTGATCAACGCAGAGAAGGTCTGCGTGACGGGCAAAAAGCTGGACAAGAAGATCTATTACCGGCACAGCGGTTACCCCGGCGGACTCTACAGCACCAGCCTGCGCAAGCTGCAGGCACGTTTCCCGACCCGGGTGATCGAGAAGGCGGTGAAGGGCATGCTGCCCAAGGGTCCCCTGGGCTACGCCATGTTCCGCAAGCTCAAGGTGTACGCGGGCCCCGAGCATCCCCATGCCGCCCAGCAACCGAAGCAGTTGGACCTCTAAGGAGCGCCGATGATAGGCGAGTATTACTATGGCACCGGCCGGCGCAAGAGCGCGGTGGCCCGGGTGTTCATGAAGCCCGGCCGGGGGGAGATCCTCGTCAACGGCAAACCCATCGACGAGTTTTTCTCCCGGGAGACGGGCCGCATGGTGGCGCGGCAACCCCTGGTCTTGACAAACAACGAGGCCCGGTTCGATATTCGGATCAACGTCCACGGGGGCGGCGAGTCGGGCCAGGCCGGCGCGGTGCGCCACGGTATTACCCGGGCGCTGATCGACTATGACGCGACCCTGAAGCCCATGCTGCGCAAGGCGGGGCTGGTCACTCGCGACGCGCGGGAGGTGGAGCGGAAGAAGGTGGGGCTCCACAAGGCGCGGCGGCGCAAGCAGTTCTCCAAGCGCTAAGAACAACCATACGAACAATGAATTGGGGGTGGCCCCGCGGGTCGGGGTTCACCCTTTTTTTTCGGGCGGCACCGATGGGCGGAGTCGCCCACACGGCGGAAATGGCACGCATGATCAAAGTTGGCATCGTCGGCGGCGCGGGCTACACCGGGGTGGAGCTGCTCCGGATCCTGGCGGAGCATCCCGAGGTGCGGCTGCACGCCATCACCTCCCGCAAAGAAGCGGGCGTAGCGGTGGCGGAGCTATTCCCCAGCCTGCGCCGGCAGGTTCAGCTCAAGTTTACGGACCCGGAGGCGGCGCCCTTGGCGGAATGCGACGTGGTGTTCTTCGCCACGCCCCACGGTGTCGCCATGGAGCAGGCCCCGGCCCTGCTGGACGCGGGGGTGCGGGTGATCGACCTGTCGGCGGATTTTCGCCTGGCGGACGTGGGCGCTTGGGAGAAGTGGTACGGCTTGCGCCACGCCTGCCCCGCCCTCGTTTCCCAGGCGGTTTACGGCTTGCCGGAAGTGCACCGGGAGGCCATTCGCTCGGCGCGGCTCGTGGCCAACCCAGGGTGCTATCCCACGGCCGTCCAGCTCGGGCTCCTGCCCCTGGTGGAGGCGGGGGTGGTGGACCTGACCCACCTGGTGGCCGATGCCAAATCCGGGGTGAGCGGAGCCGGGCGCAAGGCGGAGCTGCACCTGCTCTTCTCGGAAGCCTCCGAAAACTTCAAGGCCTACGGGGTCGCGGGCCATCGCCACCATCCGGAGATCGTCCAGGGACTGGAGCGGGCAGCGGGCCGGCGGGTGGGTCTCGTCTTCGTGCCCCACTTGACGCCCATGGTGCGGGGGATCCACGCCACCCTCTACGCCCGGCTCACCCGGGACACGGATGCCCAGGCCCTGTACGAGGAGCGCTACGCCCGGGAGGTCTTTGTCGACGTGCTGCCCCCCGGCAGCCATCCGGACACCCGCTCCGTGCGGGGCGCGAACCTGTGCCGCATCGCCGTGCACCGGCCCCAGCAGGGCGACACCCTGGTGATCCTCTCGGTCATCGACAACCTGGTGAAGGGGGCCGCCGGACAGGCCGTCCAGAACATGAACATCATGTTCGGGCTGCCGGAAGGCCTGGGGCTCACCCACCCGCCCTTGTCCCCCTGATGGCCCTCAAGGAACTGCGCAGGCGTTTCGGCATCGCCGCACCGCGGGTGGCGGTCCGCCCCCAGGTCCCCTGGTATTGGAGAACCCTGAGCATCGTGCTTCTCACGGCGGCCCTGGGCCTTTTTGCGTGGCAGTTGTTCGAGACCGGGCGGGAAGTGGCGGGCTTCAGCGCGGCGCAGGCGGCGGGCGAGCTGGAGCGGCTGCGCAGCCTGAGCGAGCGGCTCACCCGGGAGAACGAGGAACTGCGGTCGCGTACCGCCCGGGCCGAAGGGGAGCTGCAGGTGGAGCGGGCGGCCCGGGAGGACCTCGCGCGCCAGGTCAAGTCCCTGATCCAGGACAACGCCCGGCTCAAGGAGGATCTGGCGTTTTTCGAGAGCCTCACCTCCAACACCGGTCCAGGACGGCGGCTCGCGGTGCACCGCTTCGTCCTGGAGCGGGACATCGCACCGGACGAATACCGCTACAGTCTCCTGTTGGTGCAGCCCCCGGGCCAGGGCAAGCCGTTCCGCGGCCGGCTCCAGTTCGCGGTGCGGGTGGTGCAGAGCGGGCGGCAAGCAGTGATCCCCCTGCCCGGGCCGGACGCCCCGGATTCCGCCGCCTTCAACGTGAGCTTCCGGGTATTTCAGCGGGTGGAGGGACGCTTCAAAGTGCCGCCGGGGACGGCCGTGGAAAGCCTGCAGGTCCAGGTGTACGGCGAGGGACGTAACGAAGCCCTCGCCACCGAGACCACCGTTCTTTCGTGAGGGGAGGAACCGGGATGTTTTTCAGCAAGCCGACCAAGCCGCACAACCGAATCGATTGTCTCATCGGCGCAGGCACTCGCATCGACGGCAACATCGTCTTCAGTGGCGGGCTGCGGGTGGACGGCCACGTGCGGGGCAGCGTGATCGCCTCCGGCGAGTCCGCCTGCACGCTGGTGCTGAGCGAAAACGCCACCATCGAGGGCGAGATCCGGGTTTCCCACGCGGTGATCAACGGCACCGTCGTGGGGCCCGTGCACGCGTCCGAATACCTGGAACTCCAGAGCAAATCCCGGGTCCGGGGAGATGTGCACTACGCCCGCATCGAGATCCAGGTGGGCGCAGTGGTGGACGGGCAGCTCGTGCACGACCAGGTCGCGGCAGACCAGGAAAACGTCGTGGCCCTCAAGCCCGCCACCGGCGATTGACCCGTGTCGGCGCGAGCTTCATAATGAAAGCAAACGGATTTTGCAGGAGCGTGAGATGAACGCAGTGAGCGAGCCCCCGCTGATCTTTACCGACAGCGCGGCCAACAAGGTGAAGCAGTTGATCGACGAAGAGGGCAATCCCGAACTGAAGCTGCGGGTGTTCGTGAGCGGCGGCGGCTGCTCCGGGTTCCAGTACGGTTTCACTTTCGACGAATCGATCAACGAAGACGACACCGTGATGGAAAAGAACGGCGTCACCTTGCTGATCGATCCCATGAGCTTCCAATACCTGGTGGGCGCCGAGATCGACTACCAGGAGAGCATCGAGGGGGCGCAGTTCGTCATCAAGAACCCGAACGCGGTCACCACCTGCGGCTGCGGGTCCTCGTTCTCGGTGTAAGCCCCGGAAGGGCGTCTCCAGGCGGCGGGAAGTCTCCCGCCGCCGCTCCCGCGAACCCGGCTCAGGCCGGGTAGATCGCGCCCAGCACCCGCGGCCCGGCGGCGCCGGTCGCCTCCGGGACGTTGCCCGGAAGGCCCAAGAGGGCAGCACGGGCGAGCCAGGCGAAGGCCGCCGCTTCCACCCATTCCACGTCGATGCCCAGAACGTCGGTCAGCTCGACCCGGCGCGGGGCGAGCCGCCCCCTCAGGGCCGACACCAGGGCGCTGTTGCGGGCGCCCCCGCCGCAGAGGTACACCTCGTTGGCGTCAGGACAGGCGGTCTCGATGGCCGCCGCCACGCTTTCGGCGGTGAGCTGAAGGAGCGTGGCCTGGACATCCTCTGGGCGCTCGTTTCCCCGGAGATGGCCCTCGAGCCACGTCTCGTTGAACCGTTCCCGGCCGGTGCTTTTGGGGGGCGCCGCCCGAAAGTAAGGATCCTCCAGCAGCCGGTCGAGCAAGGCCGGGATCGGCCGCCCGGCGCTTGCCCAAGCGCCGCCCGCATCGAAGCGCCATCCCCTGTGCCGCTGACACCAGGCGTCTAGCAGGACGTTGCCGGGGCCCGTGTCGAAGCCGAGGACGCCGCCGTCGGCGCGAAGCACGCTCACGTTGGCAATGCCACCGATATTGACCACGGCCCGGGTGCGGCCTGCTTGGCCGAACTGGGCCCGGTGGAAGGCGGGCACCAGGGGCGCCCCCTGGCCGCCCGCCGCCAGGTCCCGGCTGCGGAAATCAGCGACCACCGGCACGCCGGTCAGCTCGGCCACCAGGGCGGGCGCGAGGAGCTGGAGGCTGAAGCGGCGCTCGGGCCGGTGGCGCACCGTTTGGCCATGGCAGCCTGCCGCTCGCACGGGGGGCTGCGCTCCTAGTGGGGCCTGAAGCAGCCGCTTGAGGGTTTCGGCGTACAGCCGGGAGATGTCCTGGGCGGCGAGGGCGGAGCGCTCCAGCTCGTTGTCTCCGGGCTGGCATAAGGCCCGTAGTTCCGCCCGAAGGGCGTCTGGGTAAGGGATGTGGGCGCTGGCCACCAGGCGGCCCCGGTCGCCCTGGAATTCCACCACCACCCCGTCCACCCCGTCGAGACTGGTTCCGGACATGAGGCCCGCGTATCGCTCGACGGCGCTCGAGACGGCGGAGGGCATGACGGAGGTACCTGGGGGCGGCCCCGGGGCGGGTCTCGCCCGGGGCTTCAGGACTATTCGGCGCGGGCCAGCACCACGCTGCGCATGAGATCCATGCGGGCTGTCAGGTCGGCTGCGGCGGCTTTGAACGCGGCCCGGTGGCGGGCGCTGATGGGCGGAGCCTCCGGCATGGCTACCCGCAGGGGATCCCGCTGTACCCCGTTCACCCGAAATTCATAGTGCAGGTGGGGACCCGTGGCCCAGCCGGTCATGCCCACGTAGCCGATGGTCTGGCCCTGCTCGACCCGGACGCCGGGGCGGATGCCCTGGGCGAAGCGCGACAGATGGGCGTAAGCGGTGCTGTATCCCCCGGCGTGCTGGACGATGACGATGTTGCCGTAGCCTCCCTGCTGGCCGGCGAACGCCACCCGCCCGCTACCTGTGGCGCGCACGGGCGTGCCGATCGGGGCGCCGTAGTCGACCCCCCGGTGCGCCCGCCACGTCTTCAGGATAGGGTGGAATCGGGCGTGGGTGAACCCGGAGGTGATTCGGGAAAAGGGGAGGGGGGAGCGCAGAAACGCCTTCTTCAGGCTCTTGCCCTCGGGTGTGTAATAACCGCTGCCTTCCGGGGTGGCGAAATAGATGGCCTGGTAAGTCTTGCCGTCGTTCACGAACTCGGCGGCCAGGATGCGTCCCGAGCGGACCGGCGCTCCATCGTAGAGCGCCTCTTCGTAGACGACGATGAACCGGTCGCCCTTGCGGATGTCCCGGTGGAAATCGATTTCGGAGGCGAAGATCTCCGTCACCTGGATGGCGATGGCGTCGGGAATGCCGGCCTCATCGGTCGCCCCGAACAGGCTGCTGTCGATGATGCCTGCCTTGAGCACGACCCGCTGCTCGAGGGGGGGCGCGGCGGTGCGCACGGAAAAGCCCTCGTCGGAGCGGTCTACGGCGAATTCCACGTCAGACCCGTCCAGATACCGGAACGCCAGCAGCCGGCCATCCTCCCCCACCTGGGCTTTCACCGTCTTGCCGGGGACCAGGCGGCGCAACGCGGCGCTGCCCCGCACACTCTGGAGAAAAGCGATCGTATCCGCGTTGTCCACGCCCAGGCGGGACAAGAGGCTTCCGACCGTGTCGCCCTTTTGGATCACCTCTTCCTGCCAAAACGCCAGCCCCGGTTCCCGTTCCTCCGTCGCAAGGAGCAGGTCCAGCTCTTCCACCACGCTGCGCTGGGGGACGGTCTCCACCTGGGTGCCGGGGGCGATGCCGAAAGCGGCCACCATGCCGAAAAGGGGAATGGCGGAGAGGGCGAGGAGCCAGCGGCGGGAACGCCGGGCGGCTAGGCTGCGGTCTTCGGTTAGAATTTTACGCTCGATCATGCCTCCCTCACTGACCGGCTGGGTTTGTAAAAAAGTGTAACTTTAGCACCGAGCCCGCGCGCCGTCTCCCGAGGGGGAGAGGGCGGACAGAGGGGTTTTTGCCCGGCCCCGAATGAGATTCTAAGAAACTTTTTTAAAAAATCAATTTATTTTATTGTTTGGACTGAGGAAACGGATTTGAGCGATTCTCCAGCGATCGAGGGGGCCCTGGCCCAGATCCGCCGCGGTTGCGAGGAGCTGATCTCTGAGGAGGAGCTTGTCCGCAAGCTCGCCCGGGGGCGGCCGCTGCGGGTCAAGGCCGGTTTCGATCCCACCGCCCCGGATCTGCACTTGGGCCACACCGTGCTGCTCAACAAGCTGAGGCAGTTCCAGGACCTGGGCCACACGGCGTTGTTCCTGATCGGCGATTTCACCGGCATGATCGGCGATCCCTCGGGCAAGAACGCGACCCGCCCGCCCTTGACGCGGGAGGAGATCGAGGCGAACGCCCGGACCTATGCCGAGCAGGTGTTCAAGATCCTCAAGCCCGAGCAGACGGAGGTGGTCTTCAACTCCACCTGGATGGACCGGTTCACTGCCGCCGACATGATCCGCCTGGCCGCCACCCACACGGTGGCCCGGATGCTGGAGCGGGATGATTTCGCCAAGCGCTACCGCAGCAATCAGCCCATCGCCATCCATGAGTTTCTCTACCCCCTGGTGCAGGGGTACGACTCGGTGGCGCTCAAGGCCGACGTGGAGCTGGGGGGAACCGATCAGAAGTTCAATCTGCTCATGGGACGCGAGTTGCAGAAGCACTTCGGCCAGGAGCCCCAGGTGATCCTCACCATGCCTTTGCTGGAAGGCTTGGACGGGGTCAACAAGATGTCCAAGTCCCTGGGCAATTACGTGGGCATCAACGAGCCGCCCCAGGAGATCTTCGGCAAGCTCATGTCCATCTCCGACGAGCTCATGTGGCGCTACATCGAGCTGCTGTCGTTCCAGCCCCTGGAGACTCTCCAGCGCTGGAAGGAAGAGGTCGCCCAAGGCCGCAATCCCCGAGACGTCAAGGCGGAATTCGCCCGGGAAATCGTGGCGCGCTTCCACGGCGCGGAAGCCGCGGCCCGGGCCCAGGCCGAGTTCGACGCTCGGTTTCGGGAGGGGGCCTTGCCCGAGAGCATGCCCGAGGTCAGCCTGGAGGCGGGCGGCGAAGGGCTGCCCGTCGCCCAGTTACTCAAGCGGGCAGGGCTCGCGGCCAGCACTTCGGAGGCGCTGCGCATGATCGGCCAGGGGGGCGTCAGGCTGAACGGAATGCGGGTGACGGATGCCCAGCTTCGCCTCCATCGGGGCGAGACGGTGGTGGCGCAGGTAGGTAAACGCAAGTTCGCCCGCGTGGTGCTGGTCTAAACCCGTCGGCGTAACGTCTCGAGGCTCGTCTCTCGATCGGCGGGCGCTTTCGGCCCGCGGCGCGGCTGAAATCCCTTGACCGCGATCCGCTGCCCTGTATAATGCCGCCCTTCGCTGCATTCGCAGCATCGTTCTTTAACAATCGAACAGCCGATCGGTGTGGGCACGGGCGAGGGGGGTCGTGGCGGTGCGCGTTGAAGCGTGGCTGTGAAGGACCCTGAAGCTTGGGCTCATGCCGAGGAGTCCTGTCACGGGAGTCTTCTCTTCTCCGTTGGGGGGGGAAGGTTTTCGAGGACTTTGAGTGGAATGAGCCTTGCCCCGGAGTGCTTGCCCTTCTCGCCTTGAGGGGGGTGGGGCTTTCGGGGGGATCGGAATTGAACTGGAGAGTTTGATCCTGGCTCAGATTGAACGCTGGCGGCATGCCTTACACATGCAAGTCGAACGGCAGCACGGGGGGCAACCCCTGGTGGCGAGTGGCGAACGGGTGAGTAATGCATCGGAACGTATCCAGGGGTGGGGGATAACCCCGAGAAATCGGGGCTAATACCGCATGAGCCCGAGAGGGGAAAGCGGGGGACCTAACCCTTAAATGCATTGGAGGGCTCGAAGGGAGGCCCGAGCGGGTGGCTCCGCGAGGGGGGGCGGTAGAAGAGAGCTTGAGTGCATTTAGGGGTTAGGCCTCGCGCCGCTGGAGCGGCCGATGTCCGATTAGCTAGTTGGTGGGGTAAAGGCCCACCAAGGCGACGATCGGTAGCGGGTCTGAGAGGACGGCCCGCCACACTGGGACTGAGACACGGCCCAGACTCCTACGGGAGGCAGCAGTGGGGAATTTTGGACAATGGGGGAAACCCTGATCCAGCCATGCCGCGTGCGGGAAGAAGGCCTTCGGGTTGTAAACCGCTTTCGGCCGGGACGAAATGGCCCCCCTGAACAAGGGGGGTAGATGACGGTACCGGCAGAAGAAGCACCGGCTAACTACGTGCCAGCAGCCGCGGTAATACGTAGGGTGCGAGCGTTAATCGGAATTACTGGGCGTAAAGCGTGCGCAGGCGGCTCTTTAAGTCAGGTGTGAAAGCCCCGGGCTTAACCTGGGAATGGCGCTTGAAACTGGAGGGCTTAGAGTGCGGCAGAGGGGGGTGGAATTCCTGGTGTAGCGGTGAAATGCGTAGAGATCAGGAGGAACACCGATGGCGAAGGCAGCCCCCTGGGCCGCGTCTGACGCTCAGGCACGAAAGCGTGGGGAGCAAACAGGATTAGATACCCTGGTAGTCCACGCCCTAAACGATGTCGACTAGTTGTTGGGGGAGTTAAATCCTTCGGTAACGCAGCTAACGCGTGAAGTCGACCGCCTGGGGAGTACGGCCGCAAGGTTAAAACTCAAAGGAATTGACGGGGACCCGCACAAGCGGTGGATGATGTGGTTTAATTCGATGCAACGCGAAGAACCTTACCTACCCTTGACATGTGCCGAATCCCCTGGAGACGGGGGAGTGCCCGAAAGGGAGCGGCAACACAGGTGCTGCATGGCTGTCGTCAGCTCGTGTCGTGAGATGTTGGGTTAAGTCCCGCAACGAGCGCAACCCTTGCCATTAGTTGCCCCATTTAGGATGGGCACTCTAATGGGACTGCCGGTGACAAACCGGAGGAAGGTGGGGATGACGTCAAGTCCTCATGGCCCTTATGGGTAGGGCTACACACGTCATACAATGGCGCGTACAGAGGGCTGCGAAGGGGTGACCTGGAGCCAATCCCAGAAAGCGCGTCGTAGTCCGGATTGGAGTCTGCAACTCGACTCCATGAAGTCGGAATCGCTAGTAATCGCGGATCAGCATGTCGCGGTGAATACGTTCCCGGGTCTTGTACACACCGCCCGTCACACCATGGGAGTGGACTGTACCAGAAGTGGCTGGCCTAACCCGCGAGGGAGGGCGGCCCCCACGGTATGGTTCATGACTGGGGTGAAGTCGTAACAAGGTAGCCGTATCGGAAGGTGCGGCTGGATCACCTCCTTTCTGGA